>ERZ827471.32-NODE-32-length-176585-cov-7.615125_pt1 | contig 176585 bp, 190 predicted proteins | sample MGYA00519772_ERZ827471 | MGnify/ENA primary metagenome ERZ827471 (study PRJEB31778, sample SAMEA3449315) | human gut metagenome | biome: human gut; feature: human-associated habitat; material: faeces | place: United Kingdom | collected 2010/2012 ...
ATGAAACAGGAAGAAAAATTAAAGGCATTGGATGCCGCATTGGTTAAGATCGAGAAAGACTATGGTAAGGGATCTGTCATGAAACTTGGAGAGTACCAGGCAGACCGTACGATCGAAGTAACACCAACAGGTTCTATCAGTCTTGATATCGCATTAGGAGTAGGTGGAGTACCTAAGGGACGTATCATCGAGATTTATGGACCTGAATCTAGTGGTAAGACAACAGTAGCACTTCATATGGTAGCTGAAGTCCAGAAGAGAGGCGGGATTGCAGGATTTATTGATGCAGAGCATGCCCTTGATCCGGTCTATGCAAAGAATATCGGGGTTGACATTGATAACCTTTATATCTCTCAGCCAGATACAGGAGAGCAGGGACTTGAAATCACAGAGACAATGGTAAGATCTGGAGCGATCGACATCATTATCGTCGATTCTGTAGCTGCATTAGTACCGAAGGCAGAGATTGATGGAGATATGGGAGATTCGCACGTAGGTCTTCAGGCAAGATTGATGTCACAGGCACTTCGTAAGTTAACAGGTGTTGTAAGTAAGTTTAACTGCACAGTTATCTTTATCAATCAGTTGCGTGAGAAAGTTGGAGTCATGTTTGGAAACCCAGAGACAACAACTGGTGGACGTGCACTTAAGTTCTATTCATCTATCCGTTTAGATGTCAGAAGAACAGAGACATTAAAACAGGCAGGAGAGATGATCGGTAACAGAACAAGGATCAAAGTAGTGAAGAATAAGGTGGCTCCTCCGTTTAAACAAGCAGAATTTGATATTATGTTTGGAAAAGGAATTTCCAAGTATGGAGATATTTTAGATCTTGCAGCAGATGCAGATATCATTCATAAGAGTGGTGCATGGTATGCATACAACGGAGAGAAGATCGGACAGGGTAGAGAGAACAGCAAGAAGTACTTAGAAGATCACCCGGATATCGCAGAGACAGTGGAACATGCAATCCGTGTTCACTATGGACTGTTAGAGGAAGATGCTGAGAATGCCAACAACGATCCTAAGGCAGAGGCTCAGGTTTCTGAAGAATAATGATCATTACGAAACTAGATAAAGTAGGAACAAAGCAGGTCAGGCTTTTCTTCGATGAAGAAAAGTACTGCCTGCTTTACTATAATGAGATAAGACGATTGGGATTCCATGAACAAGACGAGATCGGACAGGAAAAATTTGAAGAATTAAACAAATTACTGTTGCATCGGGCGAAGTTAAAAGCTATGTCATTGTTAAAATATCAGGATCGTACAAAAAAGGAATTAAAAGAACGTCTTATGAGAGCAGAATTTCCAGAATTTATTACGGAAGGGGCAGTTGCGTATGTGGAGTTATTTGGATATATCAATGATGAAGAATATGTACGCCGCTACATGGAATACAAGTCAGGAAATAAGAGTAAGATTCAGATTAAGATGGACCTTCGGAAGAAAGGAATCACTGCGGAGACATTAGAGAGGGTCTTTGAGGAATATGAATACGAAGAAGATGATATCTTGGAAGAACAGGTTAAGAAGAGGATCCGGCAAAAGGGTTCCGTCACTAAGGAGAATTTTCAGAAATATTACGGATATTTTGCGAGAAAAGGATTTAATAGCGGCAAAATATTAGATTTATTACGGAAATACATGGAAGATTAAATAAATTACAGGCTAAATATTAAAAAAATATAAAGAATTCATCATTTGGTTGCATATTGACAGATAAAATTATATAATTTGAGTCAAAGGGTGTAACAAAGCAGATGACGACGATATCTGGAAGGAATATATGATCCGGATATGGTTCCAATTATAAGGAGTATCATTTATATGAGAAAGAAATCACATATTTCATTAGCAGGGCAGATTATGGATTCTATGGAACTTGACAATGTATTCGATTATAGATTACCGTTTTATGTAGGAAGTATCTGGCCAGACTGCAGACCATCATTTGTGACGACACCTCATAAGTTTGATATTACATTTGATGATATTGAACGTAAGATTTCAAAATTTATTGCCAATTACGATAAAGATAAGGGAATGAATATGCGACGTTGTGCAGGTCTTGGTGTGATCATTCATTACATTGCAGATTATTTTACATTCCCACATAATGATCATTATCCAGGCAATGTAAAGGATCATTGCTATTATGAACGTGATCTGAAGTTTGGAATGAGAGCATTTCTTGAGACAGAAGAAGCAGCACAGATCAAGGAGCATGTTGCGGCATATGATTCTGTGGAAGAATTGACATCATATATTAGAAGTATTCATAATTCTTATATGAAGCTTGCACATACAGTAGAAGAAGATATCAGATATATCGTACATGCATGTACAACTGTTGTGAAGAGTGTAATGAACATGGTAAGTTATGCAGTTGGTACAAGTGTGATGAATATTCAGTATGTATAGGACAAGGAATTGAAGATAAAATAATAAAGAAAAAGGGCAAAGACAGACAGAGATGATTTGTTTTTGCTCTTTTTATTGAAATCAGTTTGTAAAAAATGATAAAAATATGATGCAAGTATGATGCAAAGAATTCGTAAAATAAAAAAGGTTTTGGGCAGCATACAAAAACAATAAGGAAAATCAATAAAACAATAAGGAGAACAATTATGGTGAACATCATGGTCGTGGAAGATGAAAAGCCAATTTCAAATCTGATCGCACTAAGTTTAAAGAAAGCCGGCTATCATAGTGAATGTGCTTATGATGGGTTAGAAGCAATTGATATGCTGGAAAAGAATTATCCAGATTTGATCTTACTAGATATCATGCTGCCCGGGGCTGATGGGTTTGAAATTTTAGAATACGTAAAACCATTAGAGATACCAGTCATTTTCCTGACAGCAAAAGGAGATCTTAATGACAGAGTAAATGGTCTGCGATATGGAGCAGAAGACTATATTGTAAAACCATTTGAGATTATGGAATTATTGGCAAGGATTGAGGTTGTATTAAGACGATATCACAAATTAGATCGTATCATCAATATATTAGGTTTAGAAATCGACACAGATGCAATGTGCGTAAAAAAAGAAGGGAAAGAAATTAACTTGACCAAGAAGGAATATGATACATTATTGCTGTTTGCAAGGAATCCTGGAAATGTATTATTCAGGGAAATAATTTATGAACGTGTTTGGGGTGGAGATTACATTGCAGGGAGCAGGACGGTAGATCTTCATGTGCAGAGAGTTCGAAAGAAAGTTGGCTGGGAAGATTTTTTGATCACTGTGCCCAAGATGGGATACCGTCTGGAGGTACCAAGATGAAATTTCGTTGGAAATTAATGATCATAACAATGTTGATCGTTTCATTTTCATTTGGATTTGGAGGAATGTTGCTGATTCAATATTCATATCAAGTATCTATCAAACAAGAAAAAAGAGCAGCAAGGAATTCTTACGAAATGATCTTAAGAATGTTAAAAGAAATTAATGAGATGGATGATACGTATCAGAATCAAACATTTGCGAGTGTATTGAAGCGATTAAACTGGCAGGGCTTGTTAAGAGACAGCTCAGTTCGATTATTAAAGGAACAACATGGAGAGGTTCAATGGAAGCAGCCACTTTATTACAATCGTAAAAATGATAATTTTAGGAGAAGCAATGGTTTTTCAACGAAACAGGGAAAAGCGGTAGTATTCCAAAATAAAAATAAAGTATATTATCAGATTACTAGTAAGATTTCTTATGGAAAGGAAACTATGGTTTTTCAGGGAGCATATGATATTTCAGAAGTATATGCGACAAGGCATCAGCAGTTGGTAAGTTTTCGTAAGATTTTTGTATTAGTAATAGGAATTGAGATTGTAGTATCCTATTTTCTGGCAATGATCCTTACAAGACCATTACAGAAATTGTCGCAGGTTTCGAAGCAGATTGCAGACGGTGATTATTCTGTCAGGGTTCCAGTGCATACAGAAGATGAAATTGGAGAACTTTCAGTTAGTTTTAATTATATGACAGAACAATTGATAGAAAAGTTAATGAAATTGGATCAATTGTTAAAAAATCAGGAAGAATTTATGGGAAGTTTTGCTCATGAAATGAAGACACCACTTACATCGATCATAGGATATGCAGATCTGATGCGGATGGAAGCTCTTTCGAAAGAAGAGCAAAAAGAAGCATGTGGGTATATTTATTCAGAAGGAAAACGATTACAGAATTTATCATTAAAATTAATGAAACTTCTTGTTTTGAAAAATCAACAGTTTCAGATGAAAAAACAAGATTTAGAGCCAATGATTCAAGAAGCAGTTACATCCATGCAGTATCGTTTAAAAGAACAAGATATTCTTGTGAATTTAAATTTAAAAAAAGCAATTTGTAAGATAGAGCCGGATTTATTGAAATCATTAATATTAAATTTGATCGATAATGCATTAAAATCAATGAATTCGGGTGGAATATTAACAGTTGAGGATCGAGCAATACAAGAAGGAGCCAAGATTTATATTTCGGATACTGGATGCGGAATGCCAAAGGATGAGATAAGTAAGATCACGGAAGCGTTTTACCGGATAGATAAGTCAAGGTCAAGAAAACAAGGTGGAGTAGGTTTAGGGCTTGCTATATGTAAAGAAATCGTGAGGATCCATCAAGGAGAGATGCGATTTATCAGTCAGCAAGGGAAAGGAACAACTGTGATCATAACAATTGGAGGAGGAGCTTATGAAAAAACAAATTAGGAATGCTCTTCTTGTTGTGGCGGCTTTATTACTTGTGGTCTTGTTTTACTTTTTACCAAATATTCAGGCAGCTCTGGTGGACAAAAAAACGTTTGGGCAGAGTGAGGATCTATCCTTAAATCCAGTAGAGATTTCGGTAGAGGCTACTCAGACAACTCTGGAAAAATTAAAGATCATCAATAATCATATTTTGAGTGTTGCAGTAAGACCTTCATCAAGAACTGTGGATGGAAGAGATGTAGAAAAAACTGCAAAAAAACAGACGAATCTATTATTAAAAAAAATGAAAATCGCTTATCGGGTAGATGAAGACTGGAAGATTACATATAAAAAATTATACACTTATATCAAGAAAAAGGATGATATGATCGATGAAGGTTCCGTATCTAATATTTCGAATGTCAAAAATCTTCTGGTATGGTATATTACATTATCACCAGAATCGTCGGAGGATGAAATAGTGAATCTTATTATGGATGCGTATACGGATCAGATTTTAGCGATTGATGTGTACTCTTATGATTACACAAAAGATTGGAAAGATATCGCAGATCATTTGGAAGATATTCCGGCTGGATTTTTGTCTTATCTGAATCTGAAACAGTCAGAGTATAATTTGAAGAAGCGTTTGATGGGCAATGTCAATGTAACAGAACAATACCAAAAAGCAAAATCAGCAAAGGGATCTTATTCTCAGATTTCGGGCAGAATAGGTATTTATGCGATACAAAATAAAAAACAGACATACATTCCAATCGAATGGAGTGGTTATGGATTTATGATCAACAATGTATACAACAACTGATGCAAAATAAAGATTTGCTCTTGTATTTTGAAAGCTTTCTCTCTATAATAAATAAACGGAACCCTACAAATATAGTAGGATACGAAAGAAAGGTTGAAAGCATGAGCAATATTAATATTTCATATAAAGAATTAAAACAGTTAGAAAAAGGAAGTTATCAGCTTCTTGATATGAGAGATGAATCAAACACATCTTATGGAATGATCCCTGGAGCTGTTGTGGCAGCAGGTGAAGATGAGCTTGGAACACAGGCAAAGGAATATATTGATCAGGGTAAGAAAGTTATTTTATATTGTACCAAGGGAATTTTCAGCAAGGAGGCAGCAGAGAAATTAGCGGAAGAAGGAATCGATGTCCTTAGTTTGGAAGGCGGATACACAGGATGGTTGTTATCCTTGATGAAAGAAGAACAGGAAAACGATCAGAAAACAGAGCAAAATAACAAAGAAGCCGAAGGAAAAGGCAAGAAAAAAGAACTGACAAGAACACAGGAGATTGAAAAGAGCATCCGTAAGAAGTTTCACAAACAGATATTCTCCAAGTTTGTAAAAGCGATCAAGACATATGATCTAGTGCAGGAGAATGATAAGATCGCTATCTGTATCTCTGGGGGAAAAGATTCCATGTTGATGGCGAAATTATTTCAGGAATTAAAACGCCATAACAAATTCCATTTTGATCTTGTATTTTTAGTCATGGATCCAGGATATAATGAAATGAATCGACAAATCATAGAGAATAATGCCAAATTATTAGATATTCCGATCACAGTCTTTGAATCTGATATTTTTGATGCTGTTTATGAGATTGAGAAATCGCCATGTTATCTGTGTGCAAGAATGCGTCGTGGATATTTATACAGCAAGGCTAAAGAGCTTGGATGCAATAAGATTGCGTTGGGACATCACTATGATGATGTCATTGAGACGATCCTTATGGGAATGTTTTATGGAGCACAGGTACAGACGATGATGCCAAAACTTCACAGTACAAACTTTGAAGGAATGGAACTAATCCGTCCGATGTATCTGATCCGAGAGGATGATATAAAGCATTGGAGAGATTACAATGGATTACATTTTATCCAGTGTGCATGTAAGTTTACAGATACATGTACAACATGCCGTACAGACGGTACCAGTGTTTCCAAGCGTATGGAGATCAAGAATCTGATCGCAGAGTTAAAGAAAGTTAATCCACATGTTGAGAGTAATATTTTCCGGAGTGTGGAGAATGTTAATCTTCATACTGTGATCGCTTATAAAAAAGATGGTGTGAAACATTCCTTCCTGGAAGGTTATGATGACTGACGTGCATGCGTCTTTTCGCGCTGTTTTGTAAGATCATAATATTCACCGGAAATGATCCCCCGGCAGGAGAGTGCCTCGAAAGTATTCTGCTGTTCGGGGGTCATTTTCATTCCAATCGTAGAGTTTACATCTGTCAGGACGCAGCCTGTTTTTTCCACCAGCCAGAAGAGGGCGGAATCATCTTCCGGTATCATCTTCCAGAGTTCATTTTCTGTATATGGCAAAAGGGACATAAGGGTTTTTAAGTGTCCGTCCTGGATCAGGCGGTAATCTCCGTCAGGCATGATGATGCCGTCCCCATAAAGTTCTTTTTTCTGTTCCATTTTATTCAGAAGTTCTTCTGTGAGTTTCATGATCTTCTCCTTGCTTTTTTGCTGTTTGGCACGGTTTTGTTCTACTGTTTTCAATGAAGTTAAAAAAATAACAATAGGCGCATTTATTGTATGTATCAGTGGGAAAAATGTCAATAGTCTGAGCTGTGTTTTCATATTTTTTTGAGAAGATTTATTATAGTGTAAAATATTGAACTTGAATAATTACGTTAAATCAAGGAGAAATTCATCGTAAAACAGAAATGAATATGATATAATATAAATATTCAAATAATTTCAGGAAGGACGATGCAGATGTTAAAAAACTGGAACCCGGAGCAGATTCCGGAAAAAGAAGATGTCAAGGCACGGCTCAGTACTGCAAGAGCGAGATTATATGAACTGCAGATGGCTCTTAAGGAGCATAAAATCCCGGTGATCGTTCTGTTTGAGGGATGGGGAGCTTCCGGAAAAGGAAGTACCATAAGCAAGGTCATCAAGAATATTGATCCGCGTTTTTTCAAAGTTGCTACCATGTCGGCTCCAACAGAGGAAGATTTAAGGAGACCGTTTCTTTATCGGTATTTCAAGGAAATTCCGGAAAATGGCAAATTCACATTTCTGGATTCCGGATGGATGGACCAGACCTGCCGCGACCGTATGGACAAGAAACTGAAAGGTGACAGTTATGTGAAGCGGATCGACAGTATTCGCAGATTTGAGCGTCAGCTGACTGATAACGGATATGTTCTCCTGAAATTTTTTATGCAGATCGACCGTAAAGAACAGGAGAAACGAATGGAATATCTCCTGGAGAGCAAGGATACGCGCTGGAGAGTGAATGAATATGATCTCTGGCAAAATGATCATTATAAAAAATGCAGAAAAATTTTTGATCAGTATATGAGAGATACCAATACTTCCTCTGCGCCATGGTATATCATAGATGCCAGTGACCGGAAATGGGCAGAGCTGCAGGTACTGGAGACGATGATCGGCAATATTGAGATCGCTATGGAAAACAGCAAACATTCGGTTCCGATCCTGCAGAATGTTTTCCCACTGGTGGAGATGCCAAAGCTCAATGAGATCCCGCTTGAAGGAAAAGACGTGGAAGAGGAGCAGTACAAGGCAGAGCTTAAGGAACTGCAGGCGAAGCTTGGAAGTCTTCACAACCGTCTGTACAGAAAGAGAGTTCCTGTGATCATTACCTATGAAGGATGGGATGCAGCAGGCAAGGGAGGCAATATCAAGCGGATCACAGAGGCGCTTGATCCTCGCGGTTTTGAGGTGCATCCGATCGCAAGCCCGGAGCCGCATGAGAAGGCCCGTCATTATCTGTGGCGTTTCTGGACAAGGCTTCCGAAAAATGGCCATATCGCTATTTTTGACAGAACCTGGTACGGCAGGGTGATGGTTGAGAGACTGGAAGGGTTCTGCAGTGAGAATGACTGGCGGCGTGCATATAATGAAATCAATGAATTCGAGAAAGAACTTTCAGACTGGGGAGCAGTGATCGTGAAATTCTGGGTGCAGATTGATAAGGATACCCAGCTTGCCAGATTTAATGACAGGCAGAATAATCCGGAGAAACGCTGGAAGATCACAGATGAGGACTGGAGAAACCGCGAGAAGTGGGATCAGTATGAGGTTGCAGTGGATGAGATGCTGCAGAAAACAAGTACAACATACGCACCATGGCATATCCTTGAGTCCGTAGATAAAAAGTATGCAAGACTGAAGGCTCTTCGTATTGTGATAGAGGAGATTGAGAAGGCGTTGAAATAGTGTGCTGGATCGATGAATAAGGATTTGAACGGATGGACTTTAGTGATACTTTGCGGCTGATAGAACCCCGAAATGACAGCTGATTTGAGATGAAACAGAATGCGGCAAGATGTATGGGAGAATATACATCTTGTCGCATTTTACTGCTTTTGGAAACTGATAGTGAAATCTAATTCCTCAGATAATTCCGCATACAACGCAGCGCATTTTTTTCCAGGCGGCTGACCTGGGCCTGGGAGATGCCGATCTCTTCAGCGACTTCCATCTGGGTTTTTCCCTCGTAGAAGCGAAGGTCAATGATGTGCCGTTCCCGTTCACCAAGACGAGAAATGGCATCCCTGAGGGAAATATCCTCGATCCAGTGTTCCTCCCGGTTCTTTTTGTCACTGATCTGGTCCATCACATACAGGGTGTCCCCGCCTTCGGAATACACAGGTTCAAAAAGGCTCACAGGGCTCTGAATCGCATCCATTGCATAGACGATCATCTCTTTGTCAATGCCGATTTCCTGAGAAATCTCCGCAATGGTAGGCTCTTTAAGATGCTGACGCATATAATTTTCCCTGGTATAAATGGTTTTATAGGCGATATCCCGCAGAGAGCGGCTGACACGTATGCTGTTGTTATCCCGGAGATATCTGCGGATCTCACCGATGATCATAGGTACAGCGTACGTTGAGAATTTTACCTGAAGGGTAGTGTCGAAATTGTCGATAGCTTTGATCAGACCGATACAGCCGATCTGAAAAAGGTCATCTGGGTTTTCACTGCTGTTCTGAAAACGGCGGATCACGCTTAAAACAAGCCGCAGATTACCTTTGATGTACAATTCTCTGGCTTCGTTATCACCAGCTTTGATTCTTTTGAAGAGTTCCTCCTTTTCTTCCTGTTTAAGAACCGGAAGTGTTGAGGTATTTACTCCGCAGATTTCAACTTTGTTCAGTGCCATCTTCGAATCCTCCTTGTCTTGTCAGTACATTAAGATGATTCTCAGAGGGCAGGTGAAATATACTTTTTCCGGAGAAATATAAAAAATAAAGGGCCTTGACAGGGAGAAATAAGCGGAAAGTTCCTTATTCTCCGGAGAGCCTTTTTTCATCCCGGAAATCCACAAGTATGATATCTTCTCCGATCTGACGGATGCAGTCCCAGGGGAGGATACATTCACTTTCTCTGGAAAAACACCAGCAGAATTTTCCTGGCCCGGGCATGACGAGAGCTTTCAGCCGGGCAGTTTCACAACAGAATTCCACATCAACAGGGCAGCCGAGGCTGCGGCAGGTGTGGATATTGATCACTTCTTTCTGTTTCAGTTCGCAGATACGCATAAAATTCATCACCTGGTATGATTTTATGGAAAATAGCTAAAATTTATGCAAGTCCAATTATTGACACATTATATAAATTTATTTTATAATAAAATCAAGTTTAACAATGAATGATATGGTGATTTGAATAATATGCTGTTGGTCACGAGGTGAACAGTAACAAATATGGATTCTGAAAGGGGAGAGTTCTATGAGATGTCCGTTCTGTAACCAGGATAATACAAGAGTTGTAGATTCCAGACCTGTGGAGGATACCAATTCCATCCGCCGCCGCCGACTCTGTGATGCCTGTGGGAAGAGATTTACTACATATGAGAAAGTGGAGACGATTCCGCTGACTGTGATCAAGAAAGATCAGAACCGAGAGAGCTATAAGCGTTCCAAGATTCAGGATGGAGTTCTGCGCGCCTGTTATAAGAGACCGATTCCCATTGAAAGGGTGGAGGAGATGATCGACTCCATAGAGGGAGATATTTTCCGTTCTGAGGACCGAGAGATCAGCAGTACCAAGATTGGAGAGATCGTCATGGAACACCTGAAGGATCTGGATGCAGTTGCCTACGTGCGTTTTGCATCAGTGTACAGGGAATTTAAGGATGTCAGTACTTTTATGGATGAACTGAAGAAGCTGATCAATTAACCGGATCAGGGAAGCCCTCTGCCAGGCTGCAAAAATCAATAAGAAATAAGAGAAGAGAACCGGCTGTCTGTGGATGGCCGGATTTTTAATACTATTCGGTCATAAAAAACAGGATCGCAGGGGAAATCCCTCTGCGATCCTGCTGTAAAATTTTACGTTAAAGGTTCAGGAAACATAAAAATCAAACAATACCCTGAGCTTTCATAGCGTCAACAACTTTTTCGAAGCCGGCGATGTTTGCACCTACAACATAGTTGTCTTCCATACCGTAACGTTTAGCAGCGTCATCAGCTTTGTGGAAGATATCGATCATGATGTTGTGGAGTTTCTCATCAACCTCTTCTCTTGTCCAGGAAAGTCTCATGGAGTTCTGGCTCATCTCAAGTGCAGATGTGGCAACACCGCCAGCGTTTGCGGCTTTACCAGGCATGAAGAGAACGCCGTTCTCCTGAAGGTATGTTGTTGCATCAAGAGTAGTAGGCATGTTAGCACCCTCAACTACATACTTGCAGCCGTTTGCAACAAGTGTTTTAGCTCCGTCAAGGCCAAGCTCGTTCTGCGTAGCGCATGGAAGATAGATATCACACTTGATGTTCCAGATGCCAAGTCCCTCTGTGTAAGTAGCACCTTCAACACGGTCAGCGTATTCTTTGATACGTCCACGTTTAACTTCTTTAATGTCTTTTACTACGTCAAGGTTGATTCCGTTCGGATCATAGATATATCCGTTGGAGTCATTCATTGCAACAACTTTGGCACCAAGCTGTGTAGCTTTTTCAACAGCGTAGATAGCTACGTTACCGGAACCTGTTACAACGATTGTTTTTCCCTCTACGGAATCATTGTGAGCCTTAGCGATCTCGTTGAGCATGTATACAACACCATAACCGGTAGCCTCTGTACGGATCAGGGAACCGCCAAAGGAGAGGCCTTTACCTGTGAGCACACCCTCATAGAGTCCGCGGATTCTCTTGTACTGTCCGAAGAGATATCCGATCTCACGTCCGCCAACACCGATATCACCAGCCGGTACATCTGTGTCTGCACCGATATATTTGCAAAGCTCTGTCATAAAGCTCTGGCAGAATGCCATAACCTCTCTGTCAGATTTACCTTTAGGATCGAAGTTGGAGCCACCTTTTCCGCCGCCGATCGGAAGACCTGTAAGAGAGTTTTTGAAGATCTGCTCAAAACCAAGGAATTTCAGGATACCCTGATTTACAGAAGGATGGAATCTTAAGCCGCCCTTGTATGGTCCGATCGCACTGTTGAACTGGACACGGTATCCTTTGTTAACCTGTACAGTTCCGTTGTCATCGATCCACGGTACTTTGAAGGAGATGATTCTCTCTGGCTCTACAAGACGCTCAAGAATGGAAAGCTTACGATACTCTTCCTCATTTTTGTCAATTACGACTTTAAGGGAGTCAAGAACTTCCTTAACTGCCTGATGGAATTCTGGCTCGCCAGGATTCTGTGCTACAACTCTTTCATAAACTTCTTCTGTGTAAGACATAGTTGTTTCCTCCTCATCACGTATTGAATTGTGTTTGAAATATAAATTCGAATGCTATTATACATTAACATGCTAAAAAAGGGAAGTGCTAAAATAAAATTTTTTAAATTTTTATTTCTTGCGTTGAGGGAGCAAATGTGAGAAGATATAGAAATAAATATTTTTTGACTATGAACACAAAAAGTTAAAATAATAGTGAAAATAGGTAAAGGAGTGGTTTTTATGAGAACATTCGGGAAATCATCAAAGCTTGACAACGTACTGTATGACGTGCGAGGACCGGTTGTAGATGAGGCAGCCAGAATGGAAGAGGACGGAATGGAGATCCTGAAGCTTAATATAGGTAATCCGTATCCTTTTGGATTTTCTGCACCGCAGGAAGTCATTCTTGATATGCTGAGCAATGTACGTACGTCCCAGGGATATTCTGATTCCAAGGGTATTTTTTCCGCGAGGAAGGCGATCATGCAGTATGCACAGCTTCGCGGGATCCCGGGAGTTACCATTAATGATATTTATACAGGAAATGGTGTCAGTGAACTGATCAACCTCTGTATGCAGGCGCTGCTTGATAACGGGGATGAGATCCTGATCCCGGCGCCTGATTATCCGTTGTGGACAGCTACTGCAACACTGGCAGGCGGAAATGTAGTTCATTATATCTGTGATGAACAGTCTGACTGGTATCCGGATATTGAGGATATCAAGAGCAAGGTCACACCAAGGACCAAGGCAATCGTTATCATTAACCCGAATAATCCTACAGGTGCAGTATATCCGAAGGAGATCCTGGAGCAGATCGCAGATATTGCAAGAGAACATGAACTGATCATCTTTTCTGATGAGATCTATGACCGTCTTGTTATGGATGGATATAAACATACATCTATTGCATCTCTTGCACCGGATGTATTCTGTGTTACTTTTTCCGGACTGTCCAAGTCCCATATGATTGCGGGATTCCGTATCGGCTGGATGATCCTAAGTGGTGCAAAGAATAAGGCAAAAGGTTATATTGAGGGAATCAACATGCTTTCTTCCATGCGTCTGTGTTCCAATGTTCCGGCACAGTCTATCGTACAGACTGCACTGGGTGGATATCAGAGCGTCAATGAATATATCCAGCCGGGCGGACGTGTGTATGAGCAGAGAGATTTTATTTACAAGGCTCTTAATGATATTCCGGGAATTTCAGCAGTGAAGCCACGTGCGGCATTCTATATCTTCCCGAAGATCGATACAGAAAAATTCAATATCTTCAATGATGAACAGTTTGCACTGGATTTCCTGCATGATAAACAGGTTCTTATCGTTCCGGGAAAAGGCTTCAACTGGCATCAGCCGGATCATTTCCGTATTGTATATCTGCCGGATATCCGCCAGCTGGATAAAGCCATGAAAAAGATGAAAGAGTTCTTTGCTACATATAAGCAGAGGTGATCATCAATAGAATTTTCATCATAGACCAATAGCGAAAAAAATGTTATAATCATTTATGAAATATCCCGGCCGGTTATGCCGGGATATGTGGAATAAGACCAGTAATGCTGCCATTCATGTCCATGGAGTGAACAGCAGCATAAGAATTGCTTGAGAGGGGAATGAGGAGGGACCGCTATCGAACAGCAATAAACAGAAAGCGAAAGGGGAATTTATTAATGAGCAGATTTAACATGAAAGTGACACCTGAGATTGAGAAACTGACCCAGATCTGTCTGGAGAATGATAAACTGGATTTATCCCTTTATGGTAAATATGATGTCAAACGAGGCCTGCGTGACCTTAATGGAAAGGGCGTTCTTGCAGGACTGACCCAGATCTCCAATGTACAGGCTACGAAGATTGTAGACGGAAAGGAAGTTCCCTGTGCGGGCAAGCTTTCCTACAGAGGATATGATATCAAGGATCTGACCAGGGGATTTATCAATGACAGACGGTTCGGTTTCGAAGAAGTGACTTATCTGCTTCTTTTCGGCAAGCTGCCAAACCAGGAAGAACTGAATGAGTTTTCCGGTATTCTGGCCAATCAGAGGACATTGCCGAGAAATTTTGTGAGAGATGTCATTATGAAAGCACCGTCCAGGGATATTATGAATGCTTTGTCCAGAAGTGTCCTTACACTTTATTCTTATGATAAGGATCCGGACAATATCCAGCTTGATAATGTGCTTCGTCAGTGCATTAATCTTATCAGTGTTTTCCCGCTGTTATCTGTTTATGCTTATCAGGCCTACAACCATTATGAAAAGGGCAAAAGCCTTTATATCCATCAGCCTAAGAGAGAGCTTTCCACAGCAGAGAATATCCTGCGCCTTTTAAGACCGGATAAGAAGTATACGGCTCTGGAAGCGGAGATCCTTGATATTGCCCTGATCCTTCATATGGAGCATGGCGGTGGTAACAACTCTACCTTTACCACTCACGTAGTTTCTTCCTCCGGAACAGATACGTATTCAGCCATTGCAGCAGCACTTGGTTCCTTAAAAGGACCGAAGCATGGCGGTGCCAATATCAAGGTTGTGAAGATGTTTAACGATATGCGCAAGCATGTTCATGATTACAGTGATGAAGACGAGATTCGAGATTATCTTCAGAAACTTCTTCACAAAGAAGCTTTTGACAAGAGAGGCCTTATCTATGGTATGGGCCATGCGATCTATTCTGTTTCCGATCCCCGTGCAGAGGTATTTAAAGGCTATGTGGAGCAGCTTGCCAGAGAAAAAGGCAGGATGAAGGATTATCAGCTGTATGAAGCAGTGGAGCGTCTTGCACCGCAGGTTATCGCAGAGGAACGCAAGATCTACAAGGGCGTCAGCGCAAACGTGGATTTTTACAGCGGATTTGTTTACAGCATGCTGGATCTGCCGCTGGAGCTGTATACACCGATGTTTGCCATTGCACGTATCGTAGGATGGAGCGCACACCGTATGGAAGAGCTTATCAATGTGGATAAGATCATCCGTCCTGCATACAAGAATGTTCTTCCGGAAGCGACGTATGTTCCTCTTGCAGAGCGATAAAAAAACTGGCATTATTACGAAATGACGAGAGAAAACTGAGGTGCAATGGATGTTCAGAAGTTTTTTTCCAGATGAATATCTGGATTCTGCATATGTGATCAATTTTGAGAAGCTTTATAAAGAGGGATACAGAGGGCTTCTTTTTGATATTGACAATACAATTGTTCCACATGGTGCACCGGCAGATGAACGTGCGAAAAAACTGTTTCAGAGGCTTCGTAAGATAGGGTTTCATTATTGTTTTGTATCGAATAATAAGAAACCACGGGTGGAGCCTTTTGCCCGTGCTGTGGAGGGGGATTTTGTAGAAAATGCCCATAAACCGGCTGTGAAGAATTACAGGAAGGCCTGCCAGATGATCGGAACAGATCCTGACAGGACGATCTTTGTAGGGGATCAGCTGTTTACGGATATTTATGGAGCGAAGAGGGCCGGAATCCGGACGATCCTTGTGAAGCCCATTCATCCAAAAGAAGAGATCCAGATCGTGCTGAAACGCTATCTGGAGAAAATAGTATTACATTTTTACCAGAAAGAGGAGGGGAAGAATTCATGAACCATATTGTAATTATCGGCTTTATGGGTTCAGGAAAGACACGAGTTGGAAAGAGACTGGCGAAGGACCTGGGACTTCCGTTTATTGACGTGGACAGACTGATCGTGAAAAAAATGAACATGTCAGTGAAGGAGGTATTTGAGCGTTTCGGAGAACCGTTTTACCGTGCGCTTGAGACAATGGCAGTAAAAGAACTGTCTACAGACAGTGAGCGCAAGGTGATCTCCGTCAGTGCAGGTCTGCCACTGCAGGAGCAGAACCAGAAGTATCTTGCAGAAATGGGAACGATTATCTATCTGAAAGGATCTGCTGCAACTCTGATCAAGCGACTGGAGGGAAGTAACAACCCGACACTGGAGGGATCTGAGAACAAAGAGGATAAGATCAAGAAGCTCCTCAAGCAGAGAGATCCTGTTTATGAGAAATTTGCGGACATCAAAGTTGTCACAGGAGTGTTGCCTTTTGACGAGTTAATTGCTGAAATTGAAGAAAAATTAAAGGCATAAACAAAAAAACAGTTGAAAAATGACAAAAGGTATTATAGAATAATTCATAGCGAAAAAGAAGCGCATATATTAAGGAGGAAATATTTATGATTTCAGCAGGTGATTTCAAAAATGGTATCACACTTGAAATTGATGGAAACGTATGTCAGATCGTTGAATTCCAGCATGTAAAACCAGGAAAAGGCGCAGCCTTTGTAAGAACAAAATACAAAAATATCATTACAGGATCTGTAGTAGAGAAATCTTTCCGTCCTACAGAGAAATTCCCGGCAGCACGTATTGAGCGTGTAGATATGCAGTATCTGTATCAGGATGGCGGTTTATACTACTTCATGAACACAGAGACATATGACCAGGTAGGCCTTACTGAGGAGCAGGTTGGAGATTCTCTGAAATTCGTTAAGGATAATGAGATGGTTAAGGTTTGCTCTCATAATGGCGAAGTATTTGCTATCGAGCCGCCACTCTTCGTAGAGCTTGAGGTTATCGAGACAGAGCCAGGATTCGCTGGAAACACAGCACAGGGTGCTACCAAACCGGCAACTGTTGAGACAGGTGCACAGGTTCAGGTTCCGCTGTTCGTAAACCAGGGCGACAAACTGAAAATCGATACAAGAACAGGAGAGTATCTCTCACGTGTATAATGCGATACATTAAAAAACCCGCGTAAGCGGGTTTTTTTAATACATTTATCCTTCTTTAAGATTTTTCAGAAACTGGCTGGGTGACATTCCTTCATGGGATTTAAATACCCGGCTGAAATAAAAAGCATCGGTGAATCCTACCATTTCAGCCACATCTTTGGTGAGGATATCCGGATTGTTCTGCATTAATGTCTTTGCCATTTTCAGACGCAGTTCACTGATATATTTGCTGGGAGAGATCCCGAATTCTGATTTAAAAAGTGTGGAGATATATTTTTCATTGTAACCAAAAATATCCTGAAAGGATTTCGTTGTGATCTGCTGAGTGAAATTCTTATCCAGGTAATTGCGCACCTGACGGGCCAGAGACGGTAGTTCTTCTCCAGGTGTGGTTTTGTGAAAACCGCAGATTTTGGAAGTTTCATACTGCAGTTCGCGTTCCAGTTCCTCGTAGGAATGACAGGTGGAAACGATTTCAGCGACATCCGGATAAATGATGTCTTTGTGGCAGTTCTGGATTACAGTGGAGATATAGTATCTCAGGTTTGCAGTTATCTGAAACTGGGAAAGATTCGGCTGGTTCTGTATGGTGATCAGGGAATGAATCATATGGTACAGGCTTTCCTGATCAGAATGAGAAGAGATTCCTGCGCAGAGCTGCTGAACATCCTGGGAAACACGGATTTTCTGATCTGATAATGTGGTACATGTCTGAAAAGAACTGGCTCCAAATCTGTTTTTGAACAGTGCAAAAAGATAGGTATCTTTTATAAGGTCGGAAACAGAACCGGCATCTGGAGACTGCAGAGACAGAACCGTGTTAATCCAGGAGTCAGGCTGCTGATCAGATATATCCAGTATACTGTGGATTCTCCTGGCAAGTCCTTCCGTATCCGGCTGACTGGAGGAAGGATAGATAACTGCATATACCTGCTCATTGAAATGTTTTCCATGGAGAAGAAAAAGCGAAACCTGATATTCTTTTTCCAACTGAGTCAGATATCCGGGAGAGACCGGCGCGAAAACGGAATCCGGGATAGTCTCGCTGTATATATTAGAACGTAATGGACCCTGAAAAACGAAGATAAAGGAGCAGGAAACTTCGTTCATAAAAACAGGGGCAGGATCAGTCAGATTATCGCTGTGCAGTGCACATTGCAGATATTCTTTCTGAAGCAGCCGGGTTTCGGATTTTTGTAGTTCCAGGCAGGAGAGAAGGATATCGTCCAGAGTTTTAAGGTCAATCGGTTTGAGAAGATAATCGGAAACACCAAGGTGGATCGCCTTTCTGGCATATTCGAAATCCGCATATCCGGTAAGAATAACAAAGCGGGTATGAAACTGGGATTTCTGAACTTTTTCGATCATATCGAGACCGTTCATCACAGGCATGGTGATATCAGTAAATACCAGCTCCGGTTTCTGCTCTAGGATTTTCTGCAGGCCGTCCCTGCCGTTTTTGCAGATGCCAAGAACCTGGAAATCAGGGTAGTTTTTGGTGATGAGAAGCGAGAGACCTCTGGCAATGGCTGGTTCATCTTCAATGATAAGTACGTGTATCATGATTTCTCCTTTGTATGTGAAAGAAATTTTTTGCATATGTTTTAATTATAGCATGAATAGACCTGGAAACAAGAAAAAAGTCCATACGAAAGTTGCTTTTTTTTTATGTTGTATATACAAAAAGTGTGATATGATAGGAAAAAAGCAGGGAGGAAGAATATGAACCGTTTATGGTATACAGAAGTTGCAAAAAGCTGGATCGAAGCATTGCCTCTTGGTAATGGAAGGCTGGGGGCTATGATATCCGGAGAGCCTTTTTGCGGACAGATCCAGATGAATGAGGAGAGTATTGTCTATGGAGGACCGCTTGATCGCATCAATCCGGACGCGGCGAAGTATTTCCCGGAAATCCGGAAACTGGTGCTGGAAGGAAAGATCCGGGAAGCACAGAAACTGGAGCTTTTTGCATTATCTGGAACACCTCAGAGCGAACGGCCATATCAGACCATGTGTGATGTGAATTACAGCATAGATCACGAAGAGGGAGAGATCCGGAATTACAGAAGAGAGCTGGATCTGGAAAAAGGTGTTGCAAGTACTTCATTTGTACATAATGGAGCACAGTACAGAATGCGATGTCTGATCTCTGAAAAAGAAGATTTGATGGCAGCGGAGTTTTCCACAGACAGAGAAGAAGGTCTTACAATGTCTGTTCTGATAACAAGGGGACGATTTTACAACTGTGCAGGAAAAGCCGGCGAGGACAGTGTTTATATTGATGGAGATCTGGGAAAGGGCGGAAGTGAATTCTGCATTCAGGCCCGCGCGGTGTCAGAAGGCGGAAACGTGCAGGTGATCGGAGAACACCTGGTGATCCAAAATGTTTCCAGAGTGATTTTTTATGTAAACGGAGTGACTACTTTCCCTTACCGAAAAAAGAAGGTCGAGGATCCATACAGCTACCTCAAAGAACAGCTGGCTTCTTACACAGCAGAGGATTTTGACCGGATACTGGCAGAACATGTGGAGCAACACAGCAAGGTGTTTGACCGTTCTGTTCTGAAACTGAAAGAGGATGAAGTTCTGTCCGGACTTCCAACAGATCAGCGTCTGAAACGACTCCGGGAAGGTAAAAAAGACAAAGGGCTGGCGGCTCTTTATTATGGGTACGGAAGATATCTTCTTATGGCGAGCAGCCGCCCGGGAGGACTTCCTGCCAATCTTCAGGGAATCTGGTGTGAGAAGCTGGAGCCTACCTGGGATTCCAAATATACCATCAATATCAACACAGAAATGAATTACTGGCCTGCAGAAATCTGTAATCTTTCCATGTGTCATGAGCCGCTTTTTGATCTTCTGGAACGTATGGTGAAAAATGGCAGAAGAACAGCCATGGAAATGTATGGATGCAGAGGTTTTGTGGCACATCATAATACGGATATCTGGGCAGATACCGCACCTCAGGATCTGGCACTGGCAGCGTCATACTGGGTAATGGGCGGCGCATGGCTGGCAGCACATATCTGGAAACATTACCGTTATACGATGGATCAGGCTTTTCTTGATCGTATGATGCCGGTTCTGGAGGAATGTGTACTGTTTTTCAGAGATTTTATGATCGAGGATCAGGGAGAGATGATTGTCTGTCCGTCTGTTTCTCCGGAGAATACCTATTATCAGGCAGATGGAACAACGGGAAGTGCCTGCGCAGGCTGTACCATGGATACCGGAATCCTGAGAGATATTTTTCATGCCTATCTGGAAGGAAACAAGATCCTTGGGAAAAAAGCATCTCAGGAAGACTGGGTGCGTGAAACTCTTGATAAGCTCCCTTTGTACAAGGTTGGAAAATACGGTCAGCTGTTGGAATGGAGAGAAGATTATGAGGAGTGGGAACTTGGGCACAGACATTTTTCTCATTTATATCCCCTGTTTCCGGCAAATCAGATTAATGAATATGAGAATCCGGAGCTGGTAAAAGCATGTGAGAAATCTCTGGAGAGACGAATGGAATTTGGTGGCGGTCACACAGGCTGGAGCTGTGCATGGCTGATCAATCTGTATGCAAGACTTCAGAATGGAGATAAAGCAGAGGAATATATCGATTATCTTCTCAACAAGCTGACAGCACCAAATATGTTTGATCTGCATCCGCCGCTTGAACGGATTTCAGGTATTCCGTGGGTATTCCAGATCGATGGAAATTTCGGCGGAGCGTGCGGAATTGCCCAGATGCTGCTCCAGAGCCATCTGGATGAGATATTCCTGCTTCCGGCTCTTCCGAAAAACTGGCAGGAGGGAAGCATCACAGGTATTTGTGCAGAAGGCGGTTTTGAGGTGGATATGACCTGGGAAAAAGGTAGATTTTCTCATGGGTGGCTTCTTTCGAAACATGGGGAAAAAGCAGTTCTCAGATGCAGAGAGGAACTGGAGATCTCAAAAGATGGAATAAAAGTTTCTGTGATCAGAGATGAAAAAGAAAGATACGTATTTGATACAGAGAAAGATGCGATCTATCAGATCAGGAGTAAATAAAGTTTAAGGAAAAAAGCCGGAGGCTTCCCTGTCAGGAAGTGCTCCGGCTGAATAATTTTTCAGGCTTTAACGGGCCGCCGATGGTGACGGTCGTAAGGTTGTCAGAATCATTTCTGGAAACATGGAAATATTCTTCGCCGCGGTAATAAATATGAAAACGGAGAATGGTATTTTCCAGGCCATAGCCCTGATGGCGGAAGGTGTTTTCGTAATCCATATCCTGGTTTCCGGTAAAGGTGAAGCCTGAGAGTTTCTGGTGAAGAGCTGCAAGCTTTTCTTCAGGAAACGGAGCCCCATTGTTGGAGATTGACAGATACCACCGGGTGTCGTCACAGTGGGAACGTATGGAAATCTTCCAGGGAGGAGAAATTTCTACGCCTGCCTGGTGGAAGCCATGCTGAAAACAGTTTTCAATAAGAGGCTGAAGAATCAGCTTTGGCACAGTGATGGAATTCAGGGAATCATCAAGCTGCCATTCGTATTCCAGATCGTCTTCGTAGCGTATTTTCATAATATAGAGGTAATGCCTTGCATTGTCGATCTCCTGGGACAAAATAACGGACTGTCCTGTGTAGGAGAGGGAGTAGCGAAGAAGCTGGGAAAGTTCTGTGCACATGTTGGAAACATCCATATTTCCGGAGGCCAGCCCTGTCATTCCAATGACAGAAAGAGTATTGTACAGAAAATGCGGGTTCAGCTGTGCTTCCATGGCGTCATAGTGGGCAATCAGCGTCCGTTTCCGTTGTTCTGTAAGACGCTGGTTCTGGTCGTAAATCTCAGAAAGATATCCCTGGATCGCATTGGTGAGAAAGATGATCTCATTATCGCTGTTTCCGGGAATAGCAGAAATATTTTCCCCGGGATCAAGAACTGTCAGCTTATCTGTCAGCTGTCGAAGTGGCTGTGTGAGATTTCGCGTAAGTACCATAAGGAAGGTGGACATAATTATGAACATGATTACAAAAAGCAATGTGCTGATTATGAGAAGCCGTTTTATGGAGGCTGCAAATATGGAAGAATTCTCACTGAGGATCACCGTCCATCCGGTCTTATCGGAAAGATGATAGCTGGAAACAGAAAGATTTCCATATGAAAAGCTGCCACTTTCAGGAGAAATTTCGGAAGCGGAACGCCAGCTGGCCAGAAAAGTCCTGCGGTTCAGTATGGATGAACTTGTGTAAACCAGATTATCAGCATCATCCAGAATGGTAATATCATAATCTTCAGGAGTATCAAAACCGGAGAGAAGTCGTCTGGTCAGGGTATCCATATCAAAATCAGCAATAAGAAGCCCGTACTGATGATAAATATCCCGCATGGAACGTACAACAGAAATTACAGTTCGGTTGTTTTTCCAGTAATCCTTGTGAGGAGGAACATATAAAACATAATTAATGCTGTCCATAACGCCGGTAAGATTGGGATTGTTCTCCAGAACAGCTTTTTTTGTATAACTGGTACCGTTTGGGGAAGAAATTCCCAGATGGTCGTAATATTTGCTGACATAATTAAGGGATACATCCAGGTCTGAAGACATCAAAGTAGTACGGAACCGGTCCTGAAAAGCAGATCTGGCTGCGATATGGGTGGGCAGGTAGTTGTTTTCGCTCTCTGGGATATTTCTGGCAGTATCAAGGAGTGCGGTGTTTAGCTGCAGCTCTTTCAGCGTATTATCTGCATCATTGAGAAGGGTGTCCAGATTGTTCTGTATCATGGATGTACTGCCGCTTAATGTACTGCGCATGTTCTCCCGCAGGGAATTTGCCGAATAATAATAGAAAAACAGCGAAAAACCGACAAGCAGAAGGGAATTTAGCAGGATGCAGGAAATGAACAGCTTTTTTTGAAAAGAAAATTCATGGAATTTCATGATCGTTCCTCCGAAAAATTTCTTGTATCTATTTTATATGAACAGCGAAAAAGAAACAAGAAAAATTATACAAATAGATGGGAAAATATAAAAAAGGAAAAAAGTGCATGTTGGATTAAACGAAAGTCCATGGATTTTCCAGAACTGGTTTTGTATAATATGACCATATTAAGAACGGAAAACAAACAAAGGGAGGAAATTTACAATGAAGAAAAAAATGTTTGCAGTACTTATGGCAGCGTGCATGACAGTATCAGTATTCGGAAGCGTGGTAACAGCCAGCGCAGCAGATGGAGTAACACTGACACTCTACGGAAATGCAGATGACCTTGCAAAACCGTACATGCAGAAAATCATTTCTCTGTGGGAGGAGTCTTCCGGAAACAAGATTGACCAGCAGGGCCTTGATACAGATAATGCAGAGACCATTGCACTGACAAAATTTACAACAGGTGATATCCCGGATCTTTACATTCATTTCGGAAACAGCAACCTGAAAAACTTTAATCCGGAAGAGAATTTTGTAGACTGGTCCGATGCTGACTGGGTATCCGATATTCAGGACTCAGTTCTTCCGCAGGCAACCTACAATGACAAAGTGATCGGACTTCCGTTCTGGGAAGCATCCAACTCCGGCTGTTTCTATAACACAAAGATCTTCGAGGAACTGGGAATTAAGCAGCCTACAACACAGGAAGAATTCAATGCAGCCTGCGATACACTTCTGGAGAACGGAGTACAGCCGATCTACCTTGCAGCAGCTGATGCATGGCCAATCCTTTATCAGTTCGCACTGGATCCTGTACTTGAGGAGCATCCGGAATATATCGAGAAACTGAATGCAGGAGAAATGTCCTACGCAGATATCCCGGAATTCACAGATATGTGTACCTGGTTTAAAGAAGCAGCAGATAAAGGATACTTTGGAAAGAACTTTGCATCTGATACATGGGATTACACAAGTGAGGTTCTTGGAACAGGTGAAGCTGCAATGCTTTTCTGCTGGGATACCTGGTTTGATACAGATTATGACAGTGAATCTTATGATTATGTAGGTGATGATTTCGGAATCATGCCGGTATTTATGGGAACCTGCGACGAAGGAACTTATGAAGGTGGAAATGTAAACCTGATGCTTGTAAACAAAAATGGTGATAATGTAGAGGCTGCCAGCGATTTCGTAAACTTTATGGCAGATCCGGAGAATTACAACCAGGCATTTGATGGTGTTTCCACAGCAGCAGTATTTAAACAGGAGACAACAAATGTAAATTCCGCTCAGTATGATGGAAACAAAGATAGCGTAGATAAACTGATCCGTGCATCTTCCGCACAGCCGAAGATTGTTGGTTTCAACCAGCAGGAAGGTGGCAAGGCTCTGCTTCAGCTTATGAACGGAGACATCAGCGTAGAAGAATGTGTAAAACTGATCGATGATGACAGAGTTGCAACACTTGAGTCTTTTGCCCAGTAAATAAACATCCGTTTTAAAGATGGTTTCAGGTTTGAGGGTAAAACTTCAAACCTGAAATTGTTTAAGGAGGAAATTCATGAATCGAAAAAAAATATATCCGTTGTATCTGGCGCTGATCCCTGCTGTAGTATTTTTTATCTTCTTTATTGTACCGTCCACTGTGGGTTATTATTATGCATTTACCAACTGGAGTGCAGCCAGAACAACCAATCTGAAATTTGTAGGATTTGAAAATATCATGTCAGTTCTTACGAGTACGAAAGTGCCGGTAGCCTTTGTAAATACCCTGATCTACGCAGGCGTAAAAACCATTACCGTAACACTTCTGGGCTTTGTATTTGCCTATATCCTGAACCGTGAGATCAAAACACGGACTGCTCTGAGAACGGTTTATTTTATTCCGTCTATCTTTTCCTGCCTTGTTGTAGGCCTTATCTTCAGTGCTGTATTCCAGACACGTCACGGTACGATCAATAATATCCTGAACCTTATGGGAATTGCAAATATTCAGTGGCTGGGAAAACGAGGCACAGCAGTTTTTGCTATCTGCGTAGCTGAGGTATGGAGAAATGTGGGATATGCGATCATCATCACACTTGCGGGTCTGCAGTCAGTTTCTTCTGATTATCTGGAGGCAGGTAAACTTGACGGTGCATCTGAATGGCAGCTTTTCCGCCATATCACACTTCCGTTAATCATGCCTACTGTAAACGTTAATATTCTGTTCAGCCTGATTTATGGATTGAAAATGTTCGATCTGATTTACGTTATGACAGGCGGCGGCCCCGGAAATGCGACTGAGAGTTTCGGAACGCTGATGATGAATGAAATGTCTGCAGGACGTTATTCGCAATCTGTAGCTGTCAACCTTGTATTCACAGTGCTTCTGGTCATTGTTTCAGTTGTATATCAGAAGTTTTCATCAAGATGGGAGACGGTGTTATAATATGAATAAGAAAAAAACTAGGATCAATTTGATACTGGAGATCATTCTCTGGCTTGTGAGCATCGTGACGATCTATCCGATGCTGATGGTACTTCTCACTTCCTTTAAAAACAAAGGCGAAGCTGCTTATATGAATGTCAGCCTGCCAAGTGAGTGGCATCCGGAAAACTATATAACAGTTCTGGAAAAAGATTTTATACGTTCTCTCGGGAACAGTGTGTTTATCACATTTATATCAGTGGCACTGATCGTTTCTCTTTCTGCATTCTTAAGCTTTATCATTGTGCGAAGAGATACAAAAGGATGCAGGATCGGGTATAAGATCATCACTCTTGGAATCATTGCACCTTTTGCTGCGCTTCCAACGATCCAGCTGATGCAGAAAATGGGGATTTATGGATCAAGGATAGGTCTCTGTCTTGTATATTCTTCTCTGTACATGCCGTTTACAACAATGATGTTCAGTGGATTTATTAAAGGAATCCCGAAAGAACTGGATGAGGCAGCAGTTATGGACGGTGCAGTAGGCGGAAGACTGTTCTGCACAGTGATCATGCCGCTTCTGAAGCCGGTTCTTGCAACAACAGGCGTTCTGAATTTTATGTGGGTATGGAATGAGCTTCAGATTCCGATGTATCTTCTGAACTCTTCTTCCAAGTGGACGCTGCCGCTTTCTGTATACAATTTCTACGGACAGTTCAGCAGAAGCTGGAACCTTGTATGTGCAGACGTTGTGCTGGTTTCTTTGCCGGTAATCCTGGTATACATTTTTGCACAGAAATGGGTGATCGCAGGTATGACAGCCGGTGCTGTAAAGGGCTGATCCTGATAATATCAAGGAGGATATGAAGAATGTCAAAAAAATATACAGGAACATGGAATTCTGTAAATGAGCATGAAGTACCGAAATGGTATGACGGCTGTAAATTCGGAATCTTTATCCACTGGGGAATCTATTCAGTTCCTGCTTTCGCACCAAGAACATGGGAGCTTGGCGCAGTGGAGACCAATGAAGAATGGTTCTGCAACAATCCCTATGCGGAGTGGTATTATAATTCCATAAATGTTGGAAAAGGACCTTCTTATGAACATCATATTGAGAAATATGGCAAGGATTTTTCCTATGAAGATTTCCTGCCAATGTGGAAGGCTGAGAACTGGCAGCCACAGAAGTGGGCGGAACTTTTCCGCAAAGCAGGGGCAAAATATGTTGTGCTGACAACAAAGCATCATGATGGTTTCTGCCTGTATCCCAGTGAATATACAGATTTCAACTGTGAAGAACTTGGTCCGAAGAGAGATATCACAGGAGAGCTGACAGATGCTGTGCGCAGTGAAGGACTGAAAATGGGACTTTATTATTCCGGGCTGATCGACTGGCAGTTTGCCAATGATCCGATTTTCAAAGAAGAGGACAATTTCGGAAATGCCTGCCCGACTTTTGAGTATGCAGACTATTCTTACAACCAGATGAAAGAGCTGGTAGACAAATATCATCCGTCCGTATTCTGGAATGATATTGGATGGCCAAAGCAGAGTGAGCATATGATGCCGTATTTCCTGGCACATTATTACAATGTGGTGGAGGAAGGTGTAGTCAATGACCGGTTTAATGGACTGTATCATGACTTCAGCACAAAAGAATACAAACAGGGCGAAGCTAATCGCAAGGAAAAGTGGGAAATGTGCCGAGGTATGGGACTTTCTTTCGGATACAATGAAAATGAAGGAGACGATCAGCTGATCAGTGTTCCGGATCTGATTCATCTTCTGGTTGTAACAGTATCTGATAACGGAAACCTGCTTCTCAATATCGGTCCGAAACCAGACGGAACTATTCCGGATGAGCAGGAAAAACGTCTTCTTGCGCTTGGAAAATGGCTAGAGATTAACGGAGAAGGTATTTATGATACCAGTTGTTCCGCACATCTTCCGGAAACAGCAGGAGATGGTGTACAGCTGTTCTTTACAGCAAAAGAAAAAGATCTTTATGTATTTATAGAGGGACTTTCCCAGGAAGAGAATACAGTGCTGATTCCGGGCGTAAAAGGAAGTGCAGAGACACTGGATTCAACACTTAAAGTACAGTGCGAAGAGACAAAAGAGGGAATGAAGGTCCGTATTAACGGATATGACAAAGAGAAACATATCATCTGTCTGAAAGTAAAAGACGGCGAATGAATATGATGCAGAGCATATAAGGCTGACAGTTTCAAACTTGGGTTCCAGGCTGTGAGGGTAAGAAAAACCGTGCACAGCCCGGAACCTTTTTTGCAAATATCCTTGACACGAAAAAACATTCTGGTATAATTAAATCCAGTCAAAAAACAACTGGCTTAAAGTTCGTCTGTCCACCAGAGATGACTTGAAGAGAATTAAGTCATCGGAAGTCTTTTTTATACAAGGGCTTGTACTGGTTTCGACGGGGGCTTTGAAGTTAGGGAAGCCATCCGCAGACTCCTGGACTGCGTACCAACCGGGAACTAAATATAAACGCAGACGAAAAGTTAGCGTTAGCAGCCTAAGCTGCTCGTCAGCCCCGTTGCACTCACACATCGGGAATCTGGCGTCGACCATGTGAGAAACCTTGCCGGGTAAGCTTTGCCCCGGTAGATGTATCATGAAGCTACTGAAGCGGTAAGCCTGTCGGTGGGCGTGCAGCCGAGGGAATGTTAAAACAGCGACTGTGATGGGAGATGCCTTAAGGGATAGGCTTTCGGACAGGGGTTCGATTCCCCTCAGGTCCATTTATGGAACGTCCCGGAAAGACAGCATTTATGCGGCTTTCCGGGGATTTTTTTTATTAGGGATTACTTCGCAGATACAGAAAGCGTTGGTGATAGAATGGGAAAAATGCCGAACAGCAAAAAAAAATACAGAAAAAAATCAGATTATTACGATTACAGTCTGGTTGCTGTTATTGTACTTCTTGTATGTTTTGGTCTGATAATGCTTTACAGTACTAGCTCCTATATGGCAGAAGTAAACTATGGCAACGACATGTTTTATTTTAAAAAACAGGCACTGATCAGTGCAGCCTGTCTGATCGTGGCACTGGTTGTTTCAAAAATATTGGATTATCATATCCTGGTGCCGTTTACAACATCTTTGTATGTACTTTCCCTGATCCTCATGGGGCTGGTACGTACACCCCTTGGACATTCATCCCATGGTGCTACCAGATGGCTGTATATTGGACCGATCAACTTTCAGCCGGCTGAGATAGCCAAGATCGCAGTCATCATTATGATGGCATATATGATCTGTAAGATGGGACGTAAGGTTAAGACTTTGAAGAGTTGTATGATCCTGGGACTTCCAGGTGCTGGTCTTGCGTTTGCTGCGTATATGCTGACGGATAATCTGAGTACAGCATTGATCATTCTTGGAATTACAGTGGGAATGGTTTTTGTTGCACATCCGGATATGCGACCGTTTATTATTATTGGTGTGATAGGTCTGGTACTGATCGTGATCGGCGTACTTTTTCTGGTTGCGACGACCAAGAGTAGCGACAGTTTCCGTGTTATGCGAGTTCTTGTATGGCTCCAGCCTGAGAAATATTCCGATGAGGGAGGTTATCAGACTCTGCAGGCACTTTATGCCATTGGTTCCGGAGGATTTTTTGGCCGGGGATTGGGAAACAGTATCCAGAAACTTGGCAGTGTTCCTGAGGCACAGAACGATATGATCTTTTCCATCATCTGCGAAGAGCTTGGAATCTTCGGAGGGATTTTTGTGCTGATCCTGTTCGGATATCTTCTGTACAGACTGTTCTTTGTTGCACAGAATGCACCGGATCTGTTCGGCTCACTGCTTGTTACGGGAATTTTTATACATATTGCACTACAGGTAATATTAAATATTGCAGTTGTGCTGAATCTGATGCCCAATACGGGTGTCACTTTGCCATTTATCAGTTATGGTGGAACGTCCATTGTGTTCCTGATGTCGGAGATGGCACTGGCCCTCAGTGTGGCCCGTCAGATAAAATTTCAAGAATAAAATAGTTTTAAAATCAAAATATTTTCGCCAGATGGACATTTTTTGGGAAAATCCTCTTGACAACTGTATTTACAGACTATATACTTTGCTCAAAAAGAGGAAACAGATTCGATCTGTAATGATTAAAGGAGAAAATAAGACATGTTAGAAAAAATGAGCGAAATGCTTGCAGAGCAGTTAAATTGTGAAGCATCTACAATTACACCGGAGACTTCTTTCAAGGATGATCTTGGAGCAGATTCCCTTGACCTGTTTGAGCTGGTTATGGCTCTTGAGGATGAGTACAACGTAGAGATCCCGGCAGAGGAACTTACAGATCTGAATACAGTTGGAGATGTAATCGAGTACCTCAAGAACAAAGGTGTAGAAGCATAAGATCTGCTGAAGGTAAATGCAGGAATAAGGATCCTCTGGAGCAATGATGTTCCAGGGGATTTTTCTGTGTATGAGAAGATCAGGGGGTTCCGTCGGAAAACCTATGGACATTTTGAAGGATTTGGGTATATAATATCAGCTATAATGAGAAACAACAAAAACGAGGAGAAAAGAAATGACAAAGATCAGAACAAGATTTGCACCGAGCCCTACAGGCAGAATGCACGTGGGTAACTTAAGAACAGCTCTTTATGCTTATTTGATCACAAAACATGAAGGCGGAGATTTTATCCTCCGTATTGAAGATACAGACCAGGAACGTTATGTTGAGGGAGCTGTAGATATCATCTACCGTACTCTTGAGAAGACAGGCCTTCTCCATGATGAGGGACCGGACAAGGACGGTGGATTTGGACCGTATGTACAGAGCGAGCGTCAGGCAACAGGAATGTATCTGAAATATGCCAAACAGCTGATCGAGCAGGGCGATGCATATTACTGTTTCTGCGGCAAGGAAGAACTGGAGAGCATGAAACGTACAGTTGCAGGCAAGGAGATTTCCATCTATGATAAGAGATGCCTTCACCTCTCCAGGGAAGAAGTTCAGCGTCGTCTGGATGCAGGGGAGCCGCACGTGATCCGTTTTAATATGCCGACAGAGGGAACCACTACATTCCACGATGTAATTTACGGAGATATCACCGTTAACAATGAGGAGATGGAGGACCTGATCCTTATTAAATCTGACGGATATCCGACATACAACTTTGCCAACGTTATCGATGACCACCTTATGGGAATTACACACGTAGTAAGAGGTAATGAGTATCTTTCATCTTCTCCGAAATACAACCGTATTTATGAGGCATTTGGATGGGAGATTCCGACATACGTTCACTGTCCGCTGATCACAGATGAGACACACCAGAAACTTTCCAAGAGATGCGGTCATTCTTCCTATGAGGATCTGATCGATCAGGGATTTGTTACAGAAGCAGTGATCAACTACGTTGCGCTTCTTGGATGGAGCCCGGCAGACAATCGTGAGATTTTTTCACTTCCGGAGCTTGTGGAGGCATTTGATTACCATCATATCAATAAATCACCGGCAGTATTTGATATTGCCAAGCTGAAATGGATGAACGGCGAGTATATCAAGAAAATGGACCCGGAAGCGTTTTATGAGAGAGCACTTCCGTATCTGAAGGAAGTTCTTAAGAAAGATTTTGATCTTAAGAAGATCGCAGGAATGGTCCAGACAAGAATCGAAGTATTCCCGGATATCCCGGAGCTTGTAGATTTCTTTGAGGCAGTTCCGGAGTACGACAGCGCAATGTACCGCCATAAAAAAATGAAAACAACAGAGGAGACATCTCTTGCAGTCCTCAAAGAGGTACTTCCTGTACTTGAGGCTCAGGAGGATTATACCAATGATCCGCTGTTCGCTTCTTTAAGTGCATTTGTAAAAGAACATGGATATAAGAACGGTTATGTAATGTGGCCGCTTCGTACAGCTGTATCCGGCAAGCAGATGACACCGGCTGGCGCGACAGAGATCATGGAGATCATCGGCAAGGAAGAGACTCTGAAACGTGTCCGTGCAGCAATTGAAAAACTTGAAAAATAATCCGGTTATGAAACGAAATCCATCTCAAATAAGGGCGATCGCCCACCTGTCAGGACCAATGATGGTTCTGGCAGGCCCCGGTTCGGGGAAAACTTCCGTCATTGTAGAGAGAACAGCACATATGATCCAGGATGGGAAGATACCAGCTTCCTCTATTCTTGTTGTGACTTTTTCCAGGGCGGCGGCAGTAGAAATGAAAGAAAGGTTCCTGAAATTCACAGGTGTGCAGCGGACAGGAGTTACGTTTGGGACTTTTCACGGAGTGTTTTACGGGATTCTGAAACAGGCCTATGGACTGGATGGGGGAAATATCCTGTCTGAAGAGGAAAAGTATGCGATCCTGCGGGAGCTTGTGATAAATTGTGCTTCTGAACAGTCCCAGGAGGGGGATTTTGTGGAAGACGTGGCAAAAGAGATCAGTATTGTAAAAGGGGGAAGAATCGCACTTGAGCATTATTATTCCTCCTGTTGCCCGGACGAAGTATTCCGGCAGATTTTTAAAGAGTATCGAAAAGTTCTTAATGAGCGGAGAAAACTTGATTTTGATGATATGCTTCTAAGTTGCTATGAACTTCTTCGAAAAAGAAAAGATATCCTGGAAGCCTGGCAGAAGAAATTCCGTTATATTCTGGTAGATGAGTTTCAGGATATCAATCATCTCCAGTATGATATCGTAAAAATGCTGGCGGCACCAGAGAACAATCTGTTCGTAGTAGGGGATGATGACCAGTCTATCTATCATTTCCGTGGTGCCAGGCCGGAAATCATGCTGAATTTTCCGGAGGATTTTAAGAATGCGGAAACTGTGCTCTTGAATATCAATTACCGGTGCAGCGGAAATATTCTGAACACGGCTATGAAGGTGATCGATAATAATGAAAACCGCTACACGAAAAAACTTTTCACACCAAATGAGCCTGGAAATCCTGTGAAGGTGATGGAATTTCAAAATCCCCGAGAAGAATATATGACAGTAGCAGGTGCATTGAAGAAACGAATGGAAAGCGGAGAGAACATTGAAGATACAGCATTTCTTTTCCGCACCAATCAGGAGGCCGAAGGTCTGGTAGCTGCACTGATGGAATATGGAGTTCCTTTTACCATGAAAGAAAAACTGCCCAATATGTTCCGACACTGGATCTGCAGGAACATGATCGCCTATCTGAAAATGGCCAAGGGTGATAGGAGCAGAAGTACTTTTCTGGAAATCATGAACCGCCCAAACCGATATATAGCCAGAGATGCTCTCACAGAAAAGACAGTGGATTTCCGGGCTCTTGAAGAATTTTACAAAGATAAGGACTGGATGTGCGACCGTATCACAACCATGGAAACACACCTTAGGATCTTAAAAACCATGGCTCCTTATGCTGCTATTAATTTCATCCGGAACGGAATGGGATACGAAGAATACTTGCAGGAATACGCAAGGTATCGTAAAATAAAACCAGAAGAGCTCTGGGAAAATCTGAACCGGATCCATGAAAGTGCCAGAGGAATGAAGGATCTGGAAGAATGGCTGGCTTACATAGATGAGTATACCAGAAAACTGGAAGAACAGGCAAAAAAGCAGGATGTGAAGCGGGAAGGTGCAGTGATCTCCACACTTCATGCTGTGAAAGGGCTGGAATATGACAGAGTGTACATCCTCAATGTCAATGAAGGCAGCATGCCCTACCGGAAAGCAGTTCTGGAAGCACATCTTGAGGAAGAACGGAGACTTTTCTATGTTGGGATGACACGGGCGAAGAAGAAACTTTGTCTGTGTTATGTAAGGACGCAGTACGAGAAGGAACGGGAGCCGTCACGGTTCCTAGAGGAGGCTGGATTATGAACGGAATTATCTATTATACAAAGATCAGAGAAGAATATGACAACAAGAATATGGAGCATATGATCGGAGAGAAGCTTCTGGAGATCGGGCTGAAGAAAGAATTTGAAAAAAAACTGGCTTTTGAACCAAGAGCAACCGGGGAACATGGGAAACCGTTTTTTACCCTCCTTCCAAAGATTCATTATAATATTTCCCACTCCGGAAAATATGTGATGTGCCTGTTTGCAGGTGAAGAAGTGGGGATCGATATACAGATTCACAAGAAAGTGAATTACGAGAGGATCCTGGAACGAATGGTGCCGGCAGATATGGTGAGGGAGATCCTGGAATCGGATGATATGGAGAAAGCTTTTTTTGCTCAGTGGGTATTAAGAGAGGCTTATATCAAATGGACGGGTGAAGGTCTGTCCAGAGATTTGAGGACGATACCGATGGATAAAGGAAACTATATGATGTTGGAGATGGAACCTGGATACAGCGGAGCAGTCTGGTCAAAGGACAGACTGGAATTACGGTTTGAATACGAAGAAATCATATTGAAATAACAAGCAGAGAAAAGATTGAAATGAACAAAGAGATGAAACGCAGCTTCAGGAACTTCATATTGAAGATTCTGGCGGTTGTTTTTGTGCTGGCTATGTGTTATTTTTTATATGCGTTTGTCTACAGAGCCAGGACAGAGCTGCCTGCAAAGGCGGTGGTGACGAACAGGGGGGCTGCAGTGTATACACTGCGGGGACAGATGCAGATGCTTTCCCAGAAGGAAGCATTTTCGTATTTTGCTTTTGATGGACGGGAGAAAGAGAAAGAATACGGAACTTATGTGATTCCAGGACTTAAGAATACAAGAACACTGCTTACGGAGAAGGGTGCCACGCAGGCTATGTGCACGTCTATGACTCCCCAGGGCCTGGCTGTTACGGAAGATTACGTGCTGGTCAGTGCATATTGCAGTACATATAAGCATAATTCAGTGATCTATGTGATTGATAAGGAAACACATAATTTTATAAAAGAAGTGGTACTGCCTGGTCAGCCCCATGCAGGAGGCCTTGCTTATGATCCGGACCATAAGATTCTGTGGTATTCTTCCAATATCAATGGAATTGCACAGGCAGTCAGCATAAAAATGGATATAATAGAAGCCTACGATTACGATGAAAGCCATCTGCCTGTGGATACTTTGCAGACAGTCAGCCTTTACGGAATTGTAAGAGATTCCTTTATGACTTTTTACAAAGGATGTTTGTATGTAGGCTGCTTTGAAAAATATAACGAAAGTGTAATTGCACGATACGGAGTTGACGCGACGGGAAATCTGATCAATACCATGGATGAGGAACTTGGCATGAATTTTGAGATGGCAGTTCCGCTGGATTATTCCACCATATCGGAACAGGTTCAGGGAATTGCTTTTTACAATGATAAGCTTCTGATATCCCATTCATTTGGTATCCTGCCGTCCAGACTGGTGGTTTATGAACAGTCTGACAAGCGTTTATATGTAAATGAGAATTCAGCCAGGACTTATCGTTTTCCGGAACGACTGGAGCAGATCGTAGTGGAAGGAGACAATCTCTATGTGATGTTTGAGTCCTGTGCCTACGCATACCGCGCGTCTTCTGTAAATATTGTGGACAGAGTACTGAAACTGAGCCTTCCCAAGATGGAAGCGTATGAAGAAGAAAGTGACAGTTTATTTTCCATGTCGGAATAAGGGAAAAATCTTTCCCTGAGACAAGGGGTACTAAATCAGGGGCGTCTGCAATATATTTAAGTGTAAGAGGTGAAAAAATGGACGCAAACCAGATTCAGAACCTGTTTGCCAGTAATATCCGCCAGCTTCTGGTGGATGCAGATCTTGATTATGATAAATTATATGAGATACGTCTTCGTGTGGGAAGGCCATTGTTTTTGACTTATGACGGAGGGGAATGTTTTCTCAGACAGAAGGATACAGATCCCTATCTGGTAACAAGGGAAGATCTGAAGGAAACATTGGAGTATGTCAGTGGTTATTCTCTGTATGCCTATGAAGATGAGATCCGGCAGGGCTTTTTAAGTGTACAGGGAGGACATCGTGTGGGAGTCACCGGAAAAGTGATCCTGGATGGAAACAGGATCAGGGGAATGAAGTATATTTCCTGTATCAATGTGCGTCTGGCTCACGAAATTCAGGGATGTGCGGAAAAAGTAATGCCTTATATCCAGACAAGAGAACAGATCATGCATACTCTGATCGTTTCACCGCCCAGATGCGGAAAGACCACTCTTCTTCGGGATATCATCCGGCAGATGAGCAACGGCTGGGGAAATATTTCCGGCGTTACGGTAGGTGTAGTAGATGAGCGTAGTGAACTTGCAGGCTGCTATCAGGGGATTCCCCAGAATGACCTGGGAATGCGCACGGATATTCTGGATGGATGTCCGAAAGCAGAGGGAATGCAGATGTTGATCCGTTCCATGTCTCCGGTGGTTGTAGCTGTGGATGAACTTGGAAAAGAAGAAGATTTCAAAGCTGTGGAGTCGGTGATCCACTGTGGGTGCCGCCTGATCGCTACGGCTCACGGAGATTCCATGAAAGAGACTTTGAGTCAGCCGTTTTTCCGGAAACTGTGGGATGCCCGGGTGTTCCAGAGGTATATTTTTCTGGGGAAACATGATCGTGCAGGCGTTGTGGAAGGAATTTATGACGGAAACGGAAAATGTCTATGTACAGAGTTGTAGGATGTATTCTTATTGTGGCAGCAGGAGCAGGTATGGGCTTTTCGGAAAGCTTCCGGTTTTCTGAGAGAATCCGTACGTTGGAGATGCTGCTTCAGCTGGTGATTTGCCTGAGAGGGGAGATCAGCTGCGGGAACGCATCATTGCCGGATGCCTTTTATGGTGCAGCCGGAAGGATGAATGGAAAATACAGGGAATTTCTCATAAATGCCGCAGACAGGATGAAAGCGGGAAACGGAGAAAAACTCTCACAGATATGCAGGGAATGCGCAGAAGCATCCCTGAAAAAAAGCTGCCTTACCCATGGGGAAAAGGACGCTTTTTTTTCTATTGGAAAATATCTTGGATATCTGGACCGGGAGATGCAGCTGCGACAGCTTTCCCTGTACGAAAAAAATCTGGAGGGAGAGATCCGGTTGCTGAAAGAAGAGGCTTTCGGAAAAAAGAAATTGTACAGGGGGTTAGGCGTTCTCGGAGGACTGCTTCTTGCAGTGCTGCTTGTGTAGCATTGCAGCATATAAGAGAGACGAAATCGCCAGTGCCCGGCTATGTAACGGGGCTTAATAGCTGCATACAGATTATATGAAAAGGGAGGGGTCGTTTGGAGGTCAGTATCATATTCAAGATCGGAGCAGTGGGGATCCTGGTCTCTGTTCTCTCCCAGATACTGAAACACAGCGGGAGAGAAGAACAGGCCTTTCTTGTAAGCCTTTCCGGGCTATTGATCGTGCTGTTCTGGATCGTGCCGTATATTTATCAGCTTTTTGAGGATATTCAGAGGCTTTTTGTTCTGTAGGGAGGGAGAAAGACTGTGGATATATTGAGGATTTCTGTTCTGGGAGTGGGAGGTGTGCTTATCGGGCTTCTTCTGAAAGAGAGGGCTCCTGAATATGTAAGTCTCATCACAATGGGGATCGGGCTTGTGATCCTGGGACTTGCTGTGGGAAAGATCGGCTATCTTTTTGAATCCCTGGAGCGGCTGAGAGAGAATCTGCCTGTAGATGGAAGTTATATCACCACATTATTAAAAATGATAGGGATCACTTACATCGGACAGTTTTCGTCGGGAATATGTAAAGATGCAGGCTATGCTTCTACTGGAGCACAGATAGAACTGTTCTGCAGGCTATCTGTGATGGTGCTCAGCATGCCGGTGCTGCTGGCTTTGCTGGATACGATACAGGGGTTTCTTACATGAAGATAGGAAATGTAAGAGGAAAAATAAGAGGAGAGATCAGAAACAGGTGAGGGTGAAAAAACGAGGAAAGTGGCGGCAGATATTGTTTTTGTGTGCGGTGCTGTTTTTGTGGGAAAGTGTTGTAAGGCGAGATCATGAGGTGGATTTGTGCAGAATGCAGACAGTTTGTGCGGCGACGACATTGAAAACAGGTACGCAGTCTGAACCGGCAACATCCAGTGCCGCAGAAACCCAGATCATCGACCAGCTGGAACTGACCAATTTACAGGATATGGTGGATGCCATGTTAGGAGATAAAACTTTCTCTGTCACAGATACTTTTCACAGGCTTCTTTCAGGAGAGGACGTGCTTTCGGAAGAGAGCGTGCAGGAATTTCTGCACAGTCTCTTTTTTTCGGGCATTGAGAGGGAAAAAAGCCTGATCGTAAAACTGGTGTTACTGCTGCTATTTGCAGCTGTATTCTCCGGTTTTGCAGAAGCTTTTGATAACGGGCAGATCGGGGAGATCAGTTTTTATGTAGTATATCTTCTTGTGTTTACTCTGATGATGAACAGCTTTTCCAGGCAGAGTGAATCTCTGATACAGGTCCTGGGATGGATCACAGAGTTTATGAAAGAGCTTTCACCTGTGTATTTTATGGCTGTGGCAGCAGCATCCGGGGCATCTACAGCGGCAGTTTTTTATCAGGGCATACTGCTTCTGGTGTGGCTGTTCCAGTGGCTTCTGGAAAGCGTGCTGCTTCCGGGAGTCAGTCTCTATATTCTTCTGAAATTCGTTAATCACCTTTCAAGAGAAGAAATGCTGGGGAAAATGGCAGAGCTTATTGAGACATTGATCTCCTGGGGACTGCGAACTCTTCTTGGTATTGTGGCAGGACTGCAGATAGTAAGAGGCCTTGTGGCCCCTGTGATGGATTCCCTGAAAAGAAGTGCTCTGGGAAAAACAGCAGGAGCTCTCCCGGGAGTTGGAAATGCAGTTAATGCAGTGACAGAGCTGGTACTTACTACAGCAGTCCTTGTTCGTAACAGTCTGGGCATTGCCCTTCTTCTTGTGATCGTGGCAGTGGGAGCAGGACCTTTGATCCGCTATGGGCTACTTTCTCTTATCTATCGTTTTCTGGCAGCAGTGGCTCAGCCGGTGTCAGACAAAAGACTGGTGGAAGCATTCAGCACTATGGGAGAAGGATGTGCTCTTTTGCTACGGATACTGTTTGCTGCGGAGGTGCTTTGTATGCTGACATTTCTTATTCTCATGGCAGGAGGGTTGTGAACATGCGGACAGAAATCTATCAGTGGATAAAAAATCTGGCTTTTTTTCATGTGCTTACCACAGCAGTTCTCCATATTCTGCCGGACAAACGGTATGAACAGCATATCCGCCTGTTTATGGGCCTTCTTCTGATACTTCTGATCTGTACACCTGTGTTTGCGATCGTGGGAAAAAGCAGCCAGTTTTTGGACGGATTTCAAAAGTATTACGGCGAGAAAGAAAAGGAAAGAATGGAAACAGAGGCGGAAGGAATCCAGGAAACTTTTCTCAGGGAGGCTTATCGGAAAGAACTGGAAAAACAGATCCGAAAGATTTTTTCAGATGCAGGGATCATGTCGGAAGAAATATCCGAAGTGGAAGTTAAGATCACTGCCGTAAAAGATCTTCAGGTGAAAATAATTCTCCGGACAGAGGTTACAGAAAAGCAGAGGGAGGCGGTAAAAAATGGACTCAGAAAAATCTGCGGACTGGAAGAAGAACAGTATCAGATCCAGACTTCTGGCAATGGGGTGGAAGGAATGGGGGATACTGCTTCTGCTTGGAATCATTCTTCTGGTGGCTGGGCTTCCGGTATCGGAGAAAACCAGTAAAGCCACCCAGGTGCAGGGGGCAGAGAAAACCAGACTGGAAAGCCGCCTGGAGGAGCTTCTTTCCAGTGTGGAAGGAGTGGGAAAGGTAGAAGTGATCATTATGACGGCGGATGATGGAAAAGAAGACAGCTTTTCCATGAACAGCCAGGCAGCAGTGACCGGTGTCCTGATTTCGGCAGAAGGTGCGGGCAGTGCAGTAACAGTTCAGAATATTCAGCAGGCAATTATGGCATTATTTCAGATCGATGCCCATAAAATTAGATTAAAGAAAATGTCTTTGCGAAATCCCTTGTAAAATGCGGAAAAGCCAGTAAAATCAAGGCTTTGCAGACTTTTGTTAGAGTGATTAAGACAGTTTAAAAATGATAAAAATAGGAACGGTTAGTCACAGTTAGTCACAAACGGGACTTTTATCTTTTCAATCTCTGCCCGGAGTTCTGCTAGTGTCCTGTGACCGTACACAGCGTTCGTGACATCGTTTCCAAACGAATGTCCCAGCATCCTCTTCCGATCGTTCTCCCGGACGCCATATTTTTCACACAGAGTAGAAAAGGTGTGTCGACAATCGTGCGGTGTGTGCTTCGGGTCGCCGGTTATTTTCAAGCGTTCCAGTGTAGGGTAAAACAGGGCGTTTCGGTGTTGTGTCTGGGAATAGATGCAGAGCCTGCCGTTTTGCGTCAGGACCTTGTTCTTCGCAAACTCATATATGGACGGATGAATCGGAACGATCCTGTCTTTTCCGGCTGCGGTCTTGATGCCACCCTGGAAATATCTTTCTTCAAGATTTGTCGTAAGCTTCAGGACCTCGCCAATTCGCCAGCCGGAGTAGCACATGATCAGAATGAGCTGTACTTCTGGATCATCGGTGTTATTCCAGAGAATTTGCAATTCCTCATCCGAAAAAGGTGTGCCATGCTCCGTATCATCATTTGCGTTAACTTTTACATATAAAGCCTTGTTTTCCGACACAATTTCTGAATAAATGGCATACTTATACATCTGTTTAAAGAGGGTTAATATAATTGCTTTGCTTTGCTTCTTAAGAGTGCATTTGTCTATTACGTCTTGCAAGTCGGGGGCTTTTAAATCTTCAAATGTGCGATTGCGCAATGTTTTACAGTTTGAGTAAGCTGTTTTGTATGATTCCATCGAGCTATAAGACGCTTTTGTTCCGTCTGGAAATTTCCATGCGTAGAATTGTTCATATACCTCTGAGAACGTCAATTTGTGCGTTTCCGGGTGTTTTTCTTCTGTGCCCTTAAATGTATTGTAGTCCGACAAAATACGGCTTATAAGGGCGTCTGCGTCCGTTGTAGGGGCAATCTCAAGTTCCTTTTCCATACCTGGCTTGTACGTTCCGGCTTTGTATGCTGTCAGAACGGCGAACCCTTTCAGATAGTCGTCAACGTAGCAGATCGCAGGCGGACGGATCGCTTTTCCTGTTGCGTCAATCGTTGCCGGTGGGTGCACTGCATAGCAGTTTCTTCGACCCTTGCCGAGATAGCGGATAGACCCGAAACTATTCGGCAATTTCGGGTATTTCTTTCTTTTTGCCATGATTTTCCTCCTTGTATAAAAACAGCCCCTGCCATTAAGCAGGAGCCATGTTATTTACTCTATCTCGTCAATATCAAGAGAATATCCCAGCACTTCTCCGACATCTGTACATTTTCCTTTTAATGTAACGGTATCGCCTTTGGTAAGAGATGCTACCTTTGATTTTTGCTCGTCATTTTTGATATTGCACTGTACGCCAATGATTTCAAAATCGCCATCTGCCGTAAGATTTATGTATTCACCAGAAGCATCAATATTAGTAAGTTTTCCGGTGATCTCAAGATATTTACCTTTGTATTTATCAGATGCACCCATGGCGTTGCTATCAAGATCGGACATCATATCATTAACGGAAACAGCAGTATACTCGATCGGCGCAGCTTCTTCTTTTGATTTAGCAGCAGTTTCTTTCTTTTCTGAAGAAGTAGCGGTTGCTGCGCTTTTATCTGATTCTGAATCACTTTCGCCAGCTACAGCTCCGATGATAGCTCCGACAAGGATTATCAGTACAACCCATTTGAGTTTTCCGCCTTTTAATTTCTTTCGGCACTGCGGGCAGACCTTAGCATCTGCCGGAATCTCTGTTTTACAATACTTGCATTTCTTTGTTTTTTCTTCGCTCATGCTTTATTTCCCTCCAATGACGTAGTTTTCATATTTTTCTCTTATTTTCGCAAGTTCTCTTTGCCTGATCGGGACGATCGCGCCAGATACCATCGTAAAAAAATAGCTTACTTCGCTTACCTCGTCCATATTAACTATATAGCTCTGGTGGCAGCGCAAAAATCTTCCGTCAAGACTCTTTTCGATATCATTGAGCTTTCCTCGTTCCTTGTGCGATATTCCGCACGTGCAATGGACCATTATGTATTTGTTCTGGCTTTCGATGTATTCAATATGCCGGAATTCAGCTCTGTGAAAGTAGTCCTTGTTCTTGATAGTAAGCGTTTTTTCACGGATATTTTCAAGCGTCTGCTCAACAACTGAATACATTCTTCCATGCTCAGAGCCTTTAATGATGTAATGAACCGGCAGCACATCAAGTGCATCAAATACATATTCTTTGCGTTCTGTCCAAAAAGTGATATTTCCATAGTATCCGATTTTTCTTAATCTTTTGGCAATCTCTATGCCATTTTCTCCGTTAATGAAGACATCAAGAATTATTATGTCATACCATTCACCATCTGAAACATCGTCGATCAAAGGCTTTCCGCTGGTGTAGGCGGTTAATGTATATCCACCATCACCATGCTCTTTTAGATATCGGTCAATGCTATTTTTGAAAATCTCAATCCGTAAATTATCATCGTCACAAATCGCAATTTTCATGTAAATCATTCCCTTGTAAACATTGTTTTCGCCATTTGCAAAAAAAAGTGTTTAAATATGTTATTTTTATTATAGCATCGTTAAATTTAGTTGTAAATAGACGTTTTTAGGTGATTTATGAAATGAAAATAATCAAAAATATACTAATTATAATAGGAGCTGTGCTTTTGCTTAATTACATTGTTTATTTACCAATGTGTATAGACGATTATATCCATGAAGAGTCAGGAGTGTATTCTGTCCAAAATGCGTACAGATCTTCTACCCTACATAAGAATAGTGCCCATGAAATAAAGCAGACCATGCCGCCGTTTTTATTCGCCCTGCCACTAAACAGAAAAGACTATATCTTTGATGTTACGAATAATTTCTATGCAATCATAAACATATCGGTGTATATCTGGCAGTTGCCAAGAGCAAACATTAGTGATATAATAGCAAAAACGAACTAATGTTCGGTTCTATTTCCCACAGCCGAACATATACTGTAATGTAAGTGGTAGTTGTGACAGGGAGGGTTATTTATGGATTATAAGAAAGAGATTATTGAGATGATAGAAAAAGCAGACCATGACCAATTATATACAATATTTAGATTTATAATATCATTTCTAGGACTGAAATAAAGAAAAGGGGCAGGAGTTACATCCTGTCCCTATCTTTTTACTCCTCTTTCTTGTCCGCTAAAGCGTTCGCAAGTTTCTGAAGTGTTTCCCATTCTGATTCATTTAGATTAGCAAGTATTTCTACTAATCGTATCTTGAAGCTATCTGCTTCTCCATTCAGAACCGAACCAACGAAATCCGCAATCTCGGATTTTCTCTTATTCTGGATGAACATATCACCTGTTCCCTTAGTCAGCCATTCGTAGTTGACTTTGAATTCCCTACAGATATCCTTGACAGTTCGATCTGATGGAACTCTTTCTCCTTTTTCTATCATCCAAACAAAATTCTTAGATACCCCGATTTTCTCGGCGAACTCATCCTGAGTCATCTTCGCAGTCTTTCTTATTTGTTGAATCCTGGTATTCACTCTTTTCACCTCCTATTCTTAACTGCAAGTATATAGTAGCATAAAAATCTAACTCTGTCAAATTTTTTGTGAGATTTACGCTTGACAAATCTATCTGAGTGAGATATTATAATAACACAAGGTAACACAAAGCCTTGAGCGTTTACCACAATCCGATAGAAACAAGGCGTCTATTAAATAAAAAGAAACTGCTAGGGGTCTCGTCCCTAACAGCTCTTTACCAAATTTGTTTACCCTATGTACTTTGCAGGCTGACGCCACATCTGACGAGACCAAATGCTTCTTGAAGCACCTTGTCACTTTCGCAGTCTTGGTTCTGCAACATGCCTAATCGCTGACAAAACAATCAGAGCCGTCTTTGACCTGTTTTGACTGTCGAGGTATCAGTATGGACGGATTAAAAGCAAAGGGAACAGGCAAATTCAAAAGTTGGGTCATGATAACCACTCCTTTCCTTTGCCAATAGGCATTAACTAGGATAACACAAATAAGTGGTAAACGCAACTAAAAATAAGTAGGGGGTGATTTTTTTGGAACGTCTTTACACTTGTGAAGAAATCGCTCAGAGATATAGCGTGAAAGTTCCTACCGTGTGGAGATGGATACGGAATAAACAGCTTCCGGCAATCAATCTGAACGGCTCTGGTTACAGAGTATCAGAAAGCGACTTAGTTGCTTTTGAAGAATCAAAACGCGTAAGAAAGGAGTGAATACATTGTCTGAGAAAGAAAAGAAGATTCTCGAATCAATAACCAAGGCAGTTCCCAATATGTCAGAGTTTGACAAGGGATATTTCCTCGGTGTTGGCGAGACAATTGCCAAGTATAAGAATGCTGATAAGACAGATGATTCTGGCAAGACACAGAAAGAAAGTTCGTAACATGGAGGTGAAAACAAATGTTCCACAGAACACCGTCAAAATATGACAACATGACAAAATGGGAAATCTTGGATTCCATAAATAGTGACCCTCATTATTCACATGGGAAAATGGCTAGGCAAGCACACAGAGCGTTGCGCAAGTATGGTGACGGATTACCAATCATTTACAGATATCCGAATTTCCCCTATTTGTTATCTGCATTTGCTGGAGGATTCTCAGCTGCGACCGTATTCATTTTGTTTTCGTCAATGTAAACATTGATTACCTGTCCAGATTTGTACAGTGCAAATAAGCTAATTACGATGGCAACAACGGACAGAACAACAGGGATATACCACCGTCTGCGGTCTCTTGCATAAGAATCATAAAAAGCTTTTCCAGCTGACTGAATGCAGACAATGGTTGGTGTGATTCTTGAATCAGTATCTTCTTTACTGTATTTAATGAACCCGCGTTTCCCAAGATATTCTATTTCTCCTTTTTCCGATTCGGAAAAATCAGACAACGGTATATCAGTTTTATAAAGACGTTTTAACAATTTGATTTGTGAACCAGAAATTTCCATAACATCTCTCCTTTCGTAGGAGAGTATATCACAAGAAAGGAGTGAGTGCATGTCTGAAAAAGAAAAAAGAATCGTTGAAAAGCTGAAAAACGCGATTCCTAATATGTCAGAGTTTGACAAAGGATACATTCTTGACAAGACGGAAAGTTTTTCTGAGAAGAAAGACGATTCCGACCAGAAAGAAAGTAAGAAAGGAGCATAAAATGAGCGAAATTGATACTTACATCAAAGAAAATGCAGAAGTTCATCAGTTCGCCGCAGAGGTTGCGAGAATCATATCAGGCATTCCACAGATGCCAGAGTTTTCATCAGAGAGTATGAGCGTATCTGATACAAGCAAGCTGATCGGACTTCCTGCAACATCAATCCGAGCAGGAATTGTATACGGATGGCTGCCGATCGGGACTGCTATCCAGAATAACAAGCCAGCAAAAAGCCTTTCCAGTGGCAGGATCACATACATCATAAGCCCTAGGAAAGTCTATGAAGTGACCGGACATGTCTGGAAAGGCAAGGCTGCTCTCAATAAGTGAGTGCCCCGGAGGGAGCCGACACCTCCACCCCGGAGCTTTGCACCCACTAAAGTGCTTTAGTGGATACAGGTTAATTATAAGCCTCTATCTGCTAATTGTAAAGACAAATAAGGAGAAATTAGCACGATATGAGTGAAATTAAAAACGAAAATCAGCCAACATGGGCTGACATCGAAGTAGCACTTGCTACTGAGATTGTCGAGGAAAGCAAGAAAAAGTCAAGGAGATGGTTCACAGCATGGATTGTGACAGTCGCCGCACTGGTGGCAAGCAATCTTGCGTGGATCATAGGAGGTATCAGTGAATAACTTGAAAAATATCATCTGTGCCGCACTGATCGGGAGCTTTTCCACGTTCCTTCCGTTCTGGCAGTGGGACGGATCGGGCAGACAGCTTTTTGCGGCGGTGATGAATACAACAATCGTATATGGAATTCTCTGGGATATTGATACGACAGAGGGAAAGGAGAATGAAAATGTATAAGAAAGAGATTGACGAAATTTACGAACTCTGTAAAAGAGTTGCAAATGAAGTTCCGACAGCAAACGCCTCGTTCAATTATTCAATTTATGGCATGAGTGTATGTGCACTTAAAAGGAAGGAAGATGTTAATCTTCCCGAAGACAAATTTAAATGGGATTTGTATCAGAGCGTATCTTTTAATCCATTTTACGAGAAAGAGAGTCGTGAAAGTCTCAAAATAATCAAGACTTTCTTACTAGAACTTCTGATAGATGGGAGGTGCCCGTTAAATGTTGAATCAGACAGAGTTGAAGCTCCTGCCGACAATGGAACTGATAACGACAGTGAACGAGCTTCTGGAGGAGCTGAACAGGCGGAAAGCGTACATTCTTGACTGGGAGAACACGGACATGTATCTGAACCATCTCGAATATCATTGCGCTGGCGGAATCTTTCCAAACGGCAAACAGAATCCAGCGAGAGGAGATGGATCAGATAATCTATATTGCTTTTTTGAGGAGGTTCTTAGATGCTAAAGAAATTTGCTGAAATGCGTAAGATTGACGTTCTTCCGTATTGCGAGAAGCGTGATGGCATGTTGTATCTGAACTGGGCAAAGTGCATCGATATTCTTCATGAGAATGGTGCTGAAAAGGTTTATTTTGTTCCAATTCCGAATGAACGGACGGGAGGTAGCCTTTATTATTCGGACGTTGTTTTTACGGACAAGAACGGCGTAACAAACAGGACTTACGAAACCAGGATCAAAGTGGTGATCGATGATATGGAATATATCATGCAATCCCCAGTGATGAATGGAACTAATCCGGTAAAAGACAATTCCATGAGTCAGCAGAGGGTATGGAACAGTATGTGCCGTTCCTTTGTGAAATGTGTGGCCATACATACAGGGCTGGGTTTCAATCTCTGGCTGAAGGAGGAACACAGGCCATTTAGCAGTGAAATCCCGGGCGAGGATCCACTTGCTACGCCTGCGCAACTTAAGACCATAAAAAGTCTTGGCCAGAAACATAAGATCAATCTGGATTACTGGATCCGGTCTAATGGAAAAACATGGGAGAACCTTACAGAAACCGATGCAGGCAATATGCTGAACGCTTTAAAAGAGAAGTATGGTGATGATTAATGGAATTTAAAGGAAAGATTTCTTCAGCGTTCCGGGATATCGTAACCGGGAAATGGAATCTTACATTTTCTACGGATCAAAATGTTGCAGAAGCAGCTCAAATCTTCTCCGGTAAAGATATAGACGTAAAACTGAAGCAGCACAAAGAAAAGCGTTCCCTGGATGCAAATGCCTATTACTGGTGCCTTTTGACTAAGCTGGCAAGAATTCATGGCTGGAGTAATGCAGAAGCTCACAACCGGATGTTAAGGGACTACGGACAGTATGAACAAGTGGAGGGACAGCTGATTGCCATTCCCCTTCCTGACACGGATCAGGCAGAAAGAGAAGTCCTGAACAAGATGGAGTATCACCTGGCATTATCTCCAAAGGTCACGATCATGAAAGGTGAAACCAAGCGTGTGTATCTCCTTCTGAGGGGTTCTAGTACCTACAACACAGAAGAGATGGCCAGACTGATCAGCGGGCTGATTGAAGAATGCAGATATTCCGGAATCCCAGATAGTGAGATCATGACACCATTTGAGAAGCGGAAATTATATGAGCAATACGGAATAGGAGTGAAGCATGAACAGTAGAAATAAAGGAGCTACTGGAGAGCGGGAAGTCGCGAGTATACTCCGGGGGTACGGGTATAAAAAAGCCAGGAGAGGCCAGCAGTACAGCGGAGCAAACGGTGATGCGGATGTAGTTGGCCTTCCTGGCATCCATATCGAAGTTAAGAGAAGAGAGCGTCTTAACATATACGATGCAATAGACCAGGCCAAGAGAGACAGAAAGTCGGATGAACTTCCAGCTGTGTTCCACCGCAAGAATCATTGTGAATGGCTTGTAACTATGACATTAGAGGACTGGATGCAGTTATACGGGGAATGGGAGGCTGGTTATGGATTATGTGAAGATCAGCAGGAAAATCCTTGAATGGGAATGGTACACCGACATCAACACCAAGGTGCTGTTCCTACATATCCTTTTAAAAGCGAACTGGAAGCCTGGAAGGTTCCAGGGGACAGACGTTCCGAGAGGATCGTTTGTCACATCTCAGCAGAATCTTGCTCTGGAAACTGGCCTCACACTTAAGAATGTGAGAACGGCACTAAAACATCTGGAAAATACAGGCGAGGTGGCAGTCAACCGACACCCGAAATTCAGCATAATTACAATAAAAAACTATGATAAGTATCAGTCAGGTGGCAGTCAAGTGGCAGTCAACGGGCAGTCAGGTGGCAGTCAAGTGGCAACAATAGAAGAAGGAAAGAAGGAAAGAAGGGAAGAATATAATAAATCTCCTAAAGGAGATTATGAGAGTAGAACTCCGGAAAGCAGCATCTACGCCACGATTCGTGAATTATACAATTCCGTTTGTGGGTCGTATCCCCGCCTGGTAAAGATGTCTGATGCAAGAAAAAAGGCGATCAATGCCAGATTGAAGACAGGATATACTCTTGACGACTTCCGAAAACTGTTTGAAAAAGCAGAAGCTTCTGACTTCATGAAAGGAGCCAACAAACGTAACTGGTCAGCTACTTTTGACTGGATGATTTGCGATTCTAACATGGCGAAAGTGCTTGACGGGAACTACGATCCAAGAGATCAGGGAGGGGTGAAGGATGAATCAGAACCAGCAAATTCAGTCCGACTCTGGTGAGTGTCCAGTGTGCCACGGGACAGGCTGGGAGCTGTACACAGCAACTGTTGTTGATTACGGTCTTCCGGAGGAAATTACATTTGCGCAAAGATGTTCAAAGTGCAGAGGGCAGTTCCGGGGTGAAGACAGAACAGGCACTCCGAAGGAATATCATGATGCAGATCTGACAAAGTTTGACTTTAACATTTATTCACACGACATGGGGAAGATGCAGGATCTGTGTCATAACTTCCTGGACCATTTTCAGAAATGGGAGATGGCAGGAAAAGGGTTGTATCTGTGGAGCCGGACACCTGGAAGCGGAAAGACTTTCCTGGCCTGTTGCCTGGCCAAGTCCGTGATGATGAAATATAACCTGTCAATGCGTTTTGTCACAGCTCCGGACTACATAGACGCTGTAGGAAACAGCTATAAACGCGAACGTGGAGAAGAAGATCCGAGCCAGATCTACCGTGAGTGCGGGATACTGGTTCTTGACGATATCGGAGCGCAGGCAGACAAGGACTGGCACAGGCAGGAGATCTTCCGGCTGGTTAATAAGCGCATGGAAGACGGAAACATCACAATCTACACATCAAACATGAGCACAGATGCGTTAAACGTGGATGCAAGAACCAGAGACCGGATTATCAAAACAAGCATAGAGCTTCAGATGCCGGAAGAAAGCATCCGGAAGAAAGAAGCTGCCAGAGAGCAGAAAACGTTCCTGGCAAGCGTGATGGGATAAGGAGGGAAATATGTTACAGGAAACAAATTTGGAAATGGCCCTGAAAAAGGTGTTAGCTGGAAAGCGGGTGCTGGCAGCAGTTGAAAGAGAAAATGCTGCGAGGCATACATTCCGATCACTGAATGAGATTTTGAAGAAATATACATTTTTGATCGACGTACCGGCAATCGAGGATCCTGATTTTAAAGAGAAAGTAATGGAGATGGTTCAGAGCGTTCCGGCAGCTGCGAAAGGCTCAGAAAAAAAAGTAGAGGAATCGCGCAGGATCATGTATAACGAAGAGAAAAAGTATTCCGGCTTTCTGCATATCCGGTGTAAATGTGGAGCAGAAAAGAGCTTTTTCACGAAGACAGGACTGAGCTTTTACAAATGCGCAGAATGCGGGGAGCGAACAGAACTGAAAGATCTGAAGCTTGCATTCCTTCACTGCGAATGCGGAGAACATCTTCGATATCTCACAAATGAAACAGAAAGAATGTTCGATCTGAATTGCATAGATTGCGGGCAGCCGGTAGCAATGAAATACAATGAAAAGAAGAAACTGTATGAAACAATCAGAGGATAAAATCCTCACATGAAAATGGGTGTTATCGAAAATCCGAATATATCACAAATACATAAGGGGAGGCCCTGACCTCCCCGGAAAGGGGCGAAATGTTATTTCCGAAACAGAAAAGTAAGAAAAAGAGAATGCGCCATCCGGCCAGTGTTCTACATAGCAAAGGCAGTAGAACCTGTTATCTTTGTGTGATGTTACATGATAACTGGAATGAACACAGGATCCTGGACGAACATCACGTGTTTGGAGGGACGAACCGGAAGAACTCTGAAGAATATGGTCTGAAAGTATATCTGTGCCACAATCACCATATCTACGGCCCTGAAGCAGTACATAACAACGCAGAGATCCGCCACGAATTGCAGCGAATAGCGCAAAGAGAATTTGAAAAACGATATGGACATGCAAAGTTCATGGAGGTATTTGGACGAAACTATCTCGACCAGGAGGAGATGAAAGAGGATGTACAAACAGAAATTCAAGGAGAGCCAGCAAATTCATAAAGACATATATCTGTACATCTGCCGGTATATCAAAGAACATCGGTACGCACCGTCTTACAAAGAGATCGCCGACGGGGTTGGCGTGTCAAACGCCACGGTACTTCGTCACATGGACATGCTGCGGACAGATGGGCTGATCGAAACGGATCACCCGAAGACGCCGAGAGCGTTCCGGTTGACGGGATATGAGTTCGTGACAAGGAGGAAGAAACATGAAACTGTATGAGCTGTTCAAAGGCACTGAATACGTTGGAGAGTTCACCCTTGACGAGATCATAAGCATCACAGGAGCACATCGGAGCGCACTACTCAACAGCGTGGCGCGCGGCGTTCTCGTAAATGACTTGTGGGACATCTCTCCGGCTTATGATCGGACTTTAAACCGGAATGACGACAATTCATTGCTTAAGCAGTTTGAAGCCGTTGCAGGGCAGATTAGGAGGTGTGTGAAGCGTGAGTAGTAAACTTAAAGTAAAGCCACGGAAGCAGAGACTTCCTCTAGCTCAGTCCAACCAGGCAGCACAGGCATTTGGGCGAGCTATGATTAACTGCCATAGCCAGATCAAAAGTATGGAAAGAGAAGCTTATGAGAATGGATTCAATGATGGAGAAGATTGGGCTGATACGATTAACGTCGTTACAACCATGATGGCTCTGAGGCGTTTATATGGCTTTTCTACGAAGCGTTTGCTCGCAGTCATGCAAACTGCCAACGAATACGTCAAAATGGCAAATAGGGGCGAAATGAGCGTCCTGAGCATGATACAGGACATTGAAGAGAACACAGATGTAATATTTGATGAGATGAATAAGAATCTGGTTAAGAAGATGGGAGTATAAAATCATGTGCCAACTGCACAATAGCGTGACAGTTGCTTACATGTGGAAAGTGAGGATAACAATGAAATTCAAAAGTAATGCTAAGTATAACGAAGAGCCTAAAACCGGAAGTATTTTTGCCTTAAAATACAATTCTTTAAGAATCATTATTCACAAATATGTTGGCTATGGAGATGCACTGTTTCTCAACTGTAGTGTATTGAATATTTACAACTACGATCTCAGAACAGAGGATTTTAACGAAGCTGTCAGCAAAGCGAAAGAAATTATCATGTGTGGAGTCAAGAAAATCAGGGAGGATTCATACCGGTTTTACACAGATAACAATATTGAATTTGACAGATATTAGGAGGACACAAAATGTTAATCAGAAGCCAGGACAAGGAAATTTTAGCTAATATGGAAGGCCCGATTGCTATAGAGATTTTAGGCGATGGTAAGGGACATGCAACCATGTATTGGAAAGATAGCTATGCGCTTGGGACTTATTCATCGAAGGAAAAAACAATCAAAGTACTGGATATGATTCAGGAAGCCTATGTAAATGGACATATTGATTATCAGATGCCAGCGGATAGTGAGGTGGAAGTATGAAAAGATCTGAAACAACAAAATTTCTTAGCAGATTGTTGGAAAAAAGCCGTTTTTCTGGCCCAGGTAAATACTGGGCTAGAGAAGTAAGCCTTGATTATGGCTACGCAGCAGGAAAGCCAAGAAGAGTAGATTACATGCAATTTATTCCGGAAAATCAGTGCTCTATTTCAGCAATCGAAAAAGGAATATTTACCTGTTATGAAATAAAAAGTTGCAAAGAGGATATTTACAGCGGAAATGGATTAAATTTTATTGGTGAAAAAAACTACCTTGTGACAACAATGGAGTGCTACAAAGAGATTTTACCTGATTTAAAAAATGGAAAATTTGCCCAACATATACGTGAGAATTTTCCGGAATGTTACGCGGAAATAGGTAACATGGGAGTAATGGTTGCAGTTCCGTATCAGAGAGATGTTGCAGAAGAATTTGAAAGCCCAACACCACTAGGTGAAGATGTGGAGAAATGGAGATTATCAGTTATTTTGAAGTGTGGACACAATGGTTCAAGAAAAAGATCCATGACAGAACTGTTGTTTTGCATGGTAAGAAGCGGGCATTGAGAAAGGATGGAATAATATGATACATATCAAAGAAAGATTAATGCAGTACGCGGATAAATATTCGGGCTGCTACAAATACGCCGGGGTGTATGTCAAAGTTATTCAAGATATGATTGAGCAGCTTCTGGCTGACCTGGAAGAGGACGAGAAAGAAAATGGTTGGATTCCTGTCAGCAAGAGATTACCAGAAATCAAAAAGAATTATTTGGAATGCTATTTAGTTACAGACGGCAGATTTTGCTGGATGGCATACTTGACGTCCGAAAAAGAGTGGGTTTTTGCAGAATGCACAAATTGTAAAAATAAAATTAATTGGACAGACGTTGTTGCCTGGATGCCACTACCAGAGCTATATAAGGAGGATGAGTCATGATTACATTCTTATTAGTATTCGCCCTTGGAACCATATTCGGAGTGACTGGTCTTGTATGTGTAGCGATCATGTACGACAAACACCACCCGGACGAATAGAAAGGAAGCTATGAGAATACAACTTATAGATGTTGATGGTCATAATTTTCCGAATCTGCCATTGATGAAAATATCGGCATGGCATAAGGGAAAAGGTGACTCCGTAGAATGGTACAACCCATTGACAGCATGGCTAAACCCACCAGATAAGGTGTATATGAGTAAGGTATTTACGTTTACGCCGGATTATCCGTATCCTGTATGTGGAACAGAAATCATAAAAGGCGGTACAGGGTACGAGTATCCGTCTGGTGGGAAGTCATTACCGGACGAAATTGAACATATTTATCCTGATTACGGCCTCTATCCAGAGCTATGTAAAGACACTGCTTATGGCTTTCTTACAAGAGGATGCCCTAGAGGGTGCGATTTTTGTATCGTAAAAGACAAAGAAGGAAAGAAAAGCTGTAAAGTAGCTGATTTATCTGAATTTTGGAATGGGCAAAAGAACATTATCTTGTTTGATCCGAACATGTTCGCTTGTACAGAATGGAAAAGTCTATCTGAACAGTTAATAGACAGTGAAGCATATATAGATTTTTCACAAGGCTGCGATATTCGGATTATGACCGAAGAAAAGGCGAATTACATTAAGCAAATGAAAATAAAACAGATTCATTTTGCGTGGGACAGATATGAAGACAAAGGCATAATTATCCCGAAATTCCAAATGTTTAAAGAAATAACTAATTGGGATCGCAGAAAGATGTCTGTATATGTGTTAACAAATTTCAACACCACATTTGAACAGGATCTGGAAAGAGTATATACACTTCGGGATTTAGGGTATTGGCCTTACATAATGATTTTTGATAAGCAAAACACAAAGCCTACCGATTCTGTCAGAAGATTACAGCGATGGGTAAATATGAGGGCTACGTTTGAAAGTGTAAAAAAGTTTGAGGATTATACAGGATAGAAAGGAGCAACAGTATGCTGACAAGGAATAAAAAACTGAAAGATTACGGTATTCCGGCAGAAGACATTGAAAAATTGAACACAATGCTGAAAGACTTCCCGGCAGAGTACGGATACCTGCTTACCGGTGCCGCCTTGTCAGCTTGCCCGAAAAACACGGTGATAGCGGATATGGTTATTGAGAATATCCTACATCGGAAAAGTTATAGGAAAATTAGCAGAGAAAGATATATCCCGATGAACCCGAAAGACTTTTATGGATACAGGCGCAAGACCGTCGCTGTACTGTATGAGAGAATGAGGTTGTTGGGAGTGTGGGAGGAAAAATAAATGAATAAATATTTTTCATTAGCTTTAGGCGTTGCGAACGCTGTATGCATTGTTGTGAATATAATCAATCAGAATTGGGATATTCTGGTACTCTTGAACGAACAGTGAAAAATTATCAGCATAGTTTAAGAAAAATGTTTGGAGCAGAGGACTAACATGAAGCCAGAAGAAGCATTAAAAGAATTAAGATACCCAGAACTTCCAGATGGATTAGTTATGGTTGATTTAAAAACTAGACAAGAAGCTATTAAGGCACTTGAAAAGCAGATTCCAAAGAAAGTTTTATACGAAGATGTTGGATTTGACTTTCATCATGATGTAAACCTGTACGCCTGCATATGCCCGTCGTGTGGATTGCATATCATTGATTTTTCAGACGACGATGTTGATTCTAAATGTAACAGTGATAACCCAGAAGATATGTTTCATTCCAGTATGGTATATCATGCGTATATTGGTATGAATAATTATTGTAACAGGTGTGGACAGAAATTGGATTGGGGAGGAAGTGAAAAGCCGTGCCAGACAAACTTGCACCAGAAATAACACCGCAGCTCGCCATATCAGCATTCGCAGTACTCTATCAATATTGCAACTCAATCAGTCCACATGACTGCATCAGATGTGCATTCTATGAATATTGCCTGGAATGCTTCATGGGGTGTCCGGGAGATCAGGGCGAGGTAATAAGAAAATTACAAAGCAACGAATAAAATTAGAGAGTCGGTATTTGCCGGCTCTTTTTTAGCGTAAAATTCCTCAAACATGTACCACAACTTTTCTGCTGACCTGTGATAGAATATACTCAGAAGTGTTACTATGGGGTTTTATAGCCGATTGGAGGCAAATTCAATATGAATGTTCAAGAAATTAAATTAAAAGACATAAAACCGTATGAAAAGAACCCAAGAAAAAATGATGATGCAGTTCCTTACGTCGCTGAAAGTATAAAACAATTTGGATTTAAAGTTCCGATTGTTATTGATAAGAACAACGTAATTGTCGCTGGACATACCCGATACAAAGCAGCAAAGAAACTCGGATTCAAGAGCGTACCATGTATTATTGCCGATGATTTGACAGACGAACAGATAAAAGCTTTTCGTTTAGCTGACAATAAGGTATCTGAAAAGGCAGAATGGGATTTAGATTTACTGGACAGCGAAATTGAAGGAATATTCGATATTGATATGACTGATTTTGGGTTTGAACTCGAATCAGAAGAATTAGAAGCTGAAGAAGATGAATACCAAGGAGCCGTTCCAGATAACCCTTTTACTCAAAAAGGTGATATGTGGAAGTTGGGGGAGCATCTGCTTTTATGTGGAGATAGCACATGTATCACAGATATTGAGAAATTAATGCATGAAGAAAAGGCTGATATGTGTTTCACTGATCCGCCTTACGGATATGAATACCAAAGTAACTTAAGAAAAAAAAGCAAGAAGTTCGACGTCATTGAAAACGATGATAAAATATTAGACTTTTTTCCGAGTATACAGCTTGTGTGCAATGGTTTTATATTCATATGCACGACGTGGAAAGTATTAGATAAATGGATACCGCTATTTAAAAAATATCATGATTTAACGAATATGATTATCTGGAACAAAGGTGGAGGCGGAATTGGTGACTTGAAACATACTTTCAGCACTGACTACGAAGTTATACTATGCGCAAATAATGGCAAGGAAATAACTGGAAAAAGAATCGGTTCCGTATGGACCATAAAAAAAGATTCTTCTTCTGAATACGTTCATCCTACGCAAAAGCCAATAAAGTTGTCAGAATTTGCAATAAGGAACACAACAGAGCGTGGAGATATTGTTCTTGATTTATTTGGAGGTTCGGGATCCACATTAATTGCCTGTGAGCAAATGGACCGCAGATGTAGGATGATGGAATACGATCCAGCTTATTGCGACGTGATAGTGGACAGATGGGAAAAATTCACAGGAAATAAAGCAAAATTAATCAGAGGGGTAGAAGGAAATGAATAGTAAATGGCGAATGAAAAAAACTTAAGACCCGGTAGTATGCAAAGCAAGAGCGAAGCTAGAGCAAATGGGAAAAAAGGCGGAATCGCCTCCGGACAGGCTCGCCGCAGGAAAAAAACCCTCTCTGAACTTGCGAAAATGATAGCTGACAATCCAGCACCTGACAATACTCGAGCAAAGCTCGCAAAAATGGGAATATCCGACGAGGACGCAAACAACAACGCTGTTGTAGCAGCATCTATATACGCAAAAGCTATCAAAGGAAATATGCAGGCGGTGGACAAATGGGAACAGTTGGTAGCTGTATCAAAATCTGACGAAAGCGAATATGAACTTCCCGCCAGAGTACTCGGCAAGGCATTCGTGGATATTAACCGACAGATTAAGCCTAATATCGAATATGTATTTGAGGGCGGTCGAGGTGGACTGAAATCCTCATTCGTAGCTTTTAAGATTGTTGAACTTATCAAGAATAATCCTCAGATGCACGCCTGCATCACAAGACAGGTGGCCGGTACTCTGAAAGATTCCGTATATGCCAACATGAAATGGGCTATCAATGAACTGGGATTGATGGACGAATTTGAATGCAAGGTGTCACCACTTGAGATCAAGTATATTAAGACTGGACAGACAATATACTTCCGCGGTCTGGACGATGAAACCAAACTGAAATCTATTAAGCCAGAGTTTGGATATATTGGAATCCTTTGGAAAGAAGAAAAAGATCAAATGAAGGGAGATGCTCAGGAACGTTCTGTTAATCAGTCAGTGCTTCGTGGTGGCGATGAATCCTATGATTTTTCATCATATAATCCGCCAAAGTCAAAATCGAACTGGGTAAACAGGATCAAGCTCACGCCTAACCCGAAAAGAGTTATTCATCATTCGAGTTATCTGGAAGCCCCGGCAGAGTGGCTCGGACAGAAGTTTATTGACGATGCAGCGCATCTGAAAGAAATCAATCCAGAAGCCTATGAGCATGAATACCTGGGTGTTCCAAATGGTGATGGTGGAAACGTATTTGAATATCTGGAAATTAGAGATATTACAGACGAAGAAATCGGTCACATGGATCGCATTTTCGTTGGCGTAGATTATGGATGGTACCCGGATGCCTTCTGCTATCTCCGAACTTATTACGATTCTGCCAGAGAGAAAATATATCTGATTGACGAATTGTATGTAAATAAATGGAGCAACTCCAAGACCGCTGATTGGATTAAGAAAAAAGGCTATGATGATTACACGATGATATGCGATTCTGCGGAGCCTAAATCCGTAAATGACTTCCGGGATGCCGGACTTCCTGCCAGAGGAGCGATCAAAGGGCCGGGAAGTATCGAGTATGGTTTTAAATTCTTGCAAACTAAGACACTTGTCATTGACCCGAAGCGAACACCGAACGCATACAAGGAAATTACGGAATATGAGTACGACAGGGACAAAGAGGGAAATGTAATAAGCGGCTATCCTGACGGAAACGATCATGCAATCTCAGCACTTAGGTATGCTTATGAGCCGTTGTTTAACAGAAGGGGGTACAGTGCATAATGTGTAAATTTTGTGATGAATTAGCTTCTTGGAAAGAATGCCATGATAATCCAGAATACAAGAAGAGCAAATATATATACGGCTGTATGCTGTACATGTACATGAAAGACCGAAAAAGAAGCATTACTTCCAGACCGTTTGACCTTAATTATTGTCCGATGTGCGGAAAGAAGATAGCGACAGGTGACTAAATGGGACTTATAACAACACTAAAAAGGTGGTTTAACATGATATTCAAAAAACAAGCCGAAGAGGACTTCAATATCCAGGCAGCAGAATTTCCAGAGATGGAATCACTGATTAATCGGTGTGCGAACATCTACAGAGGTGCGCCGGAATGGTTAGATGATAAGAATAATATCAAGACGATCAATTTCGCGAAATCTGTCTGCTCAGAGACAGCTCGGCTCGCAACACTGGCGATCGGCATTCAGATTGATGGTTCCGCAAGAGCGACATGGCTACAGGAGCAGATTGACAAGGTATATTTCCAGATTCGGCACTGGGTAGAATATGGTTGCGCCTATGGAACAGTGTTCATCAAGCCAAACGGTGAGAGCCTTGACGTATTTACTCCAGCAGATGTAATGATTGTGAATTATGACAATCAGGAAATTAAAGGGATTATATTTAAGGATTCTTATACTGTCGGACGGAAATACTACACACGGCTTGAATATCATAGATTTGTTGAGACCACAATAGATGGCGTGACGACCTATCCGTACTACGTTTCTAACAGGGCTTATGTGTCGAAATCCCCTCAGAGCATCGGAGATAAGATCGACCTTAAACAGACCAAATGGGCTGACCTCATGGCAGATACACCGCCAATTCTCAAAGCAAACGGTGAGAAGCTGGACGGACCTCTATACGGAGTACTTCGGACACCACAGGCGAACAACGTGGATATCAGTACACCACTGGGACTTCCAATTTTTGCTGAAGCCATTGAAGAGTTAAAAGACTTCGACATTGCATACAGCAGAAATGCCGGAGAAATTTTTGACTCGCAGAAGACTGTTCTGGCAGATGATAGACTGCTGATGCCAAACGGCGCACCTGTATCAGCTATGTCGCCACAGGGCATGGAGAACAGACGGAATGAGATGAGGTTACCGCACTTTGTTAAGAATGTATTCGGACAGGACGCGAAAGAATTCTACCAAGAAATTAATCCAGTTCTCAATACAGATACCCGTATAGTCGGCATGAATGCCCTTCTAAACCAGATAGGATATAAGATTGGATTCTCTAACGGATATTTTGTTTTTAATGAAAAAACTGGTATGGTGACGGCTACGCAGGTAGAAGCAGACGACCAACGGACAATTCAGTTTATCAAGGACGTTCGGGATAAACTAGAGTGTTGTTTGAATGACACTATATACGCCTTAAATACATTTGCAGATTTGTATGGCATCGCACCAGATTCTAACTGGATTTACGATGAAAAGAAAAAGAAATACGTCCAGTATATAGTTAATTATGATTTTGGCGATTTTACATACAACAGAGAAGAAGACAGGATAGCGTGGTACAGTTATGTAAATTCCGGACATGTAACATTTTGGCGTTATTTAGTGAAGTTTTATGGATATACCGAAGAGGAAGCAAAAAAAATTTCACAAGAAGCCAAAGAAGAAAACAAAACGAGAGGCTTTTTTGAAGAAGAGTAATGAGGTTAAAACAATGGTCAAAGAAGCTCAGCCAGACGAGCCAACACTATTCGGAGAGGAGTAAGAAGATGGCAGATAAACCAGTAACAAGGGAAGAAAAGTATCTTGCGTACTTGACAGGCGATTACACAGGCGAAATTCCAAAGCCAATCACGAGAAAAGAGAAGTATTTATACGAATTATGTCTAAAAGGGATTGGTGGTGAAATCTCTCCGGAAGAAATCAAAGCCGCAGTAAATGAGTACCTTGAAAAGAATCCGGTCAAGCCTGGAGCCACCACGGAACAGGCGCAGCAGATTGAGCAGAACAAGACGGATGTTGCGTCGTTGAAAGAGGAAACTGGTTCGTTAAAGGAAGATATAGTAATTAATGTCGGTGGACTTTCTAGAAAAACATACGTTGTTAAAATGTCATATGAAAAAGGATATATTAGTGGCGATAATGGTAGTTTAGGTATAAACAATATTAATTATAGAACTGCTAATATCATAAATTTAAACCGTGGAGACATTTTAACAGTCAATATATCAAAAGTTAGAGCTGTTCCACACACTTATGAAGATGGCATTTGGAAAAAATACTATACTTCATTTTCTGCGTTTTGCGCTGACGGATACGGTACATTAACTGCTACATCAACTACATGGACAATCAACATAATTAAAAACTGTGATATACGCATTGTCGTGTCTTTACTTGATAATAGTGAAATTGGTAATATATCGCAATTTGCTGATACAGTGATAATAACTAAATTATATAATTATAAACGTCTTGATAAAATAGAAGATGATTTGGGGAAAAATAATTATTGGGAAGGTAAAAAAATTGTGTGGTTCGGCACATCTATCCCTGCCGGTGTAGTACATGCGGGCGATGATAACGGAGTAAATTCATATCCGATTCAAGTAGGAGATATGCTAGGAGCAAAAGTGTATAACGAATCCGTTGGCTCATCAGCTATTAGGATTGGTCATCACAGCTTTATTAGTAATGATGATCCAAATGGATATTCCGGCACCCCGGCTACATGCTGCCTGTTTTCTCTTAGTGGAACTGTGGAAGAGAAAAGGGATATAGTTTCCAACTGGTCACTATGGAAAAACAAATTTAAATACGGCGTCGATGAAATTGATAATATTATCAATTCAGGGACAGTACAATCAAGAATACTTGACAGGTCTTATGAAGTGAAACTTTTAAAATATCTTGATGGTGGCGAAGTCGGAGCGTGTGATTTATATGTTATAGACCACGGCTATAATGACGCTGGGAACAAGAATGGAATGGATTATTCAGACCTTACCGAAGTACCGTCAGATTCACTTGATAGAACATACTTCATTGGAGCGATGAACTACATCATCAATAAAATCAAAACAGACAATTTTCGGGCATCTATCTGTATCGTTTCACATTATAACGATGAAGGAATATTTAAGAACCTCGTTGAAGCGCAACGATACGTTGCGGATTATTGGAATATTCCGTTTATTGAAATTTTCAATAAAATGGGGTTTAGTACGTCTGCAAAAATAACTATCAACGGAATAACAAAAACAATGAAAGATTTGTGGCTGACCGATGGGATTCACCCATCATCGGATACGACGGGGGCAGCATTAAAACACTATGCAAATGTTTTATATCCGTTGATACGAGACATACGTTAACTAAATGAGGCTTTAGTTAACCAGCAAAAAACCAAAACATGTACTACAACATTTATTGAAAGAGGTGATATACTATGCTTAGTCCAGAATATTTACGCCGGATAACAGAGGGCAGTGAACAAATTGCAGAAGAACTGCACCAGTATATCATCTCTGAGATCGTGTCGAGAATGATGGCAAGAATCGGCAGAGGTGAGGATTATATTCTGACCAATGCCGATGCGTGGAGAATCAGAACACTACAGGAATCCGGCGAACTGCTAGAAGACATTCTGGCGGAACTATCCAGATATACCAAACGTGAACAGCAGGAACTTCTTGAAGCGTTTGAGGATGCCGGAATCACTGCAATGAATTATGATGATAAGATATACAAGGCGGCAGGATTAAGCCCTGTACCGCTCGAACAATCCCCGGCTATGATAAGGCTCATGGAACGGAATATGCTTGCGACTATGGGTGAGTGGAAGAACTTCACGAGAACAACTGCAAGTGCCGCTCAGAGGCTCTATATTGAGCAATGCGACCTTGCATATAATCATGTGATGACTGGGGCGGTTGGGTATACGCAAGCCATCAAAGAGGCAGTTAATAACGTTGTATCAGATGGTGTTACCGTCACATATCCATCTGGCAGAAAAGACACGATTGAAACAGCAGTCGCACGTTCTGTCAGAACTGGCGTAGCTCAGGCTACGGGGGATATATCTCTAAAGCGTATGGAAGAAATGGACTGGGACTTAGTTTTGGTCAGTGCGCACATAGGAGCCAGAACGGGAGACGGCGGCGAGAACCCAGGAAATCACTCATGGTGGCAAGGAAAGATATACTCTCGTTCTGGCAAGAGTAAGAAATTTCCGCCGTTCTCATTGACCGGATATGGAACGGCAAGTGGACTGTCAGGGGTCAACTGTCGGCATAGCTTTGGAGCCAGTGACGGAGAATTTAATCCCTACGCAGAACTATCAGCACAGGACAAAGCTGACAAAGGCAAGCAGTACGAAAAGGAACAGCGACAGCGTACTTATGAACGAAGAATCCGAAAAACAAAACGTGAAGTCCTTGGAATGCAAGCGGCGGTTGATAACTGTAAGGATGAACAGACAAGATTCGCACTTCAACAAGACCTTGACCGGAAGTCTTATCTTTTGCAGAAACAAAATGCTGCATACAAAGATTACTGCAAGCGGAACGACCTGAGGGAACTGCAAGACCGACTCATGATCGCTAAGTGGAACCGCCAGAATGCTGCAAAAGCCAGAGGAGCGGCGAAGAGATATAAAACAGCAAAGGGGATTGACTGATGGACAGATGGGAATATTACAATCCGAATCCTGCCGGGAATCGAGTCGGAGATTGTGCTGTCCGGGCAATATGTAAAGCAACCGGCTTCGATTGGGAAACGGTATTCACCGGACTGATGATACAGGCGTGTGCTCTGTCAGATATGCCGAGTGCGAATTATGTCTGGGGAGCGTACCTCTATAAACATGGGTACAGGCGCAAACTGATAGAACAGTCAGAGCGATACATCTACACGGTCAACGACTTTTGCACAGACCATCCGACAGGCACATACATCCTCTGCATAGATGGTCACGTGGTGACAGTACAAGAGGGCAAATATTTCGATACATGGGATAGCGGTAATGAGATCCCGGTATATTATTGGGAAAAGGAGAATAAATGAGCATATCAGAATTTGTACAGATTTTCCTCTCTATCTGCGGAGGGGTGTCTATTGTCGGAGGGGCGGCGGCTGTAATCTTTAAGTGGATTACTCCGGCATTCCGGCTTAATAAGCGAGTAGAGACACTGGAAGAACATGACAAACGAGATTATGAGAGCCTTCAGAGGATTGCAGAGCGTGATTCATTGATTCTGGAAGTATTGTCAACCATGTTGGACAGCCAGATCAGCGGAAATAACGTCGAGGAATTAAAAAAAACAAAACAGAAGCTTACAAATTATCTTGCGCAGAATCAACGTTAGCATTAGTAAGGGGTATGCTCATGAAATTATATGTGTTCACAAAGAAAGATATAGACAGGTTCTTGATAGAGTGTAATTTCACACCGGACGAAGAAAGACTGTTTCGGCTGAGATGTAAAGAATATACGCTTGAATACTGCGCTGAACAGATGAATGTGAGTATATCCACGGCGAAACGATTAAGCCGCCGGGTAAATAATAAAATAATCAAAGTATGCTAAAAAGTAAGGAGAGGATATTTCTACCCTCTCCCGTTTTTTTAACAGAAATCTTCTTTCACAACCCTTTCAAGTAGTTTTATCACATATTCTGGCGGAGTTCTTCTCTCTGCCTCCCAGTCCTCTATGGTCCTTTTGGGTATTTCGTACTTATCAGAAAAAACCTTCTGACTCAATCCGGTAAGTGATCTCAATTCTTTTATTGTCATCATGCTCTCCTTAGTCTAAAACTTTTAAATACTGTCTGTGACCGTCCATGTTGTTGTCCAGAGCATAAAAACAAGGCTTTTCGTTCCCTTGGAGCACTTCGTTAATGCTGTAACTCCATCCCCAGGGAGCCGTTACCATCAGTTCGCCTGTATTGTTTTCGTACGGTTCCCATTCTTCTGGAATTTCTACTGTCATTTCATCCCAGCACGTTGCTGTGCTGTGCGGCGCTCCGTATGTATATACGTTCCTTTTTTCAGCAGCTAAAACGCCATAGTTGCAATAAATTTTAATTTTCATGCTATATTCCTCCTTTATTATAAAACGCGATATCTTACGATATCTTCAACTTTCTCAGGACTTCCATACCAGTATTTTTCGTCTGGATTCCATTTAAGTCCAAATTCTTTTAAAGTTTTTCTGCAATAAAAAGTATTTCCAGAAACAACTCCGTCACCAAGATTAAAAAGAACTTCGCATCCGTCAAGGCAAGCGTTGAAATATTTGCCAAGTTTTGCAAGCTTGAGATCTTCTTTGGCTTTTTCCCATGCTCTTTTAAGTGCTACAGAAATAGTACATTTACACTGCCTTACGATACTCCATGCGCTTTTCATGATTTCTGACTTGTTATACTTCATAGTGCTTACCTCCTAAATGATTTCTTATTTCCTCTTTCTGATATTATAATACCACGCAATGCGTGATAAGTCAATGCTTTTTTGATACTTTTTTGAACTTTTTAGATTGATATATCTATGTAAAAATATAATCAGAAAGGCGGTGCATAAGATGGCATTATATAACAATCCTTATCAATATAGCTTTGGCGTTCCGGGACAGATGAACCAATTTCAGCAACAGCCTGTCCAAATGCCAACTCAACCAGTACAGCAACCACAGCAGAATAATAATGGAATCCTGTGGGTATCCGGCGAAGTCGGTGCAAAATCCTATCTGGTAGCACCCGGAACAAGTGTTTTACTGATGGACAGTGAAAGCGAAAAGTTCTACATAAAATCTACAGACGTTTCCGGTATGCCACAGCCATTACGGACGTTTGAATACCATGAGGTAGGCACTCAAATGCCACCTAAACAGCCCGTTCAGAACATGGACAGTAAATACGTCACCAGACAGGAATATAACGATTTAAAGGGCAAATACGAAGCTATCATAAACCGATTAAATTCATTTTCTGAACCTGTTAGAACTAATACCGTACAGGAATCAGCGGTCAAGGGAGGAAACGCAGATGAGTAATCCATTATTTAACGCACTTGGTGGTGGGATGCCACAGGGAAACGGACCAATGCAGATGATACAGCAGTTTATGCAGTTTAAGCAGAATTTTAAGGGAGACCCAAAAGCAGAAGTTGAGAAGATGCTACAGTCTGGGAAGATTTCTCAACAGCAACTTAATCAGGTTCAGCAGATGGCAGGACAGTTTCAGCACATGTTGAAAGGAATGAAATAGTACATTACAATCTGGCCAGATTGATGTAAATACAATAAGGGAGATTATATTATGGATGGAAATTATAGCTTAGCAGATATTGCCGCTGCTACTGGAAACGGTAGAAATAATGACGGCATGTTTGGTGGAGATGGTGCATGGTGGCTTATCGTGCTTTTCTTGTTCGCATTCTGCGGATGGGGAAACAACGGCTGGGGCAATAACGGCAACGGCGGCGGATATGCAGCCACAGCAGCTACTCAGGCAGACATTCAGAGAGGATTTGACAATTCCGCAGTAATCAGTAAGCTTGACGGAATCAACAGCGGCCTGTGCGATGGCTTTTATGCCATGAATAATGGTATGCTTACCGGTTTTAACGGAATCAACACAAACATCATGCAGACTGGCTTCGGCATTCAGCAGGCTATTAATGCCGATACTGTAGCAAATATGCAGAATACAAATGCTTTACAGGCACAGCTTGCGAACTGCTGTTGTGAAACCAGGGAAGCTATCCAGGGTGTGAACTACAATATGGCGCAGAACACCTGTGCATTGCAGAACACCATGAACAGTAACACAAGAGACATTATCGACAGCCAGAATGCAGGGACAAGAGCCATTCTTGATTATCTTTGCAATGAAAAGATTTCTAACCTGCAGGCTGAAAACAATGACCTCAGACGTGCCGCTTCTCAGGATCGCCAGTCTGCACTTCTCACAACTGCAATGGCTTCGCAGACACAGCAGCTCATTAATGCAATCAATCCAGCACCGATTCCGGCATATCAGGTTCCTAACCCGAACACATTTTACGGATGTGGATGCAACACTGGGTGCAATTGCTGATAATTTCATATCGAGAGTATCTTTCGATTGATTCGGATGTCGGCTTATGCCGTATTACACAGAGGGGCAGGCTAAGATCTGCCCTTTTGTGATATGAAAGGGGTAAAAATTATGGCAGAATTTACAAATGTGGCTGCTCAGACTGTAGCAGCAAATGGAAACGTAGTATTTTCAAACACAGCAGTTAAGAGTTCTAACTGCATTCAGCACAGAGAGGGAAGTGGAATCATCACACTGAGAGGACTGACTAACCAGTGTAAAGCGAGATTCTTTGTGGATTTTTCTGGTAATCTCGCAATTCCAACAGGCGGTACTGTCGGAGCTATTTCTCTGGCTATTGCAATCTCTGGCGAACCTGTATTATCTTCTCAGATGATTTCCACACCGGCGGCAGTAAATCAGTACAACAATGTATCCTCCGGCATCTATATTGATGTGCCTCGTGGCTGTTGCGTTAATATCGCAATAGAGAACACAAGCGATCAGGATGTTTCTGTCGCGAACGCAAACATTGTTGTGACTAGAGAAGCGTAGGAGGTGCAGTTATGAGAGATATTAAAGACTTATGTGCAAGAATTGAAGACGAACTGTCCAAAATCGCTGACAATGGACTGACCACTGGAAATTTGGAAATGACATACAAACTGATTGATATGTACAAAGATATCAAGAATACGCAGTACTGGGATAAAAAAGTGGAATATTACAACACTATTCTTGATGAGATGCGTAGCGGCTACAATGACGATTACAGCGAGCGTGGAAGAAAACGTGACAGCATGGGAAGATACAGCGCAAATGACGGCAGAATGATGCCGGATTACGACCGGGGCAGTTCTTATGCCAGACGTGGCGAACATTATGTTAGAGGCCATTACAGCCGTTCTGACGGACGAGACGCTTACGATGACTACATGACGCAGAAACAGAGCTATCGTTCTGGCAAGTCTGAAGACTGCAAAAGAAAGATGCTTGCCGCTCTGGAAGAACATCTGGACGAACTCACAACAGAAATGAGCGATATGTCCAAGGACGCAGAGTGCCGGGAGGAACGTGATCTTGTCAAGAGATACGTGGAAAAACTCCGTGATATGCTCTAATTAGCTAAAACATGTACCACAACTTTTTGGAGGTTCTGTGGTAAAATGTATTCATAGGGAAGATTCGTAAGTGGTTGCAGCCACTTGACATAGACATTTTTCATTGATTCCTCCTTTCTTCGATACGTGTCCTTAATAGAAAATGCAGTGTTTAGCTGGCACAAGACGCATGAGGTTGAAAAGCGGATGCAATTTCCGACACGTATCATTACTGTCTATGCGATCATATAGACAGTACGCACCTCCTTGTAAAAGGTAGATGGGCGGCGGGTGCCCGAAACAACTCGTGGCAGGCATGACACGTTAAACACCTTGCTAACCCGGGAATCCGGGTTTAGGGAAAGCGGCAACGATTGGTGGTGTTGCGGCGGTCTGTAAAACCGTTCCCTCGTGGTAAACATTATAGGTTCAATTCCTATCTTTCCCATTATTCGGTTAGAATTACGCTGTCTGTATACAGGTGGTCTATGGTTCAGCTGAATTACAACATCATGATGCTGAAAAGGTTATGTCTTATCCTGTAGACTGGTGTCCAGTCCGAAAAGGCACTTTAATGTGGCTTCGCCAAGTGGTAAGGCACCGGGCTTTGACCCCGGGAGAGGAGCACTCATTCATTGGTTCGAATCCAATAGCCACAGCTACCCTGCCAGTGGTCTAACTGGCTTAATCCATTTACCTGCGGCGGCAGGTCAATAAACACGACCAGGAGGATATGTATGCAGAAACTTATTGACACATTAAAATCATTTGGAATTGAAATCCCGGAGGACAAACAGGCAGATGTTAAGAAAGCACTTTCTGAGCATTACAAAAATGCCAAAGAAGTATCAAAAACCCTGTTAAAAGTTGAGGGAGAACGAGACAACTGGAAAGAACGTGCCGAGACAGCAGAGGAAACCTTAAAAAGTTTTGACGGTATCGACCCGGCAAATGTTAAGACCGAGTTAGAGACTTGGAAACAGAAAGCGGCAGATGCAGAGAAAGAATTCAATGCAAAAATCTACGACCGCGATTTCTCAGATGCTCTGAAAGCGGCACTCGATGATGTTAAGTTTTCCAGTGAAGCGGCAAAGAAGTCAGTCATGGCAGACATCAAGGAAGCAGGATTGAAGCTGAAAGACGGTAAAATCCTCGGATTAAATGACCTGATCGAGCAGATGAAACAGTCTGACGCATCCGCTTTTGTAGATGAATCTCAGCAGCAGGCTCAGCAGAGCCAGGCAAGATTTACCACTCATGTTGGACATCAGCAGACACCGGGAAGTATGACAAAGAAAGATATCGAAGCAATCAAAGACCCGTCCGAGAGACAGGCTGCAATTGCTCAGAATATCCAGTTATTCCAGTGATTTTTTTACACCGACTATACATCAGGGTATAGCCGCTAACCCAATACCTTAATAATTATGGGTAGAAAGGATTTTTTATGCCAGCAAAAACTAATCTTATTATGACTAATGATATTCAGGTAACGGCACGTGAGATTGACTTTGTAACCAGATTCGAAAGAAACTGGGAGCACTTGCGTGAGATTCTTGGTATCATGCGTCCAATCAAAAAGACACCCGGAGCGGTTCTTAAATCAAAATACGCAGAAGGCACATTGCAGGACGGAAATGTTAAAGAGGGTGAAGAAATCCCTTACAGCAAATTCACTGTAAAAGAAAAGCCCTATGCAGAAATGACTATCGAGAAGTACGCAAAGGCTGTATCTATCGAAGCAATCAAGGATCACGGTTATGAGAACGCTGTTCAGATGACCGATGATGAATTCCTTTTCCAGCTTCAGACCAATGTTACTGAAAGATTTTATGATTATCTGAAAACAGGTACCCTCACATTTACAGAAACTACTTTCCAGATGGCTCTGGCAATGGCTAAAGGCCGTGTTGAAAACAAATTCAAACAGATGCACAGAAACGTGACTGGCGTTGTTGGATTTGCGAACATTCTGGACGTATATGAATACCTTGGAGCAGCTGAGATTTCTATTCAGAACCAGTTCGGATTCCAGTACATGAAAGATTTCATGGGCTTCAATACTATTTTCCTGTTATCCGACAGCGAGATCCCGAGAGGAACAGTTATTGCTACGCCTGTTGAGAACATCGTTCTGTACTATGTTGACCCGAACGAGTCCGATTTCGCAAGAGCAGGTCTTGTATACACCGTATCTGGCGAGACGAATCTGATCGGATTCCATACACAGGGCAACTACCACACAGCAGTATCCGAAGCATTTGCAATCATGGGACTCACCCTCTTTGCAGAGTACATTGATGCTATTGCTGTTGGAACCATCAACACAACTCAGACACTTGGAACTCTGGCTGTAAACTCCGCAGCAGGAAGTAAGAGCGGAGATACTAAAGTGACCATTACTCCGGCAAAAGCAAGCGCAGGAAATGTGTACAAGTACAAAGTTGCATCTTCTGAAACTGCCGTAGACTACGGACAGAACGTGAAGAACTGGAGCGCATGGGATGGCGAATCCGACATTACAGCAGCAACAGGGCAGGTTATCACGGTAGTTGAGTGTGACAGCACCTATAAGGCATTGAGCGCTGGACATGCGACTGTAACAGCAAAATGATGATCGCAGGAGGTAACTGACATGGCTTATGCAGATTATAAATTCTATACAGAATCATTCGGCAATGTCGTGCCAGAAGCCGACTTTCCACGACTGGCAGAAAGAGCCAGTGATTTTGTGGATTTAATGACATCCGACAGACTGGTGGACGGACTGCCGACAGATGAACGCTCACAAAAGCGTATCAAAAAGGCGGTCTGTTCATTGGCTGAAATAATGTATCAGATTGAACTTGCTGAAAAGAATGCTATTAGTCAGGCATCCGCAAATGTGACCGACACAAATACCGGTGGCAAGTCAACAGGCATTGTAACATCTGTATCTTCTGGTAGTGAATCCATCTCTTACGCAACGCCTCAACAGATTGGGGCAAGCGCAAAGGAATGGAGTGCGGTATATGCCGCCGCCGGAGATGCGCAGAAAACGAACGACTTGCTTCTTAAGACAGCTTTACCGCTTCTGATGGGAGTAAGGACGGATGATGGAATACCAGTATTGTATGCAGGAGTGTAATTGAGATGAATAAAGTAATGTGTTTTTTGACTGGCGGGCATAAATTCAAAAGTCCTGCTGAATCAAAATGTAATGACAAAGAAAAGACTTGTACCATTACGGAAACTTGCTGTAAATGCGGGAAACAGTTTTCATTTACAGGTACATACAAACAGTTTGGTATTCCAGATGTGAGGTGAAAATAATGAAGAAGTTATTTATTTCTCAGCCCATGAGGGGCAAGACAGATGAGGAAATTCTTGCAGTAAGAGAAAAAGCAATTAAGAGTGCGGAGAAACAGGTCGGCGAGCCTGTAGAAGTAATTGATTCTTTCTTCCAGTCAGCACCAGTGGACGCAAAGCCACTCTGGTATCTGGGTGAATCCCTCAAGCTTCTGGCAGAAGCTGACGTGGCGTTTTTCGCTAAAGGATGGGACGAAGCCAGAGGATGCAAGATTGAGAATACTTGTGCTATCGAATATGGCATTGAGACCATTATCGAAGATTATACGGAGGGTTAAAGATGGAGGCATTATTTACAAATGTAACTCTGATTCTGGCAGTAATCAGCGTTCTGGCGTTTTGCGTATCTGTGATTACACAGGTGATTAAAAATGTCGGGTTCCTGTCGAAAATTCCGACAGATGCACTGGTACTTGTACTGTCCATTGGAATTACTGTAGCCGCTTTTGTGGCGTATATGCAGTATATCCACATGACAATCTTGTGGTATATGATTTTAGCAGCTATCATGGCAGGATTTATTGTGGCGTTTATTTCGATGTTTGGATGGGAAAAGATTACGGAATTGTGGAAACGAACATCCAAGGTTGACGTGGATAAACTGAAAAAAAAATGATTAAGGAGAGGGTATCATGTACGAAAAAACGGTGACGATTTTTGACTATTACGAATCAGCCACGACAGGAGATGCGTACTGGTATCCTCATGTTTTATGCAGCGTTGACCTCATTACGGACAAGGGAGCAATACTCAAGAAGTACGGACCGGACGCAACAGACAACGCACAGTTACACGTTCGATACACTGTCCAGAACGGCAATGTAACCATTACTGATAAAGACGGCAAAATCCTCCCATGGGTGCCGCCTAAAGAATGGAAACAGCAGATTAACAACGCTTTGGAAGACACTATTACATTCTCGGACGAATCGTTTTTCTGGGAAGGTGAGTGGGCTGGCGGAACGGTATCCGATGGTGATTATCGGAATGGATTCTACCAGTACATGAACGAGAACAGGGATAACGTGTTCAAGATTACTAGTGTAGGCGGTCCGTATACACTGATTCCACATTTTGAGATTCTGGGTAAGTAATATGAGTAAGATTCATCATTTTAAAGGATTCTCCGTAGTCGATGGAAATATGAAAATAAAGCTGAATATGAGCAGATTTTCCAAACAGTACCAAGAAGCCCAGTATCTCCTTGATGGAATGGTTATGGATAGCATGATAGAGTTTATGCCAATGATTTCGGGAGATTTTATTGACCAAACAAGAGTCAAAAGTACATCAATGCAAGGAACTGGATTTGTATGTGCAGCGGCAGAACCATATGGACGTTTTCTTTATTTTGGAAAAACCATGGTCGACCCTGCGACAGGTAGCACATGGGCAAGACACGATGCGGAAAAGGTTCTTGTGAGCCAGTACTCCGGTAAAACGAATGCAAAAGAAAATCTTCAATATACAAAATCACCGCATACTCAGGCGCAAGCTGAATGGTTCGATGCCGCTAAACGAAAATACGGCAGTACATGGCTTCGCAAGGTAAAAGCACAGGCAGGAGGTGGCAGACATGGCGGATAAGCCTATCGGGAAAGATGCAACTGGATATGAAATTCTGACAGATGCCATGAAAGCACTTCTGAACCAGTATCCGGGACTATACGAAAATGAAACAATCAAATTTGAGGAACTTGGCAAGGAGTCCGGAATTGCATTCTCGGCAGACAACGGGGCGTTGATCTATTCAGAAAAAGAAGACGTTTGTGGTGTGATGCACCAGATATGCCAGTACCCATTTTATGTAGTATACCGAACAGCATCCGACAAAGAACGGCAGAAGCTATCTGTTCAGAAGTTTCTGGATAGTCTCGGTAAATGGATGTGCCGAGAACCAGTTGTCATAAATGGCTCTGAGACACGCTTAAATGCGTTTCCCGAGCTTTCGCAGGGGCGAGTGATAAAACGTATCACCCGTGATAACTCCTATGGTTTAGAGCCACAGGAGAATGGCGTACAGGATTGGTTATTGCCGTTATCAGTACGCTACGAAAACACTTATGAAGTAATCTAACAAGTAACAACCGGCTATCAATCGGAGATAGCCGCTAACCTACACAGCCTTTAAAGTTATAGGCAGAAAGGACATTTCTATGGCAGTTACAGGCAAGATTGACCGTAAATATATGGCTCATTATATCGATGCAGGTTCCCTCTGCGGAGGACTGACACCGAAATATGAGCGCCTTGGAAAGGATCTGGAAGAGTACAATGTCGAACTCAATCCAGATACTGAAACATCTAAAAACATTCTTGGAGAATCCACATTCAAACACAATGGCTATGAAGTTTCTTCTGACGCTGATCCGTTCTATGCAGATACTACATCTGATCTGTTCACAGCATTACAGAAGATCGTAGACAACAGGTACAAAGACGACAACCTCAAGACAAAAGCAGTTGAGGTTCATCTCTGGACAGCAGCCACAGCAGGTAAGTACGAAGCATATCAGCAGGAGTGCTATGTTGTGCCGACCTCCTACGGCGGTGATACATCTGGCTATCAGATTCCATTTACCGTCAACTATACTGGCGAACGTGTAAAAGGAAAATTTGATATCAGTTCCGGTACATTCACAGCCGACAGCGAATAAGTGCATATACAAGGAGGATACGCTAAATGGCAAAAGTAATTAATACCAAAATTGATGATGGAATTCTCATTTTTACATTCACAAATAATGAAGACGAAGTCTTTTCTTCTTTTAAACTGAACCCGACGGACATCAATGTAGCAGCACGTGCAGAGGAACTGACAGAATATTTTGAGCAGCTCAAAGATTCTATTCAGAAAGTCACATCTGGTAAAGAGATGGCAGAGTTGAATAGACAGATTGAGGACAAAATCAACTACCTGCTCGGATATGAAGCATCAAAAGACCTGTTCAAAGAGCCGATCACGGCAACTACTGTATTCGGCAATGGTCAGGTATTCGCTTATATTGTTCTTGATAAGATCGCAGAAGCAATCGCACCGGAAATCGAAAAGAGAAAAAAGAAAATGCAGGCAGCAGTCAATAAGTATACGGAGAAGTATGCAAAATGACCGCCTATGAGCTTCCCACCTCACTAAATATAAGTGGGGTGGATTTTTCTATCAGGACAGATTTCCGAGCGATCATTGATATTCTCATTGCTATGAATGACCCAGAGTTAGACGAACAGGCGAAAGCAGTTGTTATGCTACAGATCCTGTTTGAGGACTGGCAGAGTATACCGGCTGAATGTCTGGATGAAGCTTGTCAGAAAGCATCGGAGTTCATCGACTGCGGACAGTTGGACGATAACCCGAACCACCCAAAGCCCCGTTTGATGGACTGGGAACAAGACGGAGACACGATCGTGCCGGCTGTAAACAAGGTTGCTGGCAAAGAAATCAGAGCAGTGCCTTATATGCACTGGTGGACGTTTTTCGGATATTTTATGGAATCCGGCGAGTGCCTTTTTAATACCGTAGTTGGAATCCGGTCAAAAAAGGCAAAGGGTGAAAAGCTCGACAAATGGGAAAAGAAATTCTATCAAGAAAACAAGAACATTATTGATATAAAAACACGTCTCAGCGAAGAAGAGCAAGCGTATAAGGATGCGCTAAATGAGATGTTGAACCTCAAATAGTTAGGAGGTGAACGCATGGCTGCTGATGGCTCAGTCATTATTGATACCAGGATGGATACAACCGGTGTCCAAAATGGCGTATCAGCTATAAAACAGTCATTTAACGGCCTTGGGGGTGCTGTAAAGAAAATCGGTCTGCTGATTGGCGGGGCGTTTGCTGTCGGCAAATTAGCGCAGTTTGGGAAAGAATGTGTGGAGCTTGGTTCCGACCTCACAGAAGTTCAGAATGTGGTCGATGTTACATTTACCACCATGTCCGACAAGGTCAATGAATTTGCAAAGAATGCCATGACCTCTGCCGGGCTGTCAGAAACCATGGCAAAACGGTATGTCGGTACGTTCGGAGCAATGTCTAAGTCGTTCGGTTTCTCTGAAGCACAGGCTTACGACATGTCAACAGCTCTGACACAGCTGACTGGTGATGTGGCATCATTTTATAACATTTCGCAAGACCTGGCTTACATCAAGCTGAAATCGGTGTTTACAGGCGAAACGGAAACATTGAAAGATCTTGGCGTGGTAATGAGCCAGTCGGCACTTGATCAATATGCACTTGCCAATGGCTACGGAAAAACCACATCTGAAATGACAGAACAGGAAAAAGTGGCTCTCCGTCTGGCTTTTGTGCAGAAGCAGCTATCTGCCGCATCTGGAGACTTCATCCGTACTTCTGACAGCTGGGCAAACCAGGTCAGAGTTATGCAGTTACAGTTACAGTCTCTCAAGGCAACAGTCGGACAGGGACTGATTAATATTTTTACACCTGTTCTGAAAGTAATTAATGTTCTGCTCGGTAAGCTGGCAACGTTAGCCAATGCTTTTAAATCCTTTACGGAATTAATCACCGGTAAGAAATCCTCTGGTCAGACAAGTGGAAGTGGAGCAGGTCTCACAGGCGATGCAAGCGGCGTGCAGGATACGGCAGACGCTTATGGACAGGCGGCAGACAACGCCAGCAAGCTTGCGGATTCTACAGAAGATGTAGCCGATGCAACAAAAGACGCAGCTAAAGCTGCGAACGGATATCTGAGTCCACTTGATGAGATTAATCGGTATTCAACTCAGAATACATCGTCAACAGCAAGTAAAGTCCCGTCCTCAGGAACAGGATCAGGAGGAAGCCCTGGTGGTCTAGCCGGAGCCGTTGGAAATGTAGACTATGGAAAAGTAGCAGAGGGTGAAACTGCTCTGGATAAAATCAGCAAATCAGCCGAAAGACTTGCAAAGCTCCTAAAAAAACTCTGGAAACCATTCCAGGATGCTTGGAAAAAAGAGGGCAAGAACACCATTGATGCGGCACAGATTGCCCTGTCTGGAATTGCAAAGCTCGCCAAGAGTGTAGGCAGGAGCCTTGTAGAAGTCTGGACAAATGGCACAGGTACGACAATGCTTACAACCATGCTGAGGATTGCTCAGAATGTGCTTAAAACTATTGGAAATATTGCTTCCGGTTTTGCTGATGCGTGGAATAAGAACAATGTCGGAACGCAGATTATCCAGAATATTGCAGATGCTCTTGTGGTAGTCATGCAGTTTGTTGAGAGGATTGCCGCAGATACGGCAACATGGGCGGCAAATTTGGACTTCTATCCATTGTTGGAATCTATTAGCAATTTGACGAGTGCATTTGCACCAATTCTGGAATCTATCGGAAATGTTCTTGAATGGATTTACAAAAATATTGTTCTTCCGATGTTGACATGGGTTATTGAGGTAGGGCTTCCGACAGTGATTAATTTAGTGTCAAAAGTAGCTACGTTTCTTGCCGATCATCAGCCGATAGTTGAAGCGTTCGGTGCGGCCCTGATCGGGGCGTTCGCGGCGGCGAAGATTGCAGGATTGGCATCGATAATCATTAAAAACGTGTCTGGAATCGCTATGGCTGCAAAGGGGCTTATCACACTAATGACTGGTACGGGTGGCATCATGGGTGGTATCAAAGCTATTGCAACAGCTATCGGACCAGGCGGAGTCTTTGTCCTTGCAGTCGGCGCATGTATTGCGATTGGTGTATTACTGTACAAAAACTGGGACAAAATTAAAGAAATGGCTGGAAAGGTATGGGATTGGGTTTCTAATAAAACAAGACGTTTTGTTGAGGATATTGGGAATAAGCTCAGAGGCTTAGCTACTAAGATAGTAACGATCTGGGGAAGCATAAAAGCCAGCGCACATCAGAAATGGAATGCTATATGGTCTACTGTTAGTGGTTTTGTTGAAAGAATCAAGAATGCTATTGTTGATAAATTCACATCCGCTAAAAACACTGTAGTCGGTGTATTTAACGGAATGGGAGACGCTATCAGGTCTGTTCTGAACAACATCATAAGTGTTGTAAACGGGGCTATCAGTAAAGTGAATGGAGTTGTTAGTGCGATTGAATCAGCGTTCTCTTTCGGCCCATGGAAAGTACCGACCCCATTCGGCTCAAAGACTATCGGATTCAGAGCTACTTTCCCAAGAGTGCCGACGGTCCCGTATTTAGCCAAGGGTGCAGTTATTCCACCAAGAAGTGAGTTCCTTGCAGTTCTGGGCGATCAGAAACAGGGTAACAACATCGAGACGCCGGAAGCTCTGCTCAGAAAGATCGTCCGAGAAGAAACAGCAGGAAGACAGACAGGTGGTGGAAGTTACCGATTTACAGCTCAGATCAACCGCAGGACACTGTTTGACGAGATGATGAAAGAAGCACAGATGAGACGAGATACAAGCGGTAGAAACCCGTTCGAGATGGCATAGAAAGGAGGGCGTTATGGAAAAGTATAAAATCAACGGAACAATAATTTGGCAACCGGATAAAGACCTTGCGCTCTCCTTTGCCACGACTTACACAGAATCCAGCCAGAGAACACAATACGGTGTAGGCTACTTTACACCGATGTTTACCGTAGAGCAGTATACATATAAGGGTAGCGACCTCCCAATGGAGGAAGCAACTAAGATTTTGCAAATGATAGCAAAAGGACATAAATTTACGCTACATTATTTTTCGCCGTATTACGGAGTTTGGAGAGACGCTCCGTTCTACGTAGGTCAGACACAAAACATAGCTATCGGGGAACTGTCGGACGATAGAAAGATTATGTCAACATTAGAGTTTAACATGACGGGGGTGAATCCACTGTGATTAACGTAAGTAACGCATTTAGGGAAAAACTTGAAGCTGGCGAGCCAGTCAGAATGATGGTGGATATCACCTTTCCTGACGGGACGAAAAAGACTATCAATGAAGATATCATGAACGGCGACAACGGGTTTTCCGACTGTGCAGAGAGCAGTAGCTTTCCGGTCGGCGCTACTATCTGTAAAACACTGACGCTGAGCATTAATAACGATCAGGAGCAGTGGAAGAACTACAGCTTTTACGGAGCCAAGATTCATGCTTATCTGAAGCTTCAGACGTCGTATGCAGCACCGGAATCTGTAAGTGTGTTGCTGGATGAAAGTTATAACCCGATTCTGGACAGTACCGGAGACTCTATTATTGCAACACAGGCAGCCACAAAAGATATCATCGAAACTATTGACAAGGGAGTCTATACAGTCACTACGCCAGAGCAGTATTCAGATATCATCAATGTTACGGCACTGGATGATATGTATAAGGCAAATAAGACATATACCAGCGGATTGAAACTTCCGCAGTCGCTCATTAACCTTGTCAGAGATGCCTGTAAGACTGTCGGCATAGGTATGAATCTGACCATGGACCATGGCGATATTATAATAAGAAGCATTCCAGACAGCATGACATTTCGCCAGCTGTTCGGATATGCGGCTATGGTTGAGTCTGCGAACGCGCGAATTGATTATTTCGGGAATCTCCAGTTTGTGAAATGGGATTTTGAAAAAGCAGATGTTCCGGAATTGAAGAACTATGGAAACCCACCTACACTTTCTAGTGACGATATAGTTATAACTGGAATCAAGGTAACGAACGGGCAGTCAAACGACGATGCTAATACTGATTATTCCGGCATGTACGGAGAGGAAGGGTACGTCCTTGAACTTGAGAACGAGTTGATTGACACCGATCAGCTTCAGACAATAGCAAATATAATCGGTGAACAGATCGTAGGGGCACGATTCCGGAATCTTGAAGGCGATCTGGTATACAACCCGCTCGTCGAGTTTGGCGACATGGTGTACACTTACGACCGATTAGGCAGCAAATACGTTACTCCTCTGACAGATGTTTCCGGAAATGTAGGTGGCCTGACTACAGTTAAGACACAGGCCGATGATCCGATCAGAGGCAGTAGTGACTTTTACGGGAATAGCACGAAAGCTATAGTTGCGGCACGTCAGATGGTGCAAAAAGAAAAATCCGCAAGAGAAGAGGCTATACAGAGATTGGCTGAAACGCTTAATTCTTCGAGCGGTCTGTATATGACACAGGAGCCGCAGCAGGATGGCAGTATCGTATACTATATGCACAACAAAGCAACTATAGCGGAATCCAACATAATCTGGAAGCTGACAGCAGAAGCATTTGCTGTGTCGATTGATGGTGGAAAAACGTATCCTTACGGCTTTGCGGTGACTGGCGAATTAATAACCAGACTACTCTATGCGGAAGGCATCAATGCTGATTATATCAACGCAGGAACGCTCATTGTAAGAGACAAAAGCGGGAATGCGATATTTGAAGCAGATATGGATACTGGATCAGTTACCCTTGACGGAAGTTATGTGACGATCGGCGGTAAGCCACTTGATGAAAAGATTGAAGATGTTGAGAGCATGGCAGCTCTGGCCAGAAACATGACCATGCAGCTTGATAATGACTATCAGGGAATCCCGGTCGACAGCGACGGTAACTATACAGAGTTCCCGGAGTGCACCACAACGGCGACCGTCATGTACGGCACACAGGATATCACGGATAACTGCACGTACACGATTACGACATCGCAGAACATACAGGGAAGTTGGGACAAGGAGAATAAGACGTACACTGTCACCGGGCTGACCGCAGACAGCGGATGGATGAACATCAAAGCCGCATATCTGAATAACCTTGTCGTATCGAAACAGTTCTCACTTGCGAAACAGTACGCCGGACCACAGGGAATCCCGGGCGTTGGAATAGATGGAAAGACCACTTATCTGCATATCCAGTACGCACCGGTACAGAACCCGACAGCGGCACAGATGAGCAAGACACCAAACAAATATATCGGAACTTATACGGACTTTTCTGGCGTTGACAGTACCGACCCGAGCAAGTACACGTGGGCGAAATTCGAGGGCGACCAGGGCGCACAGGGACCGAAAGGGGCAGACGGTAAGTCGTCTTATACGTGGATGAAATACGCCACAAGGCCGGACGGACTTGACATGTCAGACAACCCGGATTATGTACCGCTGTTAGACAGCGCCGGTAGTCCGATTCTGGATAGTGCCGGAGAACAAATCTACACGGTGACACAGGCGACCTATATCGGCATCGCAACGAATAAGGACACGGCTACAGAAAGCACCAATCCGTCAGACTATACGTGGAGCCGGTTCCGTGGCGTCGATGGATATGATGGCAAGGACGGAGCAAACGGCATCCCGGGAAAAGATGGTAAAGACGGAAAGACACAGTACACGCACCTCGCATATGCGAACAGTGCGGATGGTAGAACAGACTTTTCGGTATCCGACGGAAACCGTGAATATATTGGAATGTACGTGGATTTCGTGGAAGCCGACAGCACCGACCCGACGAAGTATACATGGTCACTGATTAAGGGAGCAAACGGAGCGCAGGGCGTGCCGGGAACACCGGGAGCGAACGGAAAGACGCCGTACTTCCACATCGCATATGCTAACAGTGCGGATGGTAGAACAGGTTTCTCTGTGGATGATAGTGTCAATAAGCTGTATATCGGACAGTATACCGATTACACGCCGGATGATAGCGCCGACCCGACGAAATACAGCTGGACAAAGATTAAGGGTGAACAGGGGGCTGCCGGAAGGACTTATTTTTTCCAGTCGAATGCTGATATTTTGTTGATGGGAACAGATAAGAAAATAACGCCATCTCCGCTTATCGTAGATTCTTACTACAGAGACGGCAGTAGCGCATTAAGTCATAGCCAGTCCGGCTGGTGGAAACTGGAAAAATCCACGAATAATGGATCCACGTGGACAGTTTTAACAGTGTCGCAATCGGCGGCTCTCGATAAGCTTAAAATAAATGTAGATAATTTATTTCTTAGTGCACACGACATGCTTAGAGTTTCACTGTATTTCGACCAGGCGAAAACGAAATTAGCTGAGCAGCAGACGTATGCGGTTGCGATTGATGTAGCAGCACTGACGCAGGAAGACATTGTAAACATCCTGTCGGATGGTGGCAAATGGAAGGGGTTGTGGTACAACTCAGATGACAATACTTTGTACATTTCTTTTAATGCTGCAAGGGGCGGTACGCTTTCTTTAGGTGGAAAAAATGATGGTAACGGAAAAATATTTTTATATGATGAAGATGGAACCTATTGCGGACAACTTAACAATGCCGGATTAACTTTTCCACTTAATAAGAAATATGGCGTCAATATATCGAACCGGGGTATCACTAAATTTAATTACACGCCGCCTTCAAATATAGACAAGGATGGTATTGAAACTCTCGATATGGAACAGAGTATTGTCGAAATTGATACTGATGGAATCGTTTCGACATCAACAGATGATCTTTCAGTTGAGGAACAAGCGGTAATTTATAAGCTTATTGTTAATAGTAGCGCAATTTTAAATGGAACATTGCATGTCCAAAAAGAAGCAACCTTTGATGAAGCACTATATTTTTATGACTGGGAACAACAAAAACTAAAAACAGGAAGGCGGCAACCAGTTGCATCTATAACGGCGGATGGATCAAGAGCTGCATATATAAGCACGGGAAGAACAGTCACTGGAACATCCGAACTTGGTGAAACATATAAACCATTTCTAAAAGTTCGTGGACAATTCGGATTTACAGATGGTTCATATACATCAAATAAATTCTATTCTGGATCATTAACATCCGATGCTAGGCTAAAAGAGAATGTAAAGCTTTGCAAAATTTCTGCATTGGAAATTATAAACCGTATGCGAGCGTGTGAATTCGACTGGAAAAACGGTGGGCATGAGCACATTGGGTTTATAGCAGATGATTTAGAAAAAATAGACGATAAGCTAACGCTGGGCGGCGGATATGACGAAAACGGCGAGATGGATGTTAAGCAGATTAATAGTCCGTACCTCCTCAATTATGCCATCAAAGCCATACAGGAACTCAGTGCAAAGGTTGATGAGCAAGAGAAACGTATTAAGGAGTTAGAAAGGAGATTACAATAATGGGTAAATGGACAGATTATGGAATAAAATCAGCACCTGCAAATGCGGATGATGTGATGATCTATGACGCAATCGCAAAAGCAAACAAAAGGGCAACATTCAGCGGAATTTGGAACTGGATCGTTGACCGGTTAGCAAATGCGGTTATTTCACAGCTTAAAACAAGTAATAAGACTGTAATTGGAGCGGTGAATGAATTGAATGGAAGAGTGATTAATGGTGCGACGTATTCTTCACTTGATGATATCCCTTTGCAGACACAAGGAACTTATACTCTGTCGGAAGGCATTCGTCCGGATCCAGATGCTTCAACGTATATGGGGTTTTGCCAAGGAACTCAAACTACAAGGGTTCTTATGCTGATAAGACCGTACTCACAGAAAATTTATATCAATTCTAAGGTGCAGGGTGCGGATTGGAAAGGGTGGAAAGTCTATTCATAAAATAAGGAGAAAGCTGCTATGAAAATTAAAGGAATTGATGTTTCAGCATGGCAGGGCCAGATTGACTGGTCTGCCGTAGCAAAGTACGGCATGGGGTTCGCAATCCTCAGAATCACAGAAGCTGGAAACGTGATTGACAGCGCATTCGAAAGAAATTATCGGGGATGTACTGAAAATAACATCCCTGTAGGGGTGTATAAATATTCTTACGCTATGACAGTAAGTGAAATTCGGAGTGAAGCAAATAAAATCGTATCCGTGCTGGCAGGACGTAAAATTCAGCTCCCGGTGTTTCTTGACCTCGAAAACAGCAATCAAAGAGCGTTAGGATCTGAAAACATTCATAAGCTTGCGGATGCTTTCCGGGAAATCATCGAAAAAGCTGGATATAAATTTGCTCTGTACTGCAATGTCGACTGGTACGATACCGTGATCTGTTCGCATCTGAAAAAGTATGATTTCTGGATAGCCAGATATCCGGCAAACGATAACGGAACATTGCAGGAAAGACTCCGGCCGAATTTTGGTGTAGGCTGGCAGTATTCCAGCAAAGCAACTATTCCGGGAATAACAGGAAATGTTGACCGGAATGTATTTTATAAAGACTATAAGGAGGCTTCTGCGATGGACAAATCTATCGAAAAAGTGATTCTCATTGCAAAAAACGAAATCGGGTATCTTGAAAAGAAAAGCAACAGCCAGCTCGACAGCAAGACTGCGAATTCGGGAAGCGCGAACTACACAAAGTACTGGCGTGATGTGAAACCATCCTATCAGGGACAGCCCTGGTGTGCTTGTTTCGTGAGCTGGTGCTTCATGAAAGCATTCGGACTGAATAAGGCAAAGAAGCTCCTGAAACATTGGCCTTATGTGTACTGTCCGACCATGAGTGGTTTATTCACGCTTAATGCGAACCCCAAAGTTGGAGACATTGTAATTTTTAAACATAATGATACATTTACCCACACTGGATTAGTCACGGCGGTTGTTGGCGATCGTTTTTACACCATCGAGGGTAATACTTCCGGTGCATCTGGTATTATCGCAAACGGCGGTGGTGTTTGTGCAAAAAGCTATCTTAACAGTCAGATGCCGGGAACAAAATTCTGCACACCGGACTGGAAAATCGTAAACGTAACATCAACTAGCACATCAAATACAGGAGGAAAGAAATATATGTTCACAACAGAAATAGTAGTAGCAGGCAGCACAGGACTTTCTGTCCTTCTTTTACAGGAGATTCTTGTAGCACGAAAATTCAAAGGAAAAGACGGTAAAGAGCTTGAACTTGATCGTTCTGCCGGAACAAACACTATTTATGCTCTGAATGCTTATAAAAAATCCAGGGGCATGAAACAGGACGGAATCTGTGATGCGGCAGTCTGGAAAGATTTGATTGCAATCTAAAAAGCGTAAAATTCAAGCCCCTTAGAGTTAATCCTCGGGGCTTTTTCCTTTTCTACATTTTTCAATTCTTAGTGCGTTTTCGGACCTGTTTTCCATGTATGCCGGACGTGTTCTTGGAAGATATGCCATAACCGTACTCATGGCAAAGCCTGTAATGGTTGAAATTTCACCGGCACTTTTTCCGCGATAATGCAGGTCTATGATAAGTGCCTGTGTTTCATTGACTACGATGCCTTCTGTAGAAAGCGTTTTCGCTATTCTTTGCCAGCTATATCCGGTAAGCTTGTGAATGCCGGTCAGCGTCTGACTTTCTTCATAAGCTTTCAATATCTTTTGCGTTGGTGTTTGCATCATTTTTAACTCTCGCATCCTCCTTAACGGCTCTCTCGAGGAGCTGCCTTACATATTCGGGGCACTGACTTTTTCCGGATTCCCAGTTTTCAAGCGTCCTGACTGGTATGTTGTACTGTTTAGAGAATGCTATTCGGGATTCGTCAAGCAGTGCACGCATCTCAGCTACTTGCATCTTCTGCTCTTGGAGATAGATACGGATATCGGCGTTGAAGTTGATATCGCCAACACCAGTTTTATACCTTTTGCATTTGCAAGGTATAATAAGTGTAATATGTTTTTCGGCACAGTTTGCGTACTCGTATATCTTTTCATCGATTATCACGTGCTCGGGGTATTCCGTAACCGTCGTGCCATCGTCAGAGAAAACGTCAGCGAGAACGTGAATAAGGTTATCAGCAGCTTCCTGCAAAGAATCTCCGAAGAAATCAAAATATCCTCTGCTACTTCCTCCGTGTGTGTAACATTCCCCGTAATCCCTCAACTTCGACATCTTTGACTCGTCAACACTAATAGTCCATTTTCCCATTTTACTTTTCCTCCTTTTAAAATCAAAATTCGTACTCTTCCATGAATCTGTCAATAGCTGGCGCATACATTCTGGCGTATCCATCCATGTAATGTGCTGCACGGCTTACACAGTCGATGTATCCAACAGTTCTTCTTTTGTAGTCGTTGAAGTAGATTCTTTTGTATGATCCTTTTTGCCACAAGCTAATACTTACAACATTGTTATCTGCTTCCGGGACCGCCATTTCCATGCGTCCTTTAAAGATTTTCTTCTCTATTTTCTTGGCCTCCTCCCATGCTTTTTTCAGACCGGAGGAAATTGTCATTCCAGATTTTTTAACCAGTTCCCATGCTCTTTTCATAATGTTTGATAAGTTGTATTTTTTCATTTTGTTTTCCTCCGTTCCTTTGATGATTATATAATACCACCAATTTGGTGGTATGTCAATAGAAAGTTTAACATTTTAATTGATTTTTCTCTTAAAATAAGGTATACTTTCAATAGTCGCACAGGGATTGAACTTATGACGTATAGCACCCTGTGTGGCTATGCACAAGTGAAGAGTGCAGACTGATTCTGTCGTGCATGAATGAAAGAGCTGTATGTTCTCGGTGGGAGCTGTTAGCGGCGGCACGAGCGGACAGTCAAGAAAAGAGTTGGGCATAAAAACCCGACTCTTTTTTTTTACGTCAAATTACGATGTTATGAACAGATATAGATTTACACGGTTAGTCACAAATTAGTCACAAACGAAGTCCTGAAACCCGCATAAACAAAGGATTCTTGAAGATTTTCATTAAAATTAGAATAATGAAAATGAAATGAGGAGAGTAGAAGTGAAAAAGATCATGAAGAAAAACCAGATAATCATCACCTCTCTGGCCATCCTTATTGCAGTGGCCGGATATCTGAATTTCGCAGATGTGGATCTGGGATTTAAGGATAAGGAGGCGAGCACAGACAGCAGCAGTATCCTGGATGATGTGGATTATGATCTGACAGATGAAACAGCCCTTCTGGATGAGAACGGGGCAGATGGCACGTCTCAGTCGGAGGTGATGGATACTGCATCTCCGGGAGAGGCCGTACTTACCGGTGCATCAGATTTTGCAGCACAGGCGAAAGTAAGCAGGGAACAGGTGAGATCCCAGAACAAAGCGGACCTGCAGTCTGTTATCAGCAACAAGGACATCAGTGATGACGAAAAACAGAATGCCATCAATACCATGGTATCCATGACAGAACTTACGGAAAAAGAAGCAGCAGCAGAACTCCTTCTGGAAGCAAAAGGCTTCGAGAATGTGATCGTAAACCTCACAGGGGAGACGGCAGATGTGGTAGTGCCCGATGCTGACCTCGAAGACGCCAAACGTGCACAGATCGAAGATATTGTGAAGCGGAAAACAGGCGTGGCAGCAGAGAGTATTGTGATCACGCCCTTAAGTCAGAGTAAGGTGGCAGAAGATAATACAGACAGCGAAAACCAGGATACCTCTGCGTCAGCGGACAGTGATGCTGCATCAGAAGAAGACACTGAGACATCAGCTGGCGTACAGGATGATTCCACCATTGATACAGAGGGAATTTACGATTGAATTGCCTTGACAGCAAAGCCTTGTCTATACTAGAATAGGAAAGGTTATATAAAAATAAGAGTTATAAGAGAATATACAGGAGGCTCACGTGTCGAAGTATACGAAAGAAATAGAAAAAAGAAGAACTTTTGCCATCATCTCCCATCCGGATGCCGGTAAAACAACATTAACAGAAAAATTCCTGCTGTATGGCGGAGCGATCAATCTTGCCGGAAGTGTTAAAGGTAAGGCTACAGCCCGCCATGCAGTATCTGACTGGATGGAAATTGAGAAGGAGCGAGGTATTTCCGTTACATCATCTGTCCTTCAGTTCCACTATGACGGATATTGCATCAACATTCTGGATACACCTGGACATCAGGATTTCTCTGAGGATACCTACCGTACACTGATGGCAGCAGATTCCGCAGTCATGGTTATTGATGGTTCCAAAGGTGTTGAGGCCCAGACCAGAAAGCTTTTTAAGGTTTGTGTAATGAGACATATACCGATCTTTACTTTTATCAACAAGATGGACAGAGATGCAAATGATACTTTTGATCTTCTGGATGAGATCGAAAAAGAGCTTGGCATTGCAACCTGCCCTATCAACTGGCCGATCGGTTCCGGTAAGAAATTCAGAGGTGTTTTTGACCGTAATACAAGAAAGATCCTTACTTTCTCAGATACACAGAAGGGTACAAAAGAAGGTGTTATCGAGGAAATCGGCATTGACGATCCTCACGCAGACGAGGTTATGGATCCTGAGCAGAAAGAGCAGCTGATGGAAGAAATCGAGCTTCTGGATGGCGCAAGTGCTGAATTTTCACAGGAAGAAGTCAGCAAAGGACAGCTGACGCCTGTATTCTTTGGTTCAGCCCTTACCAACTTCGGTGTGGAAACATTTCTGGAGCATTTCCTTAAGATGACTACATCACCGCTTCCGAGAACAGCAGACTGCGGACCGATCGATCCGATGAGTGATGATTTCTCCGCATTTGTATTCAAGATCCAGGCAAACATGAATAAAGCTCACAGAGATCGTATTGCATTTATGCGTATCTGTTCCGGAAAATTCGATGCAACGAAGGAAGTTTACCATGTGCAGGGCGACAAGAAGATGCGTCTTCTCCAGCCGCAGCAGATGATGGCAGAATCCCGCCATGTTGTAGATGAGGCTTATGCAGGAGACATCATCGGTGTGTTTGATCCGGGTATTTTTTCCATCGGAGATACTATATGCACACCAGGAAAGAAATTTGCTTTCGAAGGGATCCCGACTTTCGCACCGGAGCATTTTGCACGTGTACGCCAGATCGATACCATGAAGAGAAAACAGTTCGTAAAAGGTATCAACCAGATCGCTCAGGAAGGTGCTATCCAGATATTCCAGGAATTTAACACAGGTATGGAGGAAATCATTGTGGGCGTTGTTGGTGTGCTGCAGTTTGATGTGCTGAAATACCGTCTGGAGAATGAGTACAATGTAGACATTCGCTTGGAGCCGCTTCCATATGAGCATATCCGCTGGATCGCAAACAAGGAAGCTGTCAAGGTGGACAAGATCGTGGGAACTTCTGATATGAAGAGAGTTACAGATCTGAAAGGCAATCCGCTGCTTCTCTTTATCAACGCATGGAGTGTAGGCATGGTAGAAGATCGAAATCCGGATCTGGTACTGACAGAATTCAGTAAATAAGCCCTTTTAATTCATAGTTTTTTTTGGTATAATAAGATAAAATTGTGAACAAAAATTATATCCGTAGGAGGGTTTCCCATGGCAGAAAAAAGAACAACATATAAGATACAGGATCTTGGCGGGATCGGTGAAGTCCATATTGCAGATGAAGTAGTTGCGATCGTTGCAGGGCTTGCAGCAACAGACGTGGATGGCGTTGCTTCCATGGCAGGAAACATTACCAACGAGCTGGTAAGCAAGCTTGGTAAGAAGAACCTGTCCAAGGGAGTAAGGGTAACAATTCTGGAAGGAGTTGTCACTGTAGATCTTTCACTGAACATTGAATATGGAAGAAACATTCTTGAGACAAGCAAGAAGGTTCAGGAGAAGGTTAAGGCCGCTATTGAGAATATGACAGGACTTGAGGTTGCAGATGTGAATATTCATATTGCCAGCGTGGATATGGAGAACGAAAAAGGAAAGTAAACCTTTCCTTTTTTCCGTCTTAGGAGGAAATTATGAGAAGAAGAGAACAGAGAGAACATATATTTAAACTTATGTTTATGACAGAGTTTAATTCGGAGGAAGAGATGACAGAACAGCTCTCTCTTTATTTTGAAGGACTTGGCGAGCTTTCAGAGCAGGACCAGGAGTATATGAAGAAGAAATACGCTCATGTGAAAGAGCATCTGGAAGAGATCGATGCTCTTTTAAACGGCGCAAGCCACGGCTGGAAGACCAAACGTATGAGCCGGGTGGATCTTGCAGCACTTCGTCTTGCAGTATATGAGATGGAGTATGATGCTGATGTGCCGACAGGAGTAGCCATTAACGAGGCTGTGGAGCTTGCCAAGAGATTCGGAGGTGATGCTTCCGGTTCTTTTGTAAACGGTGTTCTTGGTAAGATCGCATCTGAAAAGGAAGAGAAAACTGAGGAAAATGCTGCTGACACAGAAGAGAAAGCAGCAGAAGTATCTGAGCAGAACGCATGAAAAATGTTTATTCTGTCGGTCAGGTGAACCATTACGTCAGGAATATGTTTACCCAGGATTACTTTCTTCGGAAAGTCTATGTGAAAGGAGAAGTATCCAACTGTAAATATCACACAAGCGGACATATTTATTTCTCCCTGAAAGATGAGACAGGGACAATAAGCTGCGTGATGTTTGCAGGACACCGCCGTGGTCTGGCTTTCCGAATGAAGGACGGTGACAAGGTGGTTGTGGGTGGAACTGTGGATGTTTATGAAAGAGACGGCCGCTATCAGCTCTATGCGAAAGAGATCACACTGGAAGGTGCAGGTGCACTTTATGAGAGATACCTGGCTTTGAAACAGGAACTCGAGGATATGGGGATGTTTGCGCAGGAGTACAAGCAGCCAATCCCTCATTTTATCAGAACTCTCGGTGTGGTGACAGCACCTACAGGTGCGGCAGTGCAGGATATCCGCAACATTGCAGGCCGGAGGAATCCCTATCTGCAGATCATTCTCTATCCGGCACTTGTTCAGGGAGAAGGAGCAGCAGAGAGTATTGTAAAAGGAATCCAGATGCTGGATGATGCAGGGGTGGACGTGATCATTGTGGGCCGCGGAGGAGGATCCATTGAGGATCTCTGGGCTTTCAATGAGGAGATCGTGGCCCGTGCTATTTTTGAATGCAGGACACCTGTGATCTCAGCAGTGGGACATGAGACAGATTTTACCATTGCGGATTTTGTGGCAGATTTAAGAGCACCCACACCTTCGGCAGCAGCAGAGCTTGCTGTGGATGATTTTTGCAGTGTGATGGAGAGCTTCCGTATATACAGGGAGCGGATGCAGCGAGGAATGAACAGCAAGGTGGAACTTTTTGCTGCAAGGCTTACTGCATATGAGACGAAACTTAAATATTTAAGTCCGGAGTCAATACTTCGTGAGAAGAGACAGTATGCAGCAGATCTGGAAGAACGTCTGTGTGCATCTATGGAATATAAGCTTACAGAGAAACGTCATGAGCTTGCCGTGTGGATCCAGCGTTTTGAGGGGCTTTCTCCTCTTAAGAAGTTAAATGGAGGCTACGCTTTTGTGTCCGCACCAAGCGGACATGCCGTAACCGAAATCAGTCAGGTAAAAAAAGGAGACCGTCTTTCCATAGCAGTGACAGATGGAACCATAGAAGCAGTTGCAGACAGCATCAGAAGGGAAGAACGATAATGGCAGAGACAGAAGAAAAGAAAGAAGCGAAATCCATAGAAGAGACCTTTGGCGAGCTTGATATTCTGGCGCAGAAGCTGGAGGATCGGGATACACCTCTGGAAGAATCTTTCCGTCTCTACAGACAGGGAATGGAGCTTCTTAAGGATTTAAGCGGAAGACTGGATACAGTAGAAAAAAAGATGCTTCAGATGAATGAGGATGGGACATTTCGTGAATTTTAAGAGTGAACTGAAAAAAAGAACAGAAGAGGCAGAAAGTGTAATCCGGAAATATCTTCCGGAGGAAATCGGTTTTGCAAAGACAATGGCAGAAGCCATGAATTACAGTATGACTGCAGGTGGAAAGAGACTGCGCCCGATCCTGATCCGGGAGACATATCAGCTTTTGGGAGGAGAGGGAGAACTCTGTGAACCTTTCATGGCCGCCATGGAGATGATACATACGCATTCTCTGGTCCATGATGATCTTCCGGCACTGGATAATGATGATTACAGGCGTGGCCGGCTGACGACGCATAAGGTGTACGGAGAAGCCATGGGCGTATTAAGTGGTGTGGCACTTCTGAACCGAGCCTATGAAGTTATGCTGAAAGCCTTTGATCTTACAGAAGATAAAGAACGCGTGATATCTGCTATGAAGATCATGGCAGATAAGACCGGTATAAACGGAATGCTTGGCGGCCAGAGTGTGGATGTGGAGAATGACGGTAAGCCTCTGAAACGTGAAATGCTGGATTATATATATAAGAACAAGACTTCCGCACTGATAGAAGCTTCCATGATGACAGGAGCAGTACTTGCAGGTGCCTCAGAAGAAGCGGTCAGGATCGTGGAGCAGGCTGCAGAAGATATCGGTCTGGCTTTCCAGATCCAGGATGATATTCTGGATGTGACCAGTACCCAGGAAGAACTGGGAAAACCGATCCACAGCGATGAGAAGAATAATAAGGTGACGTACGTAAGCCTTATGGGAATCCAGGCAGCAGCCGGCAAGGTAAAAGAACTTTCTGATCATGCGGTAGACCTTCTGAACAGTCTTGACAGGGAAAATGAATTTCTCGATCTCCTTGTGGAGAGTCTGGTAAGCCGCAGAAAATAGAAAGAACGAAGGAAGGATACGAATGATTCTGGAAAAAATAAAAAAGCCAAATGATATTCATAAAGTTTCATTGGAAGATTTCCCCTGCCTTGCAGAGGAGATCAGGAGCTTTTTGATCCAGACAGTAAGTGAGACAGGAGGGCATCTGGCGTCCAACCTGGGTGTGGTAGAACTGACACTTGCACTGCATAATGTGCTGGATTTTCCCAAGGATAAGCTGATCTGGGATGTAGGACATCAGGCCTATACCCACAAGATCCTTACAGGCAGGAAGGATGGATTTAAGAACCTGCGTAAAGAAGGAGGAGTAAGCGGTTTTCCAAAGAGGAAAGAGAGTGACTGCGATGCCTTTGATACAGGACACAGTTCCAATTCCATTTCTGCCGGACTTGGATATGTCCGCGCGCGTGATCTCCTGGGAGAAAAATATACAGTTGTTTCCGTGATCGGAGATGGTGCACTTACAGGCGGTATGGCTTATGAAGCCCTGAATAATGCCGCAGAGCTGAAGACAAATTTTATTATCATCATTAATGACAATAATATGTCTATTTCAAAGAATGTAGGTGGAATGGCCACATATTTAAGTGCTCTGCGCACAGCGGAGACTTACACAGGGATGAAGATCGGAGTCACTAAGACGCTGAAGAAGATCCCGTGTGTGGGAACAGCAGTGGTAGATACTGTCCGCAGGACCAAGAGCAGCATCAAACAGCTGATCATTCCCGGAATGCTTTTTGAGAATATGGGACTGACGTACTTAGGTCCTGTGGATGGTCATAATATGCGTCAGATGATGAAGCTTTTTAACGAAGCCAAGAGAGTGGAAGGGCCTGTTATTGTCCATGTGCTTACGGATAAGGGAAGAGGCTATGAACCGGCATTTTCTCATCCGGAGAGATTCCACGGTACAGGGCCTTTTGAGATCCAAAGCGGCAGGCCGCTTGCCAGAAAAACAGCTCTTACGTATACAGACTGTTTTTCCGGAGCGATATGTTCTGCAGCGGAAAAGAATCCGAAAGTAGTTGCGATCACTGCAGCCATGCCGGATGGAACTGGTCTGAACCAGTTCCGGCAGAAATTTCCGGGGCGTTTTTTTGATGTGGGTATCGCGGAAGAACATGCAGTGACCTTTGCAGCAGGGCTGGCTCTTGGAGGAATGATCCCGGTATTTGCGGTATATTCCTCATTCTTACAGAGAGGATTCGATCAGATCCTTCATGATGTGTGTATGCAGAATCTTCATGTGATCTTTGCTATTGACAGGGCTGGTTTCGTGGGAGCAGACGGTGAGACTCATCATGGCTGTTTCGACCTATCTTATCTGTCTATGATCCCGAATATGACAGTAATGGCACCAAAGAATGGAAAAGAGCTTGAAGAGATGCTGAAATTTGCAGTGGAAGAGCTTGACGGTCCCTGTGCGATCCGATATCCGAAAGGAACGGCCTGTACAGATATGGAAGACTGTGATGAGCCATTGCAGAAAGGCAGAAGTGAAGTGATCTGTCGTGGCAGCGAGATCGCAATCCTTGGCGTGGGAAGTATGGTTGCTGTCTGTCAGAAAGTCTGTGAGGGGCTGAGAGATGACAGAATAGCAAGAGCTACATTTGTTAATGTACGTTTTGTAAAGCCAGTGGATACAGGTCTTCTTGATCAGCTTTCCAAGAATCACAGCCTTCTAGTTATTGTTGAGGAGAATGTAAAAAGTGGTGGATTTGGAGAGCATGTATCTGCTTATATGGAGGCCTGTCATCCTGAAGTAAGAGTATTGTCTCTGGCAATCAGGGATCATTTTATCGAGCATGGAACTGTAGACAGCCAGCGCGTAAAAACAGGCTTGAATGTACAGGGAATCGTAGATGCAGTGGAACAGAGCTGGGCAGATCTTGTGCATAACAGAAAATAAAAGATACAGCTTTTGCAGGAAACGGGAACCTGCAGGACATTTTACAGCCCGGCGACAAGAGCCGGGCTGTTGGAGGATAACATGAAAAAAAGACTTGACATCATGATGGTGGAACAGGGACTTGCACCGTCACGTGAAAAAGCAAAAGCATATATCATGTCCGGTGAAGTTTATGTTAACGGACAGAAAGAAGACAAGGCAGGCTCCATGTTTGCAGAGACTGTCAAACTGGAAGTGAGAGGTAAGACTCTGCCATATGTGAGCAGAGGCGGCCTGAAGCTTGAAAAAGCCATGAAAAATTTTGGCGTTACGCTGAAAGATAAAGTATGTATGGATGTAGGTGCATCAACAGGCGGTTTCACAGACTGCATGCTTCAGAACGGAGCGGTCAAGGTTTATTCCATTGATGTTGGATATGGCCAGCTGGATTGGAAACTGCGCAACGATCCGAGGGTTGTCTGCATGGAAAAAACAAACATTCGTTACGTAGTGCCGGAAGATCTGGAAGGTCCGGCAGCATTTTCTTCCATTGATGTTTCCTTTATTTCCCTGACAAAAGTTCTTCTTCCTGTAAGAAATCTTCTCACAGAGGACGGGGAGATCGTATGCCTTATCAAACCGCAGTTTGAGGCAGGCAGGGAAAAAGTCGGAAAGAAAGGTGTTGTCCGTGATCCGAAAGTTCATGAGGAAGTAATCGAGAAAGTCAGAGATTATGCTATGAGCATTTTCTTGGAGCCATGCCATCTTTCTTTCTCACCGATCAAAGGACCGGAAGGAAACATCGAATATCTGCTCCATCTGAAGAAACATCCGGAAGGAACAGATGTACCTATGAGTCTGGAAGTTTCTGTACAGGATGTGGTAGAGGAAGCTCACGGCCAGCTGGACTGATGTTTGGAAAGGACTTAAAGCAATATGGACAGATTTTATATAATTCCAAACAGTGCGAAAGATCCGGAGCTGGTTTTTTCAGGTATGATCATTAAATATCTGGAACAGAGAGGGGCCAGATGTCATGTTCAGCCAATCACAGAGAAGATGGAGGGGCCTTATCATTATACAGATCCTGACGGGATTCCGGAGGATACGCAGTGTATTATTGTGCTGGGGGGTGATGGAACCCTTCTTCAGGCTGCCAGGGATGTAGTGCATAAAGATATTCCTCTTCTTGGTATCAATCTTGGGACACTGGGGTTTCTTGCAGAGATTGACAAGAATTCTGTATATCCGGCACTGGACCGTCTGCTTTCTGATGATTATGAGCTGGAAGAGCGGATGATGCTGGAAGGAAAGATTTATCATGGAGATGACCTTATCGGACAAGATATTGCGCTGAATGACATTGTGATCGGAAGAGAAGGGCATCTTCGTGTCATCCGTTTTAAAAACTATGTCAATGATGCCTATATGAATTCCTATAATGCAGACGGAATCATTATTTCCACGCCAACAGGGTCTACAGGCTACAGTCTGTCAGCAGGCGGTCCAGTGGTATCTCCAAGTGCCAGTATGATGATCATGACCCCGATCGCGCCTCATACCATGAACACCAGAAGCATTATTCTTTCCGGAGAAGAGGCGGTTACTGTGGAGATCGGGGAGGGAAGACATAATACCATTGAGAATGCAGTCGCTTCTTTTGATGGAGATACCCAGATTTCCATGGTGACAGGAGACCGGATTGTGATCCGCAAGGCCACAGCCAGAACGAAGATCCTTAAGCTGAACCATCTGAGTTTTGTGGAGGTTCTGAGACAGAAAATGAGCAATAGCTGATGCAGGAGGTTCAATTTTGAAAGTAGCAAGACATGAGAAAATAATCGAACTGATCCGTCAGTACGAGATCGATACACAGGAAGAACTTGCGGCAAGGCTGAATGAAGCCGGCTTCAAGGTAACACAGGCTACCGTTTCCAGAGATATCCGAGCACTGAAAATGACCAAGGTTGCAGGAAGCAACGGTAAGTCAAGATATGCGATCCTGGAGGAACACACACCGGATCTGTTAAGTGACAAATATTCCAGAGTGCTGAAAGATGCAGTGATATCCATGAACGTCGGCCAGAACATCGTAGTGGTAAAAACCATTCCGGGAATGGCCATGGCAGCAGCAGCGGCTCTTGATGCCATGAAGTGGCCGGAGATTTTAGGCTGTATTGCAGGAGATGATACTATCATGTGCGTGGTAAAGACTTCCGAGCAGGCATCTGGAGTCGTACAGAAACTCAGCGGCATTTTGTCCAGAAATAAATAAAATCGACAGTATAAGCAAAACAGAAAGGAAACGAATGTTAGTACATCTGCATGTAAAAAATCTTGCACTAATAGAGGAAACAGAGGTGGAATTCGGTCCGGGACTTAATATCTTAACCGGTGAGACTGGAGCCGGAAAATCCATCCTGTTAGGATCCATACAGCTCATCCTGGGTGGAAAAACTTCCAGAAGTATGATCCGGGAGAATGCTTCCTATGCCCTGGTAGAGCTGTTATTTCAGGTTGAAAACACAAAAGCCAGGGAGTCCCTTGCTGCACTCGACATCTATCCGGAGGACGGGCAGGTGCTGATGTCACGTAAGATCATGGACGGCAGAAGTATCAACAAGATCAACGGAGAGACAAGCACAGTCAGCCAGATGAAAGCAGCAGCAGCCTGTCTTCTGGATATTCACGGACAGCATGAGCATCAGTCCCTTCTCTACGGAGACAGACAGCTTGCCATCCTGGATGTGTACGGGAAGGAGCGTATCCTTCCTGCAAGGGAAAAAGTCCGTAGTGCGTACCGTGATTACAGGGAATTCCTGAACCAGCTGAATGCGCTGGATATGGATGAGGAACAGCGTAACAGGGAAAAAGCATTTCTGGAATTTGAAATTAATGAGATCCAGGAGGCAGCTCTTATTTTCGGTGAAGATGAGAAACTGGAAGAGAAATACCGGAAGTTAAGCAATGCCAGAAAGATCATGGAGTCGGTTCAGAATGTTCACGGAATGACCGGGTATGACCGTGGCGCAGCAGACATGACAGGGACTGCTTTGAAAGAGTTTTCCAGGGTATCTGATTATGATAAAGAACTGATGCCTCTTATGGAAACGCTGACAGAGATCGATTCTCTTTTGAGCGATTTTAACAGAGATCTTTCTTCTTATATTGACAGCCTGACTTTTGATGAGGAGACTTTCTTTGAGACGGAAAAGAGACTGGATCTGATCAATGGTCTGAAGGCAAAATATGGCCAGACCATCGAGGAGATTCTGTCTTATCAGGAAGAACAACAGCAAAAACTGGAAAAACTGGAAAAATTTGAAGAAAATTTCCAGCATCTTAAGGAAAAACTTTCCAGTTCAGAAGTAATTCTTGAAAAAGTGTCGCATGAACTTTCAGAGATCAGGAAAGAATACAGTAAACAACTGGATGAAAAAATCATCGAAGGTCTAAAAGAACTGAATTTTGCAGATGTGGATTTTTCTATCCGTTTTGATCGCAGAAAAAATTATACAGATAATGGTTATGATATCGTGGAATACGAAATTTCCACAAACCCGGGCGAGAGCAGAAAACCACTTGGACAGATCGTATCCGGAGGTGAGCTTTCCAGGATCATGCTGGCGATAAAGGCGATTCTTGCAGATAAGGATCAGATCGATACGCTGATCTTCGATGAGATCGACACAGGAATCAGCGGCCGCACAGCACAGAAAGTTTCTGAGAAGATGGCAGTGATCGGTCAGCACAGACAGGTCTTGTGTATCACTCATCTGCCGCAGATTGCAGCAATGGCAGATACGCATTTTGAAATTGAGAAACATGTGGTGGAAACAGAAACGATTACCCAGATCCATCCGCTTGAAGGAGAAGAATCTGTGAGGGAACTTGCAAGACTTCTGGGCGGCGCGGAGATCACACCGGCTGTTTTGGAAAATGCAAGAGAAATGAAGGAATTGGCACAGCACCAAAAAAATACAAGACTGAAATAATTCATACGTTACATACTAAGAGAGGACAGCCGAAAGGTTCGTCCTCTTTTTTACACGTTTTACACGAAGTATCTTAAACAAAAAAATACAAAGGATGTGACGTAGGATGAACAGAAAAAGAAAGTACAGATATCTGCTCCTTACATTTCTTGCCCTGGATCTGATGCTGATGGGATGGCTGGGATACCGTCTTCTGGATCGGAAGATTCCGGATCAGATCCTGGTGGATCATGAAAACAGTAAGGAAGTGACAAAGCTTCTGAAATGTCCTTTTGTCTCTTTTGACGATGCGATCACCGTCTCCGGAAAAGACAGCTACATTCTTCACAGTGAGATTCTTGGAGTAATTCCTTTTAAGGATGTGAAAGTGAAAAATACCACTCTGGATGATGTGTATGTAAGCGGAGATGCTGTGGGGATCTACATGCAGACAAAGGGTGTCCTGATCATTGACACCGGGGAGATCCGTCTTGAAAACGGAGAAACAGAAGATCCTGCCAGGAACATTGTAAAGCCAGGAGATTACATTGTAGCTTTTGATCAGGATGAAATCAGGTGCAAACAGGATCTTATGGACGATCTTGCAGAACTTTCGGAGAAATCCGTAACTATTAAAGTGCGACGGGGCGAAAAAACCATTCCTCTGACTGTAGATCCTGTAAAAGATGAGAACGGGAAGTATAAACTTGGGATCTGGGTGAGGGATGACACCCAGGGAATCGGAACGCTCACCTATGTAGACCAGGACGGAAGATACGGAGCATTAGGACACGGGATCAGTGATGTGGATACAGGAGAATTATTAAACATTGCAGACGGAGATCTTTACAATGCACAGATCCTTGGAATCCGCAAAGGTGAAAGAGGGAATCCCGGAGAACTTTCCGGTCTGATCCGTTACGAAGATAAAAATATCCTGGGAAATATTTCGGAAAACAGTAAAAATGGAATTTTCGGAACAATGAAGGCAGAACAGATAGAAGCCCTGACCTTAAAAAAGATTCCGGTAGGCTATAAACAGGATATGAAAACAGGGCCGGCATCCATTCTCTGCTGCACTGACGGCGAAGTGAAAGAATATGAAGCAGAGATCACAAGGATTGACATGAACCATGAAGATTCCAATAAAAGTTTTGTGATCCAGGTGACAGACAGGGAACTTCTGGGAAAAACAGGAGGCATTGTTCAGGGAATGTCAGGAAGCCCGGTGCTCCAGAACGGAAAACTTTTCGGGGCAGTGACACATGTTTTTGTACAGGATTCTACAGGAGGATACGGGATTTTTATTGAGAATATGATGGGAAACGGGAAATAAGAAAAAAGATTTTTCCCCGAAAATATGGAGAAATGGTATGCATAAAGTGAATTTTGTCATATTACTCCAGGTAAATGTCGAAAAATATCGTACGAAAGTGGGGAAAAATACCCACTTTCATCTTGATTTCGCCATAGGATTTCATTTATAATAACTTTGTTGCCAATTATAGGAGTTAAAAAGCGAGGGTAGTGATTTTCTTGTTAGTTGCTGCCGGGTGATAATGGGGTATGTCTGGAACCCAAGGAGATAAGTTAGGAGGGGTCTCATGGACAAATTAAATGTTGCGATTGCTGATGATAACGCCAAAATGACAGACATGCTCGGTCAGATGATCGAAGAAGATAAAGACCTTGAACTGGTCGGAAAAGCACACAATGGAGAAGAAATCTGTAATATAATCAAAGATAAGGAACCGGATGTGGTAGTTCTCGATATCATTATGCCGAAGATGGACGGACTTTCCGTCATGGAGAAATTTGCTCGTGATGCAAATGTTAAGAAAGTCCCGGTATTTATCGTATTATCTGCAGTTGGACAGGAGAGGATTACGGAGGATGCATTCAATCTCGGAGCAGATTACTATGTATTGAAGCCTTTCGACAACACCACACTTTTAAACCGGATCAAACATATCCGGAAGATTGGGGACAGAAGAGTGCGGGAGATTGCAAGACCCAATATCACAGAAAACAGGAAACCTCAGCCGGAGAGGAATCTGGAAACTGATGTGACCAATATCATTCACGAGATCGGAGTTCCGGCACATATCAAAGGATATCAGTATTTAAGAGATGCGATCATTCTGTCTGTCAATGATATGGAGATGCTTAATTCTATTACGAAAGTATTGTATCCGACCATTGCGAAACGGCATCAGACAACACCGAGCAGAGTAGAACGTGCGATTCGCCATGCCATTGAGGTAGCGTGGAGCCGTGGAAAGATGGATACAATTGACGAATTATTCGGATATACTGTAAGCACCGGAAAGGGTAAACCCACTAATTCAGAATTCATAGCATTAATTGCAGATAAAATCAGACTTGAATATAAAAATCAGACTTTTAATTGAGTGAATTTTGGAGTATAATTATAAATAAAAAAGGGTGTACCCAGGGAGGGGAATACAGATGAAAAAAATTCTGTTTGCTACATCAGAAGCAGTACCTTTTATCAAAACAGGAGGACTCGCTGATGTTGCCGGCTCACTGCCTAAGTGCTTTGACAAAAAATATTTTGATATTCGCGTGATCTTACCGAAATATGCCTGCATGAAACAGGAATGGAAAGATAAAATGGAGTATGTTACCCATTTTTACATGGATCTTGGATTTAAGAATTGTTATGTAGGAATCATGCGGATGGAGTATGATGGAATCCAGTTCTACTTCATTGACAATGAATATTATTTCAGCGGACCGAAACCATATGACAGTGCACCATGGGATCTTGAGAAATTCGCGTTCTTTTCCAAGGCTGTTTTATCAGTGCTTCCGGTGATTGGATTCAGACCGGATATCATCCACTGCCACGACTGGCAGACAGGTCTTGTTCCGGTTTACCTTCATGATTCCTTCCAGGAGAATGAGTTCTTCCGCGGAATTAAGACTATCATGACAATACATAACCTGAAATTCCAGGGTGTATGGGATGTTAAGACTGTCAAGGATATTACAGGACTTTCTGATTACTATTTTGCACCGGATAAACTGGAGGCATACAAGGATGCCAACTTCCTGAAAGGAGGTATGGTATTTGCAGATGCTATCACTACAGTAAGTAATACCTACGCAGAGGAGATCAAGACACCATTCTACGGTGAGAAGCTGGACGGCCTTCTGAATGCCAGAGCCAACAGCCTCCGTGGTATTGTAAATGGTATTGATTATAATGAATTCAATCCGGAGACAGATCCTAATATTACAAGAAACTACAACGCAAGAAACTTCCGCAAAGAGAAAGTTAAAAATAAGATCCAGCTTCAGAAAGATCTTGGACTTGAGCAGGATCCGAAGGCTATGATGATCGGTATCGTTTCCCGTCTGACAGACCAGAAGGGCTTTGACCTGATCGCTTATATCATGGACGAGCTTTGCCAGGATGCAGTACAGATCGTTGCTCTTGGCACTGGTGAAGAACGTTATGAGAATATGTTCCGTCATTTCGACTGGAAATACCATGGAAAAGTTTCCGCGCAGATCTACTACGATGAGGCAATGTCCCACAGGATTTACGCAGCATCTGATGCGTTCCTGATGCCTTCATTGTTTGAACCATGTGGCTTAAGCCAGTTGATGAGCCTTCGTTACGGAACACTTCCGATCGTTCGTGAGACAGGTGGGCTGAAGGATACTGTTATTCCGTACAATGAATATGAAGGAACAGGAACAGGATTCTCATTTGTAAACTATAATGCACATGAGATGCTCGCTACGATCCGTTATGCGGAAAGCGTATATTATGATAAAAAACGTGAGTGGAATAAGCTGGTTGACCGCGCAATGGCTGCGGACTTCTCCTGGAATAATTCTGCAAGACAGTATGAGGAGATGTATAACTGGTTGATCGGAGAATGATTATTCTTTTCCGGGCACGTTTAAAAGCAATAAAAAGGTGCAGACAATAGATGAGTGGTCTATTGTCTGTGCTTTTTTGTGTAGGAAATTATTAATTAATGAGAGAATATTATTGTGTTAATAAAAAACAACTTTTAAAATATTGTTAATTTAACTAAACTTTATAAATTATTCAGTTATTGTCAAACAACTTGAATTGTGTTACATTTATACAAGTGGATAATACGTATTCGGTGCAGAGCTATATAGAGAGTACGGATGCTTTTATCCGCTTAACATTGAACTTATGATGAGGTGATGAAATGACACTGGATAAATTGAAGACTGGTGAGTGTGGCAGAATCATCAGTGTTTGTGGTGAGGGGGAGTTGAGACATCATCTCCTGGATATGGGACTTACGCCTGGGACGGAGGTTTTGCTTCGGAAAACGGCTCCTATGGGTGATCCGGTTCAGCTGGTTTTGCGTGGATATGAGTTGACGTTGCGGCTTGCGGAGGCTGCAAAGATTGAGATCGTGGAGACTACGAAGGAGAAGGTGACACCTCGGGACGATAAGAGACATTTCTCAATTGCACATCCTGGAGTGGGCGAGCTTGGGAAAGCGAAGGATTACAGGAAGAATCGGATCGGAGATGTGATTGCGAAAGGTGAGTCGATCACTTTTGCATTGGCCGGAAATCAAAATTGTGGTAAGACGACACTTTTTAACCAGCTGACAGGATCGAATCAGCATGTGGGAAATTTTCCCGGAGTGACAGTTGATAAGAAAGAGGGTACGATCCGTCGACATCCGGAAGCTGTGGTGACAGATCTTCCAGGAATTTATTCTCTTTCCCCTTATTCCAGTGAGGAAATCGTGACACGGGATTTTCTGCTGAATGAGAGACCTACGGGAATTATCAATATTGTAGACGCCTCCAACATTGAGAGGAATCTTTATCTGACCATGCAGCTGATGGAACTTGGAATTCCTATGGTTCTGGCATTAAATATGATGGATGAGGTGCGGGCCAATGGTGGTTCTGTGCGGATCAATGAGCTGGAGGAGATTTTGGGAATTCCGGTTGTTCCTATTTCAGCAGTGAAGAATGAAGGAATTGATGAGCTGATCGATCATGCAATACATGTAGCCAGATACAGAGAAGCACCTGGCAGGATTGATTTCTGTGCAGATAATCAGTCACCCCAGGATCCGGTGGGCGCAGTTCACAGGTGTATCCATGCGGCAGTGCATCTTATTGCGCCCTATGCAAAAAATGCCGGACTTCCGGTACGTTTTGCAGCTACAAAAATTGTGGAAAAAGATCCTCTGATCGAAGAGCGGCTGGCTTTACCGGATGGAGAGAAACGGGTTCTGAATGAACTGACAACTGTTATGGAAAAAGAGGGAGGACTTGACAGGGAAGCTGCACTTGCAAACATGCGATTTAGTTTTATTGAGCAGCTCTGTGTAAAAACCGTGGTAAAACCTGCAGAGAGCAGAGAACATAAACGAAGCGTGGCCATTGACCGTGTTCTTACCGGTAAATATACGGCGATTCCGTGTTTTGTAGGAATTATGGCTTTGGTGTTTGTAATGACATTCAATTATCTGGGAGCGTGGATGTCTGACGGGATGACAATAGCTGTAGACTGGGTGATCGGATTGATTGGAAACGGGCTGCGTGCAGCAGGGGTCAGCACGGTACTGCAATCTCTTGTGGTAGATGGAATTTTAAGCGGTATTGGGAGCGTGATCGGATTCCTTCCAACGATTGTGACTCTGTTTTTCTTTCTGTCAATTCTGGAGGATACCGGATATATGGCTCGAGTGGCTTTTGTAATGGATAAACTGCTCCGTAAGATCGGACTTTCCGGAAGAAGCTTTGTGCCAATGCTCATTGGCTTCGGATGTTCTGTTCCGGCGATCATGGCAACGAGAACACTGTCCAGTGAGAGAGATCGTAAGATGACCATTCTGCTGACACCATTTATGAGCTGCAGTGCGAAGCTTCCTATTTATGGACTTCTTACCAGTGCATTTTTTCCGAAACAGTGGCGTGGCGTTGTAATGATCAGCCTTTATTTTGCAGGAATTATCTGCGGAATCCTTTATGCGTTGATCCTGAAAATGACTAGATATAAAGGTGAACCCGTACCGTTCGTTATGGAACTTCCCAATTATCGTCTGCCTTCTGCAAAAAGTGTCGGACAGCTGATCTGGGAGAAAGCGAAAGGATTTATCCAGAAAGCGTTTACAATTATTTTTGCGGCAACTTTGATCGTATGGTTCCTGCAGAATTTTGATGCAGGATTACATCTGGTTTCCAGTGCAGATCAGAGTCTTCTGGCAAAAGTCGGCAGCATTGTGGCTCCTCTTTTTGCACCGTTGGGATTTGGTGACTGGAGAGTATCCACAGCACTGATCACAGGGTTTATGGCAAAAGAAAGCTTAGTTTCCACACTGACAGTTCTCCTTGGTGGAAAAACAGCTCTTCTGACAACTTTGTTCACACCGTTTACAGCGTATGTATTTCTGATTTTTACACTTCTTTATACTCCATGTGTTGCTGCCATTGCAACTGTGCGGAGAGAGATGGGAACTGTGCGGGCTGCTCTGGGAATTGCAGTTTTACAGTGTGCAACTGCATGGATCGTGGCTTTTATAGTACATGGCGTTGGAATGCTGTTAGGATTCTGACATATTATTTATGACTCTCTACAAATCGCAGAAAACATTCTGCCGATGAGGTGAGAGTCATATTTTTTTTATGGGCAATTCCGATAGAGAGCTTATCCAGTCCGTTAATTGGGACAGAAACGAGGGCTGGCTGGTGAAAAAGCTGATAGCTGCTTTCTGTCAGGAGACTGATCCCTTCTCCGATCTCCACGGCACTGACAATGGATTCTGCCCGGGCCGTGCGTAGAATATGAGGATGTATGCCGGCTTTATGGAAACTGCGCATGCAGAGTCTGTAGATAGAAGTATGAGGTGGCATCAGGATAAAAGATTCTTCATTTAACTGGTCCAGGGTGAGCGATTCTTTTTCAGAAAGAGGATGCCCGGCAGGAAACACAGCAACCAGACGGTCTTCTGTGAGAAGATGAAAAGTGTGTACTGCAGGGTTCAGCATGTTTTTTCTGGCAAAAACCAGTTCAAAGCGGTCGTTCTCAAGGCCCAAGAGAAGTTCCTGATCTTCCACTTCCCTCAGGGAAAAAAGAATTTCCGGATACTCAGAACAGAAATGATGGATTTTGGAAGTAAGATGATACTGGGAAAGAAACGGAAGTGTACCAATATGAAGTGTCCGGGATTCACTGTTTTTAAAATGGGATATCACTTCCAGGGAACGGTGATACTGCCTGGAAACCTTCAAGGCTTCTTTATAAAAAAGTTCTCCAGCAGGAGTAAGGACAGCAGAACGTTTACTTCTGTCCCATAAAACGAGATCCAGTTCTTTTTCCAGTTTCATGATCTGCTTGGAAAGTGCAGACTGGGAAATATGCATCGCCTCCGCAGCATCAAAAAAAGTCCGGGACTGAGCTGCACAGATAAAGTAATCAATCTGTTCGAAAGTCATAGGAAATACCTGCCTTAAAAAAATAATCACTTGTTGTTGATCGTGAAGAAAACATTCATCAATCATTCCATATTGGAAACAATTATAGCATAGAAAGAATTGATTTACCATGTGAAAAAGGGATAAAATAGCAGAAGGAATGAAGTGCCTGATATGGAACGCAGATAAATATTTGTATATTCAGTGCAAAGCTGCGTAACAAATGCGGATTGCAGATATCCGCCTGACTGTTAGCGAATGTCAGGCTTGATAATAATATAATAAAATACAGGAGGCTTGTTATGGCAGATAAAGTAAGAGATTTAAGAAGCGCACTTGCACTTCTGGAAGAAATGCCTGATCAGCTGATCGAGACAGATGTGGAAGTCGATCCAATGGCAGAGCTTGCAGGTGTATACCGCTATGTAGGAGCAGGTGGAACTGTGAGACGTCCTACAAAAGAAGGTCCGGCAATGATCTTCAATAATGTAAAAGGACATCCAGATGCAAAAGTAGTGATAGGTGTTCTGGCCAGCAGAAAACGAGTGGCCGCTTTATTGGACACTGAACCTGAAAATCTTGGAAAGATGCTTTGTAAAAGCGTTGAGAATCCGGTTCCACCTGTAGATTTCACAGGCGAGGCACCATGCCAGCAGGTGGTACATAAAGCAACAGATCCTGATTTTGATCTCTATAAACTGGTACCTGCGCCAACCAACACACCGGATGATGCAGGCCCATACATCACACTTGGCATGTGCTATGCCACTCATCCGGATACAGGAGTTCATGATGTGACGATCCACCGCCTCTGCATTCAGGGAAAAGATGAGCTTTCCATTTTCTTTACACCAGGAGCCAGGCATATTGGGGCTATGGCAGAACGTGCAGAGGAACTGGGACAGAAACTTCCTATTTCCATCAGTATCGGAGTAGATCCGGCAATCGAGATCGGTTCCTGTTTTGAGCCGCCTACAACACCTCTTGGATATGATGAGCTTTCAGTAGCAGGGGCACTTCGCGGAGAGCCTGTAGAGCTTTGCAAATGCGTTACAGTTAATGAGAGAGCAATCGCAAATGCGGAGTATGTGATCGAGGGAGAGGTGATCCCTGGTGTGCGTGTAAAAGAAGACCAGAACAGCAACAGTGGCTATGCCATGCCGGAATTTCCGGGATACACAGGTCCTGCAAGTGACCAGTGCTGGCTGATAAAAGTTACTGCAGTAACACATCGTGAGCATCCCGTCATGCAGACATGCATCGGACCAAGTGAAGAGCATGTATCTATGGCCGGAATTCCAACAGAAGCCAGCATCTATGGTATGGTGGAAAAAGCAATGCCAGGAAGACTTCAGAATGTTTACTGCAGCAGTGCAGGCGGCGGAAAATACATGGCTGTTCTTCAGTTTAAGAAGCTTTCCCCCAGCGATGAAGGAAGACAGCGTCAGGCAGCACTTCTTGCATTTTCCGCATTCAGTGAGCTGAAAAATGTATTTCTTGTAGATGAAGATGTAGACTGTTTTGATATGAACGATGTGCTCTGGGCTATGAATACAAGATTTCAGGGAGATGTGGATGTGATCACGATTCCGGGAGTCAGATGTCATCCTCTTGATCCTTCCAATGATCCTGCATTTTCTCCAAGTATTCGGGATCACGGAATCGCATGCAAAACTATTTTTGACTGCACTGTGCCGTATGATCTGAAAGATAGCTTTCACAGAGCACGTTTTATGGAGCTGGATTCTGAGAAATGGCTGAAAAAATGAAAAAAAGAATTGTAGTTGGTGCGACAGGTGCGAGCGGCCTGCCGCTCCTTATAAAATGCCTGGAGATCATCAGGGAGAAACCTGATTATGAATCATATCTGATCATGAGTTCCAGCGCAGAATTAACACTTCGTCAGGAGACAACCTTCACTGTGGAGGATGTAAAGAAACTGGCAGACTATATTTTGAAGCCGGAAGAGATAGGGGCAAAACCTGCCAGCGGTTCTTTTAAAACAGAGGGAATGCTGATCGTTCCCTGCAGTATGAAAACCATAGCAGGGATCCACAGTGGCTATGCTGATAATCTGATTCTCCGGGTGGCAGATGTGACGATCAAAGAGCAGAGAACTTTGGTTCTGGCTGCCAGGGAGACACCTTTAAGCGGGATACATCTCAGGAATCTTTATGAGCTTTCCATGCTGCCTGGAGTGAGGATCATTCCGCCGATGATGACTTTTTATCATAAGCCGGAGACGATCGATGATATGGTGTACCATATTGCGGCAAAGCTTCTGGAACCTTTTGGAATTGAAGCGGAGGAGTATCGAAGATGGAATGGCTTGTAAGAGAATGTATGGAGGCAGCAGGATGTTCTCTTGAGGTCAGTGCTGCTTTTGTGGGAGAGGATATTTTTGTTTGCTTACAGGGGGGAGAACGGCCGCATCTTGGATGTGTTGTTCAGACGGAGCCCAGGGAATCTCTGACTGGAGATGGCAGTGTGAGTGCGACTTCTTCGGTTTTGAATTATCCGGGACATAAGGATGAAGTTGTCTGCCGGTATGTGGCGGAAAAAATTTCCCGGGAGCTGAAGCGGAGAGTTGTCTGTACAGGGGGATTTCATAAGGATGGGATTACCATTGAGGAGATTCGTGAAGTGCAGAGGGCGGTGGAAACTGTGACGGAAAAGATTGTTGTAAAGTTGCGGTAGGGTTGGTGAACGATCCTATTTTTTCTCAAATATATCTTCGCGGGTTATATTCTTAGCCCATTTTCCACTAAGATATCTTTTGATGACCCAGGGCCATTTTACAAATTCGTCAGTACAGAGGAGAAAATAAACCCAGAGTACCAGCAGCTTCAGCACGAATGCAGCAAAGAAGCCGAGAGGTACTGCATATACCCACATATCAATGGTATCGCAGATCAGGCCAAATTTCGTATCACCTCCAGCGCGGAACACACCTGCGATCACAGTCAGCTTCAACGTCTTGGAAGCGTATCGTTTGGATCTTTCCAGATCTCCCTGTCCCATAACATTTCCAAGCAGGATGCCGCCTGCACTTGCGATACCGAAACAGAAAACCGTTTCGATATTACGGACAACAATGACCAGGGAATTGGCTGCAACTGCGTCGGTGGTGTCAGCTTATGTAAAAGATTTAAAAGCAGACATAGCTGCACGATAGCATAGTTTACAGATAGTGTCAATCGACAAACTGTGAAACTGTGCAAACTACTTTTGGGAAAATGACGTAGAAAAGCTCAGGGTAGTATTAACAAGATTTTATGCAAAAAAATGCATAAAAAATCACATCACCGGTTGTTGAGAAAATCAATCCGTGGTACACTGGATGAAAATCATGAAATGATCACGCTCATGAGCATAAAGTGAAGCGGAACAGAATTATCCGCCTTGCGAAAGATATTTTCAGAGAAAGAGGAGTAAAGCACATGCCAGTTTTTGATTTCAGTGCAGCACCGGCAGATAATAATGAGAAAAAAAGCCAGTGCACATATACAACATTCCATTCCAATGAGACAACAGCAACACCGGAGAAGCCGGTACTGATCCTGGATAACAGCAAGAGAGAGTGGAAACATCATTCCTGCGGATATTTTTCCAATCCAGCGAAACAGACAGCCTTTGAGTTTAAGGAAGAAGATGGTGTTTTTCCGGCAGATATCCTGAAGATCGATTCCCGTTTTACAAGCCTGATCAAATGGCTTGGGGAAAACCATATCAACATCCGTCTTTCCGGAAAGAATACAAAAGAAGGATATGCAGTTTACAAGATCCGGGAGATCGCTTTTGGTGGCGGCACCAAGCTTTCTGCTGAGGATGGATTTCTTCAGTTTATGATCGACCGCCTTTTTGCAAGCAGTACACCCGCAGAAGTGAACAAGGATGATGACGAGGAAGAAGATGGTGATGACATGAAGCTTACCAGCATCCAGAGCATCACAGATTTTATGACCTGCGCAGGAAAGACTATGCCTGACAACATCCGACTCTGGGCAAGACGTAACCTTGCAGTTGCCCGTTCCCATGAGGTTTCCCAGGAGGAGAGACGTCATGCACAGCGTGCACTTTCCATTATGATGAACATTCAGTGGAAACATAATTACTTTGAATCCATTGATCCAAAGGAAGCTCGCCGTATACTGGACGAAGAACTTTATGGAATGGAGCGTGTAAAACAGAGGATCATTGAGACGATCATCCAGATCAACCGTACCCATACTCTTCCTGCGTACGGACTTCTTCTTGTAGGACCTGCAGGAACCGGTAAATCTCAGATCGCTTATGCAGTTGCAAGAATCCTCAAGATGCCGTGGACAACTCTGGATATGAGTTCTATCAATGACCCGGAGCAGTTAACAGGAAGTTCCCGTGTTTATGCCAATGCAAAACCGGGAATCATTATGGAAGCTTTCTCTATGGCAGGAGAATCCAATCTTGTATTTATTATCAATGAGCTTGATAAGGCGGCATCAGGCAAGGGTAACGGAAATCCGGCAGATGTACTTCTGACACTTCTGGATAATCTTGGATTTACAGATAATTACATGGAGTGTATGGTTCCGACAGTTGGTGTATATCCGATCGCAACAGCCAATGACAAGTCCCGGATCAGTGCACCTCTGATGTCGCGTTTTGCAGTGATTGATATTCCAGATTACACACCGGAGGAAAAAAAGATCATCTTTTCCCAATTTGCACTTCCGAAAGTCCTGAAGCGTATGAGCCTGAAACAGGAAGAATGTATTGTAACAGAGGAAACACTGGATGCAGTGATTGAAAAATTCACAGATACAACAGGAATCCGTGACCTTGAGCAGGCAGCAGAACATATCGCAGCTAATGCACTGTATCAGATCGAGGTGGATCATGTAAAAACTGTCACTTTTACACCGGAGATGGTAAGAGATCTTCTTGATTAAGAAATAAAAATATATTTAACCAAATCAGGGGAGTTCCACCTGACCAGAAAATCTCACCCTTTGTAAAAGTGTGAAAATCAATAAACAGGGGAGATTAACCGGAATAGATGAAATATTTTCAGATAAAACAAAAATCAGGGCTTGCCTCCAACAAAAGAAATGAGTATAATGATATTAAAACGTGTGCGCGTGAACACGAAGGAAAACAGATAGTGTTCAGGAGGATATAATATGGCAGTTACGTTACAGCAGATCGCAGAAGCTGCGGGTGTTTCCAGGGGAACGGTGGACAGGGCGCTGAACAACCGTGGCCGCATCCGCCCTGAGGTAGAAGAAAGGATCAAAAAGATTTCACAGGAGATGGGATACCAGCCCAGCCGTGCAGGCCGTGCTCTTGCCATGGCGAAACGAAAGATCAGGATCGGTGTGATTCTTCAGTATATGAAAACTCCTTTTATGCAGCAGGTTTTAAAGGGAGTTATGACAGCCAAAGAAGAAGTGGAGAGTTTTGGCGGAACGGTAAAGATTTATGAGATCGAAGGTGCGGAACCTGAGAAAGTAATGGTAGCCATGGAAGAACTGAGAGAAGCAGGTTTCAATGGAATTGCAATGACTCCGTCCGAGGATCAGCTTCTGAAAGCCAGGATTGACCAGTACAGTGAAGAATATGGAATTCCTGTGGTAACATTTAATGCGGATCTGGAAGACACAAAACGGCTTTGTTTTGTGGGACAGGATACTTTTCAATCTGGCCGGACAGCGGCAGGTCTGATGAATGAGATGACAGATGGGAAAGGCCAGGTTGCTATTATCTCCGGCCAGATTGCAAACCCTGGACTTATCAGCAGGCAGAAAGGTTTTACAACAGAGATCAAGGAGAATTTTCCTGAGCTTGAAGTCGTTGATATACGATATTCTTATGATGATGAGTGGGTTGCATCCAAAATCGTGGAGGAACTTCTGGAGCTTTATCCGGAACTTACCGGTATTTATATTACTGGTCATGGTGTAAAAGGTGTCTGCCAGACTCTTAAGAAACTTGGAAAAGACAGATCCATGCATGTGATAGCCAACGATTTTCTGGAAGAGAATAAAAAATGGCTTCAGGATGGTACGATCAATTTCCTGATCGGTCAGGATGCGGAAGTGCAGGGACATTCTCCAGTGACTATTCTTTTTCAGCTTCTTTTTGACAGCAAGGCACCGGAAAAAGAATTTCAGTATACAGACATTGTGATCCGGACAAAGTACAATATGAGCTGAACTGAAACTGACGATAAATGAGGAAAATCAGATGAATTATAAGAATGTAAAAATTGCAGAAGGTGCCAGAATCGCGAAACAGTCAGTGATCCTGGGTGATGTGACGATCGGGCGTGACAGTTGTGTGCTGTATTATGCAGTGATCCGTGGTGATGATGCTCCGGTCGTGATCGGCGAGGAAACAAATATCCAGGAGAATTGCACTATTCATGTCAGCCACAACATGCCGACCCATATCGGAAATAATGTCACAATAGGACATAATGCAGTGGTTCATGGCTGCACCATCGGAGACCGTACCCTGATCGGAATGGGAGCAGTGATCCTTGATGGCGCGAAGATCGGCAGCGACTGTATTATAGGTGCAGGAAGCCTTGTTACCAAGAATACAGTCATCCCGGATGGTTCTCTTGTAATGGGAAGTCCGGCAAAGATCAGACGCAATCTCACCTGGGAAGAGAAACTTGGGATCGTTGAAAACAGCAAAGAATATCTTGCTGTGTCTGAAGAAATGAAAGATCAGGGAGTATTGTAGAGTGTTAGGCGGCAGAATAAGATAATATTTATGCCAATAATAATTGAATAATACCGGCGTGATTGCTTTTGTGATCAGTCACTTTATATGATAGGTATGGTGTGAAACAGCTCCAGGGATTTTCTGTATATCAGAGATTCTGAAGCTGTTTTTTATATTTTGTTTTTAGCTGGCTCAGGCAGCGAATGTGAATGATTTTATCTGTTTAATCCCAATAATTATCGGATTATTTATTTATCAATTATTTCGATCGGTGTATCATCCCGGGCATCCAGGTCATTGATATATTTTTTCGTTTCTTTCACAATTACATTAGACAGCAGCAGTACTGCGATCAGGTTCGGGATGGCCATCAGTGCATTCAAAATATCAGCAACTGTCCAGACCAGATTCAGAGAAATGACAGGTGCAATGGCAGCTATCACAATGTACAGCACACGGTAAGGAATGAGCCCTTTTTTTCCGGAAAAATACTCTACACAGCGTTCTCCATAATATGCCCAGCCAAGAACGGTTGAGTAGGCAAATGAAATGATACCTACAACCAGGATCACAGGCCCAAGTACCGGGATCTGCTGAAAGGCAAGAGTGGTGAGGACACCGCCATCTGTGATATTTCCCATATCAATGGAAGGATTTTTCATAATGCTGGTGACAAGAACAAGACCTGTCATGAGGCAGACAACAACGGTGTCCCAGAAAGTGCCGGTGCTGGAGACAAGTGCCTGACGTACGGGATTTCTTGTCTGTGCAGCAGCGGCAGCGATAGGAGCAGAGCCCATACCGGATTCATTGGAAAAAAGACCTCTTGCGATTCCATACTGCATGGCCATCATAATGCCCCGGCCAACAAGGCCGCCTGCTGCAGCACCTGGGGTAAATGCAAGTTTGCAGATGGTTTTTACTGCAGGAACAATAAAATCAAAATTGATCCCCAGGATGATAAGACATCCGATCACATAGAAAAAAGCCATAAACGGAACAAGACGTTCACAGACAGTAGCAATGGATTTGATACCGCCAAAAATAACAAGGGCAGTGAGAACTGCCACGGCAATTCCAATCGCTGCGGGCGGGATATGTAAGTTTTCATTGCACACGGTTGCAATAGCATTTACCTGTGTGGCACATCCGATTCCAAAAGAAGCGAAACTTCCGAAGAATGCAAAGAGAAGGCCAAGCCAGCGCATGTTCAGACCACGTTCCAGAGCATACATGGCACCACCCTGCATACGGCCATCTTTTGTCTTGACGCGGTATTTTACAGCGATGAGAGATTCACTGTATTTGGTGGCGATTCCGAAGACACCGGTAAGCCAGCACCACAATACCGCACCAGGGCCGCCAAGTGCAATGGCAGTTCCCACTCCGATGATATTTCCGGTTCCGATAGTGGAAGCCAGGGCAGTTGTCAGGGCACCAAACTGGCTGACTTCACCCTCTGCATCGGAGTCTTTTGTGACAGAAAGACGGATGGCAGTGCCGATCTTTCGCTGGATCACCCCGGTTCGGATGGTCATAAAAATATGTGTTCCCAGAAGCAGAATGATCATCCACCAGCCCCACACCAGACTGTCGATCTGGTTTATCATATTTCCGATTGCATTCATCATAGAAATCTCCTCCCTTTCTCAAAGCGAAATTTCAGCAGAGAAACTGCAGAAATAACACAAGGGCGTACAAACACCGGAAAACATGTGCTGTACGCCCTTGTACGTTACGCTCTTTTGTTGTGATTATTATATTAATTATACAGGAATCTGAAAGAAGATGCAACTTAAAAACAGGAATTACGTTGCGAATTTCGTGGAACTGTTTTTTCTATAAGTATTGGAGGAGGGAGGTGAATCTAAAAAATACAATATATTGTTTAAATGCAGGAAAAAACCAGTGAGAAAACAGTAAATTTGTGATAAAATGAACAAAACACAGAAAGAAGAAAAGTGTAAAGGGGAAACCGTATGAAAAAGAATCACTTTCATCTGAAAAATTATGTTGTTGCGACCAGTGTTTTTATCCTGGCAGTTGTAGCAGGAATTTTGATCTTCTTTGGATGTGTTCAGAACTCTGTTCGAACAAATTCTCAGCAGACGCTTGAGACGAATGTGGAGAGACAGAGTGAACATCTGCGTACAATTTTGGATATTCATTACCAGTATCTTGATGAGATCGCTTCTGCTATGGGAAAATCGGAAGAGCTTATTTCTGAAGAAAATAAAGAACGGCTGGTATCCATTTATGAGAAGACAAGCCTGGAAAGAGCTGCACTGATCGATGAAAACGGAAATGCTTATTATGATAACGGAGAAATTAAGAATGTTTCTCACAGAAGATATTTTAAGGAGGCGATCAGCGGCCGGCAGGCCATCAGCGATCCACTGGAGAGCAGTGTAGATCAGGAGGTGAGGGTAGTTCTGTGTGTGCCAGTGTATAAAGAGGATAAAGTGATCGGTGTTCTGGGAGGATCATGCAATGTTACAGCATTAAGTCATATGCTGTTTGATGATCTTTTTGGTGGAGCCGGAAACAGCCTTATAACCACCAGAGATGGTGAGATCATTGCTTTTGACGGTGGTTCCTCATCTAACACAGAGATCACATATGGAACCAATCTTTTTAACTATTATGGAGAGAAGAATCCCAGGAGAAAACATATTCTTCAGGATGTACAGGCAGATTTCCAGAATGGAGAGAAAGGCCTGGTGAAGCTGAGTTTTGGAGGGAGAATGGAGGAAGACTGTTATCTGGAGTATATGCCTGTCGGATATAATGACTGGATGATCTGTTATACAGTTCCTGTAAAAAATGCACAGCAGGCTTACGATTTTATTCCCAGATATGAACTGATATTTATGGGTAGTTTCTGTATTATGGTGACAGTGCTGGTAATCTATATAATCTTCAGAAATAACAAGGAAAAAGCTGAATTGCTCCGTACAGCACAGAGAGATGCTCTGACAGGGGTGTATAATAAAGAAAATACGCAGAAAGTGATCGACAGTATCTTAAGAGAAAAAAATCCTTCAGCTTTCCACGGTTTTCTGATCATGGATATGGATCATTTTAAGAAAGTGAATGATGTTTACGGCCATGCTGTTGGAGATAAAGTACTGCAGATGTTTGGCGATTTTCTCAAGGCTCAGTTCCGCGAACAGGATGTGATCGGACGTATTGGTGGTGATGAATTTGTTGCATTGCTTTATAATATTGGATCCAGGGAAAATATGGAATCCAGAATAAAAGATATTCAGAAAAAGATCGGAGAGCTTCATGTAGATGAGATGGAAGGAAACCAGTTTACATTAAGCGCAGGTATTGCTTTTGCGCCGCAGGACGGCGATACATTTATGGAATTATATCAGAAAGCAGATCTTGCCCTGTACCAGACAAAACGTGGAGGAAGAAACGGGTATCGGATTTACGAGAATACGAAATCAGAATAAAAAGAAAACCTGCACCTTTTAAAAGCTGTTGGCCTGTGTGCATATGGTCGTCAACAAGACCTGGCATCCACAGGAGATTTTTTCCATCGATGATCTCCACAGCCGTGAGGCCGGAATGTTTTTCACTGGTGATGGAAAGAATATCTCCGTTTTTGATGGCAATAAAAATGTGTTTTCGGATCTGGAAATTTCCACCAGGAACCATCCTTGCGGAAAAACCGCTCACATCTGTTTCCATTGAGACACTGACAGAGTGCGTGGTGTTCATGATCTCAAGAGAGGATTTTGAGATGTGGATCGCCCAGGATATCCATCTTTTAAGGCTGGTAGTGCATAAGATCGCATATAAACTCTACCATTCATCTCATAACAGAGATGCGAGATTATTTTATCCGCCTACGTTTCTGTTCCTATATTACATGCTGAAATTTGCGCCAGCCCATAATATTGAGAAAAAAGGCGAAATTATCCTGCAAAAAACAAGGGAAGGAATCCGTGAAGAACTGGGTATGACAGTAAAAACGATTAATCGTACGATTGCAAAACTGAAAGAAGACGGACTTATTGATAGCCGAAAAGGAAAAGTCGTGATGTCTCAGGAACAGTATCAGATGGCAAGACCAAGATCGGGTATTATGTATCGTGATGTGAGGAAGAGAATGAAAAAAGAAATTTTTGAGATCAGCGGAATTACCTGTTTAGCATATGAAGAAAAGAAACCGGAATATCTTATCATCCAGCCCATCAATGAGCCCCACGCCCAGATGCTGGCTCGACAGGTTTCGTTTATGATAAATAATACAGAAAAAGGATTTCTTCTGATCGCTTTTCTTGTAAAAAACTGGAACCATGACCTGTCACCTTGGAGTGCACCAGCCGTATTTGGGAAAGAAAGCTTTGGAGACAGTGCAGAAAAAACATGGTCGTTTATAAAAGAAGAACTGATACCGGAAGCTGTGAAACGGTATAAGTTGGAGAACGATGGGAGCAGAAAGCCAGTACTGTCGGTGATACTGGGAGGATATTCTCTGGCGGGACTGTTTTCATTGTGGAGCGCGTATCGTCAGGATATTTCAATATCAGCAGCTGCAGCCATGTCGCCGTCTGTATGGTTCCCAGGGTGGCTGGAGTATATGAAGGATAAGAAGATTCAGGTTAAAAATGTGTATCTCAGCCTGGGAGACAGAGAAGAGAAAACACGAAATGAAATGATGAGCCGGGTTGGAGACTGTATAAGGAAAATGGATGAATGGTACAGAAAGAATGAGAAGATTGAAAGTGTGCTGGAGTGGAATCAGGGAAACCATTTTCAGGATGTAGATGTGCGGTGCGGGAAAGGGTTTGTATGGTGTATGGAAAATCTGAAATGTAAAAGTTGACCCCGAATGGAGGGATTTCTGGCGTGACCAGTATCCTTCCGTAATACCCGCATACCACCAGAACAAAGAACACTGGAATTCCGTAATATTAGATGGAAATGTACCAGATGAGGTGGTACGGAGGAAGATAGGGGAGAGTTATGAGTTGGTGAAAGGGAGCAGATGAAATTATTGCTTTTAACAGTGGTTCCGTATCCAGCACAGAAATTACGTATGGAACGAATATTTTTAAATATATGGAGAAAAAAATTCAGAGGAAAACATACCCTTCAGGATGTGCAGGCAGATTTTCAGAATGGTGAGAATGGTCTGGTGAAGCTGAGTCTTATAGACAGAATGGAAGAAACGGATACTGGGATCTACGAAAGCAAGCTGTAAAAATGGTCATTTGTAATGAAATGTATGGTTGATAAAATATAAAATAAAAAGTATAATAAAAACAAATATATTAAATCAGTATTTCATATCTTTAGGAGGGAGAAAATGAAAAAGTTTAAAAAGTTAATGATGCTGTTGCTGACAGTATTTGTATTGGCTGGCATCAGTGGAGTCAGTGAGGTTTCTGTAAAAGCAGCAACGGGAATTACAGGAGAGGAATACTGGCCAAAAGCCTGGGCGTTTGTTCAAGATGAAAGATGGCGTACAGGATCATCTTATGGTTCTAGAGGACCGAAGTTATCTTCTTACAGTTCCAGTGGATGTTGTGCATATGCAGCAGATTATTGTGCATATGTATATGGGCGATATGACGCATGGAGAAGTAGCTATTTTACCAGCTTTTATAATGCTTCTGAAATTCAATCTGGCGATATTATTTATACAGGAACACACTGGTTCGTTGTTGTAGAACGCAATGGCAGTGAACTTATGACTGCTGAGGGAAATACAGATCGTTATGGAGATGGGCGTTTTTTAGCACATTGTACTAGAGATCATTATAAAGTAGAAAATGGATGTATCGTAAATATGTGGTATAGATCCAGACCGACAGTACCGATTGTGCAGGCTTACCATTACAATTTTTCACAAAGTAATCCAACGCCTGGAGAACCATCTTTGGGTGCAAGATACAGCGATGATTTAAGTGATGTTGATTTCTTCTGGGGTGCTACAGCAAATACACAGTATTATAATCTGGTGGTATGCAGACAGGGTAGTAATACAGAAGTGTTAAGAGCAAATGGTTTGACAACAACCAGTTATACCAAACATTTGGAAGCAGGAAGTTATTATGCAACATTAACAGCAGTTAATTCTTCAGGATCTACGGTAAGTCCTGTAATTTCTTTTGATATTCCAAAGGGTCATAGACATACCTGGAAGACAAAGATAAAGAAAGCAACTCTGAAATCCAGTGGAAGCATTTGGACTGGATGTGACTGTGGTGCAAAGAAACCAGGCTCAAAAACTACGAGCATTCCTTATCCGAAGACAGTGAAGCTTTCTGCAACAACATATCAGTATAATGGGTATGTAAAAACACCGAAAGTAACTGTGATCGGTGGAAATGGAAAGACGATCAGTGCTCAAAATTATACAGTAACTTATCCAGCTGGACGTAAGAAAGCTGGTACATACAATGTAACAATTAAATTTAAAGGTAATTATACAGGAACGGTTATACGAAAGTTTACGATTAGCGCAAAGAATCATAAACATTCTTATTACACAAGAACTATTCAGGCCACATTGTCTAAGAATGGTTCAATCCGTCGAGAATGCAACTGCGGAACATGGAGAACACTTCAGACGATTTATTGCCCGAAGAGTGTAGAACTTTCTGATGTAACATATGTATATGATGGAAAAGTAAAAACACCAAAGGTAAACGCTATTGCAACAAATGGTAAGACAATCAGTAGAAGCTATTACACAGTGAAGTATCCATCTGGACGAAAGAATAATGGAACTTATAAGATAACGATAACTTTTAAAGGGAATTATAGCGGCACTGTTACAAGATCGTTCAAGATTGCACCAAAAGGCTGGATCTATGCAGATAAACTGCCGACAGGAGTAACTTCTGCGAAATATCAGATTCAGTATAAAAATACTTATAACCAGAAAGAGAATTATTACGCAAATAATGGCAGTATATATGATTCACAATATCCAAAGGCAACATCAGATACTGTCGTTTACAAGGGATGTTATTATTATCATTTCTGCAGTGGCTGGAAGGGGCAGACAGTAAATTATGCACAAACGAATGATTTTGTACATTTCGATTCTGTTAATTCAGATCAGGTATTTGAAGAAAAAAGCGGTTGGGATTCAGAGGGGAATCTTCCATACTACATTTTAAAGTGGAATAACAGTGGAAATCGTGTATGGTGCCAGAGCGGTGTTACCTGCAGCGGAGTAGCTGGTGCTCATGGAAACAGGGGTTATGCATGGTACAAGATGTATCAGTATCAGAACCGTGTACTGACGACCAGAACTGTAACAAAACAGTCTGATTGGACGACCAAGAAATACAGTAATGCAACAAAGGTAACTTATCGCTATAAGTTAAAATAGTATAAGAAATCAGAGGGCACTTCCGGAAGATGGGGAGTGCCTTTTTATACCCTGTGAAGTGGTATGGAACAGGTTCATATGCTGATAAAAAATGCAAAAGTTTTTAATTCTTATCTTAAAAATTTTATACCTGCAGATGTTTCAGTAAAAGACGGAAAATTTTATTATATTGATCGAAAAAAGGAGATAGTTTTTATGGCGGAATATGTGGTGGGTGCAAAAGGTCTCTATCTGATTTCGGGGCTGACAGATATTCATATGCACATTGAAAGTTCTATGACAATACCGGGATTTTTCGGGGAATGCGCAGGTGAAAACGGTGTGGCTACAGTGGTTTCCTAACCTTATGAAATGGCAAATGTAAAAGGAATTCGGGGAATTCTGGAAATGATCTCTGCTACAAAAGATGCACCTATTGATATTTTTACGGTATTCCCAGCAGCGTTCCTTCTACAAATGAAAAGCTTGAGACAACAGGAGGAATCATTGATTGCAGTGCCATGAAACATCTTCTGGAAGAAAAAGATGTAATATGTGTAGGCGATAGCAGACAGGTGATAAACTGCAAATCAGTTATTTGGTACAGAATTGCGAAGCAAATGGAGAGTTTTTTATCTGCTTAACTTAAAGAAAAAGACAGAAGGTTGTGATTTGCCCTCTGTCTTTTTGACGTAGAATTGAAAAATGTTGTGCCCCAAATAGAGTTGGCGCAGCCGGATATTTTTATGCTTCCGGGATTTTCTGGATGATTGTTCTGTTTATAACTGTCAGGAATATAACAGATACGATCAGTGAACAGATTTCAGCGATCGGGAATGCCCACCAAACTGCATGAAGTCCGCCTATGGAAGACAGAATGTAAGCAGCAGGTACGAGAACGACCAGCTGACGCATAATGGATACGATCATACTGAAAATAGCCTTTCCAAGAGCCTGGAAAACAGTTCCTGCAATAATGCAGAACCATGCGATCAGATAATGGATACCTATGATGCGAAGAGCCGGAATGCCGATAGCAAGCATATCTTCGGATGCGCTGAATAATCCCAGGAGAGTTTTGGGGATAAATTCAAAAGCAAGGAAGCCGATGAAAGTAAAGCAGAAAGCGATGAACATGCTGACTTTAACAGTCTGGAGCATACGTTTTCTGTGGCGTGCGCCGTAGTTGTAGGCGATGATCGGTGTGATACCGTTGTTAAGGCCGAATACAGGCATGAAGAAAAAGCTCTGCAGTTTAAAGTAAACGCCAAATACAGCAGTTGCAGTTACTGTAAAGTTCACCAGGATCAGATTCATGGCATAGGTCATGACAGAGCTGATGGACTGCATGATAATGGATGGAATACCTACTGCATAAATATGTCCGATGATCTGCGGCTCCGGGCGGAATCCACGGAAGCTGAGACGGACTTCATGATTGAATTTATGGTTGCAGAGCCCGGCAACGATGCAGGCTACGCACTGGCCGATCACTGTGGCGGCAGCAGCACCTGTTACGCCCATTTTCGGAGCACCGAGAAGACCGAAGATCAGGATCGGGTCAAGAATGATGTTTGTGATGGCACCGCAGAGCTGGGAAGTCATGCTGAAAATAGTTTTTCCAGTGGATGTAAGCAGTCGTTCAAAGAAGAACTGACCGAAAAGACCAAAGGAAAAGATCATGACTGTGCTCAAGTATTCGATTCCGAATTTCATGATCTCAGGATCGGAACTGTGCAGCTGGCTGGCATAAAAAGGGCTTACCACAGTAAGTCCGAGAACCAGAAATACCAGATAGCTTAAAGCATAGAGAAAAGCTGCATTGCTGGCTGTATGGTTAGCTTTGTCGAAATTTTTTTCTCCCAGTGATTTGGAAAGCAGCGCGTTCATACCAACTCCGGTTCCGGCACCTACTGCAATCAGAAGTGTCTGCAGCGGGAAAGCCATGGAAACTGCAGTCAGTGCATTTTCGGACAGCATGGCTACAAAGACGCTGTCCACAATGTTGTACAAAGCCTGCACCAGCATGGAGATCATCATAGGCAGGGACATGTTCAGCACAAGTTTTCCTACGGGCATTGTGCCCATTTTGTTTTCTGCTATAGGAGCAGATGTACTTTTTTGATTCATACTTCCTCCAGTTTTGTGATTGATAAATATTGGTCAAATAGTGCAGCGAACAAAAAAGATCCGCTGCACTGTCTAATGGGATATATTAGCATGAAAATGGAAAGGTTTCAATAGTGAAATAATATTGATATGCAAGCAGAATTCTATTAAAATGTAAGAAGATCGTGAGATGGTTTTTGGCAAGCATGTTCTTCCGATGTTCCGGAAAAAGCAGCGAAACTGATAAAGAATCAGGTTTCTGTATTTAAAGGCTGGTAAGAAAAAAGGTGTTTGTTTGTAAAGAGAGGAGATTACTGGTTTATGAAAAAAAGATGGATATGGATTTTGATAGCAATTGTTCTGATTGCTGGTATTGCATATGCAGTTGCCGGAAGATCTGATATGCAGAAGCCTTTGCAGGCCATGTATATTCCGGCAGGCAAGGATGGGAATCTGATGATAGGCGAGGGTACAGGAAATGTTTTTACTATAACAATGCCTGAAAATATCCAGGATAAAAACGGGAAAAAAATCTCTGAGAAAGATCTGAAACGGGGAGATATCGTGGCAATTTACGGCGACGGGATTATGCTGGCATCTTATCCGGGACAGTATCCAGGGGTGACGAAGATCAAAGTTGTCAAAGATGGAAAAGCCTCAGATGCAGATCAGTATCAGGATATTCTTGATGAATTCTGGCCGAAAAAAGATCCTGCGGAGAGGCCATATCTGAATATAGAATATACGGCATCTTATGGCAGAGTCAGCGCAGTGGCAGCGTGCGGTGGATATAGCTGGAGCTATGCAGATGAAGATGGAATTGAACAAAATGAAACGGCAGATAGCTTGGCAGTCACTCAATGGAAGGCTCTACCGGTTATGAATATAGATGAAACCACAGATATGAACCTGTATTTTGACACGGAACCGGAAAAAGTTACAGCAACTGCATTTTCGGCAGAACTTTCCGGAGAAAGCGATCCGGGCACAGGAGCAGAGACAGATGTGGAAGAAAAAGATGGCACATACGTGCTGAAGGATGTACAGAAGGATATGATTTATCTGATTCGTGGAGAGTGGGGGAACGGATGGGTGGAATTTGGGTTTGAAGTGGAATCAAAGTGAAAAGTTAGAGTATGTGGAAAGAGAATTAATATCCTTAAAAAAATGTGGAACAGCTGATCATAAGCAGAGTAGACCGCTGATGGGAAGATATAACAGAAAACATTCTGGACTTTCATTGATTAAATACATCGAAGACGAGGATAAGCTAGCAAAGATATTTAAGTTTGAAGCGTCTGTTTCTTTTGGATTTGCGAATAGTAGATACCAGGGATTTTTATGCTATATAAGTACATAAAAATGCCGAATGGGATCGTATGTGTTAAATGTGAATGACGGAAATTACTTATAAGAACTACGAGATATTAATTAAATTATGAAGGAGAAGAAGTTATGATAAAAGTAGCCTTTTGCTGCCATGGAAATATTTGCAGATCAACTCTTGCTGAGAGCGTTTTTACCTACAAAGTAAAACGCCTGGGCCTGGCAGATCATTTTACTATTGACAGTTTTGCGACAAGCAGAGAGGAAATCGGCAATCCGCCGCACAGAGGAACAGTAAACAAGTTAAGGGAAGTCGGTATTCCGTTAGTGCCTCACAGAGCCAAGCAGATTACATGGGTGGATTACAATAATTTTGATTATATCATTGGCATGGATTCTGCAAATATCCGTAATCTTAACAGAATGCTGAAAAATGATCCGGAAGGTAAGATATATAAGTTTCTTACATTTGCAGGTTCTGGGAGGGATATTGCGGATCCCTGGTATACAGGAAATTTTGATGCGACTTATGAAGATGTTGTGGAAGGTTGTGAGGGATTCCTGAAATATTTGGAGGAACAAGGGGAAATTGAACATTGAAATTCCGTGATCAGACACAGAGCAAAAATAATAGAATAAATATGACAGAAAAAGCAGCTTTTGGCTGCTTTTTCTGTCGATGAAAACTTCTTTACAAATGTGAAAATATCTTTTATACTGTTCCATACAGCAGACAACTCAACTCAGCAGAGAACTTCTGTTTTCTGCATAGGCAAATCTGTTTTTATCAGTTCAATTCAGCTAAAAACTGTGTATAACGCACAGTTCTATCTTATCATGGACATTCGTCCGCACGTTTCACAGAAAGGAAATCAGAATATGGAAAATGGATATGAAACTTTTGTTACAGATCTGAGACAACTTCTTCTTGATGCTATGGATCTCGAGGAAGGGAAGATATATTTCGCCAGTAAGGGAGAGATGTATGGCTGCACAGGAGACAGGCTTTTTGTGGAGTGTGGGCCTGCTGACAAAACACGCCAGGTTTGCGGGTTGCATACAGAGGAACTTTATGAGCGATACTGTCAGGAACGCAAACTTGAGGATATCATTCACGACTGCATCCGGGAAATCAAAAATGCCAGGGAGACCTGTGTGGTCTGCGATGTTGAAGATCTGGATAATTATGAGAAAATAAAAGGAAGGCTTTTCATCCGGCTTCTTAATGCAGATAAAAACAGAGATATGCTGAAAGATACTGTTTATCACCAGGTAGGAGACATTGTCCTTGTTCTCTATTACCTGGCAGGGGAAAAAGAAGGCTATATCCTGAGTACGAAAGTTAAAGATCATTTTCTGGAAAAGTGGGGAAGGGACAGGGAGGTTGTTTTTGAGTCAGCTCTTGTGAATACTTATTTTATCAGTCCACCAAGGATCTATCACTGGGAAAAAATGCTCTTTGACAGAGAATATACGGGTGATAATTTCATGGATCTTCTGAATCCATATAAACCAAACAGAGGCATTTCCGGTAATTGTCTCAGCACGGAAAAACGTACCAACGGGGCAGCAGCAATCTTTCTTCCAGGAGTGGCAAGACGGCTGGCAGAACTTCTGGAATCTGATTTATATCTGGTGTTTACCAGCATTCATGAAGTGATGATACATAGTACAGATGTTGTCTATCCAGAGGATCTGAAAGTTGTTCTTCTGGATACAGTTAAGAAGGCAACGCCAAAAGAAGATTATCTGACTTCGTCTATTTATCGGTATAGCAGGTTGACCGGAGAATTTACAGTAGAAGTAAAGTAAGAATATTAGAAAAAAGAAAGAGCCGGATTAAAATCCATCGTACAAACAATGACATTTCTTTCCGGTTCTTTCTATATAATATGCTATTAATCGAAATTCCCTGCTTCAATTGTGAAAAAACAATAAGCAGAGGTTATATATTTACTTATGAATCCCTTTTAGCTGAGCAGCGCGGAATCATTGGAAAATTCCTCACCGCTTGCTTCTTCGAATTTATCAAGAAGATCTTTTACAGTAAGTTTCTTTTTCTCTTCGCCCTGGATGTCCAGAATGATCTTTCCTTCCCACATCATGATCAGGCGGTTGCCGTGGGTAATGGCATCACGCATATTGTGGGTGATCATCATGGTTGTAAGGTGATCACGGTTTACGATCATATCTGTGATCTCAAGAACTTTGGCAGCTGTTTTCGGGTCAAGGGCAGCTGTGTGCTCATCCAGAAGAAGAAGCTGAGGTTTCTTCAAAGTGGCCATAAGAAGCGTCAGAGCCTGACGTTGTCCGCCGGAGAGGAGACCGACCTTTGAAGTAAGACGATCCTCAAGGCCAAGACCAAGGATTTTCAGAAGTTCATGATATTCTTCACGTTCCTGGCGGGTAATGCCCGGACGTAGAAGACGGGATTTGCCGCGGCGTTTTGCAAGAGCAAGATTCTCTTCAATACCCATGGTAGCGGCAGTTCCTGTCATAGGATCCTGGAATACGCGGCCAAGATAAGCAGCACGTTTATATTCAGAAAGTTTTGTGACATCAATTCCTCCGATAATGATCTTTCCGGAATCTACCGGCCAGGCACCGGCAACTGCATTCAGCATTGTGGATTTACCGGCACCATTTCCACCGATGACCGTGACAAAATCGCCTTCGTTCAGGTGAAGATTCACGCCATTTAGGGCAACTTTTTCATTGATGGTGCCTGGATTAAATGTTTTGTGGATATCTTTTAATTCCAGCATGATTATTTACCTCCCTGTTTGGCTTTTGTGAAATATCTGCCTTTCCAATATGGGAAAGCAAGAAACAGTGCAACAACAAGAGCAGAAAGCATTTTCAGAAGGTCTGTATCAATACCCATCCAGATAACAACCTGAAGTACCAGATAGTAGAGAATAGAACCGAATACAACGCTTAAAAGTTTCAGCGCAAAATTGCGGAAAATACGGCTGAAAATAGCTTCTCCAATGATGACTGCGGCAAGGCCGATGACGATGGAACCTCGTCCCATATTAATATCTGCGAATCCCTGGTACTGTGTAAGAAGAGCACCGGAAAGAGCAACAAGTCCATTGGAAAGCATCAGACCGAGAACTTTATTGAAGTCAGTGTTGATACCTTGTGCGCGTGACATGCTCGGATTACATCCGGTTGCACGTAAAGAGCAGCCAAGCTCTGTTCCGAAGAACCAGTAGAGAACTGCAATCAGGAGCAAGATCATTATAGCTACAATAAAAAGTGTGTTTTGCGTCAGTGTAACACCTTTAACACGACGAAGGGAAACAAGCAGGTTGTACTTGTCAACATTGATTGCCTGATTTGCTTTTCCCATAATCTTAAGATTTACAGAATAAAGGGAAAGCTGTGTCAGGATTCCGGCAAGGATGGCCGGGATTCCCATGAAAGTGTGAAAGATACCGGTGGCAAGTCCTGCCAGAAGACCGGCTCCTGTTGCTGCCAGCATAGACATCCATACATTATGTCCGCTGAGCATCATCATGATACATACAGCACCACCTGTACATAGTGTTCCGTCTACGGTAAGATCCGCGATGTCAAGGATACGGAACGTAATGTACACGCCGATTGCCATGATTCCCCAGATAAGCCCCTGCGCGGCAGCTCCCGGGAGTGCAGTGATTAAACCCATGATCTGCATATAAATATCCTCCTTTTTTTTATGCACGAACAGCGAGAAGGGGAGAACCCTTCTCGCTGTATCCGTGCATAACAGGTTTTTTGCTGATTATTCAGCTGTTTCTTCTGTTTTAATTGCTTCGTAACCGTCTGGAATCTTAATTCCAAGCTCATCACAGATGTCTTTATTGTATTCTTTTGTGAATTTTGGTGCATACTCAATTGGCATTTTGGAGATATCTTCGCCATCCTGAAGAATACTTACTGCCATCTCACCTGTTTTGTATCCAAGGTCGTAGTAGTTGATGGAAAGTGTTGCTACACCGCATGACTGGCAGATACCTTCCTCGCCTGCAATTACAGGAACTTTTGCCGGAAGACAGATGTTATTGATGATCTCTGTGTTGGAAGCAACTGTATTATCTGTTGGTACATAAATTACATCACTGTCATTGGCTGCTGTGGTAACAACAGAAGAAAGATCATTGGAATCGGAGAATGCGTAATATTCACATGTGTATCCAAGCTTCTCAAGAGCGTCCTTAACAGTGTCTACCTGATACTGGGAGTTTGGTTCTGCGGAGCAGTAAAGAAGTCCCACGTTCTTGGCATCAGGGAAAAGTTCATGAAGCATATCAGCCTGCTCATCAAGTGGAGCGAGGTCAGATGTACCGGAAATGTTTCCGCCTACAGTTCCATCGAAATCATCGATTCCAAGAGCAACACCGTACTCGGTAACAGCTGTTCCAAGGATCGGGATATCGGATGTTCCTGCTGCTGCAGCCTGAAGAGACGCAGTTGCATTAGCAAGGATCAGATCAGCTCCCTCAGAAACAAAGCTGTTGATGATAGTGGAACAGGTATTGGAATCACCCTGTGCATTTTGTTCATCAAATTTTACGGAATCGCCCATCTTCTCAGTGATGGCATCTTCAAACCCTTTTGTTGCTGCATCCAGTGCATCGTGCTGAACCAGCTGGCAGATGCCGATGGTGTAAGTCTTTTCTTCTTTCGCACTTACGGTAGCTGCACAGGTTCCTGTTACAAGAGCAGCTGCAAGTACAGCTGTTAAGATACGCTTTTTCATATTGTTTTCCTCCTCATGATATGGCTGCGCTCTTTTTTCGACAGGCGCAACCCTGATTGAATTAGTATAATACTTTAACACTTAAAAGTCAAGAAGAATTAACGCGAAAGTGTGTTGCTCAGGAAAATAGATGGAAAAATATTATAACTGGAAGATAATGGATCTGTAGTGTTAAAAGCTCTTGAGATATGCACAGGAAAGAAAACAACACATATCCTATTATGAATGGATAAATCAGGGAGAATAAAGAAATGGCATATAAGATCGTACTGGATGCTGGACATGGCGGAGAAGATCCAGGTGCAGTATATATAGATCGTAAAGAAAAAGATGATAATCTGAGTCTTGCTCTTGCAGTGGGCAAGATTCTGGAAGATAATGGAATAGATGTAGTTTACACACGAACTACAGATATTTATCAGACTCCTTTTGAAAAAGCGCGGTTTGCCAATGAAACCGGAGCAGATTTTTTTATTTCTTTTCACAGGAACAGCAGTCCGGAATCCGGACAATACAATGGAGTAGAAGTACTGGTTTATGATAAAAAAGGTATTAAATACCAGATGGCAGAAAATATCGTAGGAGCACTTGGTGAACTGGGATTCAAAGAACTTGGGGTGAAAGAACGCCCTGGTCTTGTGGTGCTTCGCAGGACAAAAATGCCGGCACTTCTTATAGAGACAGGATTCATTAATTCAGATAAAGATAATCAGCTTTTTGACGAAAAACTTCAGGAAATCGCAAAGAGTATTGCTGATGCGATACTGGGAACTCTGGATGAGGAGACAGTAAAATCTCCACTATATTACCGGGTTCAGACAGGTGCTTTCCGAAGCAGGGAGAATGCAGACCGCATGCTGTATCAGCTGACAGATCAGGGGTTTCCAGCTTTTATCCTGAAAGAAAATGATCTTTATAAGGTTCAGGTGGGAGCATACCTGCAGCTTGGAAATGCAGTGAATATGGAACAGAGACTCAGAGATGCCGGTTACAGCACGGTGATCGTGACCAGATGAAATGTAATAAGCACTAACCAGGGGTTAAAAAGATGAAGAATCAGGAATTATAATTCTGTTTAGAATACAGGGAAAGAAAGGATACAGGGAAAATGTACGAGAAATTTTTAAAACAGACAGAAGATTTCATTTTTATAGATGATAAACCGGAAAAAGCAGATGTGATTTTTGTTCCGGGAAACGGATATCCTCAGATGGCAGAAAAGGCAGCAGAACTTTACAGGCGGGGGCTGGCACCGAGGGTATTGCCCAGCGGCAGATATAGTGTCACAGTTGGGAAATTTGCCGGGGTTCTGGATAGAGAGGAATATTATAATGGGGATTATGAGACGGAATGGGATTTTCTGAAAGATGTTCTTATAAAAAACGGAGTACCAGAGAAAGCGATCCTGAGAGAAGATCAGGCAACTTTTACCTATGAAAATGCAATCTATTCCAGACAGGTCACAGACAGAGAACACCTGGATATCAAAAAGGCGATTCTCTGCTGTAAATCCTGTCACGCAAGAAGGGCACTGATGTACTATAAACTACTTTATCCTGACACAGAATTTTTTGTTATTCCATGTTGTGTGGATTCAATAAATAAAGACAACTGGAGTGAGACAAATGAGGGAATTGATGAGGTAATGGGGGAAATAACACGAATAATCAAACAGTTTTCTCTGATGCTCAAAAAAAAATAATTTAGGGGTGTCGGAAAAAAAAGAATTGTGTTATAATGCTTTTGATAAAAAACAAAATATCTGTTACGAAAGATTAACAAGATATTAATTTTTAAAGAAGTATTGATTCGGGCGCGTGACAAATGCGTTCGATATTTTATATAAATGAATTTTCTGACAAATAGTGAACGTAAAACGAAGATTTTGAATATAGAGGTGCATATTATTATGAAAAAGAACACGAAGATTACTTTCAGCAAAAGTTTTTCTATACTGGCAGCAGCGGCTTTGTCCATGACTCTTATCAGCGGACAGGCTTTAACAACTTATGCAGGAAGCAGTTCGGGCATTGAGTCTGGTGCTGTGATCCCGGATAATATTACCATTGACAGTCCAACAGCTCTGTCTAATGTGGCTCTACCGTCTAATTCATACGGAACTCTTTCCTGGGTGGATGGTTCCTATGTACCGGAGAAGCGTGTGCAGTCCTGTGCTGTGGTATTAAAACCGTCAACTGGTGCGGATCTTTCCGGCCTTCCGGGATGGGACAGCAGTTCAGGAACGCTTACCGGATATGTGACAGTCGTTATCAGCAGTCTTGACAGTTCTTCAGATGAGAATGAAAGTGCAGACAGCAGTTCTGATAAAGCATATGATGAGTCTGACAGTTATAAAGATGAGAATGATTCTGAAAATAAGGATGACACCAGCGAGAGCAGTGCAGAGACTTCCGATGAAAAATCAGAAGACAGTTCCAATGAGGAAACGGCAGAGAACGGAAACGTCAGTGAGGGCGATTCCTATGAAAGCAGCAGTGAGACTGAGAACGGGAAGGATGATAACAAAGATAGTACAGATGTAACAGAAACACCGGATGCTCAGGATTCTTCCTCTGATAAGACAAATACAGATAAAAAGGAAGAAACTGCAGATAATGATAATGCTGATGAAAAGAAGGATAATACCGAAGATAATACAACAGATGACAGTGCAGATAAAGATAGTACAGATAAGGATACTGCAGACAACGCAGATCCAGATATCACTGAAACGCCAGAAGCAACTGTAACACCTTCTGAAAATGAAAACAAAGCTGACCAGGATAAAGATACAGATGTTACCAAAACCCCGGAAGTAACCGTAACTCCGGCGGAGGATGACAGTAAGACGGATAGTTCCTCGGATACAGATAAAGAGGATGCTGAAAAAGATAATAAAAAAGATAGTAAAGACGAGACACCAGATGTCACAGAAACTCCGGAAGAGGACAAGGACAATATTTTTGACCGCAAAGATGAGGAAGAAGACAAACGTCCTCAGAATGCAGGAACTGATCTGACAGAAACAGAGAGGGAACAGACAGCAGCCCGGAACCACACATGCGACGGCATCACAGTATCCGGCATTGATCTTCCATGGTACGTACAGTTCCGTGTTTCCGGCGGTGAGGATTATGAGTTTACCAATGAGGAAGATGCAACAATCTTTAAGTCTTATGAGTTTGAACTTTGGGATACACAGAAAAACACAGAATATAAGATTCCGGATGGTGAGTATATCAGCGTAACAGTTCCGGTAAAAGCTGGTTATACATATTCAATCGAACATCTTCTTGATAACGGAGCAATGGAGACGATTATCCCGAGTGTAGATGGAGGAACCATGACTTTCAGTACTCATTCTTTCAGCCCGTTTGGCATTGCAGGAAGCAAGTCTCTGGTAGGCCCGGATGCAGGAACTGACAGCAGTAGTGATATTACGAAGACTACACCTGCTGCAGCTTCTTCAACAGATACAGCAAGTTCTTCTGATACACCGGACATAACAGGCTCTGATGGAACAGAAAATACAGACAGTGCGGCCAATCTGGACACATCTGCTGATCTTTCATCAGGAACAGCAGATCTTGAGGAAACTTCTTCGCAGAATAGTACTTCCAGTGATGAGTCAGAGGATGAAGCTTCACAGGCTACTTCCAAAAAGCAGGTAAATACCGGTGATAATACTCAGATTCTTCCATTTGTGATCCTGTTTGTTGCAGCAGCAGTTGTAGCTGGCGTGGCAGTATTTTTCAAGAAAAGAAAGAAATAAAAGAAACAGAGAATAACGAAAAAAGCCTTCCCATATAATGACCATGGGAGGGCTTTTTATGAGGTTAAAAGCGGTATTGCGGTCACTGCTTCTGGCTTATGGTCTGACAGGACTTCTTCTTTTACTTCTGGCTTTTGTCTTATTTTGGTTTGAGCCAGGTGAGGGAACTGCGGCGGCTGGGATCACTTTTATTTATGTGGCATCCTGTCTGACGGGAGGGTTTGCAGCAGGTAAGATCATGAGGAAAGACCGATATCTATGGGGAATCGTTACGGGCCTTTCCTATTATGTATTACTGCTTCTTGTTTCTTTCCTGGCACAAGGGAAATGGGATGTGACTTTTGCCCATGCAGTGACTACGTTCTTTATGTGCCTGGGAGGTGGAGCACTTGGAGGAATGCTGTCGTAAAAGCTTGCAAAAAAATACTTTGAAAATCAGTAATTTTATGCTATACTAGGCGAAGATAGAATACATAAAGGAGGATATATCATGGAACATATCAAGACATTAAATACAAAGAACCTTCAGAATACGGTTAAGAAGGGTGGATGTGGCGAATGTCAGACATCCTGCCAGTCTGCTTGCAAGACTTCCTGTACAGTAGGAAACCAGAGCTGCGAGCATAAATAAGAAGCAGCCGTTGAATGAGTGTAAAGCAGCGGGATATCCGCTGCTTCACTTGTTTTAGCCGAAAGTAACAGGTATCCAGCAAAACGCGCCGGAGGGCGCGTTTTGTCGGGTTATAAAAGATTTTTAGAAAGGATTGCGGGAAGATGAGTCTGATTCACCGTTATCAGAGTAATGGATATAATATCGTGCTGGACATCAACAGCGGCTGTATCCATCTTGTGGATGAAGTAACCTATGAAGTGCTGCCGTATCTTGAAGAAGGCATGGAGGCGGATACCATCGCGCAGAAGCTTGGTGACCGCTTTAAGAAAGAAGATGTGGAAACATCTGTAACCGAATGTAAGAAACTTCAGGAACAGGGAATGCTTTTTACAAAAGATATTTATGAGAATATCATTGATGAATTTACCAGGAACCGTCAGACAGTTGTAAAAGCTCTTTGCCTTCACATTGCACATGACTGTAACCTGGCATGTCGCTACTGCTTTGCAGAGGAGGGAGAGTATCACGGAAGACGTGCGCTGATGTCATTTGAAGTAGGAAAGAAAGCACTGGATTTCCTGATCGCCAACTCGGGTTCCAGGAAGAACCTGGAAGTGGATTTTTTTGGCGGCGAGCCGCTTATGAACTGGCAGGTTGTAAAGGATCTTGTGAAATACGGAAGAGAGCAGGAGAAACTTCATAATAAGAAATTCCGTTTCACACTGACAACCAACGGCGTTCTTCTAAATGATGAAGTAATGGATTTCTGCAATAAGGAGATGGGAAATGTAGTATTAAGTGTGGACGGAAGAAAAGAAGTTCACGATTATATGCGCCCATTCCGTAAAGGTGCAGGAAGCTATGATCTGATCATGCCGAAATTTGAGAAATTTGCAGAATCCAGAAATCAGGACAAGTATTATGTAAGAGGAACTTTTACCCATCATAATCTTGATTTTTCAGAGGATGTACTGCATCTGGCTGACCTTGGATTCAAACAGATCTCTGTTGAGCCTGTTGTAGCAGCAGATACAGAAGAGTATGCTATCCGCGAGGAGGACATCCCTCAGATTTTGGAACAGTACGACATTCTTGCAAAAGAGATGATCAGGAGGGAAAAAGAGGGAAAAGGATTTAACTTTTTCCATTTTATGATCGACCTTACCGGCGGTCCATGTGTATACAAACGTCTCTCCGGATGTGGCTCAGGAACAGAGTATCTGGCTGTTACACCGTGGGGAGATTTTTATCCATGTCACCAGTTTGTAGGTGAGGAACAGTACCTTATGGGTAATGTAGACGAAGGAATCACAAAACCTGAAATCGTAAAAGATTTCGGCAGATGCAATGTCTACACGAAACCGGACTGCAAGGACTGCTTTGCCAGATTCTACTGCAGTGGCGGCTGTGCAGCTAACGGTTACCATTTCGGTGGAGATATCCGGGGGAATTATAAGATCGGATGCGAACTCCAGAGGAAGCGTGTGGAGTGCGCTATCATGATAAAAGCCGCTTTGGCGGAATAAGAGAGGAAAAAGAAAATGAAGAAAAGTAGAGGAATTGCAGTGTTGCTTCTGACGGCGATCGTCACAGTATTCTTCTGCTATGTGGCTGCAGTGGGCATTGGCCCTACAGGAACAGGTTCGGCTAAAAATATCAATACCGGACTTGACCTTGCCGGCGGTGTCAGCATCACATACCAGGCTAAGGACAGCAATCCGAGCAAGGAAGATATGTCCGATACTGTCTACAAGATGCAGCAGCGTGTTTCTCAGTACAGTACTGAGGCGCAGGCATATCAGGAAGGTTCCAATCGTATCACTATTGAGATTCCGGGAGTATCAGACGCGAATGCGATACTGGAAGAACTTGGAAAGCCAGGCTCCCTGTATTTCATTGATCAGACAGATGCAGACGGAAACCAGAACTTTACAACAGGAAACAGTGAGAGCGGATATGTTCTTGCAAGAAGTATCGAAGATATTCAGAAAGCAGGTTCTGTTGTATTGGAAGGTACAGACGTTGCAGATGCTGAGGGAGGAGCTTATCAGGATTCATCCACAAGCACCCAGAAATATGCAGTCAGTCTGACCCTTACAAAAGATGGAAAAACCAAATTCGCAGAAGCTACTAAGGCTAATGTTGGCAAACAGATCGCGATCGTGTATGATAACCAGGTTTTAAGTGCTCCGAATGTAAACGAGGAGATCTCCGGTGGAAAAGCTCAGATCACCGGAATGGCCAGCACAGAGGAAGCGCAGAACCTTGCATCCTACATACGAATCGGTTCCTTAAGCCTTGAGCTTACTGAACTTCGTTCCAGCGTAGTTGCTGCACAGCTTGGTGAGGAGGCTATTGCAACAAGTGTAAAAGCAGGAGCTATCGGTCTTGTGATCGTTATGCTGATCATGATCATTGCATATCGTATCCCTGGTCTTGTAGCATCTGTTGCACTGATCCTTTATACCACATTAATGCTGATCACACTAAATGCCTTTGATATCACCCTTACGCTTCCGGGTATTGCAGGTATCATACTGGGCATTGGTATGGCGGTGGATGCCAACGTTATCATCTATGCCAGAATCAGGGAAGAGATCGCAGCAGGACTTTCCGTTCATGCAGCGATCAAGAGTGGATTCAGTAAAGCGTTCTCTGCTATTTTTGATGGAAACATCACAACACTGATCGCAGCCTGCGTGCTGATGTGGCTTGGCTCCGGTTCCGTTAAGGGATTTGCCTATACATTGGCAATGGGTATAGTGATCTCCATGTTCACAGCACTGGTCATATCCAGAGTTGTTATCAATGCAGTATACGCAGCTGGCATCCGTGATTCGAAATTTTATGGTGTTGCCAAAAGACGTAATACAGTGGATTTCGTTGGAAAGAGAAAGATCTTCTTTGCAATTTCCATTATTCTGATCCTCTGCGGACCTGTAGGAATGCTGGTTCACAGCAATGTGATCGGTGACAAAGCAATGAACTACAGTCTGGAATTCTCGGGCGGTACGTCTACCAATGTAACATTCAACAAAGAGATGGATATCAAGGAGATTGATTCTGAGGTAACACCGGTTGTTGAGGCAGTTACAGGAGATAAGAATGTACAGCCGACAAAAGTTCAGGGAACTAATCAGGTAGTGATCAAGACACGTTCTCTGGATCTTAGCGAGCGTGAAGCTCTGAACAAGGCTCTGGAGGAGAATTTCGATGTAGATACAAGTCTCATCACATCTGAGAACATTTCTGCCACAGTCAGCAATGAGATGAGAAGAGATGCAATCGTAGCCGTTATCGTAGCTGCAATTTTCATGCTTCTTTACATCTGGTTCCGTTTCAAAGATATCCGTTTTGCAAGCAGTGCGGTACTTGCACTTCTTCATGACGTTCTGGTTGTACTTGCGTTCTATGTTATTTCCAGAACATCAGTTGGTAATACATTTATTGCTTGTATGCTGACCATTGTCGGTTATTCCATCAATGCGACGATCGTTATCTTTGACCGTATCCGTGAGAACATGAAGGGCAGAAAGAAAGTTGAAGATGAGAAACTGAAAGAGATTGTAAACACAAGTGTTACAGAAACTCTGACACGAAGCATTTACACATCCCTGACAACTTTCGTTATGGTTGCGATCCTTTACGTTATGGGAGTTTCTTCCATTAAAGAGTTTGCCGCACCTCTGATGGTAGGTATCATCGGCGGAGCATATTCTTCTGTATGCATTACAGGTGCACTGTGGTATACAATGAAGACTTTCGGAAAGAACCGCGTTGTCGTACCGGCAGCTGCAGCAGCATCCGCTCAGACTTCCACTGAGAAAAAGGCAAAACAGCCGTCCGGACAGCCTGCAGCTCCGCAGCAGCCAAAGAAGAAAAACCGTAAAAGAGTTGCAGACCGCCTTGCAGCGCAAGAAGCAGCAAAACAGCAGAATGAGGAAGAAAAATCTGAATAAGAGCTGTTAAAAGATAAAAAAACGTTTCGTATGGGGAAGAAGTATTTTTCCCTGCGGGACGTTTTTTTATTACAGGTAATCATTCCATAATGTTCCAATAACGTAAAAAAGTCCTAAGGACAGGATCTGTTCGATTCGTTCTTACGTTTTTATACTTGCAGGTATGCAGGCTTATGAGTTACAATATCGTTGTTGCGCCGCTTCACAAGAAAAAAGCGGCAAAACAGTTCAAGGAGGAAACGACATGGAACGATGGGTTGTTGCTGCGAAACGTGCAGATTTTGCAGCGATTGGAAAAGAGTTCGGGATCGACCCTGTGATCGCCAGACTGATCCGGAATCGTGATGTACAGGATAAAGAAGAAATTCGCAGGTATCTTCATGGAACAGTAGAAGAACTGGCTTCTCCTCATCTTATGAAAGATGTGGACAAAGCGGTGGAAATCCTGCGAAATAAGATAAAAGAAAAAAAACAGATTCGGATTATCGGAGACTATGATATTGACGGTGTAGTATCTACCTTTATCCTGATCAAAGGACTGAAACGGGTAGGGGCATACGCAGATACATATATTCCTGACCGTGTGGCAGACGGATACGGAATCCACGAGCATCTGATCGAGAGAGCAGAAGCAGACGGAATCGATGTGATCGTTACCTGCGACAATGGAATTGCAGCATATAATGAAATTGCCATGGCAAAAGGGAAAGGAATGACAGTGATCGTAACAGATCATCATGAGATTCCATATAAAGAGACGGAAAATGGCCGTGAACTGATCTTTCCTCCTGCAGATGCCATTATAAATCCCAAGCAGCCGGACTGTAAGTACCCGGAAAAAAGACTCTGCGGCGCAGTAGTAGCACTGAAGCTTGTGACAGCTCTCTACGAAGCATGCGGAATCCCGGAGAGAGAACTGGAAGATTTTATAGAGCTGGGAGCTATTGCAACAGTAGGGGATGTGATGGATCTTCAGGGAGAAAACCGTATTCTTGTAAAAGAAGGACTGAAAAGGCTTTCCCGCACATCCAATAAAGGTTTGCGGGAACTGATACGGGCAAATGGTCTGGAAGACGGAGAGATCACAGCCTACCATGTCGGCTTTGTGCTGGGACCATGTATCAATGCCAGCGGAAGACTGGATACGGCAGCCCGTTCCCTGAAACTTCTCTGTGCAGAGACAGAGGAGGAAGCAGCGAAGCTGGCAGGTGATCTGACTGCACTGAACCAGAGCCGGAAAGCCCTCACAGAAGAGGGAAAAGAAGAAGCAATCCGCATTGTGGAAGAGACAGAAATCGGACAGGACCGTGTTCTTGTGATCTTTTTGCCGGACTGTCATGAAAGTCTTGCTGGAATTATCGCAGGACGAATTCGTGAAAAGTATAATAAACCGGTCTTTGTTCTGACGAAAGGAGAAACCCTGGTAAAAGGCAGTGGCCGTTCCATAGAAAGTTATTCCATGTTTGAAGAACTGGTAAAATGCGGCGATCTTATGGAACAGTACGGCGGACATCCCATGGCAGCAGGACTTTCCATAAGAGAAGAAAACGTAGAGGAATTTCGAAAACGTTTAAATGAAAACTGTACATTAACTGAAAAAGATCTGATGCCAAAGATCCTTATTGATGTACCGATGCCGGTTTCCTACATTAATAAGGAACTTGTAAATGAGATATCCTTACTGGAACCATTTGGAAAAGGCAATGCTAAGCCGCTTTTTGCCCAGAAAGGACTCCATGTTTTAAGCAGCCGCGTTCTTGGCAAAAATAGAAATGTAGCGAAGCTTCAGCTGTCCGATCATACAGGCTGTGTGGTAGAAGCGGTATATTTTGGCGAAGCCGATGAATTTGTAAATGCAGTAAAGGAAAGCAGCAGTATCTCAGTTACTTATTATCCGGAGATCAACAGGTATCAGGGAAGAGAAAACCTGCAGATCGTGATACGCAATTATCTTGCAGAATAAATATTTTAACCAAATAACGGAGGAGTAGTTATTTGATGTAGAGCTGCATAGCAAAGCGGATTGCGAATAGCTACTTGACAAACAAGAGGTAAAAATTACAGAGAAAAGCTGCGTACTGGTCAATATGCAGCTAATAACCTGTCGCATTCACGCGAGTTCTGTCGGGTTGCACATTGATTCCCTACAGAAAAAGTGCTATACTATCTATCATCTGATTGACAAATTACGCCAATGGAGGTTATTATGAAAAAAATAGAAGAATATGTAAGAAGTATCCCGGACTTTCCAGAGCCAGGGATTATTTTCCGTGATGTTACCAGTGTTATTCAGGATGCAGATGGATTACAGCTTGCTATTGATTCCATGCAGGATTGTCTGAAAGATGTTGATTTTGATGTGATCACTGGACTCGAGTCCAGAGGCTTTATTTTTGGCATGCCGATCGCATACAATCTTCATAAACCATTTGTTCTGGTCCGCAAGGCAGGAAAACTTCCATGTGAGACAGTTTCCAGAACTTACGATCTGGAATACGGAAGTGCAACTATCGAGATGCACAAGGATTCCATCAAGCCAGGACAGAAAGTAGTTATCATTGATGATCTTATTGCAACCGGTGGAAGCGTAGAAGCAGCCATTAAGCTTGTAGAGGAGCTTGGTGGTGTTGTGGTAAAAGTTGTTTTTCTCATGGAGCTTGCAGGACTTAAGGGACGTGAACGTCTGAAAGGTTATGATGTAGCATCTGTGATCCGTTATGACGGAAAATAATATTTTTCTGTCAGCTGGAAAGGGATGTGGGTTGTTGTGTGATCGCAGCAGTGTGGCGTTGCTGGACATGAAGTGAGCAGTAACAGGAAATTGTGCACAGGCAGGTGGGATTTAATGGCGGAGATGAAGAATACAGAAAAACAGAACATTGGAATACAGAAGGAAGAAGAAAAAGAAAAACTGGAATCTGTCAAAAAGGCAGATGCGGCGGTAAAATCCATGCATGACTTTACAAGTCCGGAGGTTCTCTATGAAGAACTGATAAAGAGTGTAAGGAAGTATCATCCGTCTGCAGATATTTCCATGATCGAAAAGGCTTATAAAGTGGCCAGTGAGGCGCATAAGGATCAGAAGCGTAAATCCGGTGAGCCTTATATCATTCATCCTCTCTGTGTGGCAATCATCCTAGCAGATCTTGAGCTGGATAAGGAGACCATTGTGGCAGGTCTTCTTCATGATGCAGTGGAAGATACCTGGATGACTTATGAAGAAGTGGAGAAGGAATTCGGTTCCGAAGTTGCTCTTCTTGTAGATGGTGTTACCAAGCTGGGACAGCTGTCCTATTCCAAGGATAAGGTAGAGGTTCAGGCTGAGAACTTGAGAAAGATGTTCCTGGCCATGGCCAAGGATATCAGAGTTATCCTTATCAAGCTTGCAGACCGTCTTCATAATATGCGTACCTTGCAGTATATGCGTCCGGAGAAACAGCAGGAGAAGGCAAGGGAGACCATGGATATCTATGCCCCGATCGCCATGCGACTTGGTATTTCCAAGATCAAGGTGGAGCTGGATGATCTTTCCCTTAAATATCTGAAACCGGATGTCTATTATGACCTTGTAGAAAAAGTTGCTCTCCGTAAGAGTGCACGAGAAGAATTTGTCAACGCTATTGTGAAACAGGTAAAGAAGCACATGGAGGATTCCAACATCAAGGCCCAGGTTGACGGCCGTGTGAAGCATTTCTTCAGCATCTATAAGAAAATGGTCAACCAGGACAAGACCATTGACCAGATTTATGACCTTTTTGCAGTGCGTATTATAGTGGACACCGTGAAGGACTGTTACGCTGCACTTGGTGTCATTCATGAGATGTATAAGCCGATCCCCGGCAGATTTAAAGATTATATCGCAATGCCGAAAGCTAACATGTATCAGTCTCTGCATACAACTCTGATCGGCCCTAACGGACAGCCTTTTGAGATCCAGATCCGTACTTTTGAGATGCATAAAACAGCGGAATATGGTATTGCAGCCCACTGGAAATATAAAGAAACATCTGATGGCAAGAAACCGGGTAAGAGCGAGGAAGAGAAGCTGAACTGGCTACGCCAGATTCTGGAGTGGCAGCGGGACATGTCTGATAACAGGGAGTTCATGAGCCTTCTGAAGAATGATCTGGATCTTTTTGCAGACAGTGTTTACTGTTTTACTCCGCAGGGTGATGTAAAAACTCTTCCAAATGGTTCCACACCTATCGATTTCGCATACAGCGTGCACAGTGCAGTAGGAAACAAGATGGTAGGTGCTAGAGTTAATGGTAAACTTGTTCCTATTGAATATAAGATCAAAAACGGTGACCGTATTGAAATTATCACATCCCAGAATTCACAGGGGCCGAGCCGTGACTGGCTGAAGATCGTAAAGAGCACACAGGCCAAAAACAAGATCAACCAGTGGTTTAAGAAAGAACTGAAAGAAGATAATATCCTGAAGGGCAAGGATATGCTGAATCAGTATGCTAAGACGAAAGGATTTAAACCAGGTCTTTATACGAAACCACAGTATATGGAATCTGTAATGCATAAATATGGTTTCCGTGACTGGGATTCTGTTCTGGCAGCCATCGGACATGGCGGCCTGAAAGAAGGCCAGGTGTTCAATAAACTTGTAGAGGCTTATGAGAGAGAGCATAAGAAGAATCTCACAGATGAGCAGGTTCTGGAAGCAGCTTCCGAATCCCAGGAGAAGCTTCACATTGCCAAGAGCAAGAGTGGTATTGTGGTAAAAGGTATCCACGATGTGGCAGTACGTTTTTCAAAATGTTGCAGCCCGATTCCAGGCGATGAGATCGTGGGTTTTGTTACGAGAGGACGAGGAATAACTATCCACCGTACAGATTGTGTGAATGTTCTGAATATGCCCGAGATTGACCGGAAGCGTCTTATTGAGGCGGAGTGGCAGATGCCGGATAAGTCGGATTCCGAGAAATATGAGGCAGAAATCCAGGTTTATGCAAACAATCGTACAGGACTTCTGGTAGATATTTCCAAGATCTTTACAGAGAGGAAGATCGATCTCCGTTCCATTAACAGCCGCACCAACAAGCAGGAACGTGCTACGATCTCTATGTCATTTAATGTATGCAGCAAGCAGGAGCTGAACTCTCTGATCGAGAAGATTCGCCAGGTTGAGAGCGTTATTGATGTAGAAAGAACAACGGGCTGACCCGATAAACGGAGGAGATTTTATGAGTAAGCTTGAAATGCAGCAGTGTGTGCTGGGCCAGGTATTTACCAACTGCTATTTTCTGAAAAATAAAGAAACCGGTGAAATGCTGATCGTGGATCCGGGTGATTATGCTGAGAAAGTTTTTCAGAAAGTAAATACCATGCAGGGAAAACCTGTGGGAATCCTTCTTACACATGGCCATTTTGATCACATTATGGCTGTAAAGGAAGTGAAGGAAAAATATCAGGTCCCGGTTTATGCATGCAGACAGGAAGAAGCGATGCTGGCAGAGCCGACGGTAAACATGACCGCTGTTTATGGAAGAGCCTGTTCCATAAAGCCGGATGTTCTTCTGGATGACGGACAGATTTTTGCAGCAGCCGGATTTTCCATTCAGATGCTTCATACACCGGGGCATACTAAGGGAAGCTGTTGTTATTATATCAAAGATGAAGATGTTCTTTTCAGCGGAGATACGCTGTTTTGCGGATCTGTTGGCCGCACGGATTTTCCGGGAGGAAGTTCCACGGAGATCGTAAGAAGTCTTCACAAACTTGTGGAGACACTGCCGGAAGATACAGAGGTATTTCCGGGACATGATACATCTACAACCATTGGTTATGAAAAGAGGTATAATCCATTTGTATAGAATTGGCATTTTGTTTCAGAACAGAGATTTTGAACATGATGTGTATGAGCTGATCAAAGCGTTTTATCCCGGAAATGAGATCACTTCTCTTTATGAGGAGGATGGGGCGGATTATGACATCCGTTTCCGGGTTTTACGTGATGAGGGAGGCTATGCCATCAGTTACGATAATGGAATCGATAAACAGACAGCTCATGGAGCTGTGACAGAAGGGCAATCCAGTGGAGAAGCTTCGGATGCCCTTATTTCTTGCGATGATGCCCATGACACCCGCAGACAAAATAAAGATGCCATCAAATATGCCCTGTATCAGATGCTTTCCAGAGCAACAGGAAAGAGTCTCCCCTGGGGAAATCTTACAGGTATCCGTCCTGTAAAGATGGCTATGGGAATGCTGGAATCCGGGATGAAGAATACGGATATTGCCAGATATATGAGAGAACAGTATCTGGTGAGCCCGGAGAAAACAGCTCTTGCAGTTACCATTGCGAACCGTGAGAGGGATATTCTGAAGAATATTGATTATGAAAATGGATACAGTCTTTATGTGGGAATTCCTTTTTGCCCAAGTATATGTCTGTACTGTTCTTTCAGTTCCTATCCGCTGGAGAGATGGCGCAAATATGTAGAGGACTATCTGGATGCCCTGATCAAAGAAATTCAGGCAGTTTCCCGGATGATGAAAAACAGAAAATTAGACACGGTCTATATTGGCGGTGGAACCCCGACTACGCTGGAACCTGATCAGCTTAGAAGACTTCTTTCTGCTATCACGGAATATTTTCCGTGTGAAGAGCTGGAGGAGTTTACTGTTGAGGCAGGAAGGCCGGACAGTATCACTTTAGAGAAGCTCCAGGCAATCAGGGAATTTCCGGTTACAAGGATTTCCGTAAATCCTCAGACTATGAATCAGGAAACGCTGGATATTATTGGCAGACGCCATACAGTAGAGCAGACAAAAAATGCTTTTTATATGGCAAGAGAAGCTGGCTTTGACAATATCAATATGGATCTGATCGTAGGACTTCCGGGAGAAGATATCACAAAAGTCCAGCATACACTGGAGGAGGTAAAAGCCCTCAGGCCTGACAGTCTGACTGTACATTCCCTTGCAGTGAAGCGTGCGGCAAGACTGAATATTTTCCGCGACAAATACCAGGAAATGACCTTCGAGAATAATCAGGAGATCATGAACCTGACCATGAAAACTGCTTACGAAATGGGAATGGGCCCTTATTATCTTTACAGACAAAAGAATATGAAGGGAAATTTTGAGAATGTCGGTTATTCTGAGGTTGACAAAGCAGGGATTTACAATATACTGATTATGGAGGAAAAGCAGCCGATCATCGCACTGGGTGCAGGTGGTTCCTCCAAACTTGTGTTTGATCACGGACAGAGGATCGAGCGTGTGGAGAATGTGAAAGATGTTACCAATTATATTACACGTATTGATGAGATGATCGAGAGAAAACGTGAGGGCATTACAAAATGGCTGTAGATCGAAAGGAGAGACGGATCCTTGAAAAGCGTACAGAAGATAAATGAAAATACGCAGGATCGGATCCTGGAAATGGATCTTTCCGCGGAGCTGAAGCACGGAGTTGTTGTCAGTAACCTTGCCTATGATGTGGCGAAGGAGCTTGGCCTTGGTGAGGAGGAATGCTATCAGCTGGCTATTGCAGGAATGCTTCATGATATTGGCAAGCTGAAGCTTGAGGGATATATCAACGGACAGGAACAGAATCCGATGGTCATTGAGGAACTGAAGTATGTTCGTATGCACTCCACATTGGGCTATGAGATCCTGAAGGATCAGGGATATTCGGAGTATGTGCTGGAAAGTATTCTTTATCATCATGAGAATTATGACGGCAGCGGCTATCCCAGCAACAAAAGCGGAAGAGAGATCCCTGTGGGAGCAAGAATCTTAAGGGTTTGTGATGTATATGCGGCACTGAGTATGGACAGACCATACAGGAAAGCTCTTGAGGACGATGAGGTCTTACGGCTTATGATCGATGAGATTAAAAACTTTGATATGCAGGTATTCCTTGCATTTCAGAGGGTGATTCATAAAGGAGGAAACTATGGCATTAAAAAAGAAACCGGTTACAGGAATGAAGGACATTTTACCAAAGGAAATGGCAATCCGTAACTATGTAATGAATATGATCAGAGAGACTTACGGAACATTTGGATTTTCCGCAATTGAGACTCCCTGTGTAGAACATATTGAGAATCTTTGCAGTAAGCAGGGCGGAGAGAATGAGAAACTGATCTTTAAGATCATGAAGAGAGGCGAGAAACTGAAACTGGATACAGCAACATGTGAGAACGATCTGACTGATTCCGGTCTCCGTTATGATCTGACTGTACCGCTTTCCAGATATTATTCCAACAATGCCAATGAGCTTCCTGCTCCATTTAAGGCACTTCAGATGGGAAATGTATGGAGAGCTGACCGCCCTCAGAGAGGCCGTTTCCGTCAGTTTATGCAGTGCGATATTGATATCCTGGGCGAACCGACTTACCTGGCTGAGATCGAACTTGTACTTGCAACTACAACACTTCTTGGAAAACTGGATTTCCACAACTTTACGATCCGTATCAACGACAGAAGAATTCTGAAAGCAATGGCCCAGTACAGCGGATTTCCGGCAGAGAGTTTTGACACGGTATTCATCATTCTTGACAAAATGGACAAGATCGGTATCGAGGGTGTAGCAGAGGAGCTTGAAAAAGAGGGCTTTGCAAAAGAGAGCATTGACACTTATCTGGGACTTTTCCGTGAGATCACCAATGATGTTGAGGGCGTTCGTTATATTAAAGAGAAACTTTCCGATGTTCTGGATGCAGGCATTGCAGAGGATCTTGAGACTATCATCAATACAGTAGAATCTGTAAAAACAGCAGACTTCAAGATGTCCTTTGACCCGACACTGGTACGAGGAATGTCCTATTATACAGGTCCAATCTTCGAGATTTCCATGGATGAGTTTGGTGGAAGTGTTGGCGGTGGCGGACGCTATGATGAGATGATCGGTAAATTTACAGGCAATAATACCTGTGCCTGCGGTTTCTCCATTGGATTTGAGAGAATAGTTATGCTGCTTCTTGAGAGAGGCTATGAGATTCCGACCAAGAACGGTAAAAAAGCATACCTGATCGAGAAAAATATGCCGGCAGATAAGCTTCTTAACATTCTGAAACAGGCAACAGAAGAGAGAAGTGCTGGTACACAGATCAATATCTCCATTATGAAAAAGAATAAAAAGTTCCAGAAAGATCAGCTGGCAGCAGACGGTTATACAGAGTATGTAGAATTTTTCAACAGAGACTGAAATGCCTGTCTGAAAAACGGAGATAGCAGAGTAAATTAAAATGACTATGAAAAATAAAAATAGTCAGAGGAGGATAAAGAGATGGCTGAAAGCATGCAGGGACTGCACAGAACCTGCCGATGTGCAGAAGTGACCACAGAGATGGTCGGAAAAGAAATAACATTAATGGGATGGGTGGCAAAAGCCAGAAATAAAGGAGGTCTTGTATTTGTAGATCTTCGTGACCGTTCCGGAATCATGCAGCTGATTTTTGAGAATGGCAGTATTGATGAGGAAGGCTTTACAAAAGCAGGTAAACTCCGCAGCGAATTTGTTATCGCAGTAACGGGTACTGTAGAGAAACGTGGAGGTGCAGTTAACGAGAATCTTGCAACAGGTGAGATCGAGCTTCGTGTAAAAGCTCTCCGTGTTCTTGCTGAGGCAGATGTACCGCCATTTCCGATTGAAGAGAACAGCAAGACAAAAGATGAGATACGTCTGAAATACCGTTATCTTGATTTAAGAAGACCGGATCTTCAGAGAAATATCATGATGAAGAGTAAGGTTGCACAGCTTACGAGACAGTTTTTCGCAAGCGAGGGATTCCTTGAGATTGAGACACCAATGCTTGGAAAGAGTACTCCCGAGGGAGCCAGAGACTATCTGGTACCATCACGTGTTCATCCGGGAAGCTTCTACGGACTTCCGCAGTCTCCACAGCTGTACAAGCAGCTTCTGATGTGCTCCGGATTTGACCGTTATATCCAGATCGCAAGATGTTTCCGAGATGAGGATCTTCGTGCTGACCGTCAGCCGGAGTTCACGCAGATCGATATGGAACTTTCTTTCGTAGATGTAGACGATGTTATTGATGTTAATGAGAGATATCTTGCATTCCTGTTTAAAGAAGTTCTGGATATTGATGTAAAACTTCCGATCCAGAGAATCACCTGGCAGGAAGCTATGGATCGTTTCGGTTCTGACAAACCGGATATGCGTTTCGGCATGGAACTTCATGATGTCAGTGATATTGTGAAAGACTGCGGTTTCGGTGTATTCACAGGTGCTCTCGAAAACGGCGGAAGCGTTCGTGGTATTAACGCAGAAGGCCAGGGAGGCATGCCGAGAAAGAAAATTGACAAACTTGTTGAATTTGTAAGAGGATATGGTGCAAAAGGTCTTGCATACATTGCCATTGCAGAAGACGGAACCAGAAAATCTTCCTTTGCCAAATTCATGAAAGACGAAGAAATGGATGCCCTTGTAAAAGCTATGGATGGTAAGCCGGGAGATCTGCTTCTTTTCGCAGCAGACAAGACTAAACTTGTATACGATGTACTGGGAGCACTTCGTCTTGAGCTTGCAAAACAGATGGATCTTCTTGATAAAAATGAGTACCGTTTCGTATGGGTAACAGAGTTTCCACTTCTTGAGTGGAGTGAGGAAGAGAACCGCTTCACAGCTATGCACCATCCGTTTACCATGCTGATGGAGGAGGATCTTCCGCTTCTTGATACTGATCCTGGAAAAGTCCGTGCAAAAGCTTACGATATTGTTCTTAACGGAAATGAGATCGGCGGAGGTAGTGTGCGTATCCATCAGGATGATATTCAGGAAAGAATGTTTGAGGCACTTGGCTTCACAAAAGAAGCTGCACATGAGCAGTTCGGATTCCTTCTGGATGCCTTCAAATACGGAGTTCCGCCACACGCAGGACTTGCATACGGTCTTGACAGACTTGTTATGCTTATGGCAAAGGCAGATACCATCCGTGACGTTATCGCTTTTCCGAAGGTTAAAGATGCTTCCTGCCTGATGACTCAGTCACCAAGCCAGGTAAGTGAGGCACAGCTTCATGAGCTGGGACTTGATCTTGAGCCTGAGAAGGAAGAAAAAGAGGAAGAATAATTTATCATGCAGCCGACAATCTATACATTTCTGATCGTTTGTCCACTTGTATTTCTTGCCGGATTTGTAGATGCTGTAGCAGGTGGGGGAGGACTTATCTCCCTGCCTGCTTATCTTTTGTCCGGAGTTCCCATACATAATGCAGTTGCAACCAATAAGCTTTCTTCTGCGACCGGAACGCTAATCTCTACGATCCGCCTGTGCAAAAACAATTTTGTGGACTGGGTACTGGTGATCCCCTGTATTCCTATGGCTCTTCTGGGATCTACCATAGGGGCACATCTGGCACTTGTAGCAAGTGATAAGCTTTTAAGATATATGCTGATTCCTGTTCTTCCGATCGTGGCTTTTTATGTACTTCGAAAGAAGAATATGGATGAGCAGGGCGGTGAGATCGCCAGAAAGAAACAGATTTTAATCTGTGCCATCTGCTCTCTTGCTGTGGGATGTTACGATGGATTTTATGGGCCTGGAACAGGTACATTTCTGCTGCTTCTGTATACAGGGGCAGCGAAGATGAGCGTGGCAAAAGCTTCCGGTACGATGAAGCTTACCAATCTCTCTTCCAACGTGGCAGCTCTTGTGGTGTTTCTTTTAAGTGGAAAAATCATGATCACTCTTGGAATCGCCGCTTCTGTATTTTCCATTGCAGGACATTATACAGGAGCAGGTATGGTCATGAAAAACGGAAGCCGGATCATCCGGCCGATTATCCTTGTGGTGCTTGCTTTGCTTTTTATCAAGATCATATCAGGGGTATAAAAAAAATATTAGATATCACATATGAAGAAAACTAAAACTCCCGCAGGGATCGTGCTTTTCGAAAAAAGAAAAGCGTGGAATCTTGCGGGAGTTTTTTGTTTAATATGTTCAAATCCTATTATTCGGTTTCTTCAGAATTATCGGAAGTGTTGTCTGAGCTGTCATCGTCGGAAGGAATATCTTCAGTAGCTTCGCTGGAAATATCTGTATCAGAAATTTCCTCAGAATCAGCATCTTCAGCTGCATCTTCCGGAACAGGTGAAGCAGTCAGAGTTCCGAAAATAGCGTTGCCAAGTTCTGTACCTGCATCTTCCAGTTTCCAGGAAGCGCCGTCATTAGTCAGATGGAAAGTAGCAGTGGCTGTTATGGTGGCCTCATTGTTTTTGATGCTGTCAAGAAGAAGTTCGTGGGACTTATTGTATCGTTTCTGTGATCCGTCTATCACGGCATCAGCAGAATCCAGATAAGTATTCAGCTCTTCTTCATACTGAGAGAGGATGGAATCGCTGTCAAAAGTGGTAAGTTCTGCATTGACCGTGGCACTGTAACCGGATGCAGAAGTATCTGTTATTTTATAATTAAAACAGGAATGAAACTGTTCCATCAGGGCAGAGGCAATGGCATTTTTGGCAGAGTCAGAAGTGTTGAGTATTGAATCCAGACCAAGATAATTGGCCATCTGCTGCACATCCATATCCTGAAGCGTTTTCAGATAGATATCAAGGGTCTTATCCGGTGGAACAAGATCAGGATCAGACAGATAAGAGATAAGACCGCCGACCAGATCATTTTCCAGAGAAGCGCTGTGTGTGATCTCCCAGTCCGGTTCAGAGGAAGAACCATGGTTGATCAGCTGAACCGATGTATTGCGTTCAGCAGTATTGTAGGAGTTATTTTTTAACAGTTTATGCAGGAGCAGATAACGCTCTTCCAGAGAATTGCTGTTTTTATCAGTGTTTTCTTCGCCGGAAGCGGTTTCCAGGATTTCATTCTGGAGGCTTGCAGAAATAAAATCTTTCGCAAGAGTCTCCGCATCCAGAGTGGTAAGCCGTATAAGGGCAGAAGCAGTTTTCTGGTTCTGGTCAACAGAAATATCCAGAATTTTGTAATCGAAATTCCGGAAAAAGAGAGAAAAAACTTCCTTTATATCATCAGAAAGCTCTGCATTGTTTTCAGAATCCGGAAACAGTTCCTGGTACGATATGTATTTCATGGTTGTATCAGAATCCAGATTTTTGAGAAGATCCAGATCCTTTGAGATAGCTTTTTCTGCTGATGTTTTTGCTGAATGGGAACAGCCACACATAAAGACTGCCAGAAAAACAAAGAAAAAAGCCAGCAGGTATTTCACTGTCTTCATATCGTTCTTTCCTTTCAAAAAAATTTACATTTAATTTTACCAGAAATCGCCTTAAAAGTCAAAAAACCATTAAAACCATACGATTTTCATGAAAAAATAGTGAAAAATTTGTGAAATCTGCATCACTTTCCCAAGGGACTTTTCTTTTTGGTTTTAATCTGATATGATGTTTTAAGCAACATATAGTTTCTGCATTAAGCTGAGAAAAGAGGACAGATATGAAAAAACGCATTTTAATTGCCCTTGGGATCCTCATCCTGGCAGCTGGAATCGGAGCAGGCGGCTGGTATTATTATACACATCATACAGGATCCACAGGCGGCAGTGATACCGTATATGTAACTAAGATAAGTAAACTTTCGGAGACAGATTCCGGCGTTGAGAACCGGTATGCCGGTGTGGTAGAACCGCAGGAGACTGTACAGGTAAAGATTGAGAGTGGACGGAAGGTAAAAGAAGTGCAGGTAAAAACAGGTGAGGAAGTGAAGAAGGGACAGCTTCTTTTCCAGTATGATCTTGGAAGCATTCAACAGAGTCTCCAGGAAGCACAGCTGGCACTGGATCGTCTGAAGAATGAGGCATTAAGTATCTCTGATCAGATCACTACACTGGAAACTGAGAAAAAGAAGGCTACAGCAGACAATCAGCTTTCCTATACAATAGAAATCGAAACACAGAAAATGAATCTCAAGAAGAACGAGTACGATCAGAAGAGCAAACAGGCAGAGATTGAGAAACTTTCTCAGGCAACTCAGAACACGGAGGTTCGTAGCGAGATTGATGGAGTGATCCAGAAGATCGATACTTCCAAGATGGGCGGAGATGAATCTGAGGGAGTGAATGATACACTTACAGAGGGAGATTCTTCAGATTCCGGTTCCGGGGACAGTTCCAGCAATGCTTTTATCACGATCCTGAGTACAGGTGCTTATCGTGTAAAGGGAACAGTAAATGAGATAAACAGAGATTCCATTATTGAGGGAACACCTGTGATCATCCGGTCCAGAGTAGATTCATCAAAGACATGGAAGGGAACCATGGGGGCTGTGGACATGGATAATTCTACTGAGAATAACAGCTCAGACATGGCTATGTATGGAATGTCCGGTTCAAGCGATGATCAGACATCCTCCAGTACATATCCTTTTTATGTGAATCTGGATTCTTCTGACGGCCTGATGCTTGGACAGCATGTTTATATTGAAGCAGATGAAGGTCAGGATGAAGAAAAGATCGGTATCTGGCTGAATGACTATTTTATTGTTGATGCAGATACAGATAACCCTTATGTATGGGTTTCAGGAGACGATAATAAACTGGAGAAGAGAAACGTTGTACTGGGGCAGTATGATGAGAATCTTGCAGAATATGAGATTGCAGATGGCCTTACTGAGAAAGATAAGATCGCATTTCCGACAGATGAGTTGAAAGAAGGAATTTCTGTGGTAGAAGGAACTACCAGCCAGACTACTGCGGCTATGTACGATACCGGGGACAGCGAAGAGGATTATGGAGATAGTTCTGATGCAGATTATGGAGATCTGGAAAGTGATGGAGAAGAACCGGAGATGATCGAAGATGGAACATCAGACAGTGATATGACGGATGTTACCGATGATATTTCTTCTGGAGATGATCTTGTTCCGATGGAAGGAGCACCGACAGAATGATTTTGGATTTAAAAGGAATATATAAGGATTACCAGCAGGGAAAAATGACAGTTCCTGTACTGAAGGACGTGAATTTTTCTATGGAGGAGGGAGAATATGTTGCAATCATGGGGCCGTCCGGTTCCGGAAAGACCACACTGATGAATATTATCGGATGTCTGGATAAGCCGACCAAAGGTACATTCCTCCTGAATGGGGAAGATATCGCCAAATGCTCTGAGAATGAGATGTCAGATCTCCGCCTTAAGACGATCGGTTTTGTATTTCAGAGTTTTCATCTTCTTCCAAGGCAGAGTGCACTTACCAATGTGGAATTGCCTCTGAATTACGCGAAAGTTCCCAAAAAAGAACGCAGGGAACGAGCATTGAAGGCACTGGAACGAGTTGGACTTGCAGAACGAGTGAATTTCAAGCCGAACCAGTTATCAGGAGGACAGATGCAGAGGGTTGCCATTGCAAGAGCTATTGTGAACAATCCGAAACTCCTGCTGGCTGATGAGCCTACCGGTGCGCTGGATACGAAGTCCGGAGCACAGGTTATGGAACTTTTTCAAAAACTGAATGATGAAGGAGTTTCTGTACTGATGATCACCCATGACCCTGAGATTGCAGCACATGCCAAGAGAGTTGTTACCATCCGTGATGGTGAGCTGCAGGAAAAGAGGTGATAACATGAAAATTGTGAAGAGAGTCATTGCAGGTGTGCTGATCGTGGTACTTGCTGTGGGAGGAATCTACATAGGCCTGCGACATGTAAAAGAATCCAAGGTAACAGAAGTACCGGTAACAAGTGTCAGCAATCTGCAGACGGACTGGTATTCTGAAACAACTTTGGACGGAACCATTACTACCAATGTTACCCAGAATGTAAACATGGATAAGGATATGATCATTGATAAGATATATGTTTCACAGGGTGACGATGTAAAAAAAGGAGACAATCTGATCTCTTTTGACATGACTCTTGTAGAGATGGAACTGAATATTGCAAAACTGAAACTGCAGAAACAGGAACAGGATCTTGCCAAGGCACAGAAACGTCTTGTAAGTCTTCAGAACGGAGGCCCTGTTGAGGATGATACAGACGGTACAGATGATGCAGGGCTGGATTCAGTAGGCAATAAAACAGGAAGTGATGATGAAATGAGTTCATCTGATGCAGGATCTGATGGAAACGGAGATGATTCCATGCAGTCAATAACCGGATCAGCTGCATCTGTGGCAGATGGAAATTATCTGGCATCCGCATCTCATCCGTTGCTTCTCAGTGCTTTTACGGAAGCGTCATTCGACACAGCTGTACAGGCAGCGGAAACTGTGCAGTCAGACGAAACAGAAACTACAGATAATGCTTCCCAGGGTGCGGAGGATCTTTCACAGGATACATCTTCCGGAGATTTCAGCAGCGACAGTAATCAGTCATCCGATAATGTTACAGATGATTCCGATGATGCCACTGCCGGACCATCTTTTCAGGATCCTTCAGCCAGTGATTTTACAGATGGAGGAGCAGACTGGAATTCAGGAACAGATGATGCACCGACAGTATCTCCGACTCCAACGCCAACGTTAGGACCTGATGAACTTCAAAATCCGGATTATACAGAACCGGGAATTCCGGGAATTACAGACGGTGAGCCACAATTTTATAAGAAACTGGATTATAAATCTGAGCCTTTTACAGGTACTGGTACAGAGGAAGATCCATATGTTTTTCTGGTAAGCAGTGCCAAAGGCAAAGTTACAGTTATGGGATCTTTCTTTAACCGTATGGCCGGCTACAGTGAAGATGGAACAAAGGTAGTACAGGAAGGCGGAAGCTGGTTCCAGCTGGAATTCCATGAGAATGACACCATTGCAGATTTCAATGACAGGAAAGTATCCTGTACAGGATATTATCTTATTGATGGAAGCCTTCTGGAAAAACCTGTTTATATGTATGCAGAGACAGAATTTACATTGGATGGAGCATCAAAGTATGATAACAATTCCGGTGATGATGATATTCCGGGTGATGGAGGAGACGGAGATGACAGTACAGATGGTAGTGCCATGTCAAGAGAGGATGCCATCAAGATCCAGAAGAATAAGATATCAAGTCTGAAGCTTGATATTGAAGAAAATAATCTGAATATCACCAAACTTGAAAATAAGGTAAAGAACAAACTTGTGACAAGCAAGCTGGATGGAACAGTTGCATATATTGGCGATGAGGCAACCGGTTCTTACAATGGAGATGCTTTTCTTAAAGTAAAGAGTAAAGATGGATTCTATGTAACCGGTACAGTCAGTGAGCTGATGAGGGATCAGATGCAGGAGGGCGCGCTTCTTCAGTGCACCAGTTATGATTCCGGAAGCTTCGAGGCCAGAGTTTTGAATGTATCGGACTATCCGGTGGATTCCTCCAACAATTTTTCTTATGGAGGAGATTCCAATCCTAATGTATCTTACTATACATTTAATGCGGAGATCACAGATCAGTCCTTGCAGTTCACAGATCAGGATTATGTGACCATAACTCTGCAGTCTAATAAACTTGCAAAAGGAAGTCTCGTTGTGATGAAAGCTTTTATCCGGACAGAACATGGAAACAGCTATGTTTATAAAGACAATAACGGAACTTTAAAGAAACAGCAGGTTACAGTTGGAAGTATTGTAAACAATGGCTACTATGCAGTCGTAACATCTGGTCTGAAATCGGATGATCTTCTGGCATTCCCTTATGGGGATACCGTACAGGAAGGTGCCCGGACAAAAGAAGTATCGCTGGATGATATGTATAACGAATAACAGGAAGGAGAAATTTCATGCTTGAAAATATACGCCTGGCTTTTCAGGGAATATGGTCACATAAGATGAGATCCTTTCTGACCATGCTTGGTATTATTATTGGTATTGCATCAATTATTGCAATTGTATCTACGATCAAGGGAACCAGTGAACAGATTAAGGAAGACCTGATCGGTTCCGGAAACAACACAGTGCAGGTTCTTCTTTATGATGGAGACAGCACATATGACATGGATTACGGTTCCTATGGAAACAGTTCCACGCCGCCGGTTATATCCGATGCCCAGAAATCAGCGATCGGTGATCTGGATCATGTGCTCAGCTCCACTTTTTATTACAGCAGCCAGTCTGCAAGTGTTTATTATATGAACACAAGTTTTCAGGGAGGAACTGTATACGGAATTGACCGGAATTATCTTAAAACCATGAGTTATATGGTTCAGTCCGGAAGGGGGTTTGTGCAGAAGGATTATGACAGCTTTCGCAAAGTTGCTCTTGTAGATTCCAATGCCGCACAGAATATTTTCGGAAGTGAGAATCCTGTAGGAAAGACCATTGAGGTTGGTTCAGAGCCATATGTTATTGTAGGAGTGATTACCCAGAGTGAGGACAGCATGCCTAAGATCAACACACTTTCCGAGTATGAGGAATATTCCCAGACGATCATGGGAAGCGTGATGATTCCGGATGCTACCTGGCCGATTGCATTTAAGTTTGATCAGCCTCAGAATGTGATCGTCCGTGCAGACAGCACAGATAATATGAGTGCTGTGGGCAAAGCAGCAGAGGATGTGCTGAATACAGGAATCCAGAATGAACAGAATAAGACGAATTTCAAATACAAGGCAGAGGATATCATGGAGAAGGTCAAGAACCTGCAGAAGCTCAGTGAGAGTACCAATCAGCAGCTGATCTGGATCGCAAGTATCTCTCTTCTTGTAGGTGGTATCGGTGTTATGAATATCATGCTGGTATCTGTCACAGAACGTACCAGTGAGATCGGTCTGAAAAAGGCTATCGGAGCAAGAAAGAATATTATCCTGGGGCAATTTCTGACGGAGGCTTCAGTACTGACCAGTATTGGAGGAATTATAGGAGTTGTTCTTGGAATCATACTATCCAGGGTGGTGGCTCAGGTCTCAGGGGCACCAACGGCTATCAGTGTACCGGCTATTATCGGTTCTGTGGTATTTTCCATGCTGATCGGTCTGATCTTCGGACTTCTCCCATCTGTAAAGGCAGCTAATCTTAATCCGATTGATGCCCTTCGCAGTGAGTAGAAAATAATTTACACATAAAAACACAGCACATGTATTTGCGGAATAGTTTCGGCAACATGTGCTGTATTTTTATATCTGAAGATCAATAGTTTTTGGAGTTTGAGGACTGTTTCGGGAGAAGCATGGTAAAGGTCGCCCCGCCGCCTGGAGTCTCAGAAACTGTAATGGTTCCGCCGTGAAGAGAAACGATCTCCCTGGCAATGGAAAGGCCAAGACCAAAATGCTGTTTGTCTTTCCTAGAGGAATCTATGCGGTAAAAACGCCGGAATACTTCTTTTCTGGACTCTTCCGGAATACCGGGCCCGTTATCGGAAATAGTAAGCAAGATTATATGACTGGCGGCTGGGCGGCCTTGCAGAAGATGCCCAGGATGGCTGTGTGATCAGCCGAAAAACGGCAGAGGAACTTTTTGGAACCCCAAATGCCACAGGAAACATCCTGACAGTAAAGGGAGAAAACTATACAGTTCGGCAGGTTCTTCCCTGGAAGGAAACGCTTCTTTTGATCAGACCCCGGAAAAAAGATACCGTATATACCAGGGTTTTCCTGAAAATGCAGGGGGACACGGGAAAAACGAAGGTCAGCCAGTTTCTTATGGAAAACAGCCTTACCGGTTTTGTAAATGGTGAAACTATAAAAGACTGGATTCCGGATCAGTGGTCAGATTTTGGGTTCTGGATGAAAAAATGGAAAGAAATGAAAACGAATTTCCAGAGGTATCTGATGCTTCCGAAAACAGCTGTTCAGGCAGAGCGGATACAATGTGTTTTTCGCGGAATGGCAGAATTTATTTTGTCGCTTTTGCTGTATATATGGCAAAAAAAGAAAACATAAATGGGAGTTTTACAGGTTTTTTACAGATCATAAAAAAATCGTGGCAGAATCTTTGGATAGTGTGATATAATACATCATAAGTGGGCAAATACAAAAACAGAAGGAGATAATTTCATGAAGGTTTTGGAAGGTAAATCTGTATTTTCCGGTATTGCGATCGGTAAGATCTCAATCCTCCAGAAAGTTGACACCAGTGTTAAACGTGTTCACGTGGAGGATCCGGAAGAAGAGGTAAAGCGTGTGGAGGCCGCCAGAGAGCAGGCTGTGGCACAGCTTCAGAAGCTTTATGACAAGGCTCTTCAGGAAGTTGGAGAGTCCGGAGCGGCAATCTTTGAGGTTCATCAGATGATGCTGGATGATGATGACTATCTGGATTCCATCCACAACATTATCCGTACAGAGTCTGTAAATGCAGAATATGCGGTTGCAACAACTGGTGATAACTTTTCATCAATGTTCGCACAGATGGACGACGATTATATGAAAGCAAGAGCAGCTGATGTAAAGGATATCTCAGACCGTCTGGTACGTGTGCTTTCCGGCCATGGAGATGGAGAGCTTGAAGCATCCGAGCCGGTGATCGTAGTTGCAGAGGATCTTGCACCAAGTGAGACTGTACAGATAGATAAGAGCAAGGTTCTTGCTTTTGTCACAAGAAAAGGTTCTTCTAACTCACATACTGCGATTCTTGCGAGAACCATGAATATTCCGGCGCTGATCAATATTGAATACGATGAGTCCATGGACGGTAAGATGGCAGTCGTAGACGGAAAGAGCGGAAATCTGATCGTTGGGCCGGATGCAGAGACCCTAAAAAAATATGAGGATATGCGTGCCGATGAACTTGCACAGCGTGCAATGCTCAAAGAGCTGAAAGGTAAAGAAACTGTTACCAAGAGCGGTCGTAAGCTCCACCTTTATGCCAACATCGGAAGTACAGGTGATGTTGCGAATGTACTTGCCAATGATGCGGAAGGCATCGGACTTTTTCGAAGTGAATTCGTATACCTGGAAAAAGAAGACTATCCTACAGAGGAAGAGCAGTTTCAGGTTTACAAGACCGTAGCTCAGAATATGGCCGGCAAAAAAGTTATCATTCGTACTCTGGATATCGGAGCGGACAAGCAGATCGATTATTTCAATATGGCGCATGAGGAAAACCCTGCAATGGGATATCGTGCGATCCGTATCTGTCTGGACCGTCCGGAAGTATTTAAGACACAGCTGAGAGCGCTTTTCCGTGCAAGCATGTTCGGAAATATTTCCATCATGTATCCGATGATCATCTCTGTAACTGAGGTGAAGCAGATCAAGACTATTGTAGCAGAAGTAAAAGCAGAGCTTAAAGAACAGGGGATCCCGTTCCGTGATGACGTGGAGCAGGGTATCATGATCGAGACTCCGGCAGCTGTTATGATCAGTGATCTTCTTGCAAAAGAGGTTGATTTCTTCAGTATCGGAACCAATGATCTGACCCAGTATACACTGGCTATTGACCGTCAGAATGCAAAGCTGGATAATATCTATGATTCCCATCATGAGGCAGTTCTCCGTATGATCCAGATGGTTGTGGACAATGCACACAAAGAGGGTATCTGGGCCGGAATCTGCGGTGAGCTTGGTGCAGATACTACACTTACTGAGAGATTTGTAGAGATGGGACTGGATGAGTTGTCCGTATCTCCGACATTTGTTCTTCCGGTTCGAAAGATCGTAAGAGAAATGAAATAAAACACAGATCATAAATAGATAAGGATATTTTTGATAAATAGTGTGACAGCTGCTGTGCATAAATATTTGTATGGCAGCTGTTTTTTTAGTTACTGTTCACGAAGTGAACAGTAACCTGTTTGCGGAATCTTCATGGAAAATTTCCAATTGTGGTATAGAAAAAAATATGATACACTAACATCATGGCTTTCTAAAGCAGTTCAAAGAATTAGTCCATCAGGGGCTGATGCATTAATTCTTTGAACTGTGAGATAACAGACCAGGAGGAGAGAAAGAATGGGCAAAATTGCCATTGTAACAGACAGCAACAGCGGTATCACACAGGCACAGGCAGAAGAGCTTGGCGTTTATGTGATACCGATGCCGTTTTATATTAATGAAAAAATGTATCTTGAAGGTGTAACTCTCACTCAGGAAGAGTTTTATGAGAAGCTTAAGAAGGATGAATCGATCTCTACATCTCAGCCAAGTCCGGCTGATCTCTGTGATTTGTGGGACAAGCTTCTGAGAGATTATGAGGAAATCGTTCATATCTCGATGTCAAGCGGATTGAGCGCATCCTGTTCTACAGCAATGGGACTTGCCATTGACTATAACGGACGTGTTCAGGTAGTAGATAACCAGAGGATTTCCGTAACACAGAGACAATCTGTAATAGACGCCAGGATGCTGGCAGAGGCGGGTAAGAGCGCGGCTGAGATCAAGAAGATCCTCACAGATCAGAAATTTGATTCCAGTATTTACATCACATTGGATACACTGAAATATCTGAAGAAGGGCGGAAGAATCACACCGGCGGCAGCAGCTATCGGAACAGTTCTCAACCTGAAACCGGTGCTTCAGATCCAGGGAGAGAAGCTGGATGCTTATGCAAAAGTCCGTGGCAAGAAGCAGGCGAAACGTGCCATGCTGAAGGCTATGAAGAAAGATTGGGAGACTCGTTTCCAGGAATATGCTGCAAAAGGTGAGATGTGTCTGGAAGCTGCTTATACCGGAAATCTGGAAGAGGCAGAAGAATTCAAGAGAGAGCTTCAGGAAGTATTCCCGGGACAGGAGATACATATGGATCCCCTTTCCTTAAGTGTTGCCTGCCATATCGGATACGGAGCACTTGCAGTTGCATGTTCAAGAAAAGTTACATTATAAATATATGAGGAGTTTTGAAACATGAAGAAGATTATGGAACAGATGGCGGAAGAACTTTCCGCAGCATTTGAAAAAGCAGGTTACGATCCGTCCTACGGAAAAGTTACTGTTTCCAACAGACCTGACTTATGTGAATATCAGTGTAACGGAGCTATGGCCGGAGCCAAGGCATACCACAAAGCCCCGTTCATGATCGCAGATGATGTTGTTGCACAGCTTGCAGACAGCCAGATCTTTTCCAGGGCAGAAGTTGTTAAGCCTGGATTTATCAACCTGGATGTTAAACCTGAATTTGTTGCTGAATATATGAATAAGATGGCAGAGGATGAGAAGCTTTCTGTTGAGACTGCCAAGAATCCGAAGACGATCATTATCGATTATGGCGGACCAAACGTTGCCAAGCCGCTTCATGTAGGACATCTCCGTTCTGCGATCATCGGTGAGAGCATCAAGCGTATCGGACGTTTTGTAGGACATAAGGTGATCGGTGATGTACATCTTGGAGACTGGGGTCTTCAGATGGGACTGATCATCACCGAGCTGAAACACCGGAAACCGGAGCTGGTATATTTTGATGACAGCTTTACCGGTGAATATCCGGCAGAAGCACCGTTTACCATCAGCGAGCTGGAAGAGATCTATCCATGTGCCAGTGGGAAGTCCAAAGAGGATGAGGCTTACCGTAATGAGGCACTTGAGGCAACCCATCTTCTTCAGCAGGGCAAACCAGGATACATGGCTCTCTGGAATCACATCATGAATGTATCTGTAACAGATCTTAAGAGAAACTACGCGAACCTGAACGTAGACTTTGACCTCTGGAAAAAAGAATCCGATGCACAGCCGTACATCCCGGATATGGTAGAGGATATGAAGAAGCGAGGATTTGCCTATGAGGATCAGGGCGCTCTTGTTGTAGATGTAAAAGAAGAGAGTGATACCAAGGAGATCCCTCCATGTATGCTTCTGAAATCAGATGGAGCTTCTCTCTATACAACTACAGACCTTGCTACTATCGTAGAGCGTATGAAACTCTTTCAGCCGGATGAGATCCTTTATGTTGTTGACAAGCGTCAGGAGCTGCATTTTATCCAGGTATTCCGCTGCGCAAGAAAAACCGGTCTTGTAAATCCGGAGACCAAGCTTTCCTTCCTTGGTTTCGGTACCATGAATGGAAAAGACGGTAAACCGTTTAAGACAAGAGAAGGCGGTGTTATGCGGCTGGAGAACCTGATCGCAGACATTGATGAGGAAATGTACCGCAAGATCGTGGAGAATCGCAGTGTAAAAGATAAAGATGCAAAGGATACTGCCAAGATCGTAGGACTTTCTGCGATCAAATACGGAGATCTTTCCAACCAGGCGACCAAGGATTACATCTTTGATGTTGACCGCTTTACATCCTTTGAGGGAAATACTGGTCCGTATATCCTTTATACTATCGTTCGTATTAAGTCGATTCTGAACCGTTATGTACAGGAGGGAGGAGATTTAAGTACAGGTAAGATCCTTCCGGCAGTCAATGCCAGTGAGAAGAACCTGATGCTTCAGCTTTCCGGCTTTGCAGCAATGGTTGAGAACGCTTTTGAAGAAAAAGCACCACATAAGATCTGTGCATATATCTATGAGGTATCCAATGCATTTAACAGCTTTTACCATGAGACCAAGATCTTAAGCGAAGAGGATCAGGCACAGAAGGAATCCTTCCTTCAGCTGCTCCAGCTTACAAGAAGAGTACTTGAAACAAGCATCGATCTTCTTGGATTCTCTGCACCGGATCGTATGTAATTTGTAAGGCAGGTATTTTGGTAAAATAGAATATTGAAGTGAGATTATTCAGTCCGCAGATATGCCATGGAAAGAGAAAACTCCCTGCATGGCTTCTGCGGACTGTTTTTAGGAAAAAACACTTTTCAAAAAGAACATCATGTGCTATAATACAATATATCTGATTTATCGATCTCCGGGGGTCCCCGGAATTTATCCCATTTATTATTTTTATTAATTTTAACCAAGAGGAAGGTGATCTGTCTGATTGGAACAGTTTTAAAAGACCGTTATTGCGTGATGGAACGGATTGGTCAGGGCGGAGGTGGAAGTCTTTATCTTGCCAGGGATATGGAACTTGGTGTTTTCCGCGCAGTAAAAGAAACTTCCATTATCAGAAAGCAGGAGGCAAAACTGATGCGGTTCCTGGAGCATCCTGCCATACCGAAGATTGTAGATTATGTGGAAGAGGAAGAGTTTTGTTATCTGATCATGGAATATATCCGTGGCCAGTCGCTTGGAGAGATTCTTAAAAACAAAGGGGATTTTTCCATAGAGGAAACTCTTCGGCTGGGAAATGAGATTGCGAAAGTGCTGGAATATCTTCACAGCAGAAAGCCAGCTGTTTGTTATGGAGACCTGAAGCCGGATAATCTTATGCTGTCTGAGAACGGACATCTCTATCTGGTGGATCTGGGAAGTGCCATGCTGAATTACGAAAGAAAAGGAAGGATCTGTGAAGGAACAAAAGGATATGCTGCACCGGAACAGTATCAGGGCAGGGTCAGTCCGGCAAGCGATATCTTTGCTTTGGGAAAAACGCTCCAGATTCTCAGCGGCAGAAGAGGTCTGATGTTCTTTCTATACCCGGAATTTTTCTGGTTTCTGTTTCGCTGTACGAGAAAACAGGAGAAATACAGGTATCAGAATATGGCTTCTGTCAGAAAAATTCTTGAAAAACTGGGGAAAAGATATCGTACCCTTACCTGGCGAAAACGTTTTCTGGAAAGCTTTGGCGTGATGTTTTTTGTGACTATACTGGTTTTGCTGGCAGGGATCATGAAACCTGCAGAGTTTTCGGCAGCAGTGGCCGAGGTGACAGATCTGTATTATCAGGCCGAGAGATACCAGACAGATTCCGGTTTTTCTGCATCCGGACAGAAGTTTCTACAGGCAGCAGAGAAGAAACTTCAGAAGCTGAGCAGGATCGATCAGGGAAAAGAGGAACAGAGATATATTGCTTTATTACTGGCCTGGAATGCAGAGCTTTTGGATGAGCCGGAACGAGCTGCTCTGTATTATGAAAACCTGCTTCTTTACGATGAAGGATTCAGGGATGGATACGGAGAATATGGAATGTTTCTGATCCGAAGAGAACAGAAGGGAGCCAGCGAGAAATTATGGAAGGATTATCAGGAAAAGGAGAAAAAGAATCTGTTGGAAGAAGGGAAAGGCAGAAATCTTCTGTTGTGGGAGGAGATCAATGAGAAGACGAAAAAAATATCTTAAATATGGTATGAACATTATGAGAAATGTGGGAGGGATTATTCTGTGCATGGCAGTTTTGGGAGGACAGACAGGGGGCTTTCAACTGGTTTATGGCTCTGCTGAAAATGCTGGATACAGTGAGTTCCAAAGTTTTGATACCGGTGGATTTGACATGGACATTGGAGAAGGAACAGGGCAGTTTCCGGATAACTGGGACAGTGCAGATAGTGGAAGTGGAAGTCAGATAGATGATGGCAGGAGTTACGGAGATTATGGAGATTACAGCGAGAGTGGAAATACAGGAGGAGATGTTGAAATTTCCGGGCTGGGCTCAGCAGCAGGAAATGGTGAGTCAGATTGGTCGGGGAATAACGATACCTGGCAGGACAGTACGCAGTGGGGGAATACACAGACAGAGTCAGGAAATTATTATGGAACTGATAATGGTGAAAATGCAGGTTCCGGGAATAGCGAAAACTCGGGGAGCACCGGGAGTATAAGTTGGAATGAAAGCAATTATGGAACGGAAGACAGTTTTCAGATAAGCGGTTCGACAAACAGCGGAGATAACAGAAATACAAGAAATCACAGATCAGAGGCAACATTAACACCGAAAATTTCTGCCAGTCCAACACCCGTTCCAACCCGAAAACCAGAGAAGACCAAAAATCCAACGTATCCCCCAAAAGTATCAAAAAGTCCCAGGATTTCACCAGCTTCCCAGAAACAGCAGAAACTGGCTCTTTTCTATTACCGGACAGACAAAACAGCTGATGCAGCATCAGATAAAGAAAAAAATAAAAAAACAACAGAAGAGAAAATACCGGAATTTATAACAGAAATAAAAGATTTCCACATTCAGCTAACCATAAAAGAGAACAACTGTAAGATTCCTGTACAGATCTTTTCTTTCCGTATCAACGGAAAAGAATCCGTCTGGCACTGGCAGGAACAAAAATTAACAGCCAGGATTCCCAAAGGCATATCCAATATAAAAACGGTGGAACTCCTGCTATCTGTACGTTCGGGAAGACTGTATCATGAAATCATGGACTTAAAAGACGAACAGTGATACAATAGGCATACTTACTGATTTTTGCACAGGAGGAATTATATGTATAAAGCAATTTTTTTTGACCTGGATGGAACCCTTACAGAGTCCGGAGAGGGCATTACAAAATCTGTACAGTATGCACTGGAGAAACTCGGAGTTTCCGCACCTGAACTGGAATCTTTGAAGGTTTTTGTAGGACCGCCGCTTCTGGAACAGTTTATGAAATATGCAGGATTTGATAAGGAAACTGCAGAGAAAGCAGTAGAGTATTACAGAGAACGGTATTCAGATAAAGGAATGTTTGAAAATACAGTTTATCCAGGCGTAGAGGAGGCTCTTAAGGAACTGAAGATGCGAGGATACCGTCTTGCAGTTGCGTCTGCGAAGCCGACCTATTATGTAACACAGATCATGGATCATTTTAATCTTACCAGATATTTTGAGGTGATCGCAGGAACAGATCTGCATGGACCGAAGGTTACGAAATCCCAGGTTATTGAGGAGGCTCTGGAGAGAATGAATCTTTCTGATCACAGAGACCAGGTGATCATGGTAGGTGACAGAGAGCACGATGTTCTGGGAGCCAGAAAATGCGGGATTGAATGCGTAGCAGTATCCTATGGTTATGGAAGCAGGGAAGAACTTGAGAAGGCTCAGCCGATCCAGATCGTAGCTTCTGCTGAAGAACTTCTGAATTTTTTCGACTGACCCCTCTGCACAGGCAGAATATTTTTCGAATGGTGTGGAGGGAACTCTATCCGGTAGGGATCCACTATCTGATTGGTCAGATCCTGGGAAGTGCAGTGCTTTTCTGGCTTATGGGACGAAGCGGGAATGTAAAGGATTCTTATTATAGTTATACCCTTGTGATCACAGGACTTACGGGAGTGCTGGTAATGTTTCCGGCCGTGTATTTTTACAGAAAAGACCGTGTGGGAAGGCTGATCGGAGGACTGACATCAATAGAAGAGCAGAAGCTGACAATCCCGGAAATACTGCTTCTTCTGGCAGCAGGAGCAGGTTTTGCCCAGTATGCCAATGTTCTGGTGGCGATTCTGCAGAACTGGATCCAGTCCACCACATATGGAGATACCATGTCCAAGATCACTTCAGGAAAAAGTCTTTTTATGATGATCTTCTGGATGGGGATCATTGCTCCGATAGCAGAGGAGATGATCTTCCGCTGGCTGGTTTATCTGAGACTTCGGGATCACTTTTCTGTTCTGGTTTCTGCTGTGATCTCGGCAGCATTTTTCGGGATCTATCACGGAAACATCCCACAGGCTGTTTATGCGTTTATTCTGGGGGCTCTCTTTGCCTGGTTCCTGGAAATGGGCGGTAATAAATGGGTCAGCGTTTTTCTGCATATAGGTGCAAATACATGGATTCTTATATTTGGAGAATATGCTGAGATACTGGTAAAGAAATTCGGGGCAGGAATGCTGCTGATGAGTTATGGTATCCTGGCAGTGGCGATGATTGGTGCATATCAGTATTTTGCACGCAAAGGCGAGAAGCGTGGCTACCGGGCTGTGTGATCCGCGAAAAGATAACTGAAAATTAACATATAAAAAAGAATCTGCATCAGAAGGATAAGTACCTGGAAATTCAGGTATACTTATCTGGCGGCAGATTCTTTTTTTATGAATCAGATGATTTCAATGTTTTAATTACGAAAAATAATAAACAGCGGGTAGGGAAAATGGAACTGTTATGGTAGTTTATATATTTTTTATATTTATTTAAGACCAGGCATATTGCAGTTCAAACTCATACATGCTAACATAAGTGTATTAAAAAGATTAATACACTTAATACATATATTACAGAGAAAGGAGTGTCATATGCTATTCTTGGATTATCAGGACAGGCGGCCGATCTATGAACAGATCGTGGAGAAATTCCGTCTGCTGATCCTGTCGGGGGCAATGGAACCAGATTCCAGAATGCCGTCAGTCCGCCAGCTGGCCATGGAATTATCCATCAATCCCAATACCATCCAGCGTGCCTATATGGAACTGGAGCAGCAGGGACTGATCTATCCGGTGAAAGGAAGAGGCAGCTTTGTTACAGGCAGCAGCGAGATACGGCGGATCGGAATGAAAGAAATTTTGCGTGAGCTGAGAGAAACGACAGAGAAGTGCAGAACTTTCGGCATAAAGGAAGAGGAAATTATACATGTGATCAGAGAATGCTACAAGGAGGGAGACAATGATTGAGATCAGAAACTGCAGCAAGGCATTCGGTAAAGTGCAGGCAGTAAATCAGGTAAGCATGGATATCGGAGAACATGAAGTGTTCGGACTTATCGGTTCCAATGGAGCAGGAAAGAGTACGCTATTACGTATCATGGCAGGAATCATCTGTCAGGACAGCGGAGAGGTACTGCTCGATGAACAGCCGGTTTTTGAAAATGAGAAGATAAAGGAGCAGTTTTTTTACATACCGGATGACGCCTACATCCCGGCTAACTATACAGCTTCTGATATGACAGAGTATTACAGATGTTTTTACCCGGGATTTCGGCAGGAACAGTTTGAGAAACTGATAAAACAGTTTCATCTGGATAAAAAAAGAAAGATCAGTACTTTTTCCAAAGGAATGAAAAAACAGCTTCTTGTAATACTGGGAATCTGTGCAGGAACGAAATATCTGTACTGTGATGAAACCTTTGACGGACTGGATCCGGTAATGCGCCAAGCGGTAAAGAGCCTTTTTGCATCGGAGATCATGAACCGGGAATTTACACCTGTGATCGCCTCTCATAATCTCCGTGAGCTGGAAGATATCTGTGATCATATCGGCCTTCTTCATAAGGGAGGAATTCTTCTTTCCAGAGATCTGGAAGATATGAAATTCCATATTCATAAGATACAGTGTGTACTTACAGACAAGTCAAAAGAAGAAATGCTGATAAAAGAACTGGACGTTCTTAAGACAGAACATCAGGGTTCCCTTTTGCTTCTTACGGTAAGAGGTACAAGAACAGAGATCATGGAGCGCGTTCAGGCGAAAAATCCTCTTTTCTGTGAGATACTTCCACTGACTCTGGAGGAAATTTTTATCAGTGAAACGGAGGTGGCAGGCTATGAAGTCAAAAATTTATTCTAGTGAATATATCAAAAACTCTTCAAAAGGACAGAGGTGGATCCCGGCATTTGCCATGATTGCATTTCTCCTTGCATTTCCGGTAGCGGAACTTATTCTGATGGGAAAATGGAATGAGCGTAGCTATACCCAGAGTCAGCTTGCCTATCTGTATTCAAGCTTGTGGAGCAGTGATTTTCTTACAATGGGAGCGATTGTTGCTGCAGTAACAGCATTTTTGGCTGCAGTAAGCGGATTCTGGTATCTGTATTCTCCAAGAAAAGTGGATTTTTATCACAGCCTTCCGGTAAAGAGAAGTGCACTGTTTTTGCATAGAGTATTACTGGCTGTTCTTTATTATCTGGTGCCATATGTGATCATGGAATTTGCTGCGGTATGCATCGGGGCAGCCAGAGGATATTACAGCCTTTCCATCATGAAAAAGGCACTGATACTGTTGGTGATCCATCTTCTGATGTACCTTCTGGTATATTTTTCCACGGTGCTGGCGATTGCCTGCACCGGTACCATGCTGATGGGCGCACTTGCATGGGCAGGGCTGTTTACATACAGTATCATTCTGGCAGTGATGCTGCAGATAAGCGGACATTTGTTTTTTGATACCTGGTACGAAGGCAATTACGGGATCCTAGCAGCAGTGAGGGATCTGGGGTCTCCCCTTATGGTAATTGTGAGCTTTATAGATAAATACAGCAGCGGGAACTATGGAAAACAGTTAATGATACTGATCCTTGTGCTGCTTGCGATGGCAGTATTATCATGGATGGCGTTTTGCAGGCGGAGATCAGAAAATACCGGAAAAGCACTGGTATATACCTGGATGGAACCGGTCTTAAGTGCTCTGATCACAATTCCATCCGGCCTGGGTATCGGCTTGATCTTTTATATGATCCCGGAAGATTCATCCAAAACAGCATGGTGGATCTTCGGAATGATACTGGGAACGATCCTGGTCCATGGAATTCTGGAAGTGATCTACGAAATGGATTTTCACAGATTTTTCCGCAGAAAATTGCAGCTTATGATCTTTGGAGGCTTCGTGGCGATCTGTGCGCTGACCATGAAAATGGATCTTTTGGGATATGACAGTTATTTTCCGGCCTATGACAATCTTCGGGGAGTTGTGGTAAATGTATGCAATCTCTCGTATACAGAGCAGCTTTGCAATGTGGAAAAGAAAGAAGACGGAATCTATAAGATCCAGTATACTGCTACCTCAGACAATAGTTCCGGCGTGCTGGATCAGCCGGTGATGAAGAGTAAAGCATTGTATAACAGTCTGAAGGATATCAAGCTTCAGAATGAAAAAGAAAAAAGATCCGGAAGGCGTATGTATGTACGCTACATAAATAAACAAGGGTTCAGTGTCTGCAGAAGCTATAGTGTATCTTCTGCACAGGCGCAGAATCTTATGGAAGCCCTGTATGATGAGCAGACATGGAAAGAAGACAGATATTCATTTTTCCAGCTGGACAAACAGTATCTGAAAGAGATCACCGGTATTTTTTGTGACGGAGATATTCATTCCTTATTTGAAAAAAATGCAGAGAAGCGTCAGGCACTGGTAGAGGCACTTGGAAAGGACATTCTGGAAAACGGCGGTCAGACAGTAAAAGATCAGCCATGTGCAATGCTGATGTTCGATTATACGGGAATTCCGTCAGAAGGCTACATGGATGAAGGGGGAATGAATGTACCGGCTGTGCAGGAAGGAGAGAATGTGTCCACATCCGTTCTGGTGTATCCGTCATATAAGAGAACACTTGCAATTTTGGAAGAAACAGGATATTCTCTTTCCATGGATGAGCTGCCTGTTGAGTATATTGATGTTTATTACTTCAGCTCCGAAGCTGCCGGCGAAGATGATGAAGCTTTTTCCGACATTGAGTCCACTTCGGATCTTGAAGAAACAGAAAACGGTTATAAAGTCCGTTACGATAAAAAAGAACAGCTGGAAGCCCTGAAAAAATGTATCCGTCCATCACAGCTGGTAAATGGATGGACTATCTGGAATGTAGATGCCACAATGGAAGTGGTTCTGGAAGGACAGGAGAGTACTGGCGAGGATTCCGGACTTTATATGACATTTGCCGGTGAGATCCCGGATTTTATCAGAGCAGATGCAAAGGCAGCCCATGTAACAGAATGGGAGGTAAATGATTAATGGAAAAACCAGTCCGGCTGGATAAATTTCTGGCAGATGCCGGCGCAGGTACAAGAAGCAAGGTAAAAAAATACATACAGAAGGGTCAGGTGCAGGTTAACGGGAAACCTGTGAAGAAACCGGAGCTGAAAATAACAGAAGAAGATCAGGTGGTTATGAACGGGCAGGAGATCCATGCTGCACCGAAATATGTATACTATCTTTTTAACAAACCGGCAGGCTGTGTCAGCGCAACGGAGGACTCCAGAGATAAAACAGTTCTTGACTATATTGAAGAGAAGGACAGAAGAAAGGGACTTTTTCCTGTGGGACGTCTGGATAAAGACACAGAAGGCTTCCTTCTGATCACAGACGATGGTCCTCTGGCACATGAGCTTCTTTCCCCGAAAAAGCACGTAGATAAGACCTACTATGCAAAAGTATCCGGGAAAGTGACAGAAGAAGACGCTGCAAGGCTTGCAGAAGGCGTGGATATCGGGGAAAAGGATCTCACACGTCCGGCAAGGCTGGAGATCCTTTCTACCTGGGAGTCTGGTACGGAATCAGCAGAAGCTGGTAATAACTGGGAATCTGAGATCCGACTTACCATCCACGAGGGAAAATTCCATCAGGTAAAACGGATGATGGAGGCATTAGGAAAAAAAGTGACTTATCTGAAAAGACTATCTATGGGACCGCTGGCGCTTCCTTCAGATCTTCCGACAGGAAAATACCGTCCGCTCACCGAAAAAGAACTGGAGCTTCTGAAATCCGCCGGAAACAGCTGAAAAAACAGAAAAAAATTGGAAAAATCCCCTTTACATAAGGGGATTTCCTATGCTATAATTCAGAAGTTGCAAAAATAAGCACGCACGGCGATTCTGTAAGGATGGTGCCCTACGGTGTGAGGATGGGTCCAGAGAGAAGGCGACCTGTGCGGAAGAATTTAACCAAAAAGGAGAAAAGACATGAGCGTTATTTCAATGAAGCAGCTTTTAGAGGCAGGTGTTCATTTCGGACATCAGACAAGAAGATGGAACCCTAAAATGGCTCCGTACATCTACACAGAGAGAAATGGTATCTATATCATCGATCTTCAGCAGTCTGTAGGAATGGTTGACGATGCTTACAATGCAGTAGCAGATATCGTTGCCAACGGTGGACACATCCTTTTCGTAGGAACTAAGAAACAGGCTCAGGATGCTATCCGTACAGAGGCAGAGCGTTGTGGAGAGTTCTTCGTAAATGAGAGATGGCTTGGTGGTATGCTTACAAACTTCAAGACAATCCAGAGCCGTATCGCAAGACTGAAAGAGATCGAGACAATGGAAGCTGACGGAACATTCGACGTACTTCCTAAGAAAGAGGTTATCGAGCTTCGCAAAGAGCTTGTTAAGCTTCAGAAGAACCTTGGCGGAATCAAAGAGATGAAGAGAATCCCGGATGCTATCTTTATCGTAGATCCTAAGAAAGAGAGAATCTGCGTACAGGAGGCTCATACACTTGGAATCCCGCTTATCGGTATCTGCGATACTAACTGTGATCCGGAAGAGCTTGACTATGTGATCCCGGGAAATGACGATGCTATCCGTGCAGTAAAACTCATTGTTTCCAAGATGGCTGACGCTGTTATCGAGGCTAAGCAGGGAACTGCTGAGGCAGATGGCGAGATCGAGGCTGAGTCTGAGGAGTTTGCAGCTACAGAGGAATAATTCGTATAAACAGAATATTTCAGGAGGAAACGAACAATGGCTATTACAGCAGCACAGGTAAAAGAGTTAAGAGAGATGACCGGCGCCGGAATGATGGATTGTAAGAAAGCTCTTACATCTACAGATGGTGATATGGATAAAGCAGTTGAGTTCCTGCGTGAGAAAGGTCTTGCTACAGCACAGAAGAAAGCAAGCCGTATCGCAGCAGAGGGTCTTTGCAAAACTCTGGTAACAGAGGATGGAAAGAAAGCAGTCGTTGTTGAGGTTAATGCTGAGACAGACTTCGTTGCAAAGAACGAGAAGTTCCAGAACTATGTTGCAGATGTTGCAGCACAGGCACTTAACACAACAGCAGCTGATATCGATGCTTTCCTTGCTGAGGCATGGGCACTTGATACAACTAAGACTGTAAAAGAGGCTCTTGCAGCTCAGATCGCAGTAATCGGCGAGAACATGAACATCCGTAGATTTGCTCAGGTTGAGGAGCAGAACGGATTCATCGCTTCCTACACTCATATGGGTGGAAAGATCGGCGTTCTTGTAGATGTTGAGACAGATGTTGTTAACGATGCTGTTAAAGAGATGGCTAAGAACGTAGCTATGCAGATCGCAGCTCTGAAACCGCAGTACACAAGCGACAAGGAAGTAAGTGCTGACTACATTGAGCATGAGAAAGAGATCCTTATGGCTCAGATCCAGAACGATCCGAAGGAGTCCCAGAAACCGGCTAAGGTTATCGAGGGAATGATCACAGGACGTATTAAGAAAGAGCTTAAAGAGATCTGTCTTCTTGACCAGACATACGTAAAAGCAGAGGACGGAAAACAGTCCGTTGCCAAATACGTAGAGCAGGTAGCAAAAGAGAACGGTGCTAAGATCCAGATCAAAGGCTTCGTTCGCTACGAGACAGGCGATGGTCTTGAGAAGAAAGAAGAGAACTTCGCTGAGGAAGTTGCAAAACAGATGGGTAAATAATCCATTAACTTAAGTTTTCATTATATTAATAAGTCTGAATTTAAGTATTTAAAGGCTCTGAAAGCCTTATAAACACTACGTTTCACAGTGATTATAAGGTTTTCGGGGCTTTTTTTCTATATTTTTCTAAAAAAGTCCTGAATACCGCCAAGCATCGCTGGAAATCACCAAGAATCTCCTCAAATTGAGTATTGAGTAAGGAAAAACTGAGTAAAAGCAAAGACTTGCAATCTTCAGCGAAGTTACTCAAATTATCAGCGGTTTCATCAGATCACCATAATTTCAAAAATCAAATTATTAACTTAAAAACTAATCTATATTCCATGATTATCTGGAAGGGTTTGATACAAGGCACATGAGAAAAGCTGTGATTGAGCTGTTCCAGGTGCCTGATACAAAACCAGAAGACAGAGATCCATATATGGAAGAATTTCTGGCACAGTTCCCATATGTAAATGGTGGGTTGTTTGCAAATGAAGATATTGAAATTCCACAGTTTACGGATGAAATCAGAAATCTTTTACTGGAAAAAGCATCAGCAGATAACGGTTCAGAGAACAAAGAGACCAGCTTCCTTTTGACGTTAATACAGGATCAATTAAAAATTATTTTCCACTATAACATAAAAAAATGGTGGTATTTCGTATCTGCTGAAGGTACATAAGAACATTCTCCTGTCATATAATGTTCTGTAAATCAATCTGCATGGATGTTCGCTGATAATAGGTATTTATGATGTCCTGTAAAGTAATCGTACTCATTTTTTCTTCGGCAGCCTTTTGAATTTCATTATAGAATTCCTGTAAAGACAACTGAATATTAATGCCAACGCCACAATCAGGGTTGGTATGAGTATCTAAATGAAGCAGCGTTTTCTCACCTTCAACTGCTTTATAAATATCCAGCAATGTAATCTGGTCGGCTGGTTTTGAAAGAGAAGGACGGGCATGTCCGGCTACACTGGTCATAAGTCCGGCTTTTTTTAGTTTTAACATAAGCTGGCGCACAAAGCCGGGATTTGTATGTACACTTTCTGCAATTGAGGCACTGGAGAGAGATTTTTCCTGGTTGATAGCAATCAGAACCATCACATGAACAGTATCACTTAATTTCGTTGAATATTTCATGATAAGAAACTCCTTGTAGTATGATATAATGATTTTGCTTTCACATTTTTGAGACAAAAATATTTCTGGTTTGTCTAAAACATTTCAAGTTCTCAACAGTTCTTTCCAATATGTTGAGAAACTGTGCATATTTATTATTTTGATGATTGTAAATAATATAATTACAACTATAATGAAATTTAAAGGAAAAGTCAACACAGGAATGAAACTTACGGAGGATTGTATAATATGCTGATCGTAGACAAATTTATGAAACTACCAAAATCCTTGAATAAACATTGATTATTATATGATGTGATAAAATATTCACAGAGGAGAACTTATGGAATACAAAAATCAAACAGAAAATCGTGCATTTCAGGAAATGTTGCAGGCAGCAGTAAAACGGCTGCAAAATCGTTCCGGAGAGGATATTGCTGCAAAAAGCGGGGCTGTTTTTCATAGCAGCCGAAATGTGCTTGAAGTACTGAGTTTTTATGAAACGATTGAAATTCAACTCCCTGAGTTTCGTATTAACTCAGACATGGACGAATGGCATTATCTGACATTGCTGCATTATCTGGATATGGCCGATGGAACAGAAGGTTCACAGAAGCTCATTACTTTTGGTAACCTGAAAGATGGATTGATTCGAGGAACCAAGTTTGACCGGACTGCAGAGCAGAAACTGGAAAAGCTTTTGCAGGATAAAGATCCTGAGAAAATTCAGAAAGCATGTAAAAACCTAGGTGCAGAATTCACAGAGACAAAGGCGGATCTGTGTGCTGTTTTTCCAGTTCTGCCAAGATATCCGGTAACTTTAAAGATATGGTTTGCAGATGAAGAATTTCCTGCATCTGGCAAAATATTTCTTCAGGATCATGCTGATCATTATCTGAGTGTAGAAGATGCGGTAACAGTTGGAGAAATTTTGCTGCAAAAATTATCGGAAGCATTTTCTTCTCTCTGATCATGAATCAGAAAACTTTCCAGCCCGGATTTGATAAATTTGTCGATTACTGTCTGAATCTGTTTCCAGTCATTACAGTGATTGCGGAGCATCAGTCTGTTGATGGAAAGGCAGCCATTCATTTGAAAATAAAAAACCGATTCTGCCTGTTCAAAGGTCAGGAGGCTGTGTGACATAAGCCAGGTCACATAGCCTTCTTTTGTATTTTCTGCTATTTTTTCCAGAAGAATAGGGGCAATTGCATCATCCAGAAACAGTGCCCTGTATTGTGATTCCATCTGTATTTTCTGACAGAACGGATAGGAACAGCTTTTTTGATTTAGACAGAATAAATGATCTACAGTTGTTAACATATCCTGAGTCATATCATTAAAAATATCTGATAATACATCATGGATATCGTAGTAATGAAGATAAAAAGTGCCACGGTTGATTTCAGCATTTTTGCAGATCTCTGTAACTGTAATTTTCGTAAAACTTTTCTGCTTTAACAATTCTAAGAACGTATCTTTTATGGTTTGCCTGGTATAGCGGGTACGGCGATCTTGTTTTCTCGTTTTTTCTGACATTATATACTCCTGTATTAGTTAGTATCATATGATTTCTCAACAATTTTTCTGATGTGTTGAGTAACCATACAAATCTCACAGACTGATTATTGTAATTTATATAGTAACAACTATAATGAGGTTTAAAGAAAAAGTCAACAGATTGTTCAGAATTTTAGGAGGAAAAACATGGGACATGTAATTGCAGTATCAGGAAAAGGTGGCGTAGGAAAAACAACTCTTTGTGGACTGTTGATCCAGTATTTATGTGAAAGCGGAAAACGTCCGGTCCTGGCGGTGGATGCAGATGCAAATGCAAATTTGAACGAAGTGCTCGGTGTTGAGCCGGAGGTCACACTTGGGGAGCTGAGAGAAGAAATTGAGCGGGCAGGCATAGACCCACGATATCAGATTCCCTCCGGTATGACAAAACAGGCATATCTGGAAATGCGTCTTTCTGATGCGATTGCAGAAGAAGACGATTATGATTTGATGGTAATGGGACGAACCCAGGGACAGGGCTGCTATTGTTTTGTAAATGGTCTTGTGCAGACCCAGGTTCAGAAACTGCAAAGCCATTATCCATATATTGTGGTTGATAACGAAGCAGGTATGGAACATATCAGCAGAGGAATCCTGCCAATGATGGAAGTTGCGATTCTTGTAAGTGACTGTTCCAGAAGAGGTGTTCAGGCAGCCGGACGTATTGCAAAGCTGATGAAGGAGTTAAACTTTAAACCACAGAAAACTGGATTAATCGTGAATCGTGTTCCGGATGGAAAACTGGATGCCGGAACTCTGGAAGAAATCCGAAATCAGGGACTGGAACTGTTAGGGGTTGTACCACATGATGACCAGGTATATCAGTATGACTGTGATGGAAAGCCGATCATACGGCTTCCGAAAGATTCTCCTGTAAGAAGTGCACTGGGAGAAATTGTAAAGAAGTTAGGATTGTGAGTTGGAGGATTGAAAGTTTGAAGATTACAGTATGTGGCAAGGGTGGCTGTGGAAAAAGTACAGTATCAGCGCTGCTTGCCAAAGAATTTGAACGAATGGGAAAGACTGTTCTTGTAGCTGATTCTGATGAATCAAATTATGGACTGCATCGCCAACTTGGTGTAAAGCTTCCAAGGGATTTTACAGAGTATTTTGGTGGTAAGGAGAAAGCTTTTAAAACAATGATGGCAGGAGAGATTCTTGATACTGTGAAGTTGTCTGCATTTGCAAAAAAGTTCTATTCGGAACCATTTACATTGAATGAGATACCCAAAGAATATATTTCACGAAACAATGGCGTGATGCTTATTTCCAGTGGAAAAATACATCAGGCAAATGAAGGCTGTGCCTGCACAATGAATAGTATTTTAAAGCAATTTATCAAACATCTGACGGTAGGAGAAAATGAAGTTGTATTGTTGGATATGGAAGCTGGCGTAGAGCATTTTGGACGTGGTGTAGATAACAGTGTGGATTTAATCTTAATGATCGTAGATCCTTCTTTTGAATCATTGAAATTGACGAAAAAAATCCAACAGCTAGGGGACAGCATTGGGAAAACTGTATTTTTTGTGTTAAATAAAGTAAATGAATTGGTTTTGCCAACAATGTTGGAGTCTATTGACGATCAGAGTAAGGTGTTGGCAGTTATTTCAACAGATACAGAAATCGCAAGAAAGGGATTGGTTGGAGATGAACTAATGATGGAAATTCCGGAAATTCATATGCTTGCAAGGAAAATTTTGAAGCAATAAATGAGAGGAAGTAATAAGAAATGAAAATAGCCGTAACAGGAAAAGGTGGTGTAGGAAAGACCACAATCGCTGCAACTCTTGCAAGATTATATGCAGATGAAGGAAAAACAGTGTATGAAGCGGATGCAGATCCGGATGCGAATCTGGGACTGGCACTAGGTTTTTCAGAGGAAGAACTGGCAGAGATTATACCAGTCAGCAAAATGAGAAAGCTGGTGGAAGAACGGACCGGAGCGGATAAAAGCAATACATTTTACAAAATCAATCCAAAAGTTGACGATATTCCGGAGAGATATTCGAAATTTCGTAATGGTGTCAGATTATTGATTCTTGGAACAGTAGAAACAGCCGGAAGCGGCTGTGTCTGCCCGGAAAATGTAATGCTTAAACGGATCATCAACAATCTTATTCTGCACAGAGAGGATGTTGTGCTGCTGGATATGGAAGCAGGTTTGGAACATCTTGGAAGAGGGACAACAGAAGGCATGGATCAGTTTATCGTTGTGATAGAGCCAGGAGCCAGAAGTGTTCAGACTTATAGAAACGTAAAGCGTCTGGCAGAAGAACTGGGGGTAAAGAAAGTAAGAGTTGTTGCAAATAAAATCAGGGATGTAAGTGATGAAGCATTTGTGAAAGACAGAATACCGGAAAGTGATTTGCTGGGATTTGTTCATTATAATCCGGAAATTATGAATGCAGACAGAGAGGGAGTTTCTCCTTATGATTTCAGCCAGACAGCAGTAGATGAGATAAAAAAATAAAAGAAAAATTAGGTTAAGAAAATAATAGAATATATACAGGAAAAAGGTGAAAAGATGGGATTTTTTTCAGGATGTATGGACGCCAGAAACATGACTTCAATTGAAGAAGTTAAATGTCCGAAATGTAGTGCAGATATAGAAGTATTTGTGAGAGATGGAAAAACAGTTGGCGACAGTGTATGCGATAACTGTGGATATACGATAAAAGAAAACCAGATTATACAGGTGTAATTTGTAATATTACATCCACTTGACTCAGGAATGAAGCAGTGATATACTAAAACAAAAGTTATTTATAAAATAACAGTAAAAACCTGGAACTATATTGTGCGGGCTTGAACAGTTACAAAAAATGCAATTCTTGTGGAGGGTATAGGATGATACAGATTGCAATTGTGGAAGATGAAGAAATTTACGTAAAACAATTAACAGAGTATATCCGGAAATATCAAACGGAAAGGGGAAGATCAATAAAGGTTACGGTATTTGGTGATGGAGAAGATATCACTGAGAATTACAGTGGCGGTTTTGACATTATTCTGATGGATATTCAGATGCGGTTCATGGACGGTATGACAGCAGCAGAAAAAATCCGTCAGATGGATCAGAAAGTAATTATTATGTTTATTACAAATATGATTCAATATGCAGTACGTGGATATGAAGTTGATGCAATGGATTATGTAGTAAAACCAGTTGAGTACTTTTCTTTTTCGCAGAAACTGGATAAAGCAGTTGGACGTATGCGCTCTGAGGTTAAAGAATTTCTTACGATTCCGATTGGGGAAGGAGTTGTAAAGATAAATATAGCAGATATCTATTTTATTGAGGGGCAGAGACATAATGTAATTTATCATACTTCGAGAGGAGATTACTGTTCAAGAATTACGATGAAAGAACTCGAAGAAAAACTTGCGGTACACAATTTTTTTCGATGTGCAAAGGGATATCTGGTAAATATGAATCATGTAGAGGGATTTGTTGGTTCTGATTGTGTGATTCATAATGTACATATACCTGTCAGCAGAACCAGAAAAAAAGAATTCATGAATCTGCTTCTGCAAAACCTCAATATGGAATGATTTCATGCGAAATGGAGGATACTATGTTATATCAGGATATTCCAAGAATTTATACGGCAATAGCAGAGTGGGGATCATGTCTGGTTTATCTTTATATCCTAAAAAAAGAAAACATGAAATCTGTACATTTTCTTATAGGCAGTCTTTTCATGTTGGCAATGCAGAGTATTTTTCTGACTTTGACAGGCAGCGTAACTGAAATTTTGTGGATTCCCTGTATGATGATCGCTGCAGGTATGATGTATGGATTTCTTATGGTCGGAGGAAATATGAAGCCTCTGGGAGCGGCTTATTGCTGTGCCCGTGCATTTGTTCTTGCAGAGTTTGCAGCTTCGCTGCAGTGGCAGATGGTATCTATTGTACAGGCATGGGGGAATCAGAGCCTCGGGGTTGAAATTCTGATTACGATGGTTGTTTTTGGAGGCTGCTTTACTATTGATATTTATTTAGAAAAAGATCTTCTGAAGCAGAATTATCTTGAACAGATGACAGTAAAGGAAGTAGTAGCGGCGGCAATCATGGCTGTTGCAATCTTTGCTTTTAGTAATCTGAGCTTTTTAAATGAAAATGCACCATTTGCGAGCAGAGAACGTGCAGATATTTTTTCTATCAGAACACTGATCGATTTTGGAGGAATTGCAATCCTGCATGCTTATCAGAGCAGGATCAGTGAGTATGTTGCCGAGAAAGAACTTTCAGTAATGAACGTGATGCTGAAAAGCCAGTATGATCAATACCGAAATTATCAGGACAGCCTGGATCTCATACAAATGAAATACCATGATCTGAAACACCAGATAACGGGACTTCGCGCGGAATCAGATGAAGAGAAACGAAAAAAATGGATTGATTCCATGGAAAAGGAAATCGCTGCTTTTGAGAATATAAGCAGAACGGGGAATCAGGTACTTGATACGATTTTGGCAGCTAAGATTTTCCATTGTCGAAAAAATCATATACAGATTACCTGTGTGGCAGATGGAAAATTATTGGATCATATGCATGTAACAGATATATGTTCTATATTTGGAAATGCTTTGGATAATGCGATTGAACATGTAATTTTAATTCCAGATCCGGAAAAAAGACTGATCCATCTGACAGTATCCGCTCAAAAAGGATTTGTGTTCATCAAGATAGAGAATTATTGTGAAGCAGAAATTTCCAAAAATGAAGAGAATCTGATTACAACAACAAAAAAGGATAGTAAAAACCATGGTTTTGGATTGAAGAGTATTCGTAAAGCTGTAGAAAAATATGATGGTTCTGTAGTATTTGGAGTACAGCAGAACTGGTTTGAATTAAAGATTCTTTTACCCAGAGTATTGTAATGCTCTGGGTATTTTGTGCCATATTTGCTGCATCTTGTGCCAAAAACGGCACGAAATAATAACCATGTTATAGTAATGTCAACAGGAAATGATACCTGAAAAAGGCGAGAGAGTCAAAGGAGGAAAAAAGAGAATGATCAGTGTTGAAATGGAAGATGTTCTGGCGGTATTACAATTAT
>ERZ827471.45-NODE-45-length-153184-cov-26.364568_pt1 | contig 153184 bp, 109 predicted proteins | sample MGYA00519772_ERZ827471 | MGnify/ENA primary metagenome ERZ827471 (study PRJEB31778, sample SAMEA3449315) | human gut metagenome | biome: human gut; feature: human-associated habitat; material: faeces | place: United Kingdom | collected 2010/2012 ...
AAGGGTTGGGCTGTTCGCCCATTAAAGCGGTACGCGAGCTGGGTTCAGAACGTCGCGAGACAGTTCGGTCCCTATCTGTCGCGGGCGCAGGAAATTTGAAGGGAGCTGTCCTTAGTACGAGAGGACCGGGATGGACGTACCACTGGTGTACCAGTTGTCTTGCCAAAGGCACGGCTGGGTAGCTAAGTACGGAAGGAATAAACGCTGAAGGCATCTAAGCGTGAAGTCCCCCCTAAGATAAGATTTCCCATTCTTTAAAAGAAGTAAGACCCCACGTAGACTATGTGGTTGATAGGTCGGAGGTGTAAGTGTGGTAACACATTAAGCTGACCGATACTAATAGGTCGAGGGCTTGACCTAAAAGACATAGGAAGTATAAGGCGAGAGTTTTATGAACTATGTTGTGAGTAAGAAAACTTCTTACTTTCTCTTTTCAATTGAAAAACATAATATATTAGTTTGTATAACATACACTTTTAAATAAAAGTGTAGCCACAGTAGTCATAAATACATCACAACTAAGTGATTTATTGACATTTAAGGTTTGATAAAACTGGTTAGTTTTATTACATACACTTTTAAAAAAAGTGTAGTCATATTTGGTGGCAATAGCGAGAAGGTCACACCTGTACCCATACCGAACACAGAAGTTAAGCTTCTCAGCGCTGAAAATACTTGGCGGGTGACTGCCCGGGAACATAAGACGCTGCCAAAACATATCAGAGCACTTGAACGAAAGTTCAGGTGCTTTTTTTATGTCCGAATAAATAATATATTGGATTGCAGTCACTACATCTGAATGATGTGTGTTATGAAATATCAATAAATTGCTAAGCTGTGATGGATAGTGACCGCACTTAAAAAAGTGCGTATAATGAAACTAGCTTGTTATATCAAAACTGCAATATCAATTGTGGCTGTACTTTTGTTTAATTTATGATGGAATTAAATCATATATTTATGAACGGTTTTAAAATATGTATTTGTATGAAGTATGATATGTGCGAAATATTTGTATAACTTTTGTGTCATATAAGTTATGTTATTTGCATATTGAACACTGCGTGTTCAGGTGATAGCTCACCTAACGCGGCGCATGAATGCGCCCTACCGATGTTCGCAAACACACTTTTTTTACTCTATTATTTATGTAGATGTAGTATACTTTTTAAAGTGCGTATAATGAAACTAGCTTATTTTATCAAGCCTGCAATGTCAATTGTTGCTACACTTTTGTTTAATATTATATAATATATATGCTAATAATTAACTCAGTTATCATATAATATATTACACGACTGTGATGTATCGTGGCGGAATTAATTTTATATTTATAAATGGTCTTAAAATAGGTATTTGTATGAAGTATAATATATACGAAATATTAGTATAAGATTTATGCGCCGCGTTAGGTGAGCTATTATCTGAACACGCAGTGTTAAATATACAAATAACACAACTTATATCACACAAAAGTTATACAAATATAGCATATATATTATACTTAATAAAAATATCATAATCTATATGAAATAATTCATATATTTGAATTATTTATATTAGTGTAGCTTTATATGTAATTAGTTATTTATTATATAGGATAGCAGGTTTATAAGGTGGAATATATATCATGTAAAACTCATTAGTTTTATGAATATATACTTTGTTTTTCAAATATATACTTTACTTTATTTCTTAAAACAATTAGTTTAGTTTGCATTCTTCTTATATAAATCATATAAAAAAGATGTTTATTTTATTATATCATTATTCAGACAGAGATTTTACTTTTATAAATTATTGAAAAATAAAAAATGTTTATTATTTTTTATTTTTTTGCTTCATTCTATATATTAAAAACGAATCAATATTATTTGAATATATACTCAATTCTATTAATTTGTACTGGACCTATAAAAATATTCTTAATCTGGACCTAAAAATATTTACTTGTTTGGTATATAATAAAATAAAAAATATTGTTGGGAGGAAAGAAAATGTTTAAGAGATTAGGAGCTTTAGTTATGTCTGTTATGATGTTAGGCAGTTCGATGGCTGCCGCGGCAGCTGCTGATGTCAACCTTGAAGGATATCCTTCTCAAAAAGGATATGACCCGGAAACTGTAATGTGGACTGACAATCCGATTGAAAATGTATTGGCGGAGACCGGAATTTACGGTAATGCTGCCGAAGTTAATCCAAATGCAGATTCTAAAAGTAATGTGAGTATGCAGAATCCTTATGCAGCTAATGGCGATAAGTTTACGGGCTGGGCATATTCTGAATTCTGCTGGACAAATTCGTATCCGATAGGAAACGGTCGCATGGCGGGTATGGTTGCAGGAGGAATTGATAAAGAAGTTATTCAAATCAACGAAGATACTTGTTGGGATGGGTCACCGTATGGAACTCTAAAAGATGAAAACGGAAACACACTTACGAAAATTTCTCAGACTGCCAATGCAGAAAAAATAAGCGTTGAGAATCCGACCAGCGGAAGTATTAAGGATGACTGGAAGTATTTCCGCGGTGCGAATGCAGATGGTACTCCGGCGGAAATCGGTTCAGCTGACGCTATTGTTGGTGATGAGACTTTTAGAACAAAGTTCCCCGATTTTGCTAATAAAAGTATTTCATATCAGTCACTGAATATAGATAATTCAAAAGAGCAACAGGCTGTTCAGGACAGATGGAGTATGGAAAGAATGGTTGAGGAGACTTTCTTAGGAAGTCCAAACAGACAAAGAGCATATAAATCATTTGTTGAGGTTTATCTTGATTTTGGACAGCACCATGAACAGGCTGAAAATTATGTTAAGCGTCTTGACATGAAGACAGGCGTAGTTACTGTTGAGTATGATTATCACGGTGAGCATTATAAACGTGAATCTTTTGCAAGTTACCCTGACCAGGTTGTTGCAACTCATGTTGAGTCAACTGAAGAATTAAATTTCTTAGCTGAGTTACATACATATCATAATCAAAAAACTGATTACTATAAGTATGAAAAAATCAGTGACAATGAAGTTAAATTGACTGCTTCTGTTTATAATGGAAGCAAAGACGACAATGAACCAGGAACTGTAAACGCAATCAGATTTGAAGCTCACATGTTTTTAGACGGAGATAAGGACACAAGGTTTGCAGTTGCAAAAGATAATACTTCCGTTTCAGTAGTGGGGGGAAACAGCGCCGATATATATGTTGTCGGAGCTACAAATTATGTTGATTATTTAAATCTTGACAATACAAAGCCGGGTAAAGATTGTGACAAATATTCAGCAAATGTTAAGAAGAGAACATATTCAGAGATAAAAGCAAGACATATCGCTGACTTTAAAGAACAGTTTGACAAAACCGATCTTACTATTCAGAACGATACTGAATACGCAGATGAATATAGTAATACACCTACAGAAAAGCGTATTCGTAAAGATATAGATGGTAAGTCGGGATTTTTGACCGGAGCTGACTCAAGTCTGGAAAAAGCTAATGCAAACGGTGTTTATTCAACTTATTCGGAAGGTGATAATCAGCTGGCAACACTTGATTTTAACTATGGAAAGTATTTGATTATCAGCGGCTCGAGAGCAGGAAGAGAAGCTACCGGCAGTGACGAGATAGATATACCTGAGAGCCAGCCGCTTAATCTGACAGGTAAATGGAATGCTGCGCTTTCAGCTTCCTGGAATGGAAAGTATACAATTAATATAAATACAGAGATGAATTATTGGGCCGCCCAGCCTCTTGGACTTGATGTGTGCGAACAGCCGCTTATAGATACGTTTGACGACTTGGCTCAGAGCGGAAGTATAACGGCTGCATATCAGTATGGCATTACAAATGACAGGGGAGACGACCAGTACAAGCCTGGTGATCCGTGGGTAATGCATCATAATTATGACCTTTGGAGAGGCACACAGCCTATTGACAATGCAACGGCAGGTCTTTGGCCGACAGGTGGTGTTTGGCTGCTTGACCATGCTTGGCAGTATTATAATTTCAATAAAGATACTGAGTATTTAGCAGAAGTATATCCTTATATGGTTGGAGCTGCTAAGTTCTTTACACAGTTTTTGGTTGTAGACCCCAAGACAGGGTACTTAGTAACAGCGGCTTCATGCTCGCCTGAGCAGGGCGGAGTTCAACCGGGACCGGCAATGGATACACAGCTTGTCAGAAACCTCTATGATATGGTACAGAAAGCGTCAGAAATACTTGGAAAGACAAGTGAAAACGCAGAGCTTCTTGCAAAGATTAATGAGCAGATGCCTTCATCATATTTAGCTGATGAAAAAGGAAAAATTGCTCCAAATATTATTGACGATGCAGGTCTGATAAGAGAATGGGTACGCGGAGACGTGAGCTTTGATATTTCAAGCGGAAATGCAACATGGCAGGTTATAAATCCGTTTACAAATGAGAAAACAGGTGTTTATGATCATACTGCCAGCAATAATGGTAGTCACAGACATTGCTCAAATTTATGGGAAATGTATCCTGGAACGCATTTGAGCGCGTATAGTGAAAATGAAAATGAGCAAAAGATTTTTAAAGCTTTTCAGGATTCTACAACAGCACGTGGAGCCGGTTCTGGTCAGGGCTGGGGAGTAGCATGGAGAATATCTCTTAATGCAAGAGCTCTTTACGGCGACACATCGTCTAAGATGCTTGAACAGTTATTTACAACAAGAACATCACCGAATCTCTTTGACCAGCATCCGAATTTCCAAATAGACGGAAACTATGGTATTACCGCAGGTGTTATAGAAATGCTTATCCAAAGTCATGACGGAACTATAAATCTGCTTCCGGCAATTCCTGAAAGATGGAAGACAGGTTCTTTCAAAGGATTTAATACCCGCGAAGGCGCAACCGTAGATTTGAAGTGGGATAACAATGTTCCAAGAGAGGCAGTTATACACGCTAAAGAGAATAAGGAAATGAAAATTAGAAGCGAGTATGCTGCAAATGCTGAGATATTTGACGCAAATGGAAATAAGGTAGAAGCTAAACTCAGCAGTGATAATACTTTATTGTCATTTACAGCTGCCGAAGGTCAGGATTATACAATAAAGAATTTTGGAAATGAACTGAATCCAACATCTGTTCCTGAGCCAACAGAACAGCCGATTAAAGGAAGCCCGGTTCCGAGTAATACTCCTGTACCAACACTTGCGCCTAATGTTCCGCATGTTTATGATATAAATGCGTCTTATTATGAGAATGATAAGTTATGTGTTGACGTTACATATAATGGAACAGAGTCAGAGCCTAAAGCAAAGGTTTTGATTGGTACATATGATTCTCAGAATCAAGAGGAATTAATAAATTCAAGTGAATATGATATAACCGGCTCAAATAGATATGAATTTGATTACGCTAAGCCTCAGGATGGTCAATTTGTAAAGATATATGTTTGGGACGGAACAAATTCAATTACACCTTTAAGCGGTGTTGGAACAATAGGTGAAAAGCCTGTTCCGACTATAGAGCCGACAAACGCTCCAACTGATAAGCCTGTACCTACAACTGACCCGGCAAGAACCATTACGGTTGATGGTTCAAAAGAATCTGAACCTGCTGCCGGAACTTATAAGACAATTAGAGAAGCGGTTGCTGCAGTTTCTGCTAATCCGCCGTCAAATGAGGAATCAAGAATTTATATAAATGTTGTTCCCGGAACATATCGTGAACAGGTAGTTATAAATGTTCCTTATATAACATTACAGAAACAGCCTAATTCTCAGGGAGAAGTTAAGCTTACATGGTACTATGGAACTAATACTTTGTATGACAGCTGTGATGAGAGCGGATATTACAATCCTGATGTAATTGACGGAGGGGTTACCAAAAACGCTCCTAAGGATTGGGGTCCGGCCTTAGTGGTAAAAGAAAACGGCGACAATTTTGCTTGTGAAGGTTTGTATCTCGAAAACTCGTTTAATGAGTATTACACTCAGGAGGAGTTGAACGAATATATGGCTCCTGCCGAAGGTTCATTTGACAGAGGAGCATGGCTTAATGAACAGCTGAATAACGGTGTAGATGACGAAACAATAAACGGCTGGATTCAGTCGCGTTCACCTATAATTAAGGATACAAAGCCGAGTTTGAGAGAAAGAGCAGCCGCAATAAATACTAAGGCTGACAGAATAGTATTTAAAAATTGTACCATTATGTCTAAGCAGGATACTATGGGAATAAACAATGACAGAATTTATTTTGAAAATTGTAAAATAGGCGGAACTGTTGATTATATCTGCGGAAGTGCGACGGCAGTATTCAATAATTGTGAGTTATATTGGAATGCCGGACCAATAAAGGAAACTTCTAAATCCACAGACACAGATTCGGGATATATTACGGCGCCAAGCCAGTCAACACAAAAAGGTTATGTATTCTATAATTGTAAGGTAACGGGCTCTGAAACTGCAACTGCAGGAGCATTTGGCAGACCGTGGAATCCAAATGGAGAAGCGATATATATTAACACTAAAATTGGCACAAGCTCACGACCGGGATACAATGCAAAGTCGTTGATAAGTGAATCCGGGTGGGCAACAATGAGTGATAATCCGCCGGAGAATGCAAGATTTGGAGAGTTTGGCTCAACTGACATAAAGGGTTATCCTATACAAATTTCAGGAGATTTAAGACAGAGTAAATTACTGGACGAGTGGACAATGCTTGAATATAATCCTTATAGTTATACATGCGGTACTGACGGTTGGGATCCGTCAGGGACAGCTGAGTCTTATAAATCTGTAAACAGCGTTGCTGAAGCAACTAACGTTGAAATTCCGGAAGGAACGAGCACAGAGGTTGTGCTCCCGTCTGCTCCAAACGGTTATGAATTTAGCTGGGCATCTGAGTCTGAATATGCTGTAGTAAGTGAAGACGGAACAAAGATTATTGTTACGAGACCGGCCAGCGGTGAGAAACCAATAGAAACCGAAATAATTTTGTATGTTAGAAATGCTGACGCGAATGCTATTGGAACAAAAGCGGTTAAACCTGTAACAATTAATCCGACAACAGATAAAGAAAATGTGTTTGAAGTAAACGGTACTGTAACAAGTACGAGCGGAGCGCCTGAAACAGATATTCCTATCAGCGTTAAGCTCTATAAGGGCAAGGCAGTGATTAAGACAGCTTCTGCAATAATAAAGGCGGGAACAACTTCGGCGTCATATAAGGCTGAAGGTATACCTGTTGGTGATTATAAGCTGGTTATAGATGCCGAAAGCTCTGATTATAAGGTTACAGTCCCTGCAGACGGCACGGTAGAAATATCGGGGGCAAAAGGAGATATTAAAATGGTTGATTCAAGCGTTGGAAAACTGACCCATACCGTTTTAAATATTACTACTGACCCAACAGCCATAGGGAGCGGAGCTTCAGTTGTTAATAATAATGGTTCATATACAGTTTCAAGCCCAAGCGGAACTTCTGACGGCGCATACTGGAATCTTTCCAAGTTAGCAGAGGGAGTAAAAACAAGTGATTCGGTTACTGTTTCATATACTGTGACATTCTCTGCCGATAAGCCTTATAAGCAGGATGATATGGGATGTATGATTGATGTTCTTTCGGGAATACCGGGAACTTTAAATAAGAATGCTAATCCTATACGTATAAACAGAGTTAACATGGGTCGTTGGGATCAGATGAATATGCTCGACTTTGCCCAGGCGTCAAGAAGCGGTTCACAGGATACCGAGCATCAATGGCTAAAATGTGCCGGAGAAGGTATAGCTAAGAACTCATATAAGCCACAGTCGGTAAAAGTAGTTACAGACTTTAAAAACCGTGTTATGACAGCCTCTGCTAAGGTTACAGAGGCGGCAAGCTGGAATGACTATACGTTTACCGGATTCCCTGAAGAAGCTGATGTTGACCGAGAGAATATGTGTCTCGCAGTATATCCGGGAAGCGCAGGTGCAAATAATTATGTCATCAGTGATATAACAGTTGAGTTTACAGAATTTAAATAAGAAGATATTAAATATTTCTTCAATAAAAATTAACGGATTTTGATTCTTTTATATTTATTAGAAAGCGCAGCGAAAGCTGCGCTTTCTTACTGTCGGTAAAGTTTGAAGCGTTTAGAGATATGTGCAAAAGCCAATGTTTTAATCCGCGCGTCCGTGGGCGGATAAGAACGAATTGTACTTTTAGGTGGCGTTTTCAAACAGTTTTCCTTTCCTCAGCAGTTTTTCTAACGGCTTGATAATTTGAGGAGCCTCCCTTGTTTGAAAAATTTTTTCGAGACTACTTTTCAATTTGCTAAAAGCTCAGTTTTAGCCGAGCTTTATATCAAAATATTAAAAATGATAGGCGAAAGCTAGATGTGCACACCAGCAATATAAAATAAAGGTTAAGCAGAGGTGGAAAGCTATCTATTTAAGCAGCGATAAAAGTTATCTGTCTAAGGAGTGATGTGGATTTTTTGTTTTAATATTTCCGCTAATAATATAAAATTGTTAAGCTATAAAAACATTAGGCTGATTAGTTTAGCCAATTTTTTTGTTATTCAAATCTCATATTTCACCTGCGTATGATTTTGTTTCATTTGGCATAGTAATAAATCCGTTTTTTTGATATTTATCAAACAAGTTTTCAAGCGCTGATATATATGCTTCATAATTCGGCGAATCTTCAGGAATCATATATGAGGCAGACTTTAATCTTTGTATAAATTTTTCCTTAGTAAATTTAAGATCATTTTGGAATACTTTCTTTTCATACTTAGTTTCAAAAAAGTTTGAAACAGCCGAATCCATATTTTTTATACCGCCGCTGAATCCGGTAAATCCGGGACAATATTTTTGGCATATTTCCGCATTTTCTTTTATCATTTTATTGGATGAAACTCTGGAATTCCAAACCAGTATTACCTTTCCGCCGGGTTTTAAGATTCTTTTGCATTCAGCTTTGAATTTTTTATGGTCAAACCAATGAAACGCCTGACCTACTGTTATATAGTTTACAGAATAGTCTTCAAGAGCAGTGTTTTCCGCGCTTCCTTTAACGGAGTTAAATCTTTCATTTCCTCCAAGCAGTTTTTCAGCCGTATTTCTCATATCATCGTTTGGTTCTACAGCTATAACTGTGCAGCCTATATCCAGTAGTTGGGATGATAAAATGCCAGTTCCGGAACCAATATCTGCAACGATGGATTCTAGACCCAATCCTGCCGAGTTTTTTAGATACTGAATAAATTGTTCAGCGTATTTAGGTCGTGAAGAGGCGTAGGCAGAAGACTTGCCGGTGAATTTATTTGTATTGTCCATATTCATCCTCCTTAATCCTTTTTAACTTCTGCTATTATATCATTAGATATATTGAATTTCAATTACCAAGATAGATTCATTAAAATCAAAAATATGAAAAGTTTCTAAAAAATTAGTTAAGTTTCTAAAAAACTATTGCTATAATTTGGGTTGGCGTATATAATATAATTCTGAGCGTCATATACATTTAAAAGGCGCAATATTTAATTGAAATTTAAAGGAGGATTTTGCTCGTGGGTTTAGGTTTTATAGAAATACTTAAGACGATATTGCTGGGCATTGTTGAAGGGGTCACAGAATGGCTTCCGATAAGCAGTACCGGACATATGATACTGTTTGATGAATTCATTCATTTAAATGTAACTCCTGAGTTTAAAGAAATATTTTTGGTTGTGATACAGCTCGGCGCGATTCTTGCGGTCGTGGTAATGTTTTGGAAAACTATTTTTCCATTTCATTTTAAAGGCGGCTTTGGAGTAGATAAAGAGAAGATAATAATGTGGCTTAAAATTTTGGTAGCGTCTATTCCTGCCGGGATTATAGGTATCCTGTTTGACGATTATTTTAACGCTTGGTTCTATAATTACTGGACTGTTGCAATAATGCTTATCGTATTCGGTATTCTCTTTATATGGATAGAAAATGCGCATAAGAATAAGATTCCGAAAGTGAATGATATTTCTGAAATTACATATAAAGCCGCGTTTATAATAGGAGTATTCCAGCTTATTGCGGCAGTATTTCCGGGGACTTCACGTTCAGGCGCAACGATAATAGGTGCCCTTCTTTTGGGCATCTCAAGAACAACCGCCGCTGAGTTTACTTTCTTCCTGGCTATACCGGCCATGTTCGGTGGAAGCGCAATAAAGCTTGCAAAATTCGGGATGGCATTTACCTCAAGCGAAATTATAATTCTGATTTTAGGAATGGCGGTTGCGTTTGTGGTATCAATGCTGTCAATAAAATTCCTTATGAATTATGTTAAAAAACATGACTTTAAAGTGTTTGGCTGGTATCGTATAGTTTTAGGCGCTCTTGTGATTGCATACTTTTTGTTCTTTGGCGCTTGATTATGTTTTGGTATTGTTATAAAATAATTAGATATGAAAGTGAGATATAAAAAAGACCTCGCTGTGTATTGAGCTAACTCTCAAAAGTTAGATTACTGGTCTAACTTTTGGAAGATCGGTTCATACAGCGGGTCTTTTTTTAGTGGTAAGATGTTTTTAATATGTTGTAATATAGCCAAATTCTCGTTCTATATAATGTTCTCCGCATTACATGACGAGTGTCTTCGGATATATGACAATTTTAGTCTTCGGTACCAAATTTTAAGCTGATGAGCCAAATTATTCTTTGGAACCAAATTTCATGTTATTATAATACTTTTTTAATTTTCTTCACTGTCTGAGAGTTTCTGAGGTATAGAAATGAAAACTATTACATTGTCATTTTCGTTTGAATATTTTATAATACCATTCATGTCTTTGACAGCTTTCTTAACGCTTTTTATGCCATAACCGTGCTCAGAAGAATTTTCCTTGTCGGTTTTACAGTTGTTAGGGTCAAATAACAGACCTTTGACAGTTGAATTTTTAACTATAAATTTTATCATTCCGGCGTCGCTGTGTATGTGAAGAGAAACTTCTTTTGCTTCGGATTTATCAGCGGCTTCAATTGCGTTGTCAAGAATATTAAAAAGTATTGTAGTGATGTTTGAAGAACTTACAGTTATATCATGTCCAAGTTCCATATCTATCTTAAAGTTGATATTCTTTAATTTTGCCTTTTTAATTTCTATATTTATGATAGAATCTATGGTTTGATTTTGGGTATATACTACAAAGGTATCAGAATAGTTTTTGTTTTTGATATCTGAAAGATGAGTTAAAGCGGTGTCTGTATCTCCGTTTTTAACCAGCGAATATACAATATCCAAATGTTTGCGTATATCATGTTTTAAACGTCGAATTTCTTTTTCATTTTCTTTGAGCAGAGTATAGTTCTTGTTGTAATGCTCTATAGTTTTTTGAGCAATGCCATACTTTAATTGCGCAGAATAGGTTTCAAACAAATCAAATATTGCAACATTGATATACACAAGACCTATGTATGGTATAACTAACAGTGCATAGTTGGTAAATTGTGATTTCATCAATATAGCGTCAATAATAACAACAATTAATATAGTTACTAAAGGACAAAGTATAATTAGTATCCAATACTTAATAGGAAGATTGCGTTGTTTTTTAATAAACACTTTAATCATTGGAAAAGCCAAACACAGCGTTAGTATTGTTGTAGAGCATGCAGCTAATATTAGTGAAAAGTCGGTATTTAATATATCTGAATATGTATCATCAAATAGTTGAGATAATATAAGCAGTGTAGCCATTTGCGAAATTATATAACAAACGTAATATATTACTACTACAGCTATTTTTTTAGTTGCTTTATCCTCAAATGAGAAAAAACAGAATGTTGTATAACAAATTATTGAAATTATTAAATTAGCGTTACTATTTAAATGAAATGTTGAAGTAAAACACAATATTAAAAATGGTATAAGTGCCCCCAAAAAAGATAAAACAGAAAACTTTTTGAATTTAAAAGCATAGTTAAAAATAATAGTTAAGGCTATAAATTCAATAATAACTATAGATATATCAAGTATAAGGCTCATTATAACATTCCCTCTTTAACACTATATTTAAAATATTGGTTCTCAAAATCTTCTCTATATGATTTACCTATTGGTACAACTTATTTGTTTATCATAACAGCCTGCGTTTTTGAAACAGAGAATATATTTTTTAGGTTAATAGCAAATCCTTTATGTACACGAACGATATAATCGCAGTCTAATGTGTCAAGCAAATCAGAAAAAGTTGAACGTATAGTAAAATCTTTATCTAGCAAATGTATACATAAACTATTATGACACGATTCAATATATACAATATCATTTAAAAGAATATTGTAATGTATTCCATTATTAACTATCTGTACTTTATTATTGTTTTTAAAGTATTCATTTATAATTATCTCTATTTCATTGCTTAATTCTTCGATAGTTGCTGTTTTAAGTATGTATCTGTCAATTCCATATTTGTAACCGTTGACAGCGTAACCGTCATAATGAGTATACGCAACAACTATACAGTTCTTTGAACGTGTTTTTAAAATCCTTGTAGCATTAAGACCGTCTAATCCTTCAACTTCTATATCAACTAAAGCAATATCAAATACTTGGCTGCAATTTAAAAAATCATCTGCTGTAGAGCAGACTGTTAAACTTACATTATATTTGCTTAATACTATGCGTAATTTGTCAATATATATATTTTCATCTTCATAAATTAAAACATTCATAAATGCTCTCCTAACTTCATAAAATATTATATATCACACATGCGAAAGTGTCAACCAATGTAAAAAGTCATAAATGTGGATAATTCTTTAAACGTTATGAAAAAACTATTTTATGATAATTCGAATATCGACAAAATTAAAAATTTGTGGAAAGTGAATAAATGAGTGAAAATAATTTTGGTAAAATTTACCAGGAAAGTTGTTGCCGAAAATTCATTTATACCATAAAATAAGTTTACGTCCCAGTATATTGATTTTGATATGACAATACTTTATAATTTAACTAAAGAAAAATGTTGAAAAAAGTTACCCGCAGAAATGGGAGGAAGCAAATTGATAGAAAGCATTTCTAAAACGCTGACAAATTTTTTTGTAAGAAATGGTTTAATCAAAGAATATGACAGTGAAGTATATTCTTATGGATTTGAAATGTTTGTTTCCGAAATAATAAGCTGGCTTATTATAATACCTATAGCAATTATATCAGGTGAGTTTTTAGAAAGTATGGCTTTTGTATTTAGCTTTATTATTTTTAGAACATTTGGCGGTGGCTATCATGCCAATACCCATTATGGATGTATATTCAGCTTTACATTTATTTATTTGGTTGGTTTAACGGTTGGTAAATTTATTTCAATGGATTTTTCTTATTATTTGATAGGAGTTTGTATGGCGGCAGCGGGGATTTTGCTTTGGATATTTGCTCCTATAGACCATAAGAACAAACCGTTTGACGAAAATGATTTTAAGCGTCTTCGCAAAAAAACAAGGCTGCTATACTTAATTTATTTGGCAGTTGTTATACTTTTATTAAGTATTTTCCCATCAGTTAAGTTTGTTGTTAAGCTTTGTGCATTTGGAAGTATGGGGTTGTTTATGGTATCTATGTCGGTCATGATTCAATTCTTTGTGAGAAAAAAAGAAAAAGTTAATTCAATATAAATTTAAAAAGGAGAGAAAAATCATGAATAAGTTAAAACAATTTATGTACCGATTTGGTGGAACTATCTGCGCTATTGCGGCTTTCATGGCTGTATATACAGATGGAAGATGTGGTTGGAAAATATATCAGCCAAAGGCACCAGCAAATTTGCGGGAGTTTGCTGAGAGACAAAGAAACAATTAGTATTGTTTAGAATCTACCGGAAATAGGTTCAAAATTAATGCGATAAAGTTTCTGTTTGGTGATGTATATAATGCTGATATTGAGTTTACCGGAAATAAATTCAAGTTCAGTAAACTAGGATTTTTATGTTTGCTATAGTAACAGTTAAACATATTAATACTAAATGAGCTCAAATATATTAATTGTGTTTTCAAGTTATATTATGATATATGAGTCAAAATTTTAAATATAAATTTAGTGGTGGATTTAGGTAGTAAAAATGAAAACACAAAATATATTTTAATTAGGACTGTAGCAGATGTTATTTTTACATCGTTACAGTCCTAATTTTTAGAAAATATAATTTGATAAAACTTTTTGTGATATTCGAAAAAACTATAATTAATTATAAAGCTATTACATCTTAAAATATAAATTAATAGTATAAAATATTTATACTTAATAATTCAAGTCAAATGTTCTTGCAAAATAAATGATTATGCATGTGTGTAATTATTGACAAATATAAAATTTTTATAAATTATCGTAGTTTTAAAAAGCATTATATATCTTTTTTTTAAATTTTATAATACATAATTATTTTGATACAAACTGTTTTTGGATAAAGTGTTAAATAGCTTATAAAACTTAAGTATAATTAAAAGGAACAAACACATGCATAAGAAACTGAAATGGGATAAAAACACGAGAAGTTTTTGTATATAGATAATTTTTAATCATTTGGAATAAATCCATCAAACGCTTCCATTAAAAATGATTATTAATACATATATTTCTCCGTTTCAGTTTTTTATGAGTTGTTAAATTTTGGAATTCCGAATTTTATGACATTGTATAATTGATGAATCGCATTATTTAAATGTTTATATTAAAATCCGTAAAATAATTTTTCATATTAAGTTGATAAAAATGATATAAGTCAGTAAGACGGATGAATATAGCAGTTTAAAGAAGACTGCTATATGTTGATATTTTATGTATTTCATTAACAGAAATAGAGCTGTTACTTAGAAGAAAAAAATATTTCTCTTGTTTAAATAATAATAAAAACGTTACGAAAATTTAGATCGTAACGTTTTTTATTTAATTATTTAAATAATGATTTATATGTAACTAATTCTTTGCCGAGACAGAAGATTCTATCATTTTATAAAGCTGTTCAGAGTCTATTGGTTTAGCTAAATGCCCATTCATTCCAGCTTCGCTTGCTTTTACCATATCTTCATGAAATGCGTCTGCTGTCATTGCAATAATAGGAATTGTTTTAGCTTTGGGATGTCCGGATTTTCGAATAGCTTCTGTTGCTTGATATCCATTCATATAAGGCATTTGCACGTCCATAAGAATTATGTCATAATCGTCACCGTTTGTTGTGAAGCGTTCTACAGCTTCTTTTCCGTCGCTTACACAGTCAATTTTCATACCTGTCATTTTCAAAAGTTCAACAGCAATTTCACGGTTAAGCTCATTATCTTCTGCCAGCAATACATTGAGACCATTTAAAACGGGATTTGGCTGATTATCTTTATTGTTTTTTATTGCTCTTTCAATTCCCGTTACAGTCAGCAGCGTATTATAAAGTGTGGAAGCAAATATAGGTTTTGAAAGGAATGCGTTGGCTCCGGCTTCTCGAGCCTTTTGTTCAATAGAACTCCAATCATAAGCAGTAATAATAATTATCGTTGTATTAGGACCTACAAATTCACGAACACGGCGTGTCACTTCAATACCATCCATGTCCGGCATTTTCCAGTCTATAAGACATACGTCGTATTCTTCTCCAACCTTGTGTGCTGACAGAACCTCATCAACACATTCTGCTCCGGTCATTACCCACTTCGATTTGATTCCAAGATTCTCAAGAAGCAATGTAGTATGGATACAACAATCACGATCATCATCAGCGACAAGAACTTTTAATGCTTCCAGTACTCGATGATTGTATGAAGACTTTTCTTCTTTAGATTCTGCAGTATCAAAGTCTAATTCGACTTTAAAAGTGCTGCCTTTCTCTAATTCGCTGTTAACCGAGATAGTCCCGTCCATAAGCGTAACTAAATTTTTGCAGATAGACATTCCGAGACCTGTGCCTCCAAATTGATTGCTTGCGGAAGTGTTTTCCTGCTCAAAAGGAAGGAATATACGTTTTACAAATTCTTCACTCATGCCTATACCGGTGTCACTTACTGTAAAACGCAGACGTATACGTCCGTTTTTCTTTTGTATCTGCCGTATTTCCATGCGGATTGAGCCGCCAGGCGGCGTAAATTTTATTGCATTGGATAGCAAATTAATCAGAATTTGGTTTAGTCTAAGCGAGTCTCCAATTAATATTGTATCGGTTAGGTCTATCAAAGGCATTGAAAATGTTATACCCTTTTCTGCAGCCTGCGGATATATGATTGATGTGATTGATTCAGCCACGCTTTCCAGGTTAAAAATCTCGTGGGCGATAGTCATTTTTCCTTCATCAATTTTTGACATATCAAGAACGTCGTTAATAAGTGTCATGAGATGCTTAGATGAGTATCCGATTTTTTCCAAACAGTCTTCTACGCGCTTCCTGTCTTCTATGTAGGCGCCCGCGATAGTAGTCATTCCAATTATCGCATTCATTGGTGTCCGAATTTCATGGCTCATTCTAGAAAGAAAGTTTTGCTTTGCAGCGTTGGCATTCTGAGCGTTTATCAGGGCGTCTTTTAAAGCCTGTTCTTTAATAATTTTTTCAGTTCGATCAGAAAGAGAAACAATATAGCGAACTATTTTGTCTTGACTGATTTGAGGGAAGCTTTGCGCCAAAAACCAGCGTACTTGTCCGGATGGGTTCTTCATTCTGAATTCAACGCTTTTGCTTGACGTTGTTCCAGTTGGCTTAATAAACTCCATAAAATCAGTTTTATCTTCATTGATAATCAGATTCAACAAAGAATCTGTTTCTTTAAATATAGAGCGTTCTTTTATGCCGAGAACACGCTGACAGTTATTGCTGACATACTCTAATTCTGCATGCTCTTTGTTATAGATTAAAAAAACTTCATCTACGTTGGAAGAAAGAATATCAAACAAGTGTTCGCGGTATTGAATCTCGTGAATGTTTTTTCTTTCACGCCAAAAAGCAAATAAAAAGTAAGCCGGCAGGAAGATAGTGAGTAATAAAGAAGAAAGGATAGCTGTGGTTGCTGTATTAGCGGAATGTTTTTCTAAACCCTTAATTTTTTGATCCGCAAACGCAATGATTTTTGTCAGCGCTGCGTCTACAGCGTCATATTTAGGATATATATTTTGCTCTACATATAAAGCTGTTTCTTCTTTAGTCATTGGTAAAATAATAGGCAGTGAATCATTTTGAGTGTTTTTTAGGTCATTCATTGCATTAAGCAGTTGGATGGTGTCTTCACTCGGTCCAAGATATTGGTTGGTAATAATTTCAATTGCATTATATTGCATATTATAACGGCCGTTTAATAATTGCTGAACATTATCTATCTCCCATGAAGGTTCCGCGACAATATTTAACAGAAAACTTTTCATGTCCAGCAAACGTGACCGCATTGCACGAGACTCATTTGAGACAGTGTAAGGGTGGTTATAAATCATTGAAGCTGTTTGATGAAGCTGATAAGTAGAAAAAATGCTGAATGTGGATAGAAATATAGAAAATGCACAAATTATAAACATTACTACTTTTTTGAGTTTGTTTTTTCTTTTTTGCTTACTCATTAACATATACTCCTTTGTCCCCCGAGAATATTTTCGCTATTAGATGATTTAAGGCAGGTTATTTTTCGATCATAATTTTTAATAGAAAAAACATTAAATTTGGACATTTAAAAATTATATATACAAGTGTTCAAAATATCTCCCTTGTTATTTTGATTGTACATATGGTAATATTTTATTAATTAAAAAAATACAACACAAACCGACTTGTTATATAATTTATATATATACAAGTTTCTAAAACAATTTTAAATTTTTGTGCCTAAATAACAATTTTATGTATATGTAATAGCTGCACCATATTTTGTTAACGTTTATTATAACACGTATTAAATATAAAAGCAAGATATTATTTAATTCTGATTTTTAATTAATTTTATTGCAGAGGAAAATAAAATAGCGGCAAAACAGCCCTAATCTGTACGGACTGTACAAATTAAGGCTGTTTACATAGCTGACGTTTTTTTATGTAGAGTGCGATATTCTTTTGGTGTTATATTGAAATTTTTCTTGAATACCCTGTTAAATGTGCGGGAGCTTCCGAAACCCGACAATTCACCGATAACAGTAAGAGGCAGTTGTGTTGAGCGAATTAACTTTGCAGCATGTTCAGATCTAAGCATACCAATATAAATGTTAAAGCTAGTGTTTAGTTTATCAGAAAATATATTTGTTATTATATGAGGATTTACACCAAATTTATGAGATATATCTTTGAGAGTAATGTCGTTATTAAAACTTGTTTCTATATATTTTAATATTTTGCACGTTAGATTAAGAGAACCCAGTTTATTTGTTTGAACCAAATCTATACTTTCTATTAAGTCGGATAACAATATCATACTGCAGCTTAATAATATAATATTATCTGTCTGTGTTAAGATTTGGTTAAATATCATCTTTGATTTATCACCGGCTGTATTTTGGGAAATTTTATAGTTTTTTTGTTTCAGTATATGTATATTTGGACAAACTTGTTTATATATCTCGGGTTCATATTTTAAAATTAAAATTTTTGATTTTATGTTATCGCATGTAGAGTAACTATGAAGGTATTCCGGAAATATTATAGCTGTATCACCTGTATTAAGAATATATTCATTGTCTTTAATTTTAATTTTTTGACTACCCTCAATGACTTGACAAATTTCAAGCTGTTCATGAATATGTCCTTTAGTATTTATAGAGTTATTTAATTTATAAAGGTTAAGACCGTTTATAAGTTTAAAATCTGAATTCATATTTTACACCCCATATTATAAATACAATATTTTATATTATTTTATAATCAGTTTTTTACGGTATTCTCTGGGAGTTATTCTGAAATTATTATAAAATGTTCGGTCAAAGGTGCGTACACTGCTAAAACCAGACATGGTACTGATGTTTTCGAGTGAGTCGTTGGTACTTCGGATTAATTTTGCAGCAATATTGCTTCTTATTATGCCTAGGTAAGTTCTGAAATTAACTCCGATTTGCTCAGAAAAAATTTTAGAAACAGTGAATTTATTAATATATAATTCCTTTGATAGTGTGTCAAGAGTTATATTTTCACGGTAGTGTTCCTCGATATATGATATTATTTTATATTCATTGCTGATTTTTATATTATTATTAATTGGGATTGGCTCAAGTTGATTAATGAGTTTTTTTACTGCTATTGTACAGTAGAAAAACTGACGAATTTCAGAAAAATCTTCTATCATGTACTTGAAAATTTGTGACATGAAATCATCTATTTGATTTTTATATATTTTGTATTGATTAAAGGTGTAGTTATCGAAAAACTCTTTAAATTCTTGTATACGCTGTGATTTAAAAATGATACTAACAAATTCGGCGTTTTTATTATATTTGTTGTTTTCCTCAGAATCTATTCGAAAGCAGCTGTGCACATATCCAGGAGGTATGAGTACAGCTTCTCCGGTATTTAGAATATATGTCTGTTCGTTTATAATTAAATGTTGTATACCGCTGAATAAGTATATTATTTCAACTGAATTATGGATATGAGGCAGAAATTTAACTTCGCGTTTGTTATGAATAATACGAATATCTTTTGTATTGAGTTCATAATATGGCTCGTTTGACATTATAACACCGCCTTTAGATATTCTTTATTTTAATTTTAACACACAAGAAAGATTAAAACAAGACAAAAACAGAGATGAATAAGACAAAAATTGAATACAAATGGTTAAATAAAAAGTTGACAATCTTTGTCTGAAACTGCTCCTTTTTTGTCTTGTTAATAAAATACGGATATGTTATATTGACTTTAGATAAACCGGTTGAAATCATCTAAAAATTAATTTTTAAATTGAAAGGAGAATTTAAGATGATAAGAAGATTGTTTTGTGTTTTAGCAGTAATGTGTATGGTGATGGCATTAGCGGTTACACCTGTTTGCGCAGAATATCCCAGTAAGCTTTCAGCAAGAGAATTATTGAAACTATCTTTAGATTACTGCAGCAGTATGGATCAAAGTAAATATATAAATGAAACATGGGATGTGTTTAATGAAGCGTTAGAAAACGCATGGAAGATATATAATAATTCCGGAGCTTCTGAAGTGGACATGACTACAGCAAGAGGAAGTCTGGAAAAAGAGAAATCAAGATTAAAATTTGTGCAGTCTGATGAGCCTGGAGATCCATTAAGTTTTCGTTTATTAGATAAGAATGAAGTTGTGAATGAAATGGGAGTAGGCTGGAATCTTGGAAACACTATGGATGGAACGAGCAACGATTGGAGCGACGGATATATGATTCCGTGCGAAACAGGCTGGCAACCCAATGTGACTACTAAAGAAATGATTAAATCTATTCATGATGCTGGTTTTAATACAATTCGTATTCCGATTACGTGGGGAACAATGATTGATGATGAAGATGGGTATTCTATAAACCCGGATTGGATTTCAAGAGTTCAGGATATAGTTGACTACTGTATTGATTTGGATATGTATGCAATAATAAATATACATCATGACGGTGCTGAACAATACGGATGGCTTCGCGTTGCGGCAGACGACATAGATAGTGTATATGAAAAATTTGAAGGAACGTGGAGAAGTATTGCTTCATATTTTAAAAACTATGATGAGCATTTAATCTTTGAGTCAATAAATGAACTGACATGTATGGAAGGGGATATGAAAAATTCCAGTCAGGCTAAAGCCTATGATATACCTATAATTGTTAACTTAAATCAAATCTTTGTAAACGTGGTTCGCTCAACCGGATCAAACAATCTTTATCGCTATTTGTCGGTTGCCTCCCATTATGCAAATGGGGGAACTGAGGATAATTTCATTATGCCTGAGGATACATATAATATTGATAATAGATTGATGTTTACAACCCATATTTATAAAAACAATACTTCTGTATCTTGGAAATATGATGAAGCTTATGAAGTTATTAATGTTTTGAAAAAAATATGTAAAAAGTTTTCTGATTATCCGATTATATTGGCTGAATATGGAAATAGATATCACGAGTTTCAAGGTAATCCTTCGGGGGCAAATGATATACAGCGAGGATACTATGATGAAATAGTAACGAAAGGAAGCAAAGTTTGTGGTGCTGTTCCTTGTGTGTGGGACAATGGAACAGGAGGAGACTTTTCTATATGGGACAGAGTCAATAATAAACCGATATGGAAGAATATTACCGATAGTATGATGAGGGGACATTATATTGAGCCTTCCGAGTTGAATTTAAATGATGTAAATCTGACAGATATAATTGAAAATCCTCAAATTAATAAAATAACTGATATAAGCGGACTGCCTGATAGTTTAACACTGGAATACGGTGAGGTTAAAAATCTAAATTTTAATACTGAGCCTGCAGAAACAAATGATGTATTGTTATGGAAGTCATCAGATGATAGTATAGTTACTGTACATAGAGGAATTATGCGTGCAAGAGCTGTAGGGTCTGCGACAATTACGGTTTTTTCTCAGAGCGGAAGCTGTGAAAAAACATTTGCTGTTACTGTAAAGCCGTCAATTTCTGATGTTCCTGCAAATGAAATATTGACTGCTAAAGAAAAGTATGAAATAGGTGAAAATAGAGCGGAATATATAAATGCCCAAATATTACCATCAGAATCTGATGATGATTTAATATATGTTTCAGATGATGATTCTATTGTTACAGTAAATAAATTTGGAAAAATGGTAGGTGTTAAAATAGGTAAAGCACAGGTGACGGTTCAATCTGCAAGCGGTCTTAAAAAGAAAATAGATATAGAGGTTGTAGACGCTGAACCATATTACCAGGAGATTGAGGAGACAATAAAATCTTTAAAGTTTGAAGATGATGGAAAATCTGATACAATTCCACTGCCAACTGTGGATGGGTATAAGTTTGAATGGAAGACAAATACCAACGACAAATATTCATATGTGAATGATGGAGGAGCCATTACTGTTATTAGGCCGGCGTATGGAGAAGCAAGTGTTGAGTCAAGTGTAAAGGTAACAGCCTATAATGAAATTACCGGATATAGTTTAACATCAACTGTAAAATTTAATATCAGTCCTTATATTAATACCGATGGTTCCGGAAGTGTTAAGTGTAATTTTTATCTTGACAATAAATATAAAGATGCCGAAACTTTTGTTATAAAGTTCTATAAAAAGGGCGCTTTAGTAAAGAGTTCTTCTGTATCTGTTCCTTCAAATGTTAATATATACAGTGAATCTATAAGTGGTATCCCGAACGGAGATTATATAGTAAAATTTACGCCTACGAGTGATGTTATGAGAGTAAAGGAGTCGTCACAAGAAGTTAGTATTATTCCGGATAATGAAACGAGTTTAAATGTATTAGCTGCACAAATGGTGTATACAAATATTAAAGCGTGTGAAAGCATTAGTCCAACTGATAATATTACAGTAATTGATTTTCTTGAAAAAATGACTGATAAAGAACGTCAGGATTTTAAAAATTCAAAAACGATAAGATTAAATTACACGGTTGTAGTATCTCCGGAAAACATTAGTAATACTGCATTTATAGATATACTGGGAGGAGATATTCCTGTTGAGTATCAGGCAAGTTCGGACAGTTCGAGATATACACGTTTGAGAATATACAAAAGATGGAATCAGCTTGATATGATTGATGGAACTTTGGCTAACTGCAGCGGTTCTAAGGATATAGAAGGGCACCAAAAATTAAATATTGGCGGAAAGTTTCAAGATGGAACTATAGAATATCAAATCTCGCTTCTAATTGATTATGAGAATCAAACAATTACACAAGGAACAAAATCGTCTGTTGGTTCCAGTGACTTTATTTTTACAGGTTTTCCGGCTGACGCAGATAGATCAAAGCTTAACCTTATTGCGTATAATAATTTGGGAACACAAGAAGTATATACGATAAAAGATGTTACTTTATCGTTTGAGCAATTGGTTTATCCGGAAGTTGATGATTTTAAGTATTCAATAGTTAGTATTAATAGAAATGCAAATAACGTTGAGGTATCAGTAGAGGGCGAAGGAGAGGCAAAACTTATCTTAGCTTTATACAATGGTTCTGACATTTTGTTAAAGACTGATATGAAAGAGATTAACGGAACAGGAACTTATGATTTTATGGATTATATAAATAGTGAAGAACCAAATATATCACTGAAAGCATTTTTATGGAAAAATACTGATGAGATAATACCAATATCAATGCCTTTATCATACTAATATTTATATTATTATAGATTGTAAAGTTGGTATATAATTAGAATTAGTAAAATGATTATTTATAATTAAATTTGATAGCTGCTCTTTTTATAAAGTTTATTAAATAATTTATTAGTTTCATGGATGAGAATCATATTGATTAAATAATAAAAAAACCATTGCTTAAGCAATGGTTTTTTGGCGGAGATGGAGAGATTTGAACTCTCGCGCCGCGTTAACGACCTATACCCTTAGCAGGGGCACCTCTTCAGCCAACTTGAGTACATCTCCGAATTCGCTGCAGTTAGTTTTAGCTAAACCGCTCTGTATTAAATTTGAAAAAAACGACACAGAAGTTTATCCTGTGCCATAGCGCCTTTATAAAAAGGAATGGCGGAGAGGCAGAGATTCGAACTCTGGGTGCTTTCGCATCACTAGTTTTCAAGACTAGCTCCTTAAACCGCTCGGACACCTCTCCGTATTATACGACTTTTAGGACAAACCTATCACGTCGCGACTTGATAAGTATACCATATACTAGAAAGGTTTGTCAACACTTTTTTTAAAATTTTTTTAATTTTTATATGACTTTTTTTCTACATAATTACAGCTTCGGTTATAAACACTGCCAGGCTTGATAATAAGGCAACAGTTATTAGGCTCTTTTGCATATATGATAGCGCTATTGCTGCTGCAAAGCCTATAACAGCAGAATATATGCTAGAGGTTGAATAGAGTATAGCCGGGAATATCATGGCGCCTAAAACTGCATATGGCATATAAAAAAGAAAGGATAACAGAAAACGGTTTTTAATCTTTTTTCTTATTATTGTTAATGGTATCATTCGTATTAAGTAAGTAGGAACGGCCATAACAGCTATATATATTAAAATTTTAAGGTTGTCCATCGATGCCATCCTTCCCATTAGTTTCATCTGTATCAATTGGGGCGAAATAAGCGCCCAGACCGGCACATACAAGTGCACAGATTATTATTACAAAACCATTCGATACCATATTAAGAACAGGAAACCACTTAAAGCACGAGCTGAGAAGCACAGCTCCTAATAATACATATAAAACAGCCTTATTATCTTTTGCCGGAGGAACAACAATGGCTATAAACATTCCGTATATGGCGATACCAAGCGCGCTTCTGATTGATTCAGGCAGAAGCATACCGGCGGCGGCTCCAACAAGTGTTCCTAGAGCCCAGCCTATATATGGTATTGTCATAAGTCCGTACATATATTTGGGTCCCAATTGAGCCGGCTTAGTTGTGGATACTGCAAAAATTTCATCAGTTATGCCAAAAGCTATTCCCATACGGTTTAATCCTCCGATGCCGCCGAATAGCTTTTGAGATACCGAGACTGACATAAGAGCGTATCTCATATTGATTACAACCTGCGTCATTGCAACTTCGAGATAAGAAGCTCCGCCAAGCATAAGGGAAAGCCCGGCAAATTGTCCTGCAGAGGTAAGATTTGTCATTGAAATAAGAAGCGCCGCCCACACAGGAAGTCCTCCCATTGCCGCCATTATCCCGAACGTAAAGGATACCGACAGGTATCCTAAACCTATCGGTATTCCATCTCTCACACCTTGAGAGTATCTGTTTTCTATAAATTCTTTTGTATTGGATTTCATAATAACTTGTTTTGTTTGTCTCCTGAAATTTATTTTCCGGTGCTTCCAAAGCCGCCGTTTCTTATACCTGTCGCATCATCGTCAACGGTGATGCCGTATTGAACAAATATACCCTGTGCGAAAGCGTCCCCCTGTTTTAGCGAAACAGTTTTTCCTGTATTTGTGTCGTTTGTTATTTTTATAAAAATATGACCCTCGTTATCAGAATTATAGTAGTCGCTGTCAATTATTCCGACAGTATTATTTAACTGAAGTCTAAATTTAAAACCAAGCCCGCTTCTGGGGTAAAGGCATAAGACCCAGCTGTTGTCTATTTTTGTTCTTATTCCAGTGGGTATCATTATTGTTTCATTTGGCTTTAGTTCAAAATCCAAAGTCGAATAAAAATCATAACCGGCACTTCCTGCTGTTGCGCGTTTTGGGAGTTTTATACTTTCATAAGTTTTTTTTATTTTATCTATATCAGTACTGCCGAAGCAGTTATTCCATCCTTCGGTAAACTGTTCTATACTGACTTTTTCAAATTTTGCTATACCTGTCATAATCGTCTCCTTTATGTTGATTTTATGCTTTTGTATACAAAACTATATCATCGCGGCTTTGTTTAACATCTATGACTCTTTGGTTGGTGCTTCCGCGCCAATGTAGTTTTGGATCCAGTTTGTCTTTCACAAATTTCCCGTCAATAAGTATATCTATGTATCTTATAACCGTCAAGTCTTTTATGTCTTCCCAATTGTATCCGGTGTAGAGCCAAATAGTTTTGTCCGGATATTTTTCTTTTATTTCTTTTGCCAGCGTTTCAACCCCATTTATATTAGATTGATATAATGGATCACCGCCTGTAAATGTTATACCGGATATATGTGGTTTGTCAAGTTCTGTAAAAATTTCTGACTTTTCATCTTCTCCGAAAGGCAGTCCTCCGTCAGGATCCCAGGTTATTGGGTTATGACAGCCTTCGCATTTGTGCTCACAGCCTGCTACCCATAACACCACTCTCAGACCGTCTCCATTCAGCATGTCGTCTTTGGTTATATTATGATATCGCATATCTTACATACTTCTCCTGTCTTTAATTTCAGCCATTTTCGCATCGTTAAGCCGGGTGTCTCCCTTAACGCGCGAATATGACAAATATCCATTCATACGGTCGATTTTAGTGAGGTTTTTGCTTCCGCACTTAGGACATACGTCCATTTCAAGCTCGCTGTGACCGCAGTCGTCGCAGTATGCCAACGAGAGATTAACTCCTTCGTAAAAGCCCATATCCATAGCCCGGTGAATCAATGTCTCTATTGCTTTTTTATTATAGTCAATAGGATATTTTACATATTGAATTTTTCCGCCGTTCATAAGGTCCCAGAATCTTTTTTCCAAATCTTGTTTTCTGATAGGAGAAATATCTTCTGAAACATGACAGTGAAAACTGTTGCTGACATATTCCCTGTCGGAAACGTTTTCTATTATGCCATACTTTTTCCTGAATTGTTTTACCTGCAGACCGCACAAGTTTTCAGCAGGCGTTCCGTAAAGTGCATAAAGGTTTCCGTCTTCTTCTTTAAACTGAGCTACCTTTTTATTAATGTGTTCCATGACTTCTATAGCAAACTGTCCGTCTTCAACCAAAGATTTTTTATTGTGAAGCTGCTGCAGTTCATTTAGAGCAGTTATTCCAAAAGAGGCGGTAGCCGTCTTTAACAGCGGCTTTATCTTGTCGTGAATACCCAAATGTCCTCCGTAAAATCCGCCTTCACAATAAGCGAGAGGATTGGTGGAAGCCCGCATTTCTCCTAGATATTCATAAGTGCGTATATGTAACTTTCTTATAAGCTCCAAATAATAGTCAAGGACCTCATAGAAATCTTTGTTTTCTTTTTCGGCCTTAGCGTATATCATTGGAAGGTTTAAGCTTACTGCGCCTACGTTAAATCTTCCTACATATACCGGTTTATCATTATCGTCAGCGGGATTCATACCGCCTTTTTCGTACCACGGTGACAAGAATGCACGGCATCCCATAGGAGATACGACTTTGTTATATTTCTTGTATATACCGGCAACATATCCGTCGCCTGTAAGAGACAGCCAATCAGGATACATAGTTTTAGCGGAGCATTCAACTCCGGCCTTGAACACGTCTTCAAGCTCTTTGCCCGGTCCGTGAAGATTCTCATCATAAAGAAATACGATTTTAGGGAATAATACAGGTTTCTTGCATTCTTTTTTACCCTGACCGTTCTTGTGAACTTTTAAGAGTGAGATGGTTGCCATTTTTTCAAAGCGTTTTGTTCCGAGACCTGCGGTAACCGTTATAAACGGATAATCGCCGCGGCTGGAGGCAACAGTGTTAAACTTATATTCCCAGCCCTGAAAGCCCTGTTCATAGTCTCTCTGCACATCTTTTATAGTTTCACGTTCAGCTGTTTCCTCAGACAAACCCATTTCTAAATAGCGGGCTTTATTTTGGACATATGTTTTTTCAGCATACGGAGCCAAAAGTTTGTCTACTTCAGGAACTGTAAAACCTCCGTATTGCTGACTTGCTGCTGACAATACAATGTCGCCTATAACATCAAAAGCAACCGCTAAAGTTTTGGGTTCGTTATACCAAAGGTTGCCCATTTCAAAACCGCCGCTTAAAACAGTTTTAACATCAAACAGACAACAGTTCATGGTGTCTCGTCTTGCGGACATATCGTGTACGTAAATATAGCCGTCGCGGCAGGCCTGGAGTTCCTCAACAGTCATAAAGAACTTTTGGTAAAGTTCTTTGTTGAGCTGGTTAAAAATGAGTGAGCGTTTGGTGGAAACTAAAGCTGAATCCGAGTTTGAATTTTCTTTGTCTCCTATGTACATAATTGCCTGACTCTTTTGATAGACCTCGTCCAGCATATGAACAAAATCCTGCTTGTAGTTTCTGTAGTCTCTGTAGCTTTTGGCTACCACAGGATTGACCATATCAAGCGCGCCCTCAACTATGTTGTGCATTTCGGCGATATGGATTTTATCCTTTTGCATATTAAGAACCCTGCTGTCTACGAAGGCACAAATTTTGTGTATGTCTTCATCAGTAAACTCAACTAAGGCGCGGTTAGCTGATTTTTTTACTGCGACAACTACTTTCTTTACGTTGTAATCTTCTTCTGTTCCGTCTTTCTTAATAATTTTAATCATACAAAACACTCCTAAATTATACTATTGTGCGGATTTAAGTCCGGTAAACCTTTTTGTGCGGAAAAACTGAAACGTAAAATTGTTGTTTAAATATATGTATTTGGCAATATATTTAAATCTCTAATGCTTTATTACTTAAAACTGAAATTTCGGGAATTTTTCTCGAATCACAACATTTTGCGTTAAATGTAAATTTACTAACACAACATATAGTATAATAACATATGTTGCAAAAAAATACAATGGCTTTTTTTGTCTTATTTCATGACTTTTTTGTAACATCAATAAAGCGTTATATAACGGCACTTCTATAAAAACTATTGGCTTTTTGTAACACAACTTTAATTGAAACTACTAAAATATTGTCAATTAATAAAATTTCGGTATATAAAAATATGGTAATATTATTTTTTGTAACGTTACTGTAACCGGTCGTTAAACTACATGTAAAAAAGATTATAGCATATTCAGGAAATCAAGACAAGAGGAAAATATAATATAGATAAAATTCAGATATAAATTAAAAATAAAATAATTCCAAACCTAAATAAGAAATAAATAGTGTTTGGATTTAATTATTAAGGAACTGGAAACATTTATTAAATTCCTTGATTTTCAGGTTTGGATAATGTATAATGCTTGATAGAAAATAAAGGCTGATGGTTATATTTTAAAGCATATCCTGTCGGCAATTTTGGAGAACGGCAAATGAAAAAGTCAATTTGTTCCATAAAAAAAGTTATTCTAAAAGCACTTATGTTTAGTGTTTTATTTTTGTTTCCGCTTAACGGTTCGTTTTGTTATGCAATGGTTAACGGCGCAGGGCGGCAGAATTTGTACAGCCAAAATCTGATGTTAATAACGGTGATGTGCTGCGTCATTTTAATCTTGTTAATATGTTTAGTGTTTCTAGTAAACAAACTTCTTAAAACGAAAAAAATAATTAATAAGAATATGGAAAATGAAAAGATTTTAAACGGTCTTGTAAATACTGTTGTGTATAAGATTATGCCTGACGGAATAGAAACTTTGTATTACAGCGACGGAGTGCCAAAGCTTTTGGATATGACCAAAGATGAATATGACAATTGGGTATCAGACGGAGACTTAATTGAAAAGTGTGTATATAAGGGGGATTTGCCCCGGTTTATGAGAATGTATGAAAGAGTGTTAAATAATAAATATCCTAATATGAATATAAATTTTCGATTAAATACGAAAAATAATGTTCATACTTGGATACACCTCAATGCGTTTAGAATACGTGAGGAGAACGGTTATCCGGTATTTGCCGCACTTTTTTCGGAGGGTTCGGACGAAGCTAAAATGTATCGGAAAATAATCGATGATTCTCCGACCGGCGTTTTTGTAGCATCGGTAAGTAATGATGAAATACTCTATGCCAACAGCGCCATGTATAGATTAGGATTGTGTGACAGCGGTGAGATTTTAGGCAGAAATTGCTATGAGGTTTTCTTTGGCCGCAGAGAACGCTGTGAGTTCTGCCGGAAAGAAAATTTGAGTTATAACTCTCTGCTGGTATGCGAATTGTTTAACAGGGATATGACAAGGCATTACTGCAACAGTGCCAGACTCATAGATTGGAACGGTATTCCTGCGTATATTGAATACATAAGCGAGGATACAGAAAGTTTTTTTGCTTATAAAAAGCGTAATGACCTGATTAATAATTTCCCAGGCGGCGCCGGAATATGCGAGATGGAAGACGGCAAGTTCAGGGTATCTTTTCTCAATGAAGGCTATTATAAAATGCTGGGACGGAATATGGAAGATTCTATGAGTATTGAGAAAAATCATAGTCTAAACTATATTTATCCTGATGACAAAAAGAAAATTTTAAGTGAAATAGCTTCTTTAAATGAATGCGGACAGATAGGAGAATGTACGGTTCGTGTTGAGACAAGCGAACCGGGCGTTTTAAAATGGATTAATATGCGCGGCACCTTGTCTGAAAAAGACGGGGATAAAAAAGTCTTTTACGTTTCTTTTTCAGATGTTGATGAATCAAAGAAAGCCAGTATTAAGCTTAATGAAGCATATAAGAATCTTGAACTCAGTGAAAAGATGCTGAATGAGGCAATAAGACATTCAGAAATAAAATTATGGGAGTATTTCCCGGAGACAGGCTGCGTTGTTTGGACTTCTCCGTTTGAAAATGATTTTGACGCGGAGAATCTTATGGAAAATTATCCTGACTCGTGGATTGAAATGAACATTACCGCGCCCGAGAGCGTTGAGGATTTAAAACGTTTTTATAATGAAGCTAAGGCTGGAAAAACCGAAGGAACCTGTGAGATAAAGAATAAATTTAAAGACGGTTACCGCTGGGAGAGGCTGAATTTTACATCAATCCCGGGCAAAGGAGAAGAGCGGACAAAAGTTATTGTCACAGCTATAGATATTACCAAGCAAAAAGAAGCTGAAAAAAGGTTCGAAGAGGAGCTTGCAAGAAAGAGCGCCCTTGAGGCTGATTCTGTATCCAGTATTACATATAATGTTTCTAAGGATACTATAGCTGAGGCGGTTACCAATAACGGTCACCGCAATATAATTAAGCAAAATTGCAGATTAAGCGACGCAGTGTCAGGTATGTATGAATTTATGGCGTCAGATAAGGACATAGAAATATGCAAAAAAGAGTTTAATCAAACGACTATGCTCAATAATTATTATAATGATTGCAGAAAATATGAGGTTGTTTATTGCATTACGCCGCCGGATGGGAAAGATAGAATTAAATATTATTCAGCGGATATCAGTATGGCCGAAGACCCCAGGTCTAAGGAGATTTACGCTTTTGTTTATACTCATGATGTAACAGATGATATATTAAAAAAGGAAGTTATTGAGAGCGCAATTGAGGAAGAAGTAGACTTTATTTCATACTTAAATTTGAAAACTAATATTGTTAAAATGCTGAATTATAAAAAAGACGCCGTAGCTCTTCCAGGAACTGAACCACGAGATTATACGGAAAGCAATATGGTAAATATACCCGCTATGATTCCGCCGGAGGAACAGGAGGAATGTTTTAAAGCCTTCGACGTTGAAAACATAAAAAAAGAGCTTATAAACAAAGATGAGTTTTCTATAATTCATTCGGTTTACAATCAGAGGAATCCTAATGAAAAGAGACGTGTGAAACATAGGATTTATTATCTGAATGAGCGGTGTGATATAATAGTTTTTGTACGCAGCGATATAACTGATGTTTTTAATCAGGAACAGGAAAAAAACCGGCAGCTTCAAGACGCACTTAGACAGGCAAAGCAAGCTAATGCTGCCAAGAGCGACTTTTTATCAAGGATGAGCCATGAGATAAGAACTCCGATGAATGCTGTTTTAAGTTTGGCAAGTTTAGGCGCTGAGGATTCTAAAGATCCTGAAATGACTGAGTATTTTAAGAAGATAAATGATTCCGGGAAATATCTATTGGGACTGATTAATGATATTTTAGATATGTCTAGGATTGAACGTCAAAAAGTTAAGCTGAATCCCGAAATAGCAGAGCTGGATAAGTTTTTTTCTACTATTATGTCTATTATAAAACCATTATATCAAGCAAAGAATATTGACTTTGTGTTTGACAGGTCAGAATTTAAAAGAAAATATGCAAAAATTGATGTTATGCGTACACAGCAAATATTAATAAATCTTTTAAACAACGCTATAAAATTTTCTGATAACGGCGGCAGGATAGAATTTACCGCGTTATCTTTGAATAGAGGCGGTAAGGAATATAATAAGTTTATTATCCGTGATTACGGCGTGGGTATGAGCAAAGACTTTTTGAGCCGTGTTTTTAATCCGTTTGAACAGGAACAAAATAAATTTTCTTCGTCTCAGGAAGGTACTGGATTAGGACTGGCGATATCGAAAAATTTGGTCAGCCTAATGGGCGGAACCATAGAAGTTGCAAGTGTTATAAATCAAGGAAGCACTTTTACTGTGGAGATACCGGTTTCAGAGCCGGGAGCGGAAGAAATAAGAGAATTTATTGATTTAAAGAGAGATTTAAAGAATACTTGTGATTTAAGCGGCAGAAGAGTTTTGCTTGCGGAGGATCATCCGATAAATACAGAGATAACCGTTAAGCTTTTGGAAAAACGCGGAATGGTTGTTGAGCATGCAGAAGATGGAGTGATTGCTGTAGATATGTTTAAAAAATCCAAACCGGGTTATTATGACGCTGTTTTGATGGATATAAGGATGCCGAATATGGATGGGCTTGAAGCTGCTGAAAAAATTCGGAGTCTAAACAGAAGCGACGCAAAAACAGTGCCTATAATTGCTATGACGGCAAACGCGTTTGATACTGATATAGAGAACTCAATTAATGCAGGGATGAATGCGCATTTATCAAAGCCGATAAAACCTGAGGAGGTTTATAAGACGCTTGAAATTTTAGTAGGACGGGTGTAACGTTTTAATGATTTTGAGAAATGAATTACATTAATAATTATAATATTTATTGGTTGCAGAAAATATTTTTTGGAGGTTAGTATGGAGAATTCCGATGTATTTGATCCTGCCTGGAAAGATGAGGAGTATGATTCAGAAAATGGTCTGAGTCCTCAGCAGGTAAGGGAGAGAGTGGGGAAGGGAGCGGTGAATGAATCTGTGGATTCATCTACCAGAACATATGGGGAGATTGTTAAAAGTAACGTATTTACTTATTTTAATCTGATATTTGTTATTTTGGCTCTATTGCTTCTTATTGTAGGCTCTTTCAAGGATATGACGTTTTTGGGCGTTATATTTTTTAATACAGTGATAGGAATAGCCCAGGAATTTCGCTCTAAAAAGGCGCTTGACAGTTTGAAAATAATAAGCGACCCGAAAGCCACCGTAATAAGAGGCGGTGTGCAGGAAACGATACCTGTAGAAAATCTTGTTCTTGATGATTTAGTGATATTTTCGGCAGGGTGTCAGATACCGGCTGACGCGGTGGTGGTCTCGGGAAACGTTCAGGTTAATGAATCTCTTATCACCGGAGAATCCGAGGAGATAGCGAAAAAAGCCGGAGATGAACTGCTGTCGGGCAGTTTTGTGGTTTCCGGTGAATGCAGGGGAAGACTTCTGAAAGTCGGAAAAGAATCTTATGTTTCTAAGTTGACGTTAAAGGCGACAAAAGATAAGCGTGAGGAAGAATCTGAGCTTATTCGCTCTTTGGATAAGCTTGTTAAGATTGTAGGCATTATAATTATTCCGATAGGTCTGACTTTGTTTATTCAGCAGATGTTTTTTGCAGGGGCGACATTCAGCGACAGTATAACCGGAATGGTAGCCGCCGTGATAGGTATGATACCTGAGGGATTATATCTTTTGGCAAGTGTAGCAATGGTTGTAAGCATTATGCGCCTTGCGAGAAAAAAAGTTTTGGTTCGAAATATGAAGTGTATTGAAACTTTGGCGAGAGTTGACGTTTTGTGTGTGGACAAGACAGGGACTATAACCGAGAATACTATGAAAGTCAGCCGCTTGGTGCCGGCAGAGGGAAAGGACTTAGATTGTATTACTGCGCTTTTAAGCAATATGGTTTCCGCTATGAGCAGCGATAATATTACTATGGAAGCCATGAAGGAATTTTTTACAAAGACTACAAAAGCTGAACCTGAAAAAGTGTTTTCGTTTTCTTCTCAGTATAAGTACAGCGGATGTATTTTGGGCGGTCAGAACTATGTTTTGGGTGCGCCTGAGTTTGTGCTCAGAGAGCAATTTGACAATTATGCCGAGGAGGTATACGAATATTCTGAGGAAGGCTATAGAGTTTTAGCGTTTGTTAAATATCTTGGAGAAATGACAGGCAAAGCCTTAACGGATAATGTTGAGCTTTTGGGTTTTGTTCTGCTTTCGAATCCGATACGTTCAACTGCAAAGGAGACTTTTCAGTATTTCGCTGAACAAGGAGTTGATGTAAAAGTTATATCCGGTGATAATCCGGTCACAGTGTCCAGAGTTGCGGAGGAGGCCGGAATTAAGGAAGCGGATAAGTATGTTGATGCGACTAGTCTTACAACTGACCAGGACATATATGACGCCTGTCTTAAATATAACGTATTTGGACGTGTTGTTCCCGAGCAGAAGAGACAGTTTGTGAAAGCGCTCAAAGCTCAGGGAAAAACGGTTGGAATGACAGGAGACGGAGTCAATGATGTTTTGGCGCTCAAGGAGGCGAATTGCAGTATAGCAATGGCATCCGGAAGTGAAGCGGCTTCTCAGGTGTCTCAGCTTGTTTTGGTGGATTCGGATTTTTCTAAAATGCCGTCAGTTGTTGGAGAGGGAAGGCGTGTTGTAAACAACATAGAGAGAACAGCCAGTTTGTTTTTGGTTAAAAATATATTTTCATTGCTGCTTTCATTGTTTTCAATGATTGCGGTGAATGGTTACCCCATGGAACCATCGCAGGTTTCGCTGGTGGCAATGTTTACGATTGGAATACCTGCGTTTTTCTTATCACTGGAACCAAACAAGAGCTTGATAAAAGGACGGTTTTTAACGAATGTTTTTACCAAGGCTGCTCCGGCCGGTATAACCGACTTTTTAGTGGTCAGTGCTTTAGTAGTGTTCTGCAGTATGTTTAATATAGATGAGGAAAGCGTTTCAACCGCCTGCACAGTGCTTATATCCGTTGTTGGGTTTATGATACTGTATCGTATTTCAAAACCTATGAACTGGCGGCACTGGCTTTTGATTATCGCTATGATAGCAGGCTGGATAGGCTGTGTAATTTTCTTAAGACCATTGTTTGGTATAACAGCAATGAGTGTTCAGTGCATAATGTTATTGGCAGTGTTTGCGCTGGTTGCCGACCCGGTGCTGAGATTTTTCAGCTTGATTGTTGATAAGTCGTTTTGGCACTCAAAGATAGATAAAGTTCTGAGAATTGTGCACAGAAGATAAAACCTAAGAAATAAGCAAAATCAGATTTTGTTATTACCCGGCTAATGCTGATGCATTAGCCGGGATTTGTTTTATATATCAATATTATTGTCTCTATGCTGTGCTTTTTAAAGCATATAAATTAATAATGTAAATATATATACAAACTGCTCGTTTTAAGCGAAATGTCTTCATTAGGTATATAATTTTATTAATAATATTAGCGGATAAAAGTTTTATTATAATTTTACGGTTCTGACGGATTATATCCGTCATAATTGTTTTGTTTCTATATTAATTATTATTGTGCTGGTTTTGATGTATTTGGCATACATTTAACAGGAGGTGCAATATAAAATGTTCAAAGCAAATTATAAACCAAATTCTGCTGCCGATATATCAGGCGGCGAAAACTATCCGGGGATAAGAGGGCGCGTAATATTCAGACAGCAGAAGAACGGCGTGCTGGTCACGGCAGATATATATGGTCTGCCTACGGGAGAAACAGGATGTGATTCCGGTGTTTTCGGATTTCATATACACGAGGGCGAAGACTGCGGAAGCAATGGACAGGAACCGTTTTCAAACACTAAGGGACACTATAATCCGGGGGATTGTCCGCATCCGTACCATGCGGGAGATTTGCCGCCTTTATTTGAAAATGACGGGTATGCGTATATGTCATTTTTAACCAACCGTTTTACTGCGACCGAAATTATTGGCAGAACTGTGGTTATCCATCTTAAGCCTGATGACTTTCATTCCCAGCCCAGTGGAAACTCAGGGGAAAAAATAGCCTGCGGCGTTATAAAAGCGTTATAGGTATGTAAAATTTATCGAAACATAAATATTTAGGTTTTATTATTTAAAAAGATATGTTATAATAAAACGAAAGAATTAAAACATAATCTTTTATAATGTTTTATGAATATAATTTGCTGCCGCTATACTTACGGTTCGGCGGCAGCATTGGGTTAATCAATGAAAATATAAAAGAAAGGGGAGTATGATTAAATACGAGTTTAGTCATATACATAAGCTATGTATTATCAAAATAAAATTTGGATGGGTAAAAATGAAAACCCTATTTTTCTGTTTCCGCAGATGGCAAATCGTCATGGTTTGATTGCCGGAGCCACCGGTACAGGGAAAACGATTACATTAAAGGTGATGGCTGAATCTTTTAGCGATGCCGGAGTGCCTGTTTTTCTCGCAGATATAAAAGGAGACTTATCCGGTATGAGCCAGCCGGGAGCTGACAGTGAAAGAATGCAGGGGTTAATAGCAAAGTTTGGATTGAGCGATGCGGGTTTTAAGTATCAGTCATATCCTACATATTATTGGGATGTGTTCGGGAACAAAGGTACTCCGATACGTACTACTGTTTCTGAAATGGGACCGCTTTTGCTGTCCAGAGTTTTGGGGCTTAATGATGTGCAGGAGGGAATTCTGCATATTATATTTAAGATTGCTGATGACCAAAAACTTTTATTGTTAGATTTGAAAGATTTAAAGTCTATGGTTCAATATATTGGAGACAATGCGTCAGATTTTAAAAATACCTATGGTAATATAACGACAGCAAGTATCGGCGCTATACAGCGCAGTTTAATCAAACTTGAGGAGGAGGGAGGAAACTCTCTTTTCGGGGAACCGGGACTGGACGTTAAGGATTGGTTTAAAACTGACGGCAGCGGCAGAGGATATATTAATGTATTAAATTGCGAAAAGCTGTTTTTGCAGCCTGATTTATACTCTGCGTTCATGCTCTGGATGCTTTCGGACTTGTATGAGATTCTTCCGGAAGCCGGAGATATGGACAAGCCTAAAATAGTGTTTTTCTTTGACGAGGCGCATCTTTTATTTAAAGACGCCCCAAAAGAACTGCTGGAAAAAATAGAGCAGGTGGTAAGGCTGATACGTTCTAAGGGCGTTGGGATATTTTTTATAACACAAAATCCGATAGATATACCCGATACGGTATTATCTCAGCTCGGAAACAGAATACAGCACGCTCTCAGAGCCTATTCTCCAAGCGAGCAGAAAGCGGTTAAAGCTGCTGCGCAAACGTTTAGACCAAATCCGAAGTTTGATACTGAACAGGCCGTTACCGAGTGCGGAACCGGCGAGGCTTTAATATCATTTCTTGATGAAAAAGGCGTTCCTTCTATGGTGGAGCGAGCTAACATTCTGCCTCCTCAAAGTTTGATGGGACCTGTTGACAATAATATTATGGCTCAGATGATAGCTTCCAGTGATATGGGTGCAAAATATAATACTGTAATAGACAGGGAATCGGCTTATGAAATACTTTCAGCCAAAGCGGAAAAGAGTGAAATTGCTGAAAATAAGGCGCAGGAAGAGAAAATAAACAGGCAGCAGGAAGAGACAGAGGCTAAAATGAAAGCTGAAGCTATAAAAGAAGCCAAGGCTGAGCTAAGAGAAGAAAAACAGAGAGAAAAGCGTTATAATGAGATTGAAAAGGTGGCTAAAAGTATTTTGACTTCCGCGGGACGAACCGCTGTAAATTCTTTGGTTCGCGGTCTTTTAGGCTCGCTAAAAAAATAGGGGGAATTATGAGCAGATTTACTGATGAGTATAAAATCAAATATGAAGGTTGTTTAAAGCGCGTGCAGAAACCGGCCAGATATATCGGAAACGAATTTGGAAGCGTGCATAAGAAATGGTCGGATGATATGCTGACTTTTGCTTTTTGTTTTCCTGATGTTTATGAGGTTGGAATGTCTCATTTGGGAATGAAGATTCTTTATCATATGCTGAATGAGCGTGAGGATACCGTTTGTGAGCGTGTGTTTGCTCCGTGGGACGATATGGAGCAGGAGATGAGAAAAGAGGGAATACCCCTGCTTTCGATGGAAAGTTATGTTCCGGTGAAAAATTTTGATTTTATAGGATTTACGCTTCAATATGAAATGAGCTATTCTAATATAGTGAATATGCTTGACCTCGCAGGAGTGCCGCTGCGCACGGCAGAAAGAACAGCTGGTGACCCGTTTGTGTGCTGCGGAGGACCATGCGCGTATCATGCGGAGCCGCTTTCGGATTTGGTTGATTTTTTTATCCTCGGAGAGGGTGAGGAAGTTAACAGCGAGATTATGGATGTGTATAAGGAATGGAAAAACAGCGGAAGCACAGACCGTGATGATTTCCTTATGTCAATAATACCTTTGGGCGGAGTATATGTGCCAAAGTTTTATGACGTAGAATATAATGATGACAACACTATCTCAAGATTTGAACCTAACCGTGAAGGGGTACCGAAACAGGTTAGAAAACGTATAATCCTCAATATGGATAACACTTATGTTCCAAAAAAACTTATAGTGCCTTTTATGGAGACCGTGCATGACAGAATAATGCTGGAGCTGTTTCGGGGATGTATACGAGGGTGCCGTTTTTGTCAGGCAGGGTATATATACCGACCGGTGCGCGAAAGAAGTGTTGACAAGCTGGTTGAGACTGCCGGAGAGTGCATAAAAAACACTGGATATGAAGAAATGTCAATGTCATCGCTCAGCACAAGCGATTATACCGATTTGGACGAGCTTACAAATAAGCTGCTTGATATAACTGTGGACAAGCGTATCAACCTTTCGCTTCCGTCCCTCCGTGTTGACAATTTTTCTATGGAGCTTATGGAGAAAGTTCAAAAGGTTAAAAAGAGCGGATTGACTTTTGCTCCTGAGGCGGGAACGCAAAGACTTAGGGATGTTATCAATAAAAATGTTTTGGAGAGTGATTTAATACGAACCTCCAATATAGCGTTCAGAGGCGGATATAACAGAATCAAGCTGTATTTTATGCTGGGTCTGCCCACTGAAACATATGAAGATGTATTAGGGATTGCCGAGCTGGGCAAAAAAGTTATTGACGAGGGCTTCTTCTCCATACCGGTTGAGGAGAGAAAAGGCAGAAGCGTAAGCGTTACGATTAGTACCTCATTTTTTGTTCCGAAGCCTTTCACTCCGTTCCAATGGGAACCTCAGAATAAGATTTCCGAAATGGAGGAAAAGGCAAAATATTTAAAAGAACATATTGGTTCAAAGAAAATTGTTTATAACTGGCATAACAGTGATATCAGTCTTCTTGAAGCCGTCTTTGCCAAAGGCGACAGGCGGCTGGGAGAAGTTTTGATAACTGCACAGAAACTTGGCTGCAAGTTTGACGGCTGGAGTGACTTTTTTGATTTTGACAAGTGGATGGAAGCCTTTAGAATTAATGGAATTGACCCTGAGTTTTACGCTTTGCGCCGCATAGGATATGATGAAATTCTGCCATGGGATTACGCTGATATCGGAGTTCCGAAATCATTCTTGATAAAGGAGCATAAGAGGGCGTATGAGGAGAAGACAACTCCAACCTGCCGCGAAAAGTGCAGCGGCTGCGGAGCAGCCAGCTTTGGAGGAGGTGTCTGTTTTGAGTAAAAGACGTCTTAAATTTTCGAAGTTAAACATGGCTAAGTATATTTCACATTTGGATTTGCTGAGATGCTTTACACGTTCAATTATGAGGGCGGAACTTCCTGTAAAATACTCAAACGGGTTTAACCCTCATCAAAAGATAACGTTTTCACTTCCTTTGTCAATAGGTGTCACAAGCGACAGTGAATTCGTGGACATTGATTTTGAAGACGGAATAAAAGACAGTGAAATAATGGAGCGACTCAATAATAATCTGCCGCCTGATATGCGGATATTAAATGTGGGAGACATAAAAGACAGCGCTAATGATTTAGTTTCCGCAAAGTATCAGGTTAAAATTATATCGGATAAGTTCATAGCCGATGAAAAAGTCAAGGAATTTTTTGATATGCCGGAATATACGATTATGAAAAAGACCAAAAAGAAAGGCGAACAGCCTGTAAATTTAATGGATTTTATAATTGATTACAGTATTTCGGAACATTCAGAAAGCAGTGACAGCAGTATACTGCAAATGGAACTAATTTTGTCTGCCGGAGGTCAAAAAAACTTAAAACCTGAAATTGCGGTAAAGGCGTTGTCGGACTATCTAGCGCCGGAAATAAATATAATAAGTTATGATATACACCGAACTGAGATTTACATCAGTGAAAAAAAGGGTCTAAAAGTATTTGAGTAAATCTGTGAATTTTGGTGAAAATGATATTAAATCTGTTTAACAGAAATTTGGAGGAATAATTATGAGAAGAATTGGGATTCTTACAAGCGGAGGCGATTGCCAGGGGCTGAATTCTGCCATTCGCGCTGTTGGAAAAGCCTTATATGAGCGATTCCAGAACGATGTTGAGATTTATGGAATTCAGGACGGTTATTATGGTCTGATAGAGGGCGAGTATAAAAAAATGGAACCCCGCGACTTTTCAGGGATTCTGACAATTGGAGGAACTATTTTAGGGACATCGCGTCAGCCGTTTAAGAGAATGAGGGATGTTGATGAGAACAATGTAGACAAGGTTCAGAAGATGAAAGATACCTATATGAAAATGGGTTTAAACTGTCTTGTCGTATTGGGCGGAAACGGAACTCATAAGACTGCGAATTTACTGAGCGAGGAAGGTCTAAATATCATTGGTCTTCCAAAGACAATAGATAATGATATTTGGGGAACAGATATGACGTTCGGTTTCTATAGTGCGCTTAATGTTATAACGGATGTTATAGACAGGATTCATACTACAGCCACGTCTCATGGCAGAGTGTTTATCGTTGAGGTTATGGGACACAAAGTGGGCTGGCTGACTCTTTATGCCGGTCTTGCCGGAGGAGCGGACGTTATTCTGCTGCCGGAAATTCCTTATGATATAGACAGCGTGGTTGCCGAGCTTAACAAAAGAGAAAAATCCGGCAAGAAGTTTTCTATTATAGCCGTGGCGGAAGGTGCTATTTCAAAAGAGGAGGCCGCTTTGAAAAAGAAAGAACTTAAACAGAGAAGGGCTGAGATGGTACAGCCTTCAATTGCTTATCGCGTGGCGGATGAGATAAAAGAAAAGTTTAATCATGAAATCCGCGTATGTGTTCCCGGGCATTTTCAAAGAGGAGGAAGCCCTTGTCCGTATGACAGAGTCTTTACAACCAGGATTGGAACCAGCGCCGCTCAGCTCATTTCCGAAAATAAATATGGCTATATGGTGGCTTTGCAGAATAATGAAATTGTTCCGGTTCCTCTGAGCGAGGTTGCCGGAAAACTGAAATGCGTCAGCCCCGGTTCCAACGAGGTTGTAACAGGCAAAGAACTAGGTATCTGTTTCGGAGATTAGACCCTTTTATATTTCACCCATTGACAGCCTTATGCTCTTACTTATAAGGGCGTTTAATAGCTGTCCTTCCGTTACGGTTTTTGTTATTTTTCCATTGTCATCTATGACGTCAATTATATGATATTTATAGCAGCCCAGTTTCCGCAGGAACAGTCTTGCGGGAACTGATTCATGGGCTGCCATCCTTGTAACCTGACAAAATTCGGTTCTTTTAAGCCGTGTTTTGTAATACAATATTTCTTTCAGTGATATTAATGATATATTTTTTTGTTCAATACTCAAGTTTCCCAGCAGAAAAGCGCCTATAAGTATCAGTGACAGATTGAAGTCGTTGGTAAGGAGCAGCCATACTGAAACAAGCAGCATTCCGATTATTGGCACTCTGCTGATTTTCAGCATTAAGTTTGAGGCTCGAACGGCTCCTAAATTTATTGATATAATAGCTTTTGCTATCCGTCCGCCGTCTAATGGAAGAGCCGGCACTAGGTTAAGTATCATAAGAGACAGGTTTATTTTTATACCGTAGTCTATAGCTTCACTGTATACAGACAGCATTGGATTTTTGTTTAGCATATAGAGCAGTGCTGCCAGTGCGCCGCTGAATGCAGGTCCGGCTGCGGCGATTACAGCTTCTTTGTATGGATTTTTAATGAACCCGGCGCTTAATTTTCCGCATATTCCAAATGGCAGAATTTCGATTCTGACGATAGATACGCCAAGTTTTTTCCCGCAAAACACATGGGACAATTCATGCAGAAAAGCGGAGATATATGCAATAAAGAAAAGGTTTCCGTAGCCGCCTAAGATTGAAGCGGCGGCCAGTAAAAAAAACAGCGGACTTACTGCAAGGTAACTGCCTATTGGTATAAGCCAAAGGTGCGTTTGGAGAGCAGAAAAAATGTTTTTTAACTTCTTCAAAATATTTCACTCCAGAATTGCCATATTTCTGAAAAAAATCCACATATGCTGTTCCAGAGACCAATAAAGTCAAAATTATATCTTACAGCTCTTCCAAGAGCGGATATACAGTTTCGTCCAAACTCGAATCCCGACCTGTTTATAAGTATACCGCCGATTATTATTACCGCCACGGCGATAGATTGTTTTAATATTAGTTTCATTCTTAATTCAAAACGGTCATTCTTTATATTGTTCTTGCGGTTTGGCTCGGAAAAAGAACCTCTTCTCCTCAGTTCTTCTCTCATACTATATTTATAATATAACCGTGCGGTTATATTATTTCCTCCTTTCCGTTTGAGTATATATAAGTATATTGAATTGAGGAGACAAGTATGACCTTTTAAATTGGATTTATTTTTAGGGTATCGTAATGAGATTATCTTATATTTAAATATTTAATTCATATATATAAGAAAAGACATGCGTTTTAGGTGAACTTAATGGTTTTCCAAAAGTTAGAACCAAATATCTGACAATTGGTGATCGCATCAAACACATGTCTTTTTTTTACATCCTGATTATAGGAATTTTTTGCGGTATTTTTATTTATTGAGTGTTTATAACGGCGGCAATTTCTAAATCATGTATTCTTTTTGCCGGACCGTAAACTGCTGCAAAGGATGATAACAGAACCACAAATATAATTATAAACAGTGCTGATAACGGTATTTGCCAAGTATCTCCCCAATGTTGCGTAACAAGAAAGCTGAACATAAATTTATGAATTGGAAGCCCCAGGACGCTTCCCAGAATGCTGCCTGTTACGGCATAAGTGACTGCTTCTGCTGTTATCATTTTGACTGTTTGTCTTTTTTCCATTCCTATTGCTATCATAGAGGCGTATTGTTTAATCTTTGAGGATACGCTCATAGAGATACTGTTTATTATGTTGAATACGGTAATTAGAGCGATGATTAATATGAACCCGTATATAAATAAGGCAAATGCCAAAAATGCCCCCCTGACTTCCTTATTGCTTAGGCGGCGGTCAGAAAATGTTATATCAGAACCGGCTAAACCGCGAATATAGTTTACATCAGCATCAGTCGCTTGATTTGTGAGCTGAATATCAATTATAGTATAATTCTTTTCACCGGTTATTCTTTTAAAAGTTTCTTCTGAACAGATAATTGTCTCAGTTCCTTGTTCACTTTCAAAAGGGCAGGTAGAAAGAACTCCGGATATTGAAACTGTTTCGTTTCCTAGGTTTATTTTATCTCCTGTATGCAAAGAATTTTCATTACTGTATACAGCAAGCACATAATCACTATTGCCGAGAACCTTTGATAAATCCCCTTCTAATATATAATTTTTTTTATCAGCCCAATTAAATTGATTGGATTCGTAGGATATTAAATCTATTTTTCTGTCGCTTCCGTTTATTTTTACGGGCATATTATATTTAAATGAACGTCCATAAACTCGCTTAACGCTACGCAAACCGGATAGTTCAGCGGTTAGGTCTCTGTTTACGGAACATGTGTTATCCGGACTTATAATTGATACGTCAGGTGTATATGGCTTAAGCGGTTTTATAGCATGATTCATAAAACTCACAACAGCTGAGAAAGCAAGAAATAAAACAATGCTTAATGCAAAGGAACCTGTCATTAGAATAAAATTTTTTATATTCATTTTAGCGTGATATATACCAAGCCCGGTGTCTACTTTAAATAAGTTTGTGCCGGCAGCACGGTATACATTTTTAGTATTGTTATAACTGCCTGTTATTGCTGAAAGCGGCGATACTTTTGCAGCTTTTTTTGCCGGTGACTGAGCGGAAATCAAAACGGTGAGGAGACCGACAGCTATTCCTGATATAATTCCCAAATAACTTATTCCGAAAACAGGCATATCTTCAAAATAACTGCCGCTTAAAAATTTTAACAAGGAACAAAGAACCCATACAACTAAAACTCCCAGGATAACTCCGATTGGTATTGCAGCTTTGCACCAGTTTAAGGCTTCAAGGCGCACAAAGCGTATTATTTGCTTTTTTTCGGCGCCAATACACCTTAACATCCCGAAAAATTTCGTCCGCTGTGATATATTACTGTTTAAACTGCTTGCTATCATTAAAACTCCGGCAATCAGCACCAACAAAAACAATACAAAAGCTGAGCCATAAAGACCTAGCATATATGAATCATTGCTGTATCCCATAGTACCTAAAAGAGCGGTATTGCGAGAAATATTATCTTCGGTGAATCCATATTGTTTCTTTATATCTTCGATTGCTCTGCGAATGTTTACGTTTTTGTCAAATTGGACGTAATATATCATATCTGAATCGAGTAGTTCTTTATTTTCAGCAGAGCTATAAATATTTTTAAAAGCAGGCATTGGCAGAAAGGCGCCGATTGCGTCAGCTTGTGAAATCATAGAACTGTCCATGCCGAACCCGGAAATAATATAATTTATTCTCTCGCCTGAAGGTAGATTAATCTCGATAGTATCGCCTATAGATACTTTTAGTATATCCTTAGCATTTTGGGTCAGAATGATCTGATTATCATCGGTTGGATATTGTCCTTCTTCTATAGAGTCAGGCATTATATCATTGAGCAGCGATTGTTCTGTTCCGCATATCACCGCGTCTTTACCGTTAATAAAATATCCGTCTTTTAAACGGTAATTTAAAGTATTATACCAAGAAGCCGCAGCAATATCCGATCGTGCAGAAAGTATCCCGGCATCTTTTTCTGATATGTTTTTCAATGCTATATGCCAGTTTCCATAGTCTTTGATTGCTTTTATTTTCTGGCTTCTAATTTCCATATCAGCCATGCTGAATATGGCGGTTACAAGAAAAACTGCGAGTATGATACATACCATAGTCATTTTATTTTGTTTTTTATTGATCTTGGCTGAAATAGGGATAAGGCTAAGATAACTTTTCATTATTAGCACCTCCCAAATCAGTGAGAACGCCGTCGGCTACATGGAATACTCTGTCTGCAGATGAAGTAAGACTTACATTGTGAGTAATCATTAAAATGGTCTGTCTGAATATTTTAGAAGCTCTTGTTAAAAGTTCTATAACGTCGGAACTGTTTTGACTGTCAAGGTTTCCGGTTGGTTCGTCAGCCAAAATCAACATGGGTCTTGTTATCATGGCTCGCCCTATTGCGACTCTTTGCTGTTGACCGCCGGATAATTGGCTGGGCAGATGCTTACGTCTGTTCGAAAGCCCAAGCACGTTAAGAATTTCGTCAACGTCTTTTTTGTCCGGTTTTTTATAGTCCAGTAATAGAGGAAAGATAATATTTTGCTCAACGTTTAACTCGGGAATAAGCTGAAAAGACTGAAAAACAAAACCGATGTTTCTTCTCCTGAAAATAGTTCTTTTTTGCTCTTTCATTTTAAATATGTCATCGTTGTTTATATATATTTTTCCCGATGTTGGCGTTTCAAGACCGCCTATGCAATTTAATAGGGTGCTTTTTCCTGAACCGGATTCTCCGACAACTGCTGCAAATTCCCCTTTGTTCATGGTGAATGAGACATTTTTTAACGCATCTACACGTGTCTCTCCGTTTCCATAGGTTTTACTCAGATTTTGTACTTTTAAGATTTCCATAAGTTAAATACCTCCTTTTACTGAGAATACAAAGCGCGGCTTACTATAGCGTGAATTTTATCTTACAGTTTTGTAAGATATACTATTTAAAGAAGGTCAATGTAAAAGTTGTTCCGGCATTTAACTCGCTTTTTACTGTGATGTTTCCGCCTTGTCCCTCAATAATTGAATTAGCGAGAGGAAGACCGAGACCTATTCCGGAGGTATTATTGTTTTGGGTTGGTACGATTCCCCTATAAAACCGTTTAAATATATAATGGATATCTTCTGTAGAAATCCCGGAGCCATCGTCGGAAATAAAAATTTGAGTAAATATTGGGGAGTTTTTCCACTCAATTTTTATATGTCCGCCTGCGTCGGTGTGATCCAAGGCGTTTTTTACTATATTGCTCAACGCTTCTGCCGTCCACTGTCTATCACAAAATATTTTATCTTTTACAGAGCCGTTTATTGAAATTTCTTTGTTCTCATGTTTTGCCCTGGTTGTCAATTCGTTTATTGACTGATAAACAATTTCGTTTAATGTATATTCAGATTTATTAAATTCAATACTGCCGGAATCAAAACGGGCAATTTTTAAAAGTGAAGATATAAGCTGTTCAATTCGTATAATGGAAGAGGATGATTTTTCAGTAAAAATTTTAACGGTCTCAGTGTTATACGGTTCGTCCAATACTATTTCATTATACATCTTTAGTGCGGCAAGCGGCGTTTTAAGCTGATGTGATATATCAGAAATCATATTTTTTAAAAATTCTTTTGTTTTATGTTCAGCCTCCTGTTTGGATTTTAGAGCAGCAGCCATATCGTTAATGGAATTGAATAGATGATAAATGGTTCCGTTTTTTAGTTGAGGGAGTTTTGAAGAAAAATCTCCTTTTGTGTAGCAGGTAACGGTTTGTATTGCTCTTTTATAAATTTGGTCTCTTTTATATAAAAAAATAATAATTAATATAGCCAACAAAAGAAAAAATACAGATGTTATCAGAAATATAAATGTTTTTGATTTGACCTGAAAGTCTGAAATAAAAGGTAAAAATCTTGAGTCAGTTTTTTCGGTTATTCCGAGTTTATTTAAAAGCTCATAACTTTGAGGACTTTTTGTTGTGTTTGTCAAAGATTCAGCTATTATCTTTTCAGAAACACCATTTTCCAATAACGCAGCCGTGATAGATTGGTCGTGGGATACAAAAATCTTTTGAATGATGTCTTTTTGGTATATGCACAAAATAGTTTCGAGCACAAACAAAAATAAGATAATTAACACAACAGAAACACAAAAGTTCCGGGTTTCTTTTTCATAAAAAATACTCATAACCCCACCTCGTTCCATTTGTAGCCGAATCCTCTGACAGTAAGTAAATGCTGTGGTTTTGACGGATCATTTTCAATTTTTTTGCGCAGTCTGTGGATATATACCGAAAGGGTGTTATCGTCAACAAATTTTTCATCACAGTCCCACAGCTCGTTTAATATCATATTTCTGGTTACAACTATATTAGCGTTTCGTATTAGAATTAGCAGGAGTTTATATTCTGCGCCGGTCAATTCAAGAGTTTTTCCGTTTAAAATTATAGTATGTTTTAATAAGTCAGCTGTTACATCTCCGCATTTAACTGAAGTTTCATTATATTTTTGTGCTGTTATACCGGTTCTGCGCAATAGTGCATTTATTCTTGAAAACAGTTCGGCCAGTTTAAAAGGCTTTGTAATATAATCGTCAGCTCCGCTGTCGAGACCCCGAATTACATTGACCTCCTCGTCAGAAGCAGTGAGAAAGATGATGGGGACTGTATTCCCGGTGTTTCTGACAAAATCACATATTTCAAAACCTGTGCCGTCGGGAAGAGTAACATCAAGAAGAAGCAAGTCGTATTTTTCAGTTTTTAAAAATATCTTAGCTTCCTTAACAGTACCAACAAAATCAGCAGAAAAACCATTTTTACTTAACGAATATTTCAATCCGTCTATAAGGCTCGCATCGTCTTCCAGTAGTAAAATTTTCTTCATTTTTATTCTCCGTTCTGTAATATATAAAAATTATATAGAGGATTATTTGCACTGTCAAGCGGCCTACGGAATGTTTATAGAAAATTTATATTATTAATTCTATCTGACCTGTGCACTTTAGTGAAATTCTAAATGCACAGCTTAATAGAAATATGTTATAAAAAGCTTACTAAAAATTAAGTCATTTCTAAACACAGAAGAGTTTGTGTAAACTTATAAATAATTTTTAAAATATGTCGTATTGTGATACATAGAATGGAATAACAGTTTAAATTCTGTGCCGTTAAAATTTAATCTGTATGATTATTCTAGTTAGCAAACACTAACTATGTTTTGCCTTTTATTTTTAACAAAATTATGCAAATAGCCAAAAAACACTTTTTTATTAGAATTTGCTTGACAGATTTATGGAGCGATGATATACTTTTTATAGAGGTTAGCGCGAGCTAACTATATTTTATACCGTATGGTTAGTATTAGCTAACTAATATCAATTTAAATATAATAAAAATAAGATATTTTTTGAAAGGAGGGGAACCATGATGCCTTTATCTATGGCTGTGATTGGTGAAAAGAAGAGGGTTATAAAAGTAGGAGGTAAGGATGAAGTCAGAAGGTTTCTTCAAAATTTAGGATTTGTTGAAGGGGTTGAAATAACTGTCGTTTCTGAGTTATCAGGCAATATGATTATCAATGTTAAAGATACCAGGATAGCTATTGATAAATCAATGGCAAACAGAATCATGGTTTAAAAATTAAAAGGAGATGTTAAAATGAGAACGTTAAGAGACGCGAAAGTTGGGGAGACTGTCAGAATTTCAAAGCTCCGCGGAGAAGGTGCAGTTAAGAGAAGAATTATGGACATGGGTATAACTAAAGGAACTGATGTTTTTGTCCGCAAACTGGCTCCGCTGGGGGATCCGGTTGAAATTTCGGTTAGGGGCTACGAGCTTTCTATCAGAAAGTCAGACGCCGAAATGATTGAAGTAAACTAAAATTATTTGGTTGCAGCCGGTTCATACGGCTGTAATATAGGAGGTAAATGCAGATGTCAATAAAAATTGCGCTTGCCGGAAATCCTAATTCCGGGAAAACAACAATGTTCAATGCCCTTACGGGTGCGAACCAGTTTGTGGGAAACTGGCCGGGAGTAACTGTTGAGAAAAAAGAGGGAAAGCTAAAAGGTCATAAAGACGTAGGTATTATGGATTTGCCTGGAATATATTCACTTTCTCCGTATACTCTTGAAGAGGTGGTAGCTAGAAACTATTTGATTAATGATAATCCTGATGTGATTTTGAATATCGTAGACGGCAGTAATATTGAGCGTAATTTATATTTGACAACTCAGCTTATTGAACTTGGAATTCCTGTTGTTGTCGCTGTTAACATGATGGACGTAGTTGAAAAGAGCGGTGATACAATAGATTTCGGTAAGCTGGGAAAAGAGCTGGGATGCGAAGTAGTTCCGGTTTCGGCTTTGAAAGGAAATGGAGTAAAGGAAGCCGCGGAGAAAGCTGTAAAGACAGCGAAAAGAAACAGAGGCGTTAAGATATTACATAGTTTTGACAACCGTCTTGAAGAGTGGCTGTCAGAAATCGAAAAAAGAATTGGTATAAATGTTCCTGATGAACAAAAGAGATTCTATGCTATAAAGCTTTTTGAGGGTGACGATAAAATTAGGGACTTAATTAAGATAGTTCCTGATGTTTCCGATATAGTGTCTCAAGCCGAAAAGGAATTTGATGATGATGCTGAAAGTATTATCACAGACGCTAGATACAAGTACATATCGTCAATTATTGGCGGATGTTATAAGAAAAATAAGAAGAAAAAGCTTACAGCTTCTGATAAAATAGACAGAGTGGTAACAAACCGCTGGCTGGCACTGCCGATTTTCGCTGTGGTTATGCTGATAGTGTATTATGTGTCGGTAACCACTGTAGGTGCTTGGGCCACTGACTGGGCAAATGACGGTGTGTTCGGCGAAGGCTGGAATCTATTTGGCATTTGGGTTCCGGGAATACCGGTTTTGTTGGAAAACCTGCTGAATGCAATAGGTACCGCTGATTGGATAAACAGTCTTATCCTTGAAGGTATAGTTGCCGGAGTCGGAGCTGTTCTTGGATTTGTGCCTCAGATGCTTGTATTGTTTATATTCCTTGCGTTTTTAGAAGGCTGCGGATATATGGCAAGAATTGCATTTATTATGGATAGAATTTTTAGAAAGTTTGGTTTGTCAGGCAAATCGTTTATACCTATGCTGATAGGAAGCGGTTGTGGTGTTCCGGGTATTATGGCCTCACGAACTATCGAGAATGATCGCGACAGGAAGATGACTATAATGACTACCACATTTATACCCTGCGGAGCTAAGCTGCCGATTATAGCATTGATAGCAGGAGCTCTGTTCGGCGGGGCATGGTGGGTTGCACCAAGCGCCTATTTTGTTGGTATAGCGGCTATTGTGGTTTCAGGTATTATCCTTAAAAAGACAAAGATGTTTTCCGGGGATCCGGCTCCGTTTGTTATGGAGCTGCCGCAGTATCATCTGCCTACAGTGACAAATGTTTTAAGAAGTATGTGGGAACGCGGCTGGTCGTTTATAAAGAAAGCCGGAACAATAATATTGCTGTCAACCATAGTTCTATGGTTCCTTCAGGGCTTTGGATTTGAGGATGGAAGCTTTGGAATGGTAGAAGACTTAAATAACTCAGTGCTTGCAAAGATAGGCGGAGTTATCGCCCCAATATTTGCGCCTCTTGGATGGGGTGACTGGAAAGCCGCTGTTGCCGCTGTTACAGGTTTGATTGCGAAAGAGAATGTTGTCGGAACTTTTGGAGTTTTATATGGGTTTGGCGAAGTTGCGGAAGACGGAGCAGAGATTTGGGGTTCCTTAGCTGCAAGCTATACCGCGATAGCAGCTTACTCTTTCTTAGTGTTTAATTTGCTTTGCGCGCCGTGTTTTGCAGCAATAGGAGCTATTAAGCGCGAGATGAACAGCGCTAAATGGACTTGGTTTGCAATCGGATACCAGACGGTATTTGCTTATACTGCAGCCCTTGCAATTTATCAAATCGGAAACTTGTTCACGGGCGGAGAGTTTGGTGTGTGGACGGTGGCAGCTCTATTGATTATTGCAGCATTCATATATCTGCTGTTGAGACCCGGAAAAGAATCAAATACCATAAAGGTTAACAGAAAAGTTATGAGAGTTTAGAGGTGATTTTATGATTTCAACAATAATAGTTTCAATTATTCTTTTGGCCATTGTGTCTGCAATAGTAATACACTTGGTCAGGAAGAAAAAACGCGGCAAAGGTTCTTGCGGATGTGGATGCGACAGCTGCGGAATGTCAAAATATTGTCATAAGGATTGAATTTAACGTTTAGAGGAGTTGTGTTATTTTTTAAAGGGGAATGAAAAAATAAAATTCTTCTGTTCAGATTTTTGTTTGTTCATATTATGTGAAATTTAGCCATTTTGCAAAGAGTAAAGATAAAAAGAACATGTTTTATTTGTGATTGATCATTACATGAAATGTGTTCTTTTTTATTTGTCTAAGAGCTTTATAGTAAATAGGTATATGGATATGGCATAAAATAATGTAGATTTTTTAAGAAAAAAAGAACGAAAAATGGAGGATAGACATAATATGGAAAGGAGGGGGTAGTAATATGTCAACACTTTGTAATGTATGTAATCGTCGTCAAGCACGCTGTCCAAACTGCCATTGCTGTAAAGCATGCTGTCAGTGCGGCAATTATCCGTGCAACCAGCCTGAAGATGTTTCGTTTACTATTTATGTCCGTAATTGTGTAACCGGCGAACCAATATCCGGGGCGTCTTATGCAATATGCAAGAATGGAAAAGTAATTGAAACCGTAACATCAGGTACAGATGGTTCGCTGAATTTTTCGTCAATTATGCCGGGGTGCTACCAATTGGCTGAAGTATCAGCAGCTGACGGATACCAGTTGGATGACAAGGTTCATCAGATAATAGTTGAACCAAACGGAAAGGTAATAATAGACGGAAAGAGTTCAGAATGCGGTGAGTTATGTAATAATCCGCTTATATCATTATCTTTTTTAAAAGTTAATTCCGTAACAGGTTTGCCAGTACAGGGCGCCGTATTTACGTTGTCTGATGGTCAGAAAGCGGTATCCAGTATTAATGGCACAGTTAGATTTAACAATCTGTCTCCGGGAAAATACACCTTGGTTGAAAGCAGCGTCCCGGGTGGATACGTGCCGAATACACGGATTTATTATGTCGAAGTATCTAATTGTGGTAAAATAACAATCAATGGAATTCCTATGGGTGAATTTAAAATAGAAAATCAGCCGTCTGAAGGACTGACTTTTAAAAAGACTGACCAAAACGGCACATTAGGACTTGCAGGGGCAGAATTTAGACTTTCAAATGGCGCAAGAGCGGTTTCGAATTATAATGGCAATGTAGACTTTGGCACACTTGTTCCGGGAATATATACCATGAGAGAAACAATAGCGCCTGACGGTTATAAGCTGGATAATAAGATGTATGATGTTATTGTGTCTAATAATGGTTCAATAACAGTTAATGGGCTCCCGATTCAGAATTTTAAGGTTTATAATACTCGGGAGGAGCGTAGTCAGCGTCCGGTCATTACGTCTGTAAGTGAATGTTACAGGGGTGTAAACGGCACCGGTGTTCCGGGGGCTGAAATAACAGTGACATTTTCTGACGGAACTCAAGTTTATACGGCAGTTGATGTTTGCGGAAACTGGAGTGTAAATGTTCCGGTTAATGTGACAATTACTAAAGGAGACGCAATATTGGCAAAACAAACCGAACCCGGATTGCCGCCGAGTGAAAACGCATTTTTTCTGATTCAATAAAATGCAGGCTGAGAAAATAAGTTAAAGTTTTTAAACCACAGCTTTTAGCTGTGGTTTACATATTATAAATATTAATCGGGAAAATAAAATTTTTTATAGTATCTTATTTTTAATGAAATGATTTTTTGCATTCATATAATGGACTAATTTTTGCCTTTTATATATTTTGAATATATTTTATCAAATTAAGTGAATATATTTCGTTATCTAAAAGCGTTTTTCTGAAATGTGTTACCTGTTAAAATATGGCAAATTCTGATAAAATTATTCTATATTTTGTCAGGAGTGAATTTAATGAACAATATTGAAATGGAAAAGATAGTTAAATCAACATTTGGCGGGCTTTTATATGAAATAAGGTCAGAATATGAAATAAGTCAGGAGGTTATGGCTGAGATATGCAGAATCTCCTGCAGGCAGTATGCAAATTTAGAAAATGGAAGATGTGTTCCAACAGTATTAAATTTTATTAATATATTAAAAATATTTGATGTCAAAATAGATGATTTTGTAGATAAATTAATAGCTAACGGCTATGTAGTTCCGGATATGGATCCAAACAGAGAAATGGATATTGTAAACATTTAAGGTTGACTAAGGATGCGAAGTAAGTGTATTTAGAAAGTTTAGATTCAAAGTTTCATTTAAAATACATCAATGTTTTTGATATTTATAGAATTATGTATCATAATATACACTCGAAAAATAAGAATGTGTGCCGGCGGGGACAGTCTGCGGTATGATATATAGATATACATATGAAAAAGAAAGCTACCATCATATAGACATTGGCAGTTACACGTCGTATGCAGTAAAGGTTTATAAAGACAGCAAATGTGTTGAATACCTACCGGATTTATTTGATGAGGCAAAAAAAGCTCTTAGATTTACCAGGTTGTGCGAGGCTCTTTATATGGAACCGAAATATATCTATGATTTTTTAGATATTATCATAAAATAAGCAGTGTATATAAAAACAGCAGGTCAGTAATATGCTGTCCTGCTGTTGAGGTATGTAAAATTATTTTTAAAAATTAGATACAGTTAGTAATTTATTATGAATTTTATGATGTAAGAATTCAGTAAATGTATTATTGAAGCCGTAATATTGTTTCTATTTGCTTTTAATAAATAAGTTTTTTATAATATGAAATTTGTTTTATATCTTAAATAAAAACTTATATAGTGATTTGTAATTAAAATCACTATTTTTATCTGCCTTATCTTAATATTACAACAAAATGTTTTGAAAATTATTATCTGCAAATTCACTTGATTTGTTTAATTCCGCTGAAAACAGCCTGTCATCGGGAAGAAAGCCCAATTTCTTGATATTAGAGGGTTCTAATAATTCTTGAGGGGTGTATATTTGTATTTTAAATCCAAAAGATTCAAAATGTTTTAAAACATCATTGCCGTAAAGCCGGCAATGGTCGTCTTGACCAAAGGCTTTAATTCTGGAAGCGGAGGAAGTGATTGTTTTATCCTCAAAAGTTTTTCTGTCTTTCGCAATAGGAATAGAAAACAAAAATTTTCCGTCCGGTTTTAATACTCGTTTTATTTCTGAGAGCGCAGCATTTTCGTCAGAAATATGTTCCAAAACATGATTAATAATCACGTAGTCAAATGTATTACTTCCAGCTGTAAGATTTGTTATATCCATAATATAGTCTGCGCGCCCTTTAGCTAAATCACCGGTTATGTAAGTACAATTCGGATTTATCTTTTTTATCTTTTGGGCTATTTGCGGTTCAGGAGCTATATGCAGAACTTTACATTCAGTTGATAAAATGTCTGTAAAATTCACGATAACATACCACGTCCACCGATATCTGTCTAAAGACTTACAATGAGGACACTTACAGTTTTTTCTCCATCCGCCGCCGATAATATTTATCTTTTGAAATATATCCTCATTTTGACCGCAAGGTAAAAAATAGAGAGATTTTTTGCCGCAAATTATACAGCGTCTCCTGCCAAATGGCAGAGCGGCCAAAAATTGAGTTAACTTATATTTAATTTTATGAGCGAGGGTAAACATAATGACCACTCCTTTATTTACATTTCAATATAATTATAACATATTTTTTATAAAAATTAAATATAAGATTTTATAATACTCTATAATTCTACTAAAATATTAATATATTAAACCATTATGTTAAAAACCAAACCATTTAATTATTACACAAAAGAATGGGTATGTAGTGAACATCGGAAGGGCGCATTTATGCGCCTCGTTAGGTGAGCTATCATCTGAACACGCAGTGTTCAATATATCAAGTAAATATTCATAAAAATTAACTTTATATATGACCCCATATAAAAAATTTTATTATTACATAATAGGGTGTTTGAACCATTTCTTTTTATTTGAGTATTCATAATAATGACATTGCAGGTTATAGCAAAATATGACCATATGTATAACACACACTTTCAAAGAAAGTGTGGTCACACTCGCAAGAAAAAGAAACGCTTCACCTGTGACCACACCTGCAAGGTGTGTGTAATACAAAGTTACTTGTTTTGAATAATCTACAATGTCAATAATATGTATACTCAAAAAAAGAAAAAGTGTTGCTCGCTTAGGTCGCCTGCGGCTCCAAGGGGCGCTCGCCTCCCGCTCATTTCACCATGAAGCATGGCTTCATGATGAAAAAAGCCCTGTAACTTCCCGTTGACTTTGTGTGCTACCGTGAAAATAGATATTTCGAGTTCTTATTTATTTCATCTGATAAAAACTGTTGTTTTTGCAAACATCGGCAGGGCGCATTTATGCGACTCGTTAGGTGCGCAGTCGCGGATTTGTTAATATCTTTTATTATTATCTTTATAACTTTCTATAAGATTAATTATCAGTTCTGTATCCTTTTCATTAAGTTTATTTATTCCTTCTATTATTTTATGTATTTTTTCAGGGTACCTTATATTTTCATTAAAAAATTCGTATGGCGTTATTCCCAAATATCTACATATTTCAAAAAATTCGCTCATGGATGGCATTGCTTTTCCTGATGTTATATGATTTATATATCCTTGTGAACGTCCCATATCTAAACTCATACATCTTTCTGATACATTTTTTCTCATTCTCAATTCTGTTATTCTTTCTCTTATATAATCCTCAAACATTTCGTTTTCTCCCTATTTACTTTTAAATTAATTATATTATATTTGATTTTTTTATTTGTTGCCATGGAATGGCATGTAGAATATAAGTCATGTCATGTGGAATTTAATATAAGTAATGGAGTGTCGCAAATGATTATTGATGTAACGGGAATAGTTTTAACCCCCGGAAACTTAGGGAAAGATTGTTTAGGGAATGGAAAATATTTTTATAAAGGCGGAAATCCTGTGCCGTGCTGTTGTAACGAATGCGATTTTTTACTCTGTTGTATTGATAAAAATTATAAAGATAAATGCTTAAAATGTAATTATACTCAATGCCCTCGTTATTTTGCGTTTCAAAATAACGATTTTGCAACAAATCAAGACTTGGATAAACTGATAAGATTGTTCTTTAATTTAGAACCTGTCTTACAAAATAATATGATATATTTAATTAATGATATTTTAGGAATACAAAAACAATTTAAAGATGAAAATAAAAATAATAAGTTTATATAGTATATTGAACACTGCGTGTTCAGATGATAGCTCACCTAACGAGGCGGTTATGCCGCGTTTGAGTATTCATATTATTGACGTAAAAGCTATAGTAAAATAAGTCACTTTGTATCACACCCACCAAAGGTGGGGTCACACCTACCGATGTTCACGGAAAATTCAGTTTTTTGTGTAATAATTAAATGGTTCAAACACCATTTTTATGTAATAATAAAAATTATATGGGTTCACATACAAAGCATATAGATAGTTTTTTCAAAAAGTAAAATAATAAAAATTATATGGAGCCACATACAAAGTATATAGATAGTTTTCTGAGTAAACAAATAAGCCGTATATTAATTATAAAAAAATAATCCTGTCTAAAACGGACAGAGATTATTTTTTATTTGCCCAGGCTTTGTCAAGCCGGGTTATCGCCTGCTCTATTTCAGCTTCCGATAATTGACCGTATCCAATTACAAATGTGCTTGACGGAAGTTTGGGGTTTGGCTTTATCAGAAAGGTTGTAAGAGGCAAAAGTTTTACCCCCATTTTAGCAGCCGATATTTTTAGTTCGTTCTCAGTCATTCCGTTATCAACGGAAACTATAATATGAGTTCCGCCGCTTTGGTGATGTATAGTAACGTATTTTGAAAATGAACACGAGTTGATTTTGTCTTTAAGATATTTCGATTTAGACAAATATATATTATATAGCTTCTCGAGATGACGCTGGTATTTTCCGCTTTGTATATATTGGGCGACAACCTGCTGTTCAATTCTTGATTTAAGAGTTGTGTAGTATGGCATACGTTCATCAAAACGTTCTTTTAGTTTTTTGGGCAGTACCAGGAACCCCGTTTTTATTGACGGGGCTATTGACCTGTAAAACGAGTTCAGTAAAATAACCTTTTCGGAAGTATCTCTTAGAAACAGCGGGTCGAGACCGCCTCTGTCGGAAAAGTCTAAGTCAAAATCGGCTTCTATTATATAGCGGTCAGGTTTTTCGTTTGCCCAGTCTAAAATTTCTTTTTGCTGTGCCGCTGTCATACGATAACCCGTTGGAAATTGCCCGTCGGGCGAGATGTATAATACGTCTATATCGCTTTTATATAAGTCCTCTACATCAAATCCAGCTAAACCTACGTTAATCAGAGTAGTTTGTTTTCCGGAATTTTTGACCGGTACATAACTTCGCGCGTAGCACGGATTTTCAAATCCAAATACTGTGCTGCTGCCAAATATGTGTGATAGCTGTTCAATCAAATAGTCGCTGCCGGCGCCGATTATAATTTGGTCTGTTGAGCATGATATTCCATGAACTTCATATAAATAGTGCGCCACTGCTTTTCTGAGTGATTTTTCTCCATATTTATGACCGTATTCAAATAGCTCCGGCTTGTCGTAAATTATTTCACGATATAGTTTTACCAGAGTGTTTTTGGGGATAGACGGCAAATCTATACCATTTTGGCTCATGTTAAAACTGATTCCATGCAGGTCATAAAAATCCGGCTCAAAGATGTCAGTGTTTATAGGGCTTTGTCTTCTCGCAAAATATCCGCTTCTGGGCTGTGAGATAGCATAACCGTTATCAATTAGTTTTTGATAGGCCAAATCCACGGTATTTTTTCCAAGGCCTAAAACTTCAGTCAATCTGCGGCGGGAGGGAAGACGTTCGTTATCCAAAATTCTGCCGGATACTATATCGTTCTTAAACGCGTTATAAAGCTGAAGATACAGTGGAGTGCTAAGCGTTTTGTCAATTTTGTATTTTACGTCTTTCATTCTCTCACCTTCTTTGCTTGAATTGAGTTAAGATATTATGTCTATTTTTACTTTTTTATTGTATAATTATACCACTTTATTTTTTTACAGTCAACGCGGATATTTTTCTATATACAAACTGGACCTATAAAAATTTTTTCATCTGGACCTGTTAAATCAAAAATTGTTGATTTATAATAAGTATAAGTAAGCAATAAATAATTGGTGTTTTATATTATGACTGCTGATTATTTCTTTGTTTATAGCTGTATTAATTAGTATTTAATTTAAAAAATTAAATAAATTGATTTCTTCCCAAAAGGCCGCGTAACTGCGGCTTTTAATCTTTTATAAATGGGTTTAGTTTAATTTGACAATAAAATGGGATAGTGATAATATATTGTTATTATGAAAGAGAAATCAAATCCTAAAATTTTTAAGAATATTATTTTCTATGCCCGCAGATATTTTCCGTGGGCTTTGGTTGCCGTGCTTGCAACTGTTTCTTTTTCATTCCTTGAGGTAATGAAGGCAAATATATTAAGAGCAATTGTGGATTTAGCTCAGAGCGGGAATGTGAACGGCATATTGCCTGAGTTCTTAAAAGCCGTTTTAATAATTATTTGTGTTATGGTTTGTATTTTCCTGAGCAGATATGCGGCCGGACGTTTTTCTTCCAGCGTGATGCGTGATGTTAAGAGAGACAGCGCAAGACATATTTCGCAAATTCCTTTAAGTTATATGAACTCTAACAGGAGCGGAGAGCTTCTTTCAAAAATGAGTACGGACGCCGATTCGGTTCAGAGCTTTATGGAGGGGGACTTCATACAGCTTATTCAGCTTCCTTTTACTATTGTGTTTTATGCTATTTATCTTATTTGGCTGAATCCGATATTGTTTTTAGCGTGTTTTGCAACTCTTCCGATTTTGATTCCCCTCGGAGCCAGTTTTGCTATACCGTTTAGAGTTGGTTCAAAAAAATACATGAAGTATTTGGGTAAGGTGAGCAACACTGTTGCCGATATGGTCGGAGGAATTTCAGTTGTTAAGTCTTATAATATGGAGAGAGCTCTTGCTGATAAATACCAGTCGGGTATAGAGCGAGCAACCAATATGGCGCTTAAAAATGACAAGTGTCAGTATAAAGGTTCGTTTATTTTTAATTTGGCGCGCAATATACCAACATTGACCTGCCTGGTTTTCGGAGGTTATTTGTGCTTCAAGGGCAGTTTGACTTTGGGCGCACTGATAGCGTTTTCGTCACTGCTCGGTCAGACGCTGAGCCCGCTTATGCGCGCTTCTTCTATGTTTTTTAATCTTAAATCCGCGTCCGCTTCAGCGGAGAGAGTTTTTTCAATTATAAATGAACCCTCTGAACAGGAGGGCAGCGAAGTTTCTGCTTCGCTTAACGGAGACGTTCCGGCTATACAATTTGAAAATGTAAGTTTTGGCTACGAAGAAGATAAGCCCGTATTAAAAAACCTTAATTTATCAATTAAAAAGGGTGAGACTGTGGGATTCGCCGGAGCCAGCGGATGCGGCAAGAGCACAATTCTTGGACTGATTTGCGGTTTTTACCGGCCTTCATCGGGAAGAATTCTAATCGGCGGAATAGATATGGGCGACAGAAATTTAAAGGCTGTCAGGTCTTTGATTTCATATGTGTCTCAGGACGCATACCTTTTTCCGTTTTCTATATATGATAATATTGCTATGGGAAAATCAGGAGCAACCAAAGAAGAAGTGATAGCCGCCGCAAAGGCTGCATATGCTCATGACTTTATTATGGAGACCGAAAATGGCTATGATACTATAGTGGGTGAGCGCGGCTCCAGACTTTCGGGAGGGCAGATACAGAGAATTTCGATTGCTAGAGCAATGCTTAAAGACGCGCCTATACTTCTGCTTGATGAAGCCACTTCGGCGCTTGATGTAAAGGCGGAGGCGGAGGTGCAGAAGGCATTGGATAATTTAAGCATCGGAAGAACTGTTTTAGTTGTGGCACATAGACTGTCTACCATTAAGGGGGCTGACAGGATTGCAGTGATAGATAATGGGATAGTGGCTGAATGCGGCAGTCATGATGAACTGCTGAAAAAAGACGGCTTGTATGCAAAGCTTCAAAACGTGCATAGCCAGCAGGGAGGTGAAGCTCTGTGAAAGTTTTAGACGGATTAAAGAGCTGTTTTTCTCTGATGGGAAAACACAAGTATGCGTATTGGATAACTTTGATATTGGATATATCTTTAGGTTATTGTGCAGACGTAATGCTGGCCTTGCTTAATAAAGGTGTAATTAATTCTGTGACAAGTCTGAATTACGCCGCTTTTATTTCTTCTATATGGCTGGGAGTTGCTGCGGTTATCGTTTATTTGATAAACGTTTTGGACCGGTATTTTAATATGCGTTCTATTAGGTATATAATGCTTGATTTAAGACATGATTTGTTCAGACATATGGAATTTTTATCGGTTGGATATTTTGAACAAAATCACAGTGCTGACAGTATATTCAGGCTAAACAGCAATGTCGAAAACATGAAAAGAGCATATACCAACCATTGTCCTAACATATTTCAGGGTATTATCGGCGGGCTTGGCTCGTGTGTTTTTATTCTGATTATGGATGTCCGCCTTGGACTTATTTCATTAGCTGCCTGCGGACTTACAGTTCTGATAAACATTAAGTTTGCCGAGCCGCTAAGAAAAATCGGAGGCAAAATTCAGCGTTCTGAATCTGCTCTTTTAAGCAGGCTGTCTGATTTGGTGGCAGGATTCAGGGTTATTAAGCTCTATGATACAGACGGATTTATTATAAATAAATATGAGGAGACCAACCGGAAAACTGCCGGGCTTAGAATAAAAAGGATTGCCAGAGTCGGCACGATAGACAGCATAAGTCATCTTCTTAATTTTATAAACACTTTTGTTATTATTACTATCGGAGCTGTTATGGCGGCTAAAGGCTACACAGATTTTGGAACAGTGTTTGCTATTTTGACCGTGCAGGGAAATGTAAGCAGTATGCTTTTGAATTTTGGAAGCGCTTGGGGGATGATGCAGGAGAGCGTTGCCGCGTCTGAGCTTATTCATGAGGTTTTGAATACTGACAAAGAAGAGCGCAAGCCGGCTATAGCCCCGGAAGACGATACGAGCGACCATTACATAGCGTTTGAAAACGTTACGTTTTCTTATGATGACAGCGGTCCTGTTCTTGACGGACTTAATCTGAGTGTAAAGGAAGGCACCGTAGCCGCGCTTGTAGGACCCAGCGGAGGAGGGAAGAGCACTGTTATTAAACTTCTGCCGGAGTTTTATCCTATTGGTAAAGGAAAGATATATTTTGCCGGCAGAAACATAGATTCTTATTCCGCGGATGAATTGAGAAATATGATATCATATGTTCCGCAGGACGCGTATTTGTTTGACGCCAGCGTAAAAGAAAATATAGGCTATGGTAAAACAAATGCGTCTGATGAAGAGATTATAGACGCTGCTAAGGCGGCAAATGCCCATGATTTTATTATGGAACTCAGTGACGGTTATGATACTCTTGTCGGTGAACGCGGTGAATCTCTTTCAGGCGGACAGAGGCAGAGGATAGCGATTGCCAGAGCGTTTTTAAAGAATGCCCCGGTGCTGCTGCTGGATGAGGCAACCTCTGCTTTGGACAATGAAAACGAAGCGATAGTGCAGCAAAGTATAGAAAGCCTGATGAAGAACAGAACGGTTATTGTCGTTGCCCACAGGCTGTCTACAATAGAAAATGCGGATATAATTTATGTTATTGAGTATGGCAGAGTAGTGCAGCTGGGAACACATGAGGACTTAAAACAGCAGGACGGAGTTTATGCGGAGTTAGTAAAACTGAGCAATGCGTTTAAATAATCGAATTATCTTAATATAAACATTGGCGGCCAATTTCCGGCCGCTTTTTTTATAGCATTTATTTAAACTGGTATTTAAAATTATAAAAATAATTTAATTACAAATATAAATGATTTGAGTTATCAAAGTTTATATGTTTAATTATACTATTAAAAAGTTATGTTAATATAATTAATTAAATTTTTATAATAAAAACGTTTCGAAAACAAAATAATAATAATTTATACTGTGAATTTGGTTTTGACATATTTGCATATTTATGGCAATATTTATGTTTTGTGGCAATAAAACTGTAACGCGTGTTGTTATGTTGCAAACTGGTATTTAAAAATATTTGTTAACTGGCTATTGATATTGATTTCCGGTTTGATATAATAATATCATAAAATATAAATTATAGTTTTGAAGGGAGAAACGGAATGAAACAAAGATGGTGGGTAAGTTTGGTTGTGTCAGTAGTGATGCTTTTGACAATGATGCCAGGAATCACAGTGTTATCTGCAAATCAGACAGATGAACAGGTGAATACGGCGGCGTCTGAGAAATATAAAATATCTGATTTTGATTTGGGAAATGCAAATGTAAAATCTGCTGATATAAATGGTTATTATAACGCAAACGCGGATGTTTCGGCGGAGTATGTATATCCTACATCTGACCCGAATGGATATATATATGATATATTATCGGCATATTTTGGAAATGATGGAAAACTGAATGTAGTGTTAAGATATAATGGAAATGAAGCGAATCCAACAGGAAAGTTGTTCGTTGGTACATATGACGAGGCGGACAGCGAAATAATGCTGGACGCAAAGAGTTATGATATAAAGGGAACGACGGTTGAAGGTCTTGATTATATCAAGCCTGGAAAAGGAACCGTTAGACTATATATTTGGGACGGTGTTGATTCCTTGAACCCTCTATCCGGAGTATTAAAGCCGGGGGATACTCCTCCGCCGACTTTTGCTCCGACCTCAACACCGGAACCGACAGCAAAACCTACTGCTGTACCGACAGCAACACCAACAGCCGCGCCTACAGCAACTCCAACCATGGTTCCATACGATAAAAAGGCGGCAGTTATGCAAAATAATACTGTTGTCGGTGAGTATGATACAATAAGGGGAGCAGTTGCTAGGGCTAAGGAAATTAATCCTAAGTCGGAAGCAGAAAGGGTTACAATTAACGTAAACCCTGGGGATTATGAAGAACAGGTTAAGTTTGACGGCGTTAATTATGTAACGCTGCAGCAAATGCCGGAAACAACTGGGAAGGTAACACTTCACTGGTATTACTGCACAGGATACTGCGCTTCAAACTGTGACCTTGCAGGAAATTATAATCCTGATATTGACTGGTCGCTTGATGAAACCTGGAACGGTTATAAAGCCGGAGACGAAAAGTTTACAAAGTATGAGATAGGTGAAGTTATTACAGGTAAGACTATTTCATATTATGATAAAAATGGTGTGGCTCATAAAAATGTTAAACCAAATGCAAACAATCTTGGTTCTACCAGAACATATGACCAAATGGGTGTTCTTATTGTAAACTCTAATGCAAGCAATATTATTGTAAAAGATTTGAATGTTGTAAACAGTGTTCCTGTTATGGTGACGCAGGGTGAGAAGGATGCTCATTTGACGCCGCAGCTTGACAGAATTGCAGGTGTTGCAACAAGCTATGTTCTCCCATATCGTGATAATCTTGCAATATGTGATGAGAACACTCCTGAAGACGCTACAACAAGAGTTAAAAATGCTCTTGCCATAAAAGATGAGAATGGAAATGCTTCAAAGAGAATACAGGCTCTTCAGAATTTGACTAATTTAACAGCGGGCGAGAGCGCATATTTAGCAAAGTCTGCTTCATATAATGAGCGCGGTCACGCTCTTGCGCTCCACGGTGATAAGGTTATATTAGAGAATGTTCGCGCAAGAGGAAATCAGGATTCAGTATATATTACAAATGGAAGAATGTATTTCAAAAACTGCGATTTGATAGGCGGAACAGACTATATTTACGGAGACGCAACAGCTGTGTTTGATAACTGTAAGCTGGGCGCTGAGGGTATGTCAAATGCAACGTCGGGGGCAACAATAACGGCCGCTAACACCAGGGCTGAAAACCCTTACGGTTATCTCTTCTGGAACTGTGAGATTTATAACATGCGTTCCAATACAACCTCAAATTCAAATTATGGAAGACCATGGAACGATTTTCCTCAGGTTACTTATTATAATACAACTCTTGATGACTCGGCTTCAACGGGCAAGAGTAAAGTAACTATCAGTGCTGACGGATGGAATGATATGACAATAAAGAAAGACCAGGCACGTTTCTTTGAATATGGAACTAAAAATAAGAGCGGAAAAACCATAGACCTTTCAAAGCGTGTTAAAAATGCGGCAGACAAAGCAGGGATGGGTACAGTCCTTAATGACTGGCAGATTCTTGAATTCAATCCAAGAAATTATTTTACCAACAGTTTTAGAAGCGACGCGTGGGATCCGATGAATTTTAGTGAGAACTTAAAGAACGTTGACGCTGCAATAGCCGGAGCAACAGTTGTAATTCCTGAGAATGAGGAAACAACAATTACTCTTCCGACGGCTCCAACCGGAGTTTCATTTAAATGGGAATCATCGTCTGAAAATGCCACTGTAAGCAGTGACGGAACTAAGCTGACTGTTGTCCGTCCTGCTGCAGGCGAAAATAGTATTGAGTCCAGCGTTGTGCTATATGCAAGGGATAATAACAATGGTTATGGCGATAAGAAGACAATACCTGTTATAATTACACCTACTACTAACACAAAAGATGTATACACCGTTTCCGGTAATATTGAACTTTCTCAAGCATCAGAAAGTGATGTTACGGTAACAATCAAGTTTATGAGCGGAGCGGCACAAATAAAGAAGGTTGATGTAATTGTTCCGGCAGGTGCAAAAACTCAGGCTTATACAGTCGAAAACCTACCGGTAGGAACATATACTGCGTATATGTCTATAGGTGATCCTTTATACAACATAGCAACAGAATCTCAGAAAGTCGATGGTACTATAGGAAGCACTGTTTCATTAAATATTGATGCTAAAAAAATGCAGGAGATAATTGTCAGCAGCCCTGATTTTGATGGCAAAGGCTATATTCCGACAATTAACTCAGCGTCAGGCTTCAGTGGCGGTATTTATACCGTTACCGGAAAGGAATCAGCTAATTTAGGCGAGGCCGGCAATAAGGTTCTGAAACTTACTAAGAATGAAGGAAGTAAAGTTGCTGCAAAAACCGGTGCAAGCTTTAACCTGACTTCAATGCTTCCGAGCGGTTCATCACTGGCAAATACTAAGACAATCAAATTCAGCTATGATTTCTTAATGGAAAGCACAGATTATTTCCCGAATAACCAATCAGGTTTTGACCTTGCAACAAGCACAAAGAACGGCGGCGACGGAAGAGCCGAAGATCAGACCAGATTTGTTCGCTGGGGAGTTTATAAAGGCTGGAGCCAGTTTAATATATACACAGCAAATAATACTAGAATAAACGGAGATAATACTCAGTTTAACAGAGGAAACAATATGGCTAACAAGTGGTACAGAATTGTTGCAGACATTGACCTTGAAAATCAAATTATAACCACAACGTTGTATGACAGAGATTGGAAAATGGGTGACGCAGGTTCATATATCTTAAATAAAAAACCTTTTGTGGTTGCGGCTAAGGACGCTGACGGCAATAACAATGAATATCCGAAAAATATAGATTTATCTAACTTATACTTTAATATTTACATGGATGTATTTAACGATACAACCAACAAAATGGAATATTATTTTGACAACATTGAACTGACATATCAGGATTTTGAATAATTTAAAAATAATTTATAGATTTCTTCCCAATAAATTCTAAAACAAAAACTCCCAAAGAATGAGCACATTCGCGGGAGTTTTTGTTGCTTTAACTTAATTTTGCTATCAGATTTTATATTTGTAAACTGTTAAATTTTAGTGTTAAAACCGTATGAGAAGTTTTTTAAAAAATAAATATTCCGATTATTGCTCCGCATAGTATATAAATAATCGGATGAACTTTTTTTAAGGGCTTTATATAGAGTAAAACTAAGGTTACGGCACAAAGTATCAGGGCTTTTATATCCACTAGATTCATAAGTTTTTTTGTTTCATTGTATAAATCCAAAGTGAGAATTGTGACTTTTATAACCTGGTATGCGGCAACTGCTATTAGACCGGCTACTGCCGGACGTAGTCCATAAAATATATCTTGAACGATTTGGCTTTCCTCAAACTTTTTTAAATAGTGAGCTATTATTATGATAATTATAACAGACGGTACTACTAAGCCTATTGTAGCAGAGAGAGCTCCGAATACTCCGGCGGTTGTGAAACCGGTGAATGTTGCCATATTTACACCCATAGGTCCGGGGGTTGATTCTGATACAGCTATCATGTTGGATATATCGTTCATATTTATCCACTCTGGATATCTTACGGCTATATCATAAATGAACGGTAATGTCGCAAGACCGCCTCCGACCGCAAATAAACCGGTTTTAAAAAATTCATAGAACAAAAGCAGATATGTCATTTTTTGATTCGCCTCCTCAGTTGTCCGGCAATAAGACCGACGATTAATGCGCCGATAACGACGTAGACAGATGATACTCCTAATATTCCGGCTACTGCAAAAGCTGCGATGAAAATAACCACGCCGGTTAAGTCTTTAACACCCGACTTAAAAAATTTGACTACAGCGTTTATAATCAATGCGGCAACCACAGCGCGTATTCCGATAAAGGCATGAGCCACTAAGGGAATATCGGCGAAGTTTTGAAGAAATGCTGCGATTATAATTATGATAACGAGCGATGGGAATATTACACCGGCCGTGGCTAAAATTGCTCCGGGTATCCCTCTGTATTTGTAGCCTATAAAAGTGGCGGTGTTAACCGCGATAACTCCCGGCGTGCATTGTCCGACGGCAAAATAATTCATAAGTTCTTCTTCGGTTGCCCATTTTTTATTCTGAACCACTTCGCGCTCGAGAATCGGCAGCATAGCGTAACCGCCGCCGAATGTCATAACTCCGACTTTGGCAAATGTTAAAAACATGTCTAAAAACACGTGCAATCATACCCCTCCATGTCATAATTTTTTGTTTATAAAGATTTTATTATATACGAGATTATCTGTTAACCGCGGTTATAACAGGTTTTCCTTCTCTGTCGAGCAGCGGTGTTAAGCCTCCTGCATTTGAATCTCTGTGATACAGATAGTTTATTCCTGTTTCTGTATCAACCCAAATTTCTGTAGTATTTAGTATTCCTTGTGAATATATTTTTTCAAATCTATCTTTTTCCATATTGAGCTTCCTCCAAATATCTCTAAGAATTTGTCTAAAATATTATACGTATTATTTTTAAAAACGAATCTGATTTATAGACTGGATTAAATAAAAACAATAGATATTATTGACAGAATTAATCCAATATTACCATAATTTTCAGAAGCTGTAAATACACAAATTTTAATCAACAGAAGCGGTAATTTTGTCAATTTTTTGATTGTTGCCATATTGACAATCAATAAACATAGTTGTATAATAATTGAATAGCCACGTTGAAATGGCGTAATATCCGGTTCGGCGTGAATAATAAATTATTAGTAAGGGAGATGTGTTTATATGATGAAAAACGGTGCCGATATAGTTATGGAATGCTTGCTGGAGCAGGGGGTTGACACAGTCTTTGGATATCCGGGCGGTACTATTTTAAACGTCTATGACGCATTTTATAAGTACTCTCATAAAATAAAGCACATTTTGACCGCTCATGAACAGGGAGCGGCACACGCGGCTGACGGATATGCCAGGAGCACCGGCAGAACAGGGGTATGTTTTGCAACATCCGGTCCGGGAGCAACAAATTTGGTTACCGGTATAGCCACGGCCTATATGGATTCTATTCCTCTTATTGCCGTTACATGCAACGTCGCCACTAACTGGCTCGGCAAAGATACGTTTCAGGAGGTTGATATTGTCGGTGTGACCATGCCGATAACCAAACATAACTTTTTGGTTAAAAAGGCTTCCGATATAGCGCCTACTTTTAGAAAAGCGTTTAGAATCGCTGCTTCGGGACGTCCGGGACCGGTGCTTATAGATATAACAAAGGACGCTACGGCAGAGCTTGCTGATTATGAGAAAAAGATACCTGAGAAGGTAGATAATTATAAAATAGACAGTGAAGTTTGTGATTTTGAAAGAGCAATAAAACTTATTGAAGAAGCTGAACGTCCGCTTATATATGCGGGCGGAGGAATTATTTCATCTGCGGCGTCTAGAGAGCTGTGTAAGTTTCAGGAAATGCTGGACGCACCTGTCACATTGTCATTAATGGGGCTTGGGGCTTTTCCGGCCAGCAATGAAGCGTTTACCGGGATGATTGGTATGCACGGTACAAAAACCACGTCGCTGGCAATTAAAAATTGTGATTTGCTGATTGCAATCGGCGCGAGATTCTCGGATAGGGTTATTTGTGACCCGGGGACGTTTGCCAGAAACGCGAAAGTATTACATATTGATGTTGACAGCGCTGAAATTGATAAAAATATCAAGACTGACGCTTATATAATCGGAGATGCAAAAGCAGTTTTGGATGAGCTTAACAAGAGCTTATCAAAGCAAAAGCATCCTGAATGGATGAAGGAGATAGCAGAGTGGAAAGCTGAGTATCCAGTTAAATATAAGGGCAGTGAGAAATTTTCACCTGAGGATATAATAAAAACAATAAAAAGTGCAGTAGATGAAGATACATATTTAGTTACAGATGTTGGACAGCACCAAATTTGGGCGGCACAGTTTTTTGATGTTGATAAGCCTAGACATTTTGTCACATCAGGCGGTCTTGGCACAATGGGATTCGGGCTTGGAGCAGCTATAGGAACCCAGGTTGCAAATCCAGACAGTACGGTTATAAATATAACGGGCGACGGCTGTTTCCACATGAATCTACAGGAATTATCAACTGCCGCTAAAGAGGAGCTTCCGGTTATTGATGTTGTTATGAACAACAATGTATTGGGAATGGTAAGGCAGTGGCAAAGGCTGTTTTATGATAACAGATTTTCAAACACAACACTTAATAAGCGTACCAATTATGACAAGGTTGCCGAGGGCTTAGGAGCTAACGCTTTTACGGTTTCAAATGTTGAGGAACTTAAGAACGCTCTGAGTGAAGCGCTTAAATCAAAGGATAAGCCAACGGTTATTAACTGTTTGATAAATCAAGACCATACGGTTCTGCCAATGGTTCCGGGCGGACAGTCGATAGAGGAACCAATTCTTGAAATCAAAGAAGACGGCGGGGAGGTTTAGTATTATGAGTGATAATAAAGAGATGCACGTTCTGTCAATTTATGTCGAAAACCATGCAGGTGTGCTCAGCCGAATTTCCGGGCTGTTCTCCAGGCGCATGTATAATATAGACAGCTTGTCTGTGGGAGAGACAGAGAATCCTAAAATTTCACGCATGACAATTGTCACCCATGCTGATGACAATACATTCCGTCAGATACAGAACCAGCTGGCAAAGCTTGAGGATGTAAAGCGCATATGCGAGCTTCACAAGGATACTTCTGTGCTGCGTGAGCATGTTTTGATAAAGGTTAATGCAAAAGATTCCACGTCAATAATGCAGATGTGTCAGATATTCAGAGCTAATGTAGTTGATGTATCAAGGGAGCTTTTGACGCTTGAACTCACCGGAGGGCCCAGTAAAATCAACGCATTTATAGAGCTGATGGAGCAGTTTGATATTGAGGGCTTGGTTCGTACCGGTCTCACCGGTCTCAAGAGAGGTAAGTCCGAAAGACCTGAAGAATTGAATCAGAAAAACAATTAATTTTAATATACACTGTATAAATAAAAGATATTTGGAGGTATTTACAAATGGCAAAGTTATATCACGAAAGCGACTGTAATTTGGGACTTTTAGGCAATAAGACCGTAGCGGTTATCGGTTACGGAAGCCAGGGTCACGCTCACGCGCTGAATCTTAAAGAGAGCGGAGTTAATGTTATTATCGGTCTTTATGAGGGCAGCAAATCATGGAAGACAGCTGAGGAAGCCGGATTTGAGGTTTATACATCAGCAGAAGCCGCTAAGAAAGCTGATATTATAATGATACTTATCAATGATGAGAAGCAGGCAAATTTATATAAAGAAAGCATTGAGCCAAATTTGGAGCCGGGAAAAGTATTGGCATTTGCTCATGGTTTCAATATTCACTTCCAGCTCATTACTCCTCCTAAGGATGTTGACGTTATCATGATTGCTCCTAAAGGTCCTGGTCACACAGTTCGCAGTGAATATGTTGCAGGCAAAGGCGTTCCTTGTCTTGTTGCTGTTGCTCAGGACGCTACAGGAAACGCTATGGATATAGGTTTGGCTTATGCTGCCGGTATTGGCGGAGCAAGAGCCGGAGTTCTTGAAACAACATTTAAAATGGAAACAGAGACTGATTTGTTCGGTGAGCAGGCTGTTCTTTGCGGTGGTGTAACCGCTTTGATGCAGGCAGGTTTTGAAACTTTGGTTGAAGCTGGCTATGACCCACAGAACGCATATTTTGAGTGTATCCACGAAATGAAGCTTATCGTTGACCTTATTTATCACGGTGGATTCAGCGAGATGAGAGCGTCAATTTCTGATACTGCTGAATATGGTGATTATGAGATTGGAAAGAGAATCATCACTGAGGACACAAAGAAAGAGATGAAGAAAGTTCTCGCAGAGATTCAGGACGGCACTTTTGCAAAGAGCTGGATAACAGAAAATGCTGTTAACCGTCCGCACTTCAACGCTACAAGAAGAATTAAAGCCGACCATCAGCTCGAGCACGTAGGAGCTGAAATAAGAAAGCTGTATTCATGGAATGATGAGAAATAATTTCAGGAATACTTATATAAAGTAAAAACAGAGGGTTTTTACAGAGATTGTTTTGTAATTATAACAGTCTGTGAAAACCCTTTTTGGTACATAATAGCGGATTAAATTGCCTGACAGATATGGTGGTGAAACGGCTTGGATTTAACTGACAGACATATTGGTAAGAACATAGAGGTATTTGATTCTACTTTAAGAGACGGAGCCCAGGGCGAGGGGATAACATTTTCGGTTGAGGATAAGCTTAATATAGTAAAAGCCTTGGATTATGTGGGAGCCGATTATATTGAGGCCGGGAATCCGGGTTCCAACCCTAAGGATTTGGAATTTTTCAAAGAAATTGATTTAGGTTCTTTGAGACACGCCAAGCTTGTAGCATTTGGTTCCACCCGGCGTAAAGATATAAAAGCTGAGGATGACGAAAACTGTTTGTCATTATTGTCGGCGGAAACAGAAGCGGTGGCTGTGTTTGGCAAAACGTGGGATATGCACGTAACTGATATAATTAAGACCAGCCTTGATGAAAATCTCAATATGATTTCGGATACTGTCGCGTTTTTTAAAAGCAGGGGCAAGGAAGTTATATTTGATGCCGAGCATTATTTTGACGGATATAAGAGAAACCCGGAATATGCGGTTAAGGCTTTGATGGCTGCCGCGGAGGCCGGGGCTGACAGACTGGTTCTCTGTGAAACTAACGGCGGATGTCTGCCGTTTGAAGTAGCTGAGATTACTGCGGAAACCTGCGATATATTTAAAGACAGCATTATAGGTATTCACTGTCATAATGACAGCGGCTGCGCTGTGGCTAATACTGTTGCGGCGGTTCAGGCCGGTGCAGAACATGTTCAGGGTACGTATTTGGGATATGGAGAAAGGTGCGGAAATGCAAATCTTTCTACTATTATACCTAATCTTCAAATAAAGCTGGGTTATAATTGTGTGCCCGAAAAAAATCTTGAAAGGTTTACCAGAACCGCGCGCTGGATTTCAGAGGTAGCTAACCAGCCTTTATACAGAGGTATGCCGTATGTAGGCGGTTCAGCCTTTTCACATAAGGCGGGTATGCACATAGACGCAGTCACAAAAGAGTCGTCATCTTTTGAACATGTGGCGCCCGGAAGCGTTGGGAATGAACGGAGATTTTTGATGAGCGAGGTTGCCGGCCGCGGCACGGTTCTTAAAAAGATACAGAAAATAGCCCCGGTGCTTACAAAGGATTCTGCTGAAACCTCTGAGATATGCAAGCGAGTTAAACAGCTTGAGTATGAAGGGTATTCGTTTGAGGCGGCTGAAGCCAGCTTTGAGCTTTTGGTCAAAGAGGTTTTGGGTGAGAAAAAGAAGTATTTTGATTTGAATTATTTTAAGACAACAGTTGACCAGCCTAATGGAAATAATTTTAGTTCTTCAGCTATTATTAAAATCACTGTCGGAGACAGAACTGAGATTACGGCGGCGGAGGGAGACGGACCTGTGCACGCTTTAGACGGGGCGCTTAGAAGGGTGCTTGAAGGATTTTATCCTGAGCTCAGCGGAGTTCATCTGACGGACTATAAGGTTCGCGTTCTGGAGCCGCAGAAAGCTACGGGCGCTAAAGTTAGGGTTTTGCTTGAAAGCTCCGATGAGAGCGGAAGCTGGACTACTGTTGGAGTATCCACAGACGTGATTGACGCGTCTTGGATTGCTCTAGTTGAGTCTGTGGAATATAAGCTGATGAAGGAAGAAGAAAAAATAAATCAGGAAACAGGAGGTTAAAGATATGGGAATGACAATGACTCAGAAAATTCTTGCCGCACATGCCGGTCTTGACAACGTTAAAGCAGGACAGTTAATCCGTGCAAAACTGGATATGGTATTGGGAAACGATGTTACAACTCCGGTTGCAATAAAGGAGTTTAAAGCGGCAGGCTTTGAAAAAGTTTTTGATAAGGATAAAGTGTCTATAGTTTTGGATCATTTTACGCCTAATAAAGATATTAAGTCGGCGGAACATTGTAAAATGTGCCGTGAGTTTGCTGTTGAGAGAGATGTTACTAATTTTTATGACGTGGGCGAAATGGGCGTTGAGCACGCATTGCTGCCTGAAAAAGGTTTGGTGGCTCCGGGTGAGGTTATTATAGGGGCCGACTCCCATACTTGTACATATGGAGCGGTGGGCGCGTTTTCTACCGGGGTTGGTTCAACAGATATGGCAGCAGGTATGGCTACCGGTGAGGCTTGGTTTAAGGTTCCGGCTGCTTTGAAGTTTAATCTTACCGGAAAGCCCGGAAAGTGGATTTCAGGCAAGGATGTTATTCTTCATATTATTGGAATGATTGGCGTTGACGGAGCTCTTTACAAATCTATGGAGTTCACCGGAGACGGTCTTAAATATTTATCTATAGACGACCGTCTTACTATGGCAAATATGGCTATAGAAGCCGGAGGAAAGAATGGAATATTTGAGGTTGATGATATAACCGAGGCTTATCTTAAAGAGAGGGTTGACCGTGAATATACAGTGTATACTGCTGATGAAGACGCAGAGTATGAGAAGGTGTATGACATTGATTTGTCTGAGCTGAAACCAACTGTTGCATTTCCGCATCTGCCTGAAAACACAAAGACAATCGACCAGGTTGGAGAAGTTAAAATTGACCAGTGTGTTATAGGTTCATGTACCAATGGCAGACTTGAGGATTTGGAAAAAGCGGCTGAGGTATTTAAAGGAAGACATGTTGCTAAGAATGTCAGGACTATAATTATTCCGGCCACACAGAAGATATATCGTGAAGCTATGAACGAGGGTCTGTTTGATATATTTATGGACGCAGGCTGTGTAATTTCTACTCCGACTTGCGGTCCTTGCTTAGGCGGACACATGGGAATTTTGGCAGAGGGAGAAAGAGCGATTTCTACTTCTAACAGAAACTTTGTGGGACGTATGGGTCATCCGAAATCCGAGGTTTATTTATCAAGCCCGGTAGTGGCTGCGGCTTCGGCAATCAAAGGTTATATTTGCAGTCCTGATGAATTATAGAAATATAGATTGATACTATAATAAGGAGGTTTTTTCAAATGAAAGCACATGGAACCGTCCATAAATATATGGATAACGTTGATACTGATGTAATCATTCCGGCTAGATATTTGAATTCGTCTGATCCGTCGGAGCTGGCGGCTCATTGTATGGAGGATATAGATTCAGATTTTGTTAATAATGTGAAGCAGGGAGATATAATAGTTGCACGCAACAATTTTGGCTGCGGCTCATCTCGTGAGCACGCCCCGATAGCGATTAAAGCGTCGGGAATCGGATGTGTTATTGCCGCTACTTTTGCCCGGATTTTTTACCGTAATGCGATAAATATTGGTTTGCCGATTATGGAATGCCATGAAGCGGCAGAAAATATAAATCCGGGTGATGAGGTTGAAGTGGATTTTGATACCGGTGTGATTAAAGATATAACGACTGGCAAGGAGTTCAAGGCGGAACCGTTCCCGGAATTTATAAAAGACATAATAAATAAAAACGGACTGCTTAACTCTATAACTAAAGAGAATTAGTATATATATTAGCGGCGGTATTAGTCATTATTTTATCAGTTGGGTTTTGCCGCCGGAATAATGAATTATTAGATTTTACCATTACAGAAAATAAACAAGCATGATAAGAATGCGGCAAAGGCTGCATTAGTGAATTTGAAAGGATTATGATGTCAGATGAATATTAAATTAGCAGTTGTAAAAGGTGACGGAATCGGACCTGAGATAATTACCGAGGCTGAAAAAGTTTTAGATAAGATAGGTGAAAAATTTGGTCATAGCTTTGAATATACTGATATTCTTGCCGGTGGCTGTGCTATTGATGAGACAGGAAAGCCTCTTCCTGAGGAATCTGTTAAAATAGCAAAGGAGTCCGATTCGGTACTTTTGGGAGCTGTAGGAGGACCAAAATGGGATACTCTCCCTGGCAATCTAAGACCTGAGAGAGCGCTTTTGGGGCTCCGTTCGGAACTTGGACTTTTTGCTAACATAAGACCCGCTAAACTACATGATGCATTGGCAGACGCATGTCCGTTAAAACCGGAAATATCGAAAGACGGACTTGATTTAGTGATTGTTAGAGAGCTTACCGGCGGATTATATTTTGGCGACAGAGGAAGACGTCACAGCGGCAATGATGGTGAAGAGGCTTATGATGAGTTAAAATATTCTGAAAAAGAAATTGAGAGAATCGGCAGAGTTGCATTTAATCTTGCAATGAAGCGTGACAGAAAGAAAGTTACAAGCGTTGACAAGGCAAATGTTATTGAGACCTCAAGACTTTGGCGCGAAGTAATGCACAAGCTTGCCAAGGAGTATCCTGCTGTTGAGTTTGAGGATATGCTGGTTGATAACTGTGCTATGCAGCTTGTCAGAAATCCGGCTCAATTTGATGTTATAGTAACTGAAAACATGTTTGGTGATATATTGTCTGATGAAGCCAGCATGACAACAGGTTCTATAGGTATGCTTCCATCGTCTTCTTTGGGAGTGGGCACTTTTGGTATGTATGAGCCTATTCATGGAAGCGCCCCGGATATAGCAGGTCAAAATAAGGCTAATCCTATTGCCACAATATTATCATGCGCTATGATGCTTAGAGATAGTTTTGGACTAATGAATGAGGCCAAAGCGGTTGAAAGCGCAGTAACTAAAGTGTTGAACGATGGATACAGAACTGCTGATATAATGGATGAAGGCGGAAAGCTCCTGGGAACTAAAGAAATGGGCGATAAGATTGTTGAAAATCTTTAGTTTTTAATTTGTTTAGAAATAAATTAAAGTTGTAGGGCTGTAAAAGAATAAAGTCGTGATAATAAATCATACAAAAAACTCTATAATTGCGCGAAAACAGCGCTCTTTTCAAGGTCAAAGCCTGAAGAGAGCGCTGTTTTTTGTACAATGTTTTTGAAAAATATAGTATTTTATAGCCCATTTTTGATTTAAATACAATAAAAAATAGGAAACCGAATTCCGGTTCCCTATAAAATTTATGAAAGGAATGAATTTTTAATCTCAAATGCTGCTGACAATAAATTATATCAGTTTGTCTATGCTTCCGAGATTATAAACGTTTGTAAATCCCATTTCTTTTGCTGTTTTCAGTGCCTTTTCAGCTCTTGAGCCGGCGCTGCAGTAGAAAATCAAAACTGTGTCTTTGCTGTAAGCCGAGAGACCTTCTTCAATTGTGTCGACCGGAATATTTACTGAGCCTTCAACAGACTTTTCTGCAAATTCTTCTGCAGAACGTACGTCAACAAATATTCCGCCATTATATACGAGAGTCTCAGCTTCGTCGGCTTCTATGGAATCTCCGCCTATGTCGCTCATGTTGATTTCCATATTTTTATTTCCGTCACTAAGGTACATTATGCCGTTTTCTATTCTCATCTCTTTAATATCTATGTCCGCAGCTTTTTTTAGCTTATAGCACTTCATGCAATCAGTGAAAACTATAACTAATCCATCGTCGCATCCTGCATAAAGTCTGCCCTTATATTCAGCTAAATTGTTTATGGTGAACTTATCTCCATATTGAAAATCTATGTCAGATTCATAGAAAAAGTCAGTGCTGAGTTGCATGCGAATGCCGCCTGCAGCTATAGTAAATACTTTTGTTTCGCCGGTTACATCGTTTTTGGTAAGAACCACGTCAGTGTTTCCCCATTTTGTGAACTGTACAGGTCTGTCTTCACCGGCTGCTTCCGTATCGTTATTGTTGGTGTTAGAATCTTGTATGCTATTATCATTTAATTCGGTGTTTGTGTTCGAAGCCGAAGTTCCATAATACTCAACAATTATTGCTGATACAAACTTATTGCTTCCGCTTCCGTAAGTATAAACTGGTGTGGATATATCGGTTATTTCAGCGCTGAAAGCTGTCTTTTTACCCGATACAGAACTTCCTTTTGCCAGTTTCTCGCCATTTTGGACGATATATTGTTCGCGCTTTTCGCCGCCGTCAAACAATACGGTTACTTTACATGGAGCTTTAGGGGTAAAGTACAAACAACGCTGTGTCTCACTGCCGGCGCCGCCTTTCCATGATTTTGTAAACTTGTAGTTATAAGTTTTTTCGTTTACGTCAGTATACGTATATTCACAGCTGCTTGAAGCATTTTGGAGGGTGCTGTAACCGCTTAAACCGTTAACTGTTCCATATGGCTGACCATCTGGTGCGTCTGCCGCACTGGTTAGCTTAGTGTAATCAAAATCTTTGCTGTCTAATGAGTATACAACTATCTCACTGTCTACAGGTGTTTTGTAAGTCTTTTCAACTTTCTGTGCAAGTGGTTTAATATCGCTTAAACTGTTCCAGATAAATATGTTTACTTTATCTCCGTCTGAAGCGCCCGTGTCAATTTCATATTCACCTGTACCTTTTACATCTGCTGTTGCGATGTTTTTAAGTGCTCCTTCATCATCATAAGCTGCTGTCATCATTGTTACCGGAGTGGCAAGAGCACTTCCTCGGTAACTGAGTGTTATTTTCATCTTGCCGTTTGCTTTATTCAAAACTTTATCTACTACATACGGTTCATCATCGTTGTTTTCGATATAGTTTAATCTGAAATAATCGAGATTAGTGCCGTTAGTTTGAATATAAACTGTAGCGCAGCCGTATTTGTCAAGTTTGCCATTTAGTAATGCTTGGTCTATTGCGGTTTTGTCTAATGTAAGTTCTTTTTCTGTCCATTTATTCCAACCTCCGGTTCCCGCCAGCGATGCTGAGGCGATTAGATTACCGGTGTCTGTATTTTTGTCTAGGCTAACATAAATATTTCCCGCATTTTTTCCTGCATATCGAACTATTAGATTATTTAGATTTGAAAGCTTAATTGATTTATATTCTATCCATGCGTCTCCTGTGCTTCCTGCATCTTTTCCGCCGCTGGTGCCTGACTGAGCGTCTGTTAAATCAGCGCCGTTGCTGATGTCGGCATATTCACCCTCAACCTGCATATTAATCTGTACCATAAGTGTTCCGCATGTCATTTCCTCAACATTTGCAGCGGTCACCTGGATAATACCATTTCCATATATGGTTAATATACCTGTCTCGTTGTCAATGTCGGCAACTTTACGGACAGAATCATCAAATTTTTGAATCTGCCAAACGAGTTTGGAATTATCAATTACGTTTCCGTTATTGTCGTATGCCTGAAGCTGGATTCCGGTGTATGGATTAATGTTGGTAACTGTTCCCTCAGCTCCGTTATACATCGGTATTCCGCCCTCACGATAGTCGATGACGCCTTTTTCTATATAATTTGGATTCTCTGAAACAATCTTATATGAGTCTGCAAGATTATCCATCGGAACAGAATTCAAATCGTTTATTGCTTTAGCAAGCGTTGTACTTAGCTCATCTCTTGTGCTTATTTTATCAATACTTTCGTTTGCAGCATTATAAATTTTTTCAATTTCCGCCAGGTTCGTGTCTGAATATGCTTGCTTAGGTAATTTATCATATACAAACTTCAGATTTGCTTTAGCTTCAGCAATTTCTTCCGCACTTGGCTTAATTTTAAGTTCGTTTACTACCGGGTATGAACTTGATTTTGTAATGCCGCCAACCGTAACGGTTGCTGTTATTGTTGCTATACCGCTCTTTGTTCCGGATGATACTATACCGTTTGTATCAACTGAAGCTATTTCCGGATTTGAACTTGTATATTCAACTTTGTCAGCGTTTTTAAGGTCAAACCATGCTTCGTCAGTCATAATTGCAGAGAGATCGGAATCAATAGTAGTTATACTTTCGTGAGCTGTGCCGTCTTCGCGGATAAGTCCGTGAACTTTAACGCTGTTCGGTATAGCTGTTACGTTTTTAAGCTCGCTCTTTAAAGTTCCTGTTACGTTAAACTTTGTGCTTACACCTGCGTCATCAGCATTTTTAGCGATCTTTGCAGTGTATTCTCCGGCGTTAACATATACCTTTTGATTCGTTTCATCAAAGAGTTTTAAATCCTCTATATTGAGTTCGATTGAAACATTTTTTGTTTCTCCCGGCTGCAGTTCAACTTTGTCAAATCCTTTAAGCTGCTGTTTTGGCAGTTTTAAACCGTCAGCTCCCGGAACAGATACATATAACTGAGCTGCTTCTTTACCTGCGGCAGAGCCGGTATTTTTTATGTCCACAGTAAATGTGATTTTTCCGTTTGCGTCTACTGTGCTGTTGTCAACCTTTAGATTTGAATATTCAAAGTTTGTATAACTGAGCCCATAACCAAATGGATAAACTGTGTTTCCTGTATGATACTGATAAGTTCTTCCCGGGTATGTTCCGCTGCTTTTAATGCTGTAATCATTATTTTTGAAAGTAATGCCGCCTTCGTTTACATTCTTAGCATTAAAAGGCATATTTTTAAGAGCCGCGCTCTTATACCATGTTGTTGTTAACTTACCTGATGGGTTTACCTGACCTGTTAATACTTTACCTATTGCAGTTCCTTGTGTCTGTCCGTTGTATGATGTCCAAAGCATTGCTTTACATTTGTTCATGAACGGCTCAACGTTGAGCTGTCCAACAGCCTGCATAGCAACAACTGTCTTGTCTGGATACGCGTCTGTTAATACTGTAACATGAGACTGATTTTTCGGCAGGTCGATGCTTTCTCTATCGTTACTCTCGCCTGAATCTCCTGTAGGCTCTCTTCCAAACATAGTACCTGTATAGGCGATAATTATATCTGCTTTATCAAGGTCGTCTTTATTATATTTGTCAATTGCGAAAGCAGGTTCGTTTGCGTTGATAGTTAATTCCATATCGTTAACGCCGTTATATCCGCCGTCTGCACCTGTGTAATCTCCGCTGCATTCCTTGTATGTATTTAGGTCTGATGTTGTTTCAGATTTTATTGCCGCCTCTTTAGGACCGCCTATTCCATAATGAATATCAATTGAACCGCCAGGCTGTGAACCGGTTGCTATTTCAATATTGACTTTTTTAACTTTACTGAAGTCAATGCTTGGGAAACTGATTTTTGCAGTTCTGGTAACGTCAGTAATAATTCCGTCTTTAAGAGTGGCGCCGCTTATAGTTGCTTTACTTAAATCAAGAGTTGTTTTTTTGTTGCTGCTATCTATCAGGTTTATGCTCTTTATATTAAATAATGGAGTAGCGTCTGAAACGCTTCCGATATATTTAACATTTGAACCCGGATAGGTGTTTTCAACTTCAGATTTAATTCCGTCAAAGGGTGTAACTGTTTTAGTAGGTACGCCTGAATAGTCGCCCAAAATAACTTGGGCTGAATATGGGCCTACTACAACTATATTTTTATCTTCACTCTTGAGAGGAAGAGTGTTGTCGTCATTTTTAAGAAGTACCCATGATTCTTCTGCCAGAGCTTCTGCAACTGCAACGTGCTCGTCGCTCTCGATAATATCAGTTTTGATATCCTGATATTTACCGCCGTCGTCAAACTCACCTGTTTTCATTCTTGTGAGGAATAATCTGTAAAGATTGACGTCAAGCTGGTCTTCAGTCATATATCCGCCTTTTATTGCCGCTAACATTATGTCGGGTTCAGCACCGCCGCCTCCGCTCAGTGAGCAGTCTATATCTCCGCCGTTCAAAAATGCTTTTGGCATAACTTCCTCAACAGGCACAGTTTTTATATCTCTGTCACGGAAAAGTCCTTTCTTGAGAGCAGCTTTTGAGTTCATATTGCTGAACGCCGCACAGTCGCCTGTAACGTATCCGGTGAATCCCCAGTTTCTTCTGAGCAAATCAAGAAGAATATATGAGTTTGCTGAAGAGGCTATATAATCTATTGCCTGGCCTTCTCTAGATATAAGAGTGCTGCCGTTTCTTGAAATTGTGGTTGCATTGTATGAGCTCATAACAGACGCAGGCTGTGTGTCTTCCATAATATCCTGGAACGCTCTTGAGTAGTATTCGCGCAGTGTTGTTTCATCCATTACGGATGAGCCGTCTGAACGCTCACTCTCTACATTGTTTGCAACAAAATGTTTCAGTGTTGATATTGTCTTTAAATATTTTTCGTCGTCTCCCTGCATGCCTTTGACAAATTCATTAGCAAGCTGAGTAGTGAGATATGGATCTTCTCCGAATGTTTCTTCATTTCTTCCCCATCTAGGGTCTCGCGCCATGTTGATAGTCGGGCTCCAATATGACAACTTTGTTCTTGGGTGTTTTGCCCTTGCTTCCGATGATGTCATGTCAGCCATTTGGAAAATAAGCGCACGGTTCCAAGTGTTGGACATAGAAAGAGGAGACGGGAAGCTTGTGGCTTTTCCTTCTCTTGCTACGCCGTGAAGTGCTTCACTCCAATAATCATATGCTCCAACGCCGAGGCGCGGTATAGCTGAGGCTTCATCTGTCAACTGTGTTACTTTTTCTTCAAGGGTCATTCTTGAAACTAAGTCAGCCGCGCGTTCTTCAAATGTGTAATTTGTATCAAGATAGATTGGTGTTTCCTGATTTGGGTCAGTTGTCGGAGCCGGTGTTGCAGTTGGCAAGTTCGGATCAGTTGTAGGCTTTGGCGTGGCGGTTGCCGCTTGACTGTTATATAGTTTTACATATATATAGTTTCCGCAGTATGTATTTGCACCTTCGCCAGTAATGTTAAGAGTGATAAGACCTTCAGCATCAGTTGTAGTCAAAGTTTGAGTAAATACATTAAAAGTCTCCCAGCCGCTGGTGTTAATATTGCTTATAGAAGCAATTTCTGTATCTCCGGCTTTTACAACAACTGCAGCGTTTTTCTCGCTGGCAACGTATAAGTCGAGTTTGTCGTATCCGGAATTTTTCAAGTTTACACTTGGCAATGTGAGAATCGCAATACTGTCGTCATTGGTTCTGAGATTATCCGGTCTTAAAATTCCGCCGTGTTCTGAGTCGGTAACAATATCACCCCTGTTGCCTTTAACGGTGATAGAATCTTGTCCAAAATTGAGCATTACCGAACCGTCAGAATTTTGGGTTACCGTTCCATAGTCAATGGCAGCTGTACTTACCTGGTTGTTTTCTGTGTTTGTATTATCTTCAATGCTGACTGCAGAAGCCGATATCGCTACGCATGACAATGCCATTGCCAATGTCAGTATTAAAGCAATACATCTTTTCATTTTCATAAAAATACCTCCTGTTTTTTTATTTTTATTTTATATTTTATACTTGTATTTTAACATCAATCACTGTATAATAACAGTCAAACAAATTATAGTTTTAGTCAATTATTGCTATGTAATGAGTATTTTTGGGCAGGCTTGAAAATGGTTCCATTTTATAAATTTTAAACGTTCTGAATTACTATAAAGCACCTTGAGCGTAAGTTAAGTTTTTATCAGCATTTGCACGAACATATTAATATAATATATATTTTTAATAAGGGTCAGCACATTAATATAGATACAAAAGATTATGTTCAAGCGCCGGTGAGTCTGCTATAATCTTCTCTGACACAGTTTATAAATATTATCGTTTGTTCAGTTTTCCCCTCAGAGCACTTTTAACAGAGCTTTTAAACGTGTCTATAATATGTCTCTATGATAATATAAGGGAAGTATAGGAGAACTTTATAAATATAATAATCAAAATTATTGTTTTTTAATGCGGATTAAGCTGCATAATGTTTGGAGCAAGTTGTGATATTTTAAATTGCTTATAAATAAAATTATAAATAAAAGATAATTTTAAAATTAAAAGTGTTTATAGCAAACAGTTTTATAAGGCAGGATAATAGAAAAAACAGCTCTTAAATTTAAGCCGTTTTGGCAAAACTAAGAACTGTTCATATATGTTTTGATTCAATTTATTGTTTAATAACTATTTTTCTGCAGTTTATTTTTTAACATAAATTTTGTTTGCTTAACTTATACCCAAATTTCATCTAAGCTTCCAAATGTGTAACCTTCGGATAAGATATATTGAATAAGACGATCAAGAACGTTTGCGTTATCAGATGAACATGCGTGAAGCAGCATTACTGCGCCGTCGTGAAGATATGGCGCTATTTGCGTGAATGCTGTATCAGCTCCTTTTTGATTTGCGGTATCCCAATCTGAGTATGCAAAACTCCAGAAAACTGTTTTATATCCCATATCATCCGCAAGCTGAAGAGTACGGCTGCTGTAGCTTCCTTCAGGAGGTCTAATATAATTCATATTAACTCCAAACATTTCAGCAAATCTATTGGATAACTCTGAAATTTGATAAGCTGCGGATTCGGGAGAGACTGTCGGAAGGATAGGATGTTTAAAAGTGTGATTTCCTACTGTATAACCATAGTTCAGCATTCTTTCAACTAACTCAGGGCTTTCTTTTAGATAATCGCCTGTAATAAAGAATGCTGCGGGTATATTATATTTGTTTAAGACGTCAATAATTTGATTTGTGTATCCTTCCTCATAACCTTCGTCAAATGTCAAATAAATTTTTTTAGGTCTTGCGGTGTCTCTGAATATTACTTTATGATTTGAGATTAAAGAAACCACGCTGCTGTCTATCTCAGAATAGCCGGGCGCTTTTCTAAACCACCAATCGTTTCTGGTGTTATCTATATTGTAATACGATGAATAATCGGATATAATAGGTTTTGGTTCGGGAGAGGCTTTTGCCAGCGGCTCATAATCAGTTGAAGAAAACGCGTTTATCCAAGCTTTCATAGCCTTAAGCTCAGGAACCCAATAGATTTCGCCAACTTCATTAAGTTCTTCCAGACGTATGAAAGAGGAGCCGCATGCGTTGTATACATCAATGTTTTTTCCGTTAAAAATCAGCCTAGTGTCATTCAATGTGTAACGTGAATATTGTATGCCGGTTTTTTGGGCCGGGAGCATAACGTTATCTATGCCGCTAATCTGAGTTTGATTATTTTCTGAAGTTTTTAAATCAAGATTAGCAGTGCGCGTTTCTTCATCCCAGCTCACGTCGAAACCATAGAGTTCCAAATCGCGGACTTTAACAACAATATATCCGGTGTCAGAAGCATATGCAGGTATAGGATAGTGGTTGATATATGCTGAAATATCGGTATATAATAAACGTCCGGTTACTGAATCAGCAGATACTGGGAAAGTATATACTGATGATGTAATGAATATCATAAAAGAAACTAAGAGCATACTGATTTTTTTCATAAGTACCACCTTTTATATAATGTTTAATATGTTTCCGCATAAAAAAATGCGGGTTGTGTTTAAAATTTAATGATGTAAAAATATTTTCAGTTATAAAAAATTTTTTATCTATGCGAAGACTTCTGCTAACTTATTTTTTGCATTTTACAAGCAGCATCATTGGTCTTCTAAGCTCGTCCGACATTCCGGGAATATCCATCATTTCAGGCGGCGGAACCGCTTCCTGAACCGCCTCGAGCTGAAATCCTGTTTTTATTAAACCCATTAATATTTGGGTCAGAGTATGATGCTGTTTAACTACTTCCTTACCTAAGAAGTTGGTTTGCCGTTCTCCTGTATAAAAGTAATTGTCTATTGGCCAGTATTGAATACTGCCGTCAGAGCCATAAATCCATTCCTGATTTACACTTCCGGTGAAAATCGGGTGCTCGATATTAAATATAAAAGTTCCGCCGGGTTTTAATGTTCTGTATACTTTTTTGTAAATCTCATCAAGGTCATTTATATAATGCAGAACGAGATTTGAAACTACGCAGTCAAATGTGTTTTTCGGATAAGAGAAGTTATCCAAGCCGCATACTTCATACTTGATTTTAGGGTCGTTATTTTTCTTTTTTGCTTCCCGTATCATGTTTTCGCTTAAATCAATACCCAAGATTTGTTTGGCTCCGTTTTCTGCTGCGTATTTGCAGTGCCAGCCATAACCACAGCCTAAGTCAAGAATAGTTTTGTTTTTCAAGTCTGGAAATAATTCTTTTAACTGGTGCCATTCGCCTGCTCCGCCAAGACCTTTCTGACTTCGAGGCATTTTTGAATATTCTTTAAAAAAATCTTTGTTATCATAAATATTATTCATTTTTTCTTTCCTTTTAATATATCTCTTGTTATAGTTTTTTAAGCTTTTTAGTGAAAAAATAACTCCGTTTGATTCTTTAAATCCTGCACTGATATGAAACAGTCTGATAGTCTCGCTGCTAAGTTCACAATCACTGGCAAAACCATAACAGCCTTTATAGCCCATTGCTCACATTCGTGCAGTAGTTTTTTGAGTATCCTTTAGCACGGAAAATTTCTTTGTATAAAAATTACTTTAAGATACCCAACCGGGCTAATTTCAGTTCCTTCAAAATAATTATATCATAATTGGCATTGTGCAAATCCGACCGGTACCAGTTTTTCAAAAACGAGGAAGATAACAGAGTTTTTTGGAAGGGATAATCTATGAAAATTCAGTTTTCAAAGATTTTATTATATGATTATCTAAAAGCATTGCGGTCAAATTTGCCTGTATATCCAGGCAGATAGAGTTGCATTTCTAATCATTTTGAAAAGTCACCTTTCAAACGCTTTAAGTGATATGCTATTTCTTATCTTTTTTATTTTTAATCTCATCTTTTCTGGCTCTCAGCATAGCCTCGGTTGCCTCTATTTCTTCTTCAGTTTTAAGCTGCGGAATAAAACTTGACGCAACCTTTCCCTTGCCACGTGTTCTTATGTAGAAAAATCCAAAAATAGAGAATATTATTGCGCCGAGACAGTTAACCAACATATCTTTCATTGTGTCTATTAAGCCAATATCCAAATATGAACCGGTTATGGCATAATCCTGCGGAACACCGTTTATTGTTCCCGATATGACCGTTTTGGTAATATCTTTTATTATGATAGGGTCGTTTAACCCACTGGGGTTCAGCAAAACAGAGGAAATGTTTGGAACATACCAGTCTTTTTGCATGTCGGTCAGAAAAAACTGATCCATTCCATATTCAAAAAACTCCCAAATGACGCCTATAGTCATGGAAAAGCAAAACGCCACAAACGCTACGAAAAGAGGAGACATATTGATATGAAAGTGCGGATCCTGGTTAAGAATATCTATCATAGCAAAACCTATAGCGGCCATCATAAATCCGTTTATGGTATGAAGGATTGTATCCCAAAGCGGAATTATTGTATAAAAGCTTTGAATCTCTCCTAAAATTTCGGCAGAAAAAATAAAAAACATTATTACGGCCTCAAGAGCAATAGGCAGTTTTATATTTAATTTTCTGTCCACAAATGATGGAATCATAAATAAAATCAAGGTCAGGACGCATGTAAAGACATTTGCATAGTTTTCCATAAAGAACTGTCTTACCATAACCAAAATGACCAAAATACTAAGTATAGTATGAATTATTTTTCTTTTATCCCGCTTCTTTTTAAGAGATACGTCTTCATTATTAATTCTTCGCATAATCTCTCCCCTTTTGAAATTACAAATATGGTCTAATTATATCAAGTTTAGTCATCAAAGTCAATTATATATATTTTACTGCCGGTAAAGATAAATTTTAAGACAAAATATAACTGTTTACTTTTATTGTTCCAAATGTTATAATTTATTTATTAAATTAATATGTTTGGTATTATATTAGTATGTAGATATATTGGGAGGGAAAGGATATGAGGCAAAAGATACAGAAGAAGATGTTTGAATTTTGTTATCTGCTGGAACTTTTAATTTCCTGCGTGATAGGTATAGCAGTTGTGATTTTAGGCGTCAGATTATTCCTTGAGATGATAAACCTCAGCGTGTTCAGCGGCGGGGATAAAATATTAGAGACTATTCTTGACAAGGCAATGATACTTGCTATCGGCGTAGAGTTTATAAAAATGCTTTGCCGGCATACTCCCGAAACAGTGGTGGAAGTTCTTTTGTTTGCGATTGCCAGACAGTTGGTTCTGGTTCATAAATCAGCTTTGGATATTCTTATTGAAGTGGCGGCTATTGCAGCGTTATTTGCTATAAGAAAATATTTATTGACCAAGCGCGATGAGAGGGAAAGCGTTGGTGATACTGGAAAGTCTAAATTAAACTTTTTTAAGAAAGAGGAAGAAGAGAACAAAAAAGTTGATATTCTATGATAATTTAAAATTTCGCCTGGCTGAATGTCAGGCTTTTTTATTAGATTTATTTTGTGTTTTAAATTATAAATGGGTGTCGGCGGAGGGCAAGATAATTCTATATTTTCGATAATGATACTGCTTCTTAGCGATGTAAACAAGGTTTAAAAAATAACATTAATGTTTGCATATTTGAATTATTGACACTATAGGAATATCAAGCAGCAGTAGTTGCCGCATTGAGTTTTTTATGTGAACTAAATAGTTGTGTAAAAACGGCACGCTATATATTATAGCGTGCCGTTTAATATTTAAACTGTATTTATTTTTTATTTGCCGGTGCGATAACTTTATAAACTAATGCCGCTAAAATTCCTCCGACCAGAGGAGCAACAATGAACACCCAAACCTGTGCCATAGGCAGGCTCTTTCCTGCAAACAGCATTATAAGCGCCGGTCCGAAACTTCTCGCTGGGTTTACTGAAGTGCCTGTGAATGGAATACCTAAGATATGTACCAGCGTAAGGGTAAGCCCTATTACTAAACCGGCAACAGCGGCGTTTTCTATTTTAGACGTAACGCCGATAATAGCTATGACAAATACGAATGTCAGGATTACTTCAACCAGGAATGCCTGCCACATGCCTATGCCAAGAGCGCTTGCTTCACCAAATCCGTTTTGCCCCAAACCATTCTCGGTTCCTAAAAGTAAAGCTAAAATTGCAGCTCCGGCTATACCGCCTAAAAATTGTGAAATAAGATATCCGATATAATCGTTTACCGTCATTTTACCTGAAACCAGCATACCGGTTGAAACTGCCGGGTTGATATGACAGCCTGATACGTTTCCGATAGAATATGCCATGGCAACAATTGATAAACCAAAAGCAAATGCTATCAGTAATGTAGAAAGCGCCAGCGCGCTGCCGGTCATAACCAAATTGGCGTCACCAATCAGATTGTTGGCAGCAACAGCGCTGCCGCAGCCAAAGATAACCAATACGGCCGTTCCTATAAACTCAGACAAATACTTTCTCATTTTACTTCCTCCTCTAAAGTTTTATTTATTAATATATATTTAACTTACAGATGGTATTATACCATATTTTTCTAAGAAGTTCAATAAAAAAAGACGGCAATTCAGCCGTCTTTTGTTAAATTTGTATTACTTTTTATTCAATAATTTCAGCTTTTAGTCCAAAATGCTTGAATGCGGCTTCGAGCTGGTTGTCAACAATTACTGTAGTGTTCTGTAGCGCGTTATACAACTCTCTTTGTGTTGTTAAGTCAAGCACACCATATGGGAAGAGCTCCTGATTGTTTTGAAACTGAGCTACAGCGCTTTCAAGTTCGCTGTCAAAATACGGGTCATTGATGTTTCCGTTATACCTGCCCCAGACATTCAGTATCTTTTTAGCTTTGGATATATTAGCATCGCTTTCGCCGGGATTATATATTCTGCTGTAATCAAAGTCTTCGTAACCTGAATAATCAAACGGCACGGAACCATTCTCAACAACGGCGTCAGGCGTTATTCCTATTTTATCAATATTTTCTCCGCTCGGCGTCAGATAATATGCGGCAGTATATTTCATAGCTTCGCCGTCTTTTAATGAGACGCTGCTCTGAACTGTCCCTTTACCGTAAGTTTTTGTTCCAATCAAAACTCCAACTTCATTTTCTTTTATTGCGGCCGCCAAAATTTCAGAAGCGCTGGCAGAGTATTCATTTACCAATACAACTACGTCATTTTTCTGAGTTCTCTCATTGTTAGACTTGTATGTAATATCAAAAAGATCAACTTTGTGGTCCTCAGTAACGATTACGTTTCCATTCGGAACAAAGTAGTTTGCTACTTTTACCGCCTGGGTTATATAACCACCACCATTATCGCGGACGTCTATAATAATATTATTTATATTCTGACTGTCAGCCTCCTTAACGGCAGCGTCAAACTGGTCTGATGTATTGTCCATAAAACCATAGATTTTTATATACATAACATTAGCTGAATTCTGTTCGTTTTGTTCATCGGGAGCGGAAACAATTTTATACGCCACTGATTGTTTCTCACCGATTTCTTCTCTGGTCAAAGTGAAGTACAAAACGTCGTCGACACCTTCACGTAAAACTCCGACGGTCACAGGGGATCCAACCTGACCTCTGATATATTTCTGTGCAACTTCTATGCTAACGCCGAGAAGATTATTGCCGTCAGCGCTGTAGAGTATGTCTCCTGTCAGGATTCCGGCTTTAGCCGCCGGGGAATTTTCGTATACTGAACCTACTAACAGGTTTCCGTTCGATTCATTAAATGTTATTCCAATACCGCCTACGGCTCCCTCAAGCTGTGAAATAAACTGTTCAAATTCTCCGCTTTTATAAAATACGGAATGCTCGTCTATTGAGCCTAAAATCGCACTCATAACGGTTTCATAAAGTTCCGGATGCTGTTTTAATATCTCTAGCAGTCCTGCTTTATATAATGACAGTTGGTTAACACCATCCTTAGCATAGACAGAAAGATAGTCTATAACCTGACTTACGTAATCAGATATAAATTCCCCGTCTTGAGACTGATCTGCAGGAGCCGCAGTCGAAACAGCTGTTTCAGGCTCGTCCGCCGTTACGGTTCCGCCAAATGGTAGAACCAAACAGGAGGCCGCTATCGCAGCGGCTAACAATCTTTTGAAATTTTTCATATTATACCTCCTAAAATAATAAGGGGCAGAAAGCCCCCATAAAATTTATATTATATTGTAGTTACTGATACTATTCTATAACCGCCGCCGGCAAGAGTGGCTACTGTAACTTTTACATTCATATCCAAAAACCATGCAAGGGAACTGAGGTCCAGTTCTTCGCCATTGCTTCCGTTTTTGATATTCCCTCCAAAGGCAGGAATTTCAGTATATTCAAGCTGTGCGGCAATAGCAGTGTTTTCTTCATTCACAATTACAGGTTTTACATTTTTAAGAACGATTCCCTCATCTTTCCAGTCAGATAAAAACAGAACACCGGTATATGACGATAGGTTCGTTATTATCTTGTTTTCATCAAACGCAAAGGCCGGCATGGCTGAAACTATTATTAATGCGGCAATAAGCAGTCCTGCTGTTAGTTTCTTCATAAGCACCTCCTACATTTTTTCAGGGGCAGTAATCTTAAGCATATTCAGAACCCCTGCAATAACTTGTCTTGTGCAGTCAATCAATTTCATTCTGCAGTCACGCAGGTCTTCATCCTCAACGTTAACACGGCAGGCATTATAAAACGTGTGGAAAGCGGAAGCCAAATCCATAACATAACGCGTCATTTTTGACGGCTCCAAACTTTCAGCCGATATTCTTATCTCCTCAGGCAAATCGCTGAGCTTCTTTAATAAATCCAGCTCGGTTTCATCAGTTAAAAGTTCGGGCTTTATTTCGGCGTAAGGTTTGACGTTAATTCCCTCTTCACTCAGAAGTCTCAGTATTCCGCAAATCCTGGCGTGCGCATACTGAACATAAAATACCGGATTGTCATTGCTTTGTTCCTTTGCAAGGCTGAGGTCAAAATCCAAATGGCTTCCGGCGCCTCGCATATTAAAGAAAAATCTAGCCGCGTCAATGCTAACGTCTTCTAAGAGGTCGTTCAGAGTTATTGCCTTTCCGGTACGTTTAGACATTCTGACAATCTCTCCGTCCTGCATAAGACGGACAAGCTGCATAAGCACAATTTCCAGTCTGCCGGAATCAATTCCTACTGCTGAGAGCGCGTTTTTCATTCTGGCAACATGGCCGTGATGGTCGGCTCCCCAAATATTTATAGCAAGGTCAAAATTTCTGGTTTCAAGTTTGTTTATATGATAGGCGATATCTGCGGCAAAGTAAGTAGGTATTCCGTTTTGGCGGACAAGAACCTCATTCTTTTCCAGTCCCATCTTTTCACAGTTCAGCCAAACAGCGCCGTCTTCATCATAAGTATATCCGTTTTTGCGCAGACGTTCAATTGCAGACGTTACCTCGTCGTTCTTGTGAAGAAGGCTTTCTCTGAACCACACGTCATAATGAATTCTATATTTCTCCAAGTCAGTTTTGAGTGCTGATATATTTTTTTCCAGTGCATAATCTATCAAAGCCTGCTTGCGTTCATCTTCGCCGCAGTCCAGGTATTTGTCTCCATAAAGCTTTATAAACTCTTTTGCGTGTTCGGTTATGTCTCCGCCCTGATAACCGTCTTCAGGGAACTCAACTGCATCCTCGCCTTTTAACTGCTGGATATAACGGGCACTGAGCGACTTGCCGAACTTTTCAATTTGGTTGCCGGCGTCGTTTATATAAAATTCACGCGTTACATCATATCCGGCGTATTCAAGCACGGAGGCCAAACAGTCACCGAGAGCTCCGCCGCGGGCGTTGCCCATGTGCATAGGACCTGTAGGATTTGCGCTGACAAACTCGACCATCACCTTTTTGCCTTTGCCGAGATCAATCTTTCCGTAATCACTGCCCTCTTTTTCAATGGATTCCATAGTTCTATAAAGCCAGTCAGGGGCAAGGTAAAAGTTTATAAATCCGGCTCCTGCAACCTCGATATCTTTTATATCTCCGGACTTGTCAATATTCGAGGTTATAGCGTCTGCAATTTTTCTAGGCGCGGTTTTGAGCTGTTTTGCCAAAACCATGGCTATGTTGCAGGCAAAATCTCCGTGAGATTTGTCCTTAGGCACCTCAAGTTTAGCCAGGCTGCTTATATCTATATTTTCATCGGTTTCAGGCAAACTGCCGTTTGATACGGCCTCTTTATAGCCTGTGCTGATTTTTTCGATTATTTCACTTTTTATACCGTCTATGATACTCATTCGGTTTTCCCCTTTGTAATCGTATATAGTTTTATTATTAAATATTTTCCGCCGACGGTTTTCTATTAAATTCCGTTTCGCATTTCAACACAGAAACGTCAGAAAACCGGAGCGGACAACTAATTAATTTCAGATTTTGATTCCGTGCCGCTGTCTGTTCTAACTGTAACCGTCATATTATTCTTTATAAAATTTTGGTTGTCGGCGTCTAAAAGATAATTCATATTAAGAGTTCCACCGTTATCGCCAAAGTCAAAATTTATATTTTCGGTAGTTATTGCGGCGCCGACTTGTCCATACGGCGTATTTATCAGACAGAGACTTTTTTCACCTGTCAGATAATTCATTTTTGAAGTATAACGTCCGCTTCTGCGAACGCTCACGTTACCGTCGCTGACTTTTATGGTAGTGGTCGTATCTTCAAAGCCGGTCATGTCGCTTTCATCATAAATTATATATATTTTATTGTTTCTGATAGCATATTTGCCGACTGTATCGAGAGCAATTGTCTCCTGCTCACCGTCTAACTCCTGGTTTGTGCGTATGGATATAACTGCATTGTTTTCCATATTTTCACCTCTCAGTATTTTTCTATATCGATTTTTGCAACGTCGCCCTCAATTTTTTTAGAGAGAAAAAGGCTTCCGAGTTCTTCAAATCCGTGAACTGTGTCGCTGACATAATATTTTGAATTGCCCATATCATTGCTGCCGGACAGAAGTCCGTGCATTTCCATCATCCTCTTAGCTTCACCGGCCGCAGCGGCGCCTGAATCAATCAAGGTCACGCCGTCCCCAACCACATCTTGTATTGTCTTTTTCAGCAGAGGATAGTGGGTACAGCCCAGTATAATGGTGTCAACATCATTCTTTAGCATAACGTCAAGATATTCCTCCGCAAGCATTCTCGCTATTTTAGAATCAGAATATCCATTTTCTACCACCGGAACAAACATAGGGCAAGCATTAGATATGACTTTTATTTCGGGATTTAAGTTCCCGATTTTTTCGGAATATTTTCCGCTGTTTATTGTTCCGCTGGTGCCTAAAACTCCAATACGTCCGTTTTTGGTAGCATTCACTGCCAATTTTGAGGCAGGTTCCACCACTCCGATAATATCGGTGTCGTATTCTGTTGTGATATGCGGAAGGGCGGCGCTGCTGGCGGTTCCGCAGGCTATGACTATAAATTTTATATCAAATTTTCTTAAAAAATTTATGTCTTGCCGCACATATTTTACTATAGTAGCGGAGCTTCTTGTGCCGTACGGAACTCTTCCGGTATCGCCGAAATAAATTATGTTTTCATTCGGCATTATCTTCATGACCTCGCGGACACATGTAAGACCTCCTAGACCGGAGTCAAAAATACCTATTGGTCTATTATCCATTATATATCACCTTATTTATTGTTTTTGTCTAGGGCGTAATTTATAAGGTTGTCAAGCAGTTCAAAGTTGCCGACACCGCTCTTTTCCCACATTTTAGGGTACATACTTATGGAAGTAAAGCCTGGGAGAGTGTTTATTTCGTTTAATCTGACTGCACCGCTCTCCTTGTCAACAAAAAAGTCAACTCTAGACAGACCGCCGCATTCGCATATTTTATACGCTCTTATCGCATAGTCTTTGAGTTTGTCTTCAACGTCTTTGGTCACATTGGCAGGTATGGTTATTTTGGAACTGCTGTCATTATACTTAGCGTCAAAATCATAAAACTCATTAGCCGGAGCAATCTCACCAATATTTTCGGCAACCATAGGGTCTGTGTTTCCTATGACCGCGCTTTCAACCTCGCTTGCGGCAACGAATTCCTCAATCAGGACTTTACTGTCATGTTCAAAGGCGAGATTCACACCTTCGATAAGCTCTTCTCTGTTATGCGCCTTGCTGATACCCACAGATGAGCCTGCGTTTGAAGGTTTTATAAAACAAGGGAAGCCCAGTTTTTCTTCAACATTTTTTATCCAGTTATCATTTGAAATATCCGAGGTTTTGACGGTAATCCAGTCTGCTTGGGGTATCCCTGCTTCTTTAAACAGAATTTTAGCCACGCATTTGTCCATACAAACAGCGCTGCCTAGAACTCCTGAACCAACATATGGGATTCCGGCAATTTCAAATAATCCCTGTATTGTTCCGTCCTCGCCGTTTTTGCCGTGGAGAACAGGGATAATAACGTCTATTTTTATATTTTCAATGTCTCCATTATTTTTAAATCTTAAAAGCCCTTTATCGCTGCGTGAGGGAGAAAGGATAGCCTTGTCATATTTTCCGGCCGGCAGAGTGGATATTTCAGACGTCGGTTTATCAAAATACATCCAGTTTCCTTCAGTATCAATAAAAATCTTATGTATATTATATTTGGCAGTATCAAGAGAGTCAATAACCGTAGCGGCGGATATCTTGCTGATTTCATGTTCGCTTGACACGCCGCCGAAGATGACGCATACGTTTAATTTTTCCAAATAAATAACCTTCTTTCCAAAAAGTTTCATGTTATTGCGGATTTGACAGCCGCAGCACTAAATATCTATTTTAACATATTTCGCGATAATTTCAATAGGTATAATTTATAAAAATATGTTAAAAATCTATAACATGATATAACTTATGGAAGAATAGGAAGTTTATTACATTAAAATTTTAAAGAGCAAAAGTTTTAGGAGGAAGAATTATGCCAAAAGTAAATTTGATGAGAGTATTCGGAGTTATCTGCGCTGCCGCGCTGGTTCTTGTCACAGCAGTTTCTTATATTTCGTGGCAGGTCAACGATATTGAGGATAGTGTGCTCAGATTACATATCGTTGCAAACAGTGACTCAGATGAGGATCAGGCGCTTAAACTTAAGGTTAGGGATGAAGTGGTGGAAAGATGCGGATTTTTGTTTGAAAACTGTGTTTCCGCGGAACAGTCAATCAAAACCGCCGCTGATAATATAGGATTTATAAAATATGTTGCTGAGCAGGTCATAACCGAAAATGGTTATAATTATGATGCCGACTGTCAGGTTACGCAGTGCTCTTTTCCCACAAAACAATATGAGCGGCCGGGAGACGGAGTGGTATCACTTCCCAGAGGGGAATATAATGCGTTAAACATAAAAATAGGCGCCGCCAAAGGGAAAAATTGGTGGTGTGTTATGTATCCTCCGCTATGCTTTGTTGACGGGGTTGCAAGCGTTCCGGATGAGACGGACGAGCTTTTAAAATCCCAGCTGACTGCGTCTGAATATGAGCTGATAACCGAGTCAGACCGTCCGGAAATAAAAATAAAGTTTAAAATTGCGGAACTTTTAGGCGGACAGCAGGACTGAGCCGGCGTTCATAATATTTAACTATTGATATTTTTCACCCAATATGTTATAATTTACTATATTTCTGCGGGGTGATACTGATGAAAAATATTAAATACAGACTGGCGAATTTGTTAGGTCTTAATACTGACGCGTCTTTGTTTGAAATAAATCATGACGAAATACAAAAAACAAACCTATTGTTTTTGCAGCAGATTTCTTTTACATCGGGTTTAATTATGCTGCTGCTTTATCTTGTTAGTTTAGTTTTGCCGTCTATAGCCGATTTGAGAATGACTTATTTTATGGAATTTTTAGTTTCGGCAATTATATTTGTTTTAACCTGCGTGGCTTTTGACGCACTGCTGCCGTATTCGCTTGTGCTGACATATTTTTTGACGTCGGTGATAATGGCGTATGGCGCGATAGCCGGGATTTATCAAACTCCGGAAGGCACTGCAACGGCTTTTATTGTTTTGATTTCGTTTTTGCCAATGCTTATATTTGATAAACAATCCCATGTTCTGCCTTTTTCGGTGGTTTTATGGCTGCTTTTCTGTGGTGCGACATTTATGCTTAAAGATTTTAAATATTCTTCATTTGATATATTGAATTCTTCCGCAGGGCTTTTAATGGGTATCTTAATAAACGCTAAGATATTTAAAATAAGAATAAGCGGAATAAACAGCAGCAGGATTTTGGCAAGGCAGACGCAGGTTGATGAACTCACGGGTCTGCCTAACTATAAAAAGCTGCTTGAGGATTTGTCGGGAAAGAACGATACGAGGATTGCAAAATCTCTCTGCAGTTTGGCTATTATTGATATAGATATGTTTAAAGAATACAATACAAAATATGGACGGGAAATGGGAGATAAATGTCTTAGAAAAATAGGTAATTGTATGCTGAAGATTTCTGACCCGGGTGAACTTATCGTCTACAGGTATGGCGGAACAAGTCTTGTTGCCGTCAGTCTCATACATGATTATAAGGGAATACAACGGGTGTGCCAGGGCTTGTCCGTCCTTATAAAGGGTCTTAATATTGAGTTCCAGGGAACCGAGGAAGAAAAGATTACAGTAAGCTGCGGTTATACCGACGTTGTGGAATGCGAGTGCGACGAGTTTGAAAAGCTTTTGGACATGGCAGGCGAAGCTCTGCAGCAGGCTCGCAAAGACGGCGGAAACTGCAGCGTCGGCTACTTACAGGTAAAAGCGCTTAAGGAAAGTTAACTTATAATATGCGGAATATAATAACATAATTTGGGTGAAGCTGTTTGATTCATATGAACTTATTGGTTGGGGAATTGAACAGCTTTTTGTGTATGAAAAAATAATTTAAAAAGACAGCGTTTGGTTAAAAATGTATTTAAAATAGTTGAAATTTGTGGTGTTGCTTTTTAATAAATACAAGTTGTCTTGAACTCTGTTAGTTGTGTTTTTCATTTAAAAATTGGAATTATAGTTGTCGTTTTTAATAATAGAATTCTATATTTTAGTAAATATTTGTTAAAGGGGGGGGTGTTATGAAACTTAAAAACCTGTATACTAATGAGGTATATAAAGAAAAGCAATTGCTGGCTGATAATTATGAAAAAGTTGTTGATAGTAATAATGACTTTACAAAGGTTATACTTAAAATAGGCGGATTTTGTTTTTTTATGCTTTTTATTACGTCTATGTTTATACCATCATATTACAATCTTAGAATTGTATATTTTAGCGTATTTTTGATTTTAGCAGCTTTTTATCTTTTGATTAAACTTCGTGAGAAGTATGTTGGGATTTGGAGCATTTACGTCGTTTTCACAGCTGCGGTTGTATGTTTCACTCTAACAGGCTCTTTTATTACCCCAAATGATATTGGGGTTATGGTTTTGGCGCTTTTACTTACATTTCCTATTATTGTACTTGATAAATCAATTAGAATAATACTTACTGAGTTTTTTTTCTTGGTATTTTATATTAGCATGATTTATTTACATAAAGCGCCGTTGCTGGTTATTGATGAAATAGTTAATTCAATTTTTTCTTTTGTGTTAGGAGTTACCTTAGGTGAATATTTTAGAATCGTCAGACTAAAAAATTTTGAGCTTGAAAGGCAAGCTCATATTCGTGAAACGACAGATGTTCTTACACAGCTTTTTAATAAGCGTAAACTTTTTGATTTTTTTATTGAATATGAGAATGGTGTTTATAAAGAACCCGTTACAGCTATGTCGATACTGGATATTGATGACTTTAAACTATATAATGATACTTACGGACATCAGACCGGAGATGATTGCCTTAGACAAATCGGGTTATGTTTAAAAAAATTAGAAGGGATTTATCATTTAACTTTTTATCGATACGGAGGTGAAGAATTTGTAGCGGTTTTACATGATCCTGATATTGCGGATATAAGCAGTGTGTTCGAAAAAATAAATCAAGCCGTTCGGAATTTAAATATTTCACATTCTGCTGTAAGTAAAGGTGTTGTTACTGTTAGTATTGGCGTGGTACCTATAAAATATAATTGTAAACCAAATTTTGAACAATTGCTTGATAATGCCGACAAAGCGTTGTATTCAGCAAAACGAACCGGAAAAGATAAGACTGTAATATTTTGTGATGATTTTAATGAACCTGATATTCATGGACATTACAGCAGAGTTCATACATAAAAGTTAAAAATATAAGTTATAAAATGTTTTAAAAATGAAAATTCTGTAAATTTACGGTTACATGGTCAAATATATCAATAGATAACTAAGTATAAATATAAAAATAACTTTATATAAAAAATTGAAAAATGATATATTTAAAGTATAATATAATAGTCAAGTGAATATTTTTATAATAAAATTTGCGGCTGAAATTTATTTCAGCCGCAGTTTATTAATTTAGGCGTTTAATAAATGTATAAGAATTAGAGCGCCGCAGAGGTTTAATCGACCTAATAAAGTATCTTTATTTTCCAAATAAAAAATTGGTTCTTATTGTTTTGTTTAATTTATATAGATAAACTATGATGCTAAAACTCTAATTATTATTTAATAAAATCTAAAATTTATCCGCTGCCGGCATGTCTTGCTGTAGTTTTTGCAGAGTAAAGTCCAATAAATAGATGACAAATTATAAAAAGACTCTTGTTAGAAAAACAGAAAATATTCTGAAATAGTAAGTTTTTTAATTTATTTTATATGAATATTTGATGTGCATGATTAAAATAACATAACAAAAACCATAATAAAGGATTGTAAACAGGCAATTGACAACGCGTAGGTATTTGTAATACATAATAAAAATTTGGTAATACTAATATTCGGTTAACACTTTATTACAAATCAAGCAAAATTGACACAAAATAAAAAAAGGTGATATAATATAAGTTAAGCTCTGTACTTATTTTAGGAAAATTCTGGATGGTGCAGAGGTATATTTATTTTGTGAAACTAGTAAATTCAGAGTATTATTCAACTTAAATTTATATATAGAGGATGAAGAGAATGATTCAGCATATTAAAAACGGTGTGGATTTCAGATTAATTCCGGCACAAAAGTTTAAAACAAATGTTATCAGTGTTTTCTTTAATATTCCGCTTTCAAAAAGCACAGTGACAAAAGCGGCTTTGCTGCCGTCTGTCATGAAAAGAGGAACAGAAAAGCACAAAACCATGAATGAGATATCAAAATACCTCGACGAATTGTACAGCGCAACTTTGCGCGCCGGTATCAGGAGCAAGGGCGACGGCGAGGTTATATACTTCACTGTTGAGTATATAAGGGATAAATTTATCGGCGAGAACCTGACACAAAAGATTGTGGACTTGCTGAAAGAATTTATATTCTGTCCGCTTGCAGGCGATGATGGTTTTGTTGAAGAGTATCTAAACGGAGAAAAAGAAAATTTAAAGAATGCTATTGAGGGGCTTATAAACGATAAAAAGGAATATGTTGAGGTTAAGTGCCGTGAAGCTATGTTCGGAGGCGAGGGTTACGGTATGTTTGAAGCCGGTTTTGCTGAAGAATTGCCGAATATTACCTCCAAAAACTTATATGAGTTTTATAAGCATATTATAAACGATACAAAAGTCGATATTTTTGCCAGCGGAGATTTTTCGGACGAAACTGTGGAAATGCTGAAGACGGAGCTCGCCGGAGAATTTGAGCCTAGAGATTCAGGCTATGTTAAGACTAAAATCGCTGTTCCGGAAGGAAAAGAAATAAACAGAATAGTTGAGGAAATAGCAGTTGTTCAGAGTAAGCTTTGTATTGGGTTAAAGTGTGGTATAGAACCTACAAGCAAAGAATATTATGCGCTTATGCTCGGCGGATGTATTTTCGGCGGCAGTCCGTTTTCAAAACTGTTTACCAACGTTCGTGAAAAATTGAGCCTTGCATATTATGCTTCTGTGAGAACAGAGAGGTTTAAGAGCACAATGTTTATCAGCAGCGGCATTGAAACTGACAAATATCAGGCGGCCTATGACGAGATACTGGTTCAGTTTAATAAAATGAAAAGCGGTGATATAACTGACAGCGAGGTAGTGAATTCAAAGCTGTATCTGACTAATGGTTTCAACTCCATGAAAGACGGTTTGAGAACAATGGAAGACTATTATTTATCTCAGGCGATTATGGATAATAAGGGCGAGATAGACGACCTGATAGAAATGACCAATAAGGTTACTAAAGAAGAAATTGTTGAAGCTTTCAACAAGGTAGAGATAGATACTGTGTATTTTCTTAAAGGCTGTGCAAGTGACGGAGGTGACGAATAATGGGAGGATACAATATTGAAAGACTGTATAGCGAGAACTTAGACGAGGAAATGCTTTTTGCAACGCACAGCAGCGGGCTTAGAGTTTATGTGTTTCCGAAAAAGGGGTTCAGTAAATATTACGCTATTTATGGAACGGACTATGGATCAACCGATAGAGAGTTTGTTGTTCCGGGAGAGAATCAGACCACTGTAGTGCCTGACGGAATAGCTCATTTTCTTGAGCACAAGATGTTTGAACAGCCTGACGGCAGCAACGCATTTGACAGTTTTGCGCTGACAGGGGCTTCCAGCAATGCGTTTACAAGTTTTGACCTGACAGCTTATTTGTTCAGCTGTACTGATAAGTTTTATGAGAATTTGGATATTTTAATTGATTTTGTAAATCATCCGTATTTTACTAAGGAAAATGTTGAGAAAGAACAAGGAATAATAGGTCAGGAAATAAAAATGTATGACGACGATCCTGGCTGGAGGGTGTTTTTTAACACGCTTACCGCGCTTTTTCATAATAACCCTGTAAAAATAGATATTGCCGGAACTGTTGATAGTATTGCTGAGATTGACGATGACGTTTTATATAAATGCTATAATACTTTTTACAATCCCGGAAATATGATTTTGGTGCTGGCAGGAGATATAGAAATTCAAAAGGTTTTAGAGAGCCTTGATAAGCATATCAGCTCCGACAGAAATTTGGGAATCATTGAAAGACCTAAAATTGCTGAGCCGGAAAGCCGTGTGAAAGAGTTTACTGAGCAGAAGCTGGTTGTATCTCAACCAATGTTTCAGATAGGATTTAAGGATATAACTCCTTTTAACGGCGGAGAAGAGCTTTTGTGCCGTGAAATTTCAACAGATATAATTTTGGATATACTGTTCGGAAAGAGCAGTGATTTCTATATGGAATTATACAGCGATGGATTGATAGACAGCAGTTTTGGGGCTGAAACCGAGCTGGAAAAGCGCTATGGCTTCACAATGATCGGCGGAGAATCCAAAGACCCTAAAGAGGTCTACAGAAGAGTTAAGGAGCATATTAAGAAAGCGCAGGATACGGGACTAAGTCATGATGAAATAGAAAGGGCTAAAAAGGTTGCAAAGGCTTCGCTTATTAAAGTGTTTAACAGTATTGAGGCTATGGGAAATTCATTTATTCGGCTTCTGTTTAAAGGGGTTAATCCTCTGGAGTATGCGGCGGCTATAGATTCCGTTCCCGATGTAGCGGTAAACGAGCGCCTTAAAAACCACTTTGATTTGTCAAACTGTGTTTTGTCAACAATTTTGCCGGACGATAGCCAAAATGAGGGGGAGAAATAATGATAAACAATATTTCTTTCCCCAATTTGGGGCTTAATTTCAACATAAACCGTGCGGCTTTCAGTATAGGAAATGTTAATATCTACTGGTATGGGCTTATAATAGCGCTGGGAATGATTATTGCTCTTGCTTACGGCATACGCGAATTTAAAAGGTGCGGATTAAAGCAGGACGACCTTTTAAATATGTTTTTGATTTGCGTGCCGGTTGCTATAATATGTGCAAGACTTTATTATGTTATTTTCAGCTTTGACCAATACCGGGACAATCTGCTGAGTATTTTTGATATTAGGAACGGCGGTATAGCAGTTTATGGAAGTTTAATAGGCGCCGGTATTGTGGTGCTTGTATATTGTCTGAAAAAGAAAATAAATTTGGGAGCGGTTTTGGATATTCTTGCTGTCGGATTTTTGATAGGACAGGCAGTAGGGCGCTGGGGCAATTTTGTAAACGGTGAAGCATTTGGAACGGCTACAACACTGCCTTGGGCGATGACGATTGCGTCCGACGGGGTTACATATGCGGAGTCTGTGCACCCTACTTTTCTTTATGAATCATTGTGGGATTTAGCCGGGGTTATCATACTTCTTGTTTACAGAAAACATAAAGGGTTTAACGGAGAGATATTTTTAGGCTACATTCTTTGGTATGGTATTGGAAGATTTTGGATAGAGGGGCTTAGAACCGATTCGCTATACCTAGGTCCGCTTAGAATTTCTCAGGTTGTTGCTCTTATGTCAGTTTTCTTGGGGCTTGCAGGAATAGCCGCCGGGCGGTTTTTAAAACATAAGAATATCAAAATCAGCGTTGGAAAACCGAAAGGGACTGAAAAGAGCAGTCTTGAAGAACCCAAAGACGATAATGATGACATAGATGAGTAATATTTTTTGCGTTAAAAATTATTTTATTTATATTATTTTATGGGAGGATTATATTATGGAACAGGATATTCAAGTATTGAGACAGCGGATGGCTGAGTTGGTTAAAAATGAGAACCTGAAATATGATGATATATATAAAATGAAACTTGAGATGGATGATATAATCGACAAATACTATTTTGAACAGATATAACAAAAGTGGCTGAAAACTTTCAAAGCAGCTGAACACTGCAAATAATATAATACCAGTAAAAATTCTATGTTCGGCGCTTATATTTTGACAGGGATGCTGACTGAAGTATTTGAAGATTATTAATTACGATAACGTCAAAAATACTTGACAGGAACCGTGTAAGTATTTTTAAATGATTTCCTATTGACCTGTTGAGACTAATATGTTAAACTTGTATTAAGATAGTTATTCGTTCTGACCACAAGGGTTTGCCCGCGTGAAAAGGCGAAGGATAAATGGCTGTCATGCGTTTGTATGACAAGTTTACGTGCGTGCATGGGCGCCTTTTTTGAATAAATCAAATAGGTGACAGAATCCTTTCGCTTTGCGGGAGGATTTTTTATTTTGTAAAGAGGGTGATTAAAATGGAAAATGTAAAAAAACTTGAAGATACAAGGATAGCGCTTGTTGGAATTATTGTAGAAAATCTTGATATCACTGATAAGATAAATCGTATAATCCATGATTACAGTGATTATATAGTCGGGAGAATGGGTATACCGTATAAAAACCGCGGTGTGGCTATTATAAGTCTTGTGATTGACGCCCCGGTGAATATAATTTCATCCTTGTCGGGCAAGCTGGGGATGCTTGATGACGTATCTGTCAAGGTTCAGTATACAAAAGTATAAAACACAGTAAATTTTTTATAAGGAGATAATATTATGGAAAACTATAAGTATGATGTGAAGTCATCAAAGGCAGAGGAATTTATTAATGACGGAGAGATAAACGATACGCTGAAATATGCCTCAGAAAATAAGACAAACAGAACGCTGATTAAATCTATAATTGAAAAAGCAAGGGAAAGAAAGGGGCTGAATCATAGGGAAGCCGCTGTTCTTTTGGATTGTGAACTGGAGGACTTAAACCAGGAGATGTTTGAGTTAGCCAGGGAGATAAAACAAAAGATATATGGAAATCGCATAGTTATGTTTGCTCCGCTGTATCTTTCAAATTATTGCGTTAACGGTTGTGTATATTGCCCGTATCATGCCAAAAATAAAACCATATGCCGCAAAAAACTGACACAGGAACAAGTGAGAGCGGAAACGATAGCGCTGCAGGATATGGGTCACAAGCGTTTAGCTTTGGAGGCCGGAGAGGATCCGGTCAACAATCCTCTTGAATATATACTGGAATGTATAGACACTATCTACAGCATAAAACACAAAAATGGCGCTATACGCAGAGTTAATGTGAATATAGCGGCGACTACTGTTGAAAATTATAAAAGGCTGAAAGACGCCGGAATAGGCACATACATATTGTTTCAGGAAACGTATAACAAAGAAAATTACCTGAATCTTCATCCCACCGGTCCTAAACATGATTATGCTTATCATACTGAGGCTATGGACAGAGCTATGCAGGGAGGTATTGATGACGTGGGCTGCGGCGTGCTGTTCGGATTAAATTTGTACAGATATGACTTTGTTGGTCTTCTAATGCATGCCGAGCATCTTGAGGCAGCTTTTGGGGTAGGTCCGCACACTATCAGTGTTCCGAGAATCTGTCCGGCTGATGATATTGACGTTGAAGATTTTTCAAACGCTGTTTCAGATGAGATATTCCAAAAGATAATTGCTGTTATTCGAATTGCAGTACCATATACCGGTATGATTATTTCAACCAGAGAGAGCCAAAAGAGCCGTGAAAAAGCCCTGCAGCTTGGAATTTCACAAATAAGCGGAGCGTCAAGCACCAGCGTTGGGGGATATGTGGAGAAAGAAACTGACGAAAATAACACTGCCCAATTTGACAGAAGCGATACGAGAACACTGGATGAGGTTCTTAACTGGCTGTTGGAGCTTGGATATATACCCAGCTTCTGTACTGCCTGTTATCGTCAGGGCAGAACAGGAGACCGTTTTATGCCTTTGGCAAAATCGGGAGCTATACAGAATTGCTGTCAGCCTAACGCACTTTTGACGCTTAAAGAGTATCTTGAGGATTATGCTTCAGAAGATACCAAAATAAAAGGCGACAAAGTTATTGCCGCTGAAGTTAAGAAAATTCCAAATGATAAGGTTAGAGAAACAACTATTGATTATTTAGATAAGATTGTTCATGGAAGCCGAGATTTTAGATTTTAAATTATAAACAGCCGCATTTCGAGATTGCTTCAAAAGTTGGAATAAAAATCGAGCTTTTGAAGTTAGTTCATTTGCGGCTGTTTTTTGTATTTTATAATAAAAATATCGTGTTAATGGAGAAGTGTTACTGTGTGCTTTCAAATGTTATTATATGCACTGACTTTTTTTATTAAACCTGAAGTGTTAGTAACCCAAATTGAGGTGTGAATATGTAAAATGTTAACTTATTCCGACAAATCTGCATCAACATTAATATATAATTAAAGCAGATTTTTTGCTGGTTAGACGCGCATTCTAGGTAAGTTTTAAAATTTACTCTATGTTCATATCACACGCTCATCTATATATGCTAAGTGTGTGATGACAATTATAGTATACAGAATTTTGTTAAGGTTTTTTTATTCAATATCAAAAAATTACTTAGTTGTGATAATATACATCCCGCTATTTTCATCTTGAATCTGCGCTTCAAGATGAAAAGCCTTGAACTTTCCCGCTGACTTTGTAAACTGCCGCGAAAAAAGATTTCTCGAATTCCGGTTGATTACTTATCGAAAAACTGAGTTTTCAGTATTAAAAATACACAGAAATGAGGATTTTCAGTGAACCTCGGAAGGTGTGACCCCACATGACGGGTGGGTGTGATACAAAGTACTTTGTTTTATCTAGCCTACAATGTCAATTGTGGCTACACTTTTGTTTAAAAGTGTATGTTATATAAACCATATAATGTCATATAAACTATAAACGCCAATAATTAACTTAGTTGTCATATAATAAATAACTTAGTTGTGATGTGTTGCAAACGTAGTTTGCCGCGTTAGGTGGGCTATTATCTGAAAACGCAGTGCTCAATATTATATACTTTCCAGGTTGAAAAATTATTATTGCGTTACGTGAAAAAATAAAATTATTCTGTTAACAAATATAAATATAATAAAAAACAAAGATAATTTTATATAAATCGAAAAATATTTATACCGTTATAAAAAATGTGTGTACGTCAATCCTATTTTATTGTTTATTTTGTTTTTTAAATCCCATTGCTTTTTTAGAATTATGTTATTATAATATTATATGAAGGCTGAATCTTTTCATCATTGAAAAAGGTTTGGTTTTTCATTTTAGTTTAACAAATGTTTGTTAGACGGGGAAAGAGGATGAATATGGGAAAGGATTTTATTATAGAAAATTTAAAAAACGCCGGAAAAAATATTAAAGAAAATTTTAAATCTTATACATTGGATTTTATTTTTATAGTGTTGTTTATATCAGTGTTTCAAACAGTATTTGGTCAGGAAAATAATATAGTCGGGGTTATATTAACTATATTGATGGCTTCATCAATGATGAGAGATTTGACTTCTACGCCTTTAAAACATTTAGTGATTCAATCTTCGGTTTTGGTGGCTATGGCGGTTTCTGCCTGTTTGGTAGTGATTCTTAACCCGTGGATTGCTCTTATAATTAATTTTATTATGATAACGATAATATTATATTCTTTTACATATGAGTACGCTAGTAATCTATATTTTCCATATATTTTATCCTACTTGTTTATGATTTTTATTGGACCTGTTACCTTGGAACAGCTGCCGAAACGTGTTTTGAGTATGCTGGCGGGCGCTCTGTGTATAATGGCATATCAGTTTGTTAAAGGAAGAAAACGGGTTGTTGATACAACGAGGGATTCGCTGACTGTAATAATAGACGAGGCTTTGGTTTGTACCCAGTGTTTGATTGACGGAGCCGGTAAACCTGCAGATTTAGAAGAGGTCCGCAAAAATTTGTATAAGCTTTGTAAAATGGTCTATGAGCGCAGAAAAAGGGTTTTATGTGTGTCTGACGCCAACTTTGCCATGATAGACAGTGCCAGGGGATTAGAAAATCTAATATTGGTTTTATATGAAATGACCGGTCCGATAACGCCTGACAGAATTGAGATTTTAAAGAAAGTTAAAGAAAAACTTAAGGAATTCCGTGCATTTGTGCAGCGTGAAGTGAATTGCTTAAAAGATATGGATTTCTCTGATTTTGCCGGAAGCAATTCTTCAGCGGAGACTGAAGAAATTTTTAGGTGCGTAGAATATATAGCTATACATTTAAAACGAATGACAGATCCTAAACGTCGGGTTAAATACCGCCGAACTGTTTTATCGTTTGCGGTGCGTTTAAAGGCGGCATTAAATCTGAGTCCTGTTCGTGTTGTGTATGCGCTTAGGGTTGCAGTTTTGCTCTCAGCGGCAACTTTAATAGTTCAGCTTTTAGGACTGCCCCATGGAAAGTGGCTTTTGTTTACTATTGCCTCAGTTTCTTTGCCATATGCTGATGATGTTGGGAAAAAGGCGAGACAGCGTTTTACAGCAAGCGTTATTGGCTGTGTAATAGGTATGGCCTCATATGCTTTAGTTCCGTCAGCTGTCGGGCGTACAGCTCTCATGATGTTTTCGGGATATATCAGTTACTATTTTTCGGGTTATACCGGAACATTTGCGTGTTCAACAATCGGCGCTTTGGGCGGGGCTGTCTTTATGAACGGTTTTGGCTGGTATGACGTTGGGAGCATGGCTGTGGTTCGAATAGTGTATATTGCAGTAGGAATTCTAGCAGCAGTGGCAGCAAACCGTTTGATATTGCCATTTAGAAGGTCTGCTGCAACAAAACAGCTCTGGAAGAAGTATGAGAATACGGTTAAACTTCTTACGGTGATATGTGAAAGTGACGATGCAGATACACAATTGTATTACAGTTTAGTAATACAGTCGCACCTGCTTGAGGAAAAACTGTTGGAGAATGCTATTAATGAAAATTGGAATGGTATTGATAATATGCTTAGCGAGTGCCGAGCTTTGGTGCGCAGCGCTCACAGGAAAAATTCTTTTGGTACTTTGATTGCAAATAATCTCAGCTAGTTATTATATAAACTTCCAATTTTTATTTATACTATTGGCGGCGGTTTCAAAGTGATATTTTAGAATTCCCAAATCGATTTTTGAGTAAGCGCCGCCAAAAGACTTAACGCTGACTTCTAAATCATTGAGTGAAAAGAAAAATTTTTGCCGGTTCATTGCTGTTGGTGCCAGCATAGCGGAATTTACTCCTGCTAAAAACCAGTCGGGGATGTTTTCATTATAATCGCAGACTTTTTCTATGGGTTTGTTTTTATGCGGTTTCCCTTGGGTCTGACCATAGCCTAGAGTGATTACGCAGACCAGTTTTTCACCGTCTCCGGCAGTATAGCTGCTTTTCTTTTTCTTATATGTTGCAGCTACCCAGCAGGTATTAAGACCCAGCTGTTGAGCTTTCAGCACTAAGTGTTCTCCGTAATAACCTATTTTTTCATCAAGATTAACATCTGATTTGCTCACCATGGCAAAATAGTTTGTAACATTTTTGAACATGCCGTAGTGTGCCGTAAAACCACTGAAAGCTTCCGGTTCATTAGTAATCAGCTGTATATTGAGATTGCTTTTGTGATTGCAAACTTCTACCTCAGACTTTAGTTCCTCTATAATATTATTTGGGATAATTTGATTAGTATATTTTCTAACTGAATGACGGTTATTTATTGCTTCTGAAATATTCATGAATATTACCTCCTTTAGCCAATTATACACATATAAAAATGAATAGTCAAAATAATTTTTTATAGGATAAAATATGATTTTGTCAAATGGACAGATTATTTGGTGTTTTTGTTGTTACAATTGAACAACATATAGAAATGTTCATAAAAAATCGCTTGACATGAATTTAACGGTAACTTATAATACTATCATTAGATAAATTCACATAAAGATAAATACCATATAACCTATATGGTGTATTATAGAAATGAGGAAAATGTAATGAATGAAGAAAAGAAAAAAGCTCTTGACCTTGCACTGAGTCATATTGAAAAACAATATGGATCCGGCGCTGTAATGCGTCTTGGAGAAAAGCCTGATGCAAATGTTGAGGCAATCCCTACCGGGGCTTTGTCACTTGATATTGCATTGGGAATCGGCGGAATACCCAGAGGCAGGATTATTGAAATATATGGACCTGAATCGTCAGGTAAGACAACTGTTGCCCTGCATGTGGTAGCACAGGTGCAGAAAATGGGCGGAGAAGCAGCGTTTATAGACGCCGAACATGCTCTTGACCCTATTTATGCTGAGGCTTTGGGAGTTCAGACCGATGACTTGATAGTTTCACAGCCGGATACCGGAGAACAGGCCTTAGAAATAACCGAACAGCTTGTAAGAAGCGGTGCGGTTGATGTAATAGTTATTGACTCTGTTGCAGCGCTTGTTCCTAAAGCAGAAATTGAAGGGCTTATGGGTGATTCTCATGTGGGGCTCCAGGCACGACTGATGTCTCAGGCTCTCAGAAAGCTGGCAGGTATTATTTCGAAATCTAATACAACTGCAATTTTTATAAATCAGCTGCGTGAAAAAGTTGGGGTTATGTTTGGCAATCCTGAGACTACTACCGGCGGACGTGCGCTGAAATTCTATGCTTCCGTAAGGCTCGATGTCAGACGTATCGAAAGTCTTAAAGGCGACGGCGGAGTTATAGGAAACAGAACAAGAATAAAAGTAGTTAAAAATAAGGTTGCTCCACCGTTTAAAGAAGCTGAATTTGATATTATGTATGGTGAGGGAATATCAAGAGAAGGAAATATACTTGACGTTGCCGTTGATATGGATATAGTTAAAAAGAGCGGCTCGTGGTTCAGTTATAATGAGGAAAGGCTGGGACAGGGACGTGAAACTGTTAAGTCTATTTTAAAGGATAATCCTGAGCTTGCTGATGAGATAGAAAATAAGATTCGTGAAAGCGCCGGACTGCCTATGATTGGAGAAGAGGCGGAGAGCATGTTTGACGAAAAGCCTGTTGCAGGATTAGAAAAACCAAAGAAGAAAAAATAAATTGTTTTGAAAACTTCTATTTAGGTAAGTGATAAAAATGATGGATGAGATATTAAAAGGGAAAAAACTTGCTATGAGATTTCTCGCTTCAAGAATGTATACCTCAAGAGAAATCTTTGATAAACTGCGCCGTAAAGGTTATAGTTCAGAATTGGCGGAGAGTATAGTAAGTGAACTTATCAGTGAAGGTTTTTTAGATGACAAACATTATGCTGACTGTTATATTGCTGATGGTGTAAACATAGGATACAAGGGGACTTTTCGTATCAGGCAGGAACTCTTGCGCAAAGGCGTATCGTCTTCAATAATTGACCGCGCGTTTGATGAGGCTGATGTTGACCCGGAGAATGCTTTGCGTGAATTTGTAAAGCAAAGGCTGCAGGTTGCTGATATTACTACAAGAAAAGAGTATGAAAAATTCAGAACCATGCTGGCACGCCGAGGCTTTTCACTCAGTGAGATAAGAACCGTTTTGGATGAGTTCGATATAGAGTTTTACTTAGAGGATTAGATTGAAATTTAAGGAGAAAGCCGATTTGAAAAAAATATCTATGGCGTCGCTCGGATGCTCAAAAAATCAGATAGACAGCGAACAAATGCTGTCAATACTTGAAGAAGCCGGTTATGAGATTTGTGAGAATGAAGAGGATGCAAATATTATAATCGTTAATACATGCACATTTATTGAGGATGCTCAGCGAGAATCGATTGACTGTATTCTTGAGCTTTCACAATACAAAAATTCCGGCAATGCTGAATTATTGATAGTAACCGGCTGTCTTGCGCAGCGGTATAAGGAGCAGATATTATCTGAGATACCCGAGGTTGACGCGGTTATAGGAACTAACGAGTATGACAGAATAGCCGAGGTTATAGAAAGCTGCCTGAACGAAGACGATAAACCTGTTAAATGTTCGGAGAAGCCGCTTCTTTGTGAGCACGAAAGGGTTCGTACCACCCCTGGATATACAGCTTTTTTAAAGATAGCCGAGGGCTGTGATAACCGTTGTACATATTGTGTTATACCATCTATCCGCGGAAATTATAGAAGCCGTAAAATTGAGGACATTTTAGATGAAGCTCATAAAATGGCTGAGGACGGAGTTAAAGAAATTATTGTAATAGCTCAGGACACAACTAGATATGGTATTGATATTTATGATGAATATGCCCTTCCGAAACTTCTCAGAGAGCTTTGCAGGATAGACGGGATAGAATGGGTGAGGATTCATTATTGTTATCCGGAGCTTGTGACTGATGAGCTGATTGATGTTATAGCAGAAGAAAACAAAATTTGTAATTATCTTGATATACCTATTCAGCATATAAATGATAAAATTTTAAAGCGGATGGGACGAAGAACAGGTAAGGAACAAATAGTTACTTTGTTGAGTAAGCTCAGGAGGAGAATACCCGATATAGTTATAAGAACATCTCTTATCGTTGGATTTCCGGGAGAGAGCGAGTCTGACTTTTTGGAGCTGAATGAGTTTGTTGAAAAAGCTGAATTTGACAGGCTCGGCGTATTTACTTATTCGAGAGAAGAGGATACGCCTGCATATAATCTTCCTGACCAGGTTGATGAAGAAGAAAAAGTGCGCCGCCAAGAAATGATAATGTTTACGCAGGCAGAAATAGACGATATGAAGAATCAGAACAAAATCGGAAGTATTGTCAAAGTGCTTGTTGAAGGGCGTGATGAAATAATAAAAAGTTATTACGGCAGAACTTATGCAGATTCCATGGAGATAGACGGAAAAGTGTTTTTTAAATCGGGAAGAAAGCTTAATGAAGGCGATTTTGTTGATGTTAAAGTTGAACAGGCAATGGATATGGATTTATTTGGATCTGAGGTATAACTTGTGCAATTAATGATTTATAAAATTGTTTTGTGGAGGAAATAATATGAACTTACCTAATAAATTAACTTTGCTTAGAGTGATACTGATACCATTGTTTATGATTTTATTCTTGAGCTGCGGCACTGTTGGTTTATATTTAGCCTTGGTGACTTTTATTTTGGCGGCTGTGACTGATTTTTTTGATGGTCAAATAGCCAGAAGAACAAACAGCATTACAACATTTGGAAAACTTATGGATCCAATGGCGGATAAACTTTTGACACTGGGAGCATTAGTTTGTTTTTTGGCTGCAGATGTGCCTTATATAAACGCATGGGTTTTGATAATAATTATTGCAAGAGAATTGATTGTAACCGGTATGCGTATGCTGGCTCTTGAACAAAACAGGGTTATTTCAGCCAGCTTCTTTGGAAAGCTTAAAACTGTTTCACAATTTGCAATGATTATTGTGGTGCTGATAAATCAAATAGTAATGGTTGGAAAAGATCCATTGCAGGGGGGATTCGGCAATTTTCTTGTAATGATATTGGTTATAATCTCTGTAGTGCTGACTGTTCTTTCAGGGATAGATTATGTATATAAAAACAGGGAATTGTTAACGTTTAAGTAACGGGGATGTTACATGAATGTAACATGTATTGAAATTTTGAGAGTTTTATATTAATGTGTTAGCGATAGATAGGAATGAGAATATGAATATAATAGTAGACGCGATGGGCGGAGACAACGCCCCGGAAGAAATTGTAAAGGGCTGTATAATGGCAGCAAATGATTTTGGTGAAATTATTACACTGGTAGGAAAAAAGGATATAATCAGCGAACATTTAAAAAAGGCCGGATATAACGGAGATAGGATAAAGATACAAAATGCTGAGGAAGTAATAAGCGGAGACGATGAGCCGACTACCGCGATAAGACAGAAAAAGGATTCGTCTTTAAGGGTTGGGCTTGATATGCTCCATAAAGGTCAGGGAGACGTTATGGTCAGTGCCGGGAACACCGGGGCTTTGATAACCGGAGCCACTCTGATAGTCAAAAGAATAAAGGGAGTAAGACGCGTGGCTTTGGCGCCTCTAATGCCGGCTGAAACAGGCTGTTTTTTGTTGGTCGACGGAGGAGCTAATGTTGAGTCAAGCGCGGCATTCTTAAAACAGTTTGCAATAATGGGTTCTATATATATGGAGAAAATTATGCATATTAAGAATCCAAGAGTAGGATTAGTTAATATAGGTTCTGAAGAAGAAAAGGGAACCGAGGATGTTACAGAAGCAAACAGGCTTTTGAAAGAAATACCGATAAACTATACTGGATATATTGAGGGCCGTGAAATTCCATGCGGAGCGGTTGACGTTGTAGTGTGTGATGGATTTACAGGAAATGTAATTTTAAAGTTTATGGAAGGTATGGGAATAGTAATAAAACGAATGTTGAAGGGTATTTTTTTCAAAAACCTTAAAACTAAGATTGCGGCTCTTATGGTTAAGGGCGGAATTAATGAGCTTGGTAAAACTCTTGATTATACTGAATACGGTGGAGCTCCGCTTTTAGGATGTACAAAGCCGGTAGTAAAGGCGCATGGGAGTTCTAATGCGAAAGCGTTTTATCATGCAATCAGACAGTCTATAGATATGGTGAACAATAATCTAGTGGACACTATTTCTGAAAATATAAATAAATATTGATTTAAAGGGATGGATTGATGCTTCGGCATAGAATAGTGTTAAAAATCTATGCTGTGAAAATATTATAGGAAAGGCAATGATGATATGAGTAAAAAGCATGCAAAAATTGTTGGCGTAGGCAGATATCTGCCCGAAAAGATACTTGATAACGCTTATTTTGAGGGTATAGTCGAAACCAGTGATGAATGGATTCTGCAAAGAGTTGGTATAAAAGAACGCCGAATGAGTGATGAAAATACATTTGCTTCTGATCTTGCGGCAAAGGCGGCAGAAAATGCCTTAAAAGACGCCGGCATGGATGCGAGTGAGATTGACCTTATTGTTATGGCTTCGGTGTCGCCGGAGATGTATACGCCGTCAGGCGCATGTATTGTGCAAAGTAAGATAGGTGCCAAGAATGCTGCGGCCTTTGATGTGAATGCGGCGTGCCCGGGGTTTATTTTCGCCATTACTGTCGCTACTCAGTTTGTTGAAAACGGAGTTTATAAAAATGTGTTAGTTATCGGAGCGGATACTCTGACGAAAATTACTGAATATAAAGACAGAAGCACATGCGTTTTGTTCGGAGACGGCGCAGGCGCTGCAATTTTGCAGGCTACTGATGAAGAGACAGGGGTCTTGGGTTCAGTTTTAGGCGCTGACGGCGACGCAGGGGATGTTTTAACTGTGTGTGGATTAAAAGTTTCTGAGCTTGATAAAGAGAGACGTCCGTTTGGAAACTACAGAACTATTTGGATGGACGGGCAGTTGGTATATAAGTTTGCTGTGAAGACAATGGTAAGTTCGACAATAGAAGTGGTTGAAAATGCTGGGTATACGATTGATGATATAGATTTGGTTATTCCTCACCAAGCGAATCAAAGGATAATACAAAGTGCCAGAAAGAGGCTGGGTCTTGATGAAAGCCGAGTATTTTCCAATGTTGAGCAGTTTGGAAATATGTCTGCCGCATGTATCCCGGTAGCTTTGTGTCAGGCTATAGAGGAAGGCAGAATAAAAAAAGGTCAAAAATTGGTTATAGTGAGTATGGGCGGCGGTCTTACATGGGGCAGTGTGCTTATTGAATTGTAAACATGTTCTTTAGGAGGAAAATATGAACAGAATTTGTGAATTACTTGGTATAGAGTATCCGATTATACAGGGTGGTATGGCTTGGGTGGCCACTGCTGAACTTGCGGCGGCTGTGTCAAATGCCGGAGGTTTGGGATTGATTGCGGCTGGCGGTGCGCCTGCTGACGTGGTCAGAGAGCAGATTAAGAAAGCCAGAACCTTAACAGATAAGCCGTTTGGCGTTAATGTTATGCTGATGTCTCCGTTTTCCGATGAGGTAATGGAAGTGGTTATAGAAGAAAAGCCGGCAGTTGTTGCCACGGGAGCAGGTAACCCTGGCAAGTACATAGAAAGACTGAAGGAAGCCGGAATTAAAATTATGCCGGTTATAGCGAGCGTAGCTATGGCTAAAAGAATGGAAAAAGCTGGAGCTGACGCGGTAATAGCTGAAGGAACCGAAGCAGGAGGCCACATTGGTGAGCTAACCACCATGGTTCTCACACCGCAGGTTGTGGACGCGGTTTCTATTCCGGTTGTGTCTGCCGGCGGATATGCTGACAGCAGAGGTACTAAGGCAGCGTTTGCTTTGGGCGCAGACGGTATACAGGTTGGGACTAGATTTATTTGTTCAACTGAATGTATTGCACATGAAAATTACAAAAATGCTGTTTTAAAGGCCAAAGACAGAGACGCTGTTGTTACCGGACGTTCAACAGGAGCGCCTGTCAGAGCTTTGAGAAATAAGCTGACCAAAGAATATCAGAGACTTGAAAAAGAAGGAGCTTCTGCCGAGGAGATAGAGGAACTTGGAGTAGGCGGTTTAAGACGCGCCTTTCAAGACGGTGATATTGAAAACGGTTCTCTTATGGCAGGGCAAAGCGCAGCTATGGTGCATGAGATACAGCCATGTTCTGAGATAGTTAAAGATTATTTTAAGGATGTTGAATTTTAAATATACTGTTGTATATTAGATAGAGTTATTGTTTTACATATGCGGTCTTATCCGGCTCACGGTAAGAAACGCGGTCTTATAACAATGTGAGCCAGAAAGGCTATGATAAATATGAAAACAGCATTTTTATTTTCAGGACAGGGAGCACAGGCTATTGGAATGGGTAAAGAGCTTTGTGAGAACTTTCCTGTAGCTGACGAGGTTTTTAACAGCGCAAGCGAAGCTTTGGGATTTGATATAAAGGATATGGTTTGGAACGGTGATAAGGACACTTTAATGATAACTGAGAATACACAGCCGGCCATCTTGACTATGTCTGTGGCGGCTTTAAGAGTGGCTGAAAGATTAGGTCTTACACCAGATGTTGTTGCCGGACTTAGTCTTGGAGAATACACTGCTCACGTAGCTTCAGGAAGCATGGAGTTTACGGACGCGGTTAAGCTTGTTAAGAAGAGAGGCAAGTATATGCAGGAGGAAGTTCCTTTGGGAGTAGGCGCAATGGCTGCGATAATTGCGTTAACGCCTGAGGATGTAAAAGAAATATGTAAGCAGGCTTCAAGCAAAGGAATATGTGAGCCGGCAAACTTTAACTGTCCGGGACAGATTACCGTGGCCGGTGAGGTTGCGGCTGTTGAATACGCGTGTGAACTTGCAAAGGAAAAAGGCGCTAAGCGCGCTATGCTAATGCCTGTTTCAGCGCCGTTTCACTGCAGTATGTTAAAGGGCGCCGGAGAGAAACTTGAAAAAGAACTTGAAAATGTCACTGTATCTGAAATGAATGTTCCAATAATTACCAATGTGACAGGTGATTACATAAAGAGCAAGGATGAAATAAAAGAGCTTTTGGTTCGTCAGGTTTCAAGCTCAGTATTATTTGAAGAAAGTTTAAAAAGAATGATAGCTGACGGAGTAGATACATTTATTGAAATAGGACCCGGAAAGGCTCTGAGCGGTTTTGTTAAGAGAATAGATAAGACTAAAACTATTTTAAATATTGAAGATATGGCGTCATTAGAAAAGACAAAAGAGGCATTAAGCTTATAATAAATGTTCTGTTTTTTCAAACAGAGTTAGATAAATATTTTTTGAAAAGTTTGACTGCCAATTATAATTAACAATCGGAGGTAGTGAAAGTGGAGTTTAAGGATAAGTGTGTTATAGTTACCGGAAGTGCCAGAGGAATAGGCAGAGAAATAGCTCTTAAGTTTGGCGCTGAGGGTGCAAATGTAGTCGTGTTTGATATAAATATAGACGGTCAGGCAGAAACTGCTCAGGCGGTATGTGATGAAATAAAAGCATTGGGAGGAGACGCTAAATACATATTGGGTGATGTCTCAAAACCGGATGATACTGACGCACTGATAAAGTTTGCAAAAGATGAATTTGGAAGCGTTGATGTTATAGTCAATAATGCAGGTATAACAAGGGATAATCTTATTATGCGAATGAGCGAGTCTGATTGGGACGCTGTTCTTACTGTTAACTTGAAGGGAGCGTTTAATGTTATTAAATCAGCTACACGTACTTTAATGAAGCAAAGAAACGGCGTTATAATAAATATGGCGTCTGTATCCGGCGTGACAGGCAACGCAGGTCAGGCTAATTATTCAGCTTCTAAGGCTGGCTTAATAGGTCTTACTAAATCTGTTGCCAAAGAGCTTGCTTCGCGTAATATACGCTGTAATGCAATTGCTCCAGGATTTATCAGAACACCTATGACTGATAAGCTCAGTGAGGATATACAGCAGTCTTACAAAGATTCTATTCCGCTTAAAAAGTTTGGACAAGTTGAGGATATAGCTAATTTAGCGGTATTCCTTGGCAGTGACAAATCAGAATATATTACAGGTCAAGTAATAAATGTTGACGGCGGACTTGTAATGTGATATAACTATTTATAGTAAAAATAAATTTATATAAATAAAAATGAAATTTTATTTTGGAGGAGAATTGAAATGGAAATTTTTGAAAAAGTAAAGGAAATCACAGTTGATCAGCTCGGAGTATCAGAGGACGCTGTAACTATGGAAGCATCATTTATTGATGATTTGGAAGCAGATTCTCTTGACATTGTTGAATTAATGATGGCTCTTGAAGAAGAATTCGACATAGAGATTCCTGATGAGGATGCTGAAAAGATTACAGCGGTTAAAGATGCTGTTGAATACATTAAAGAACATCAAGACTAATTATGCAATAGGCTGGACTGCGGAGATTAAAAAATCTCCGCGGGTTTCCAGACTCGGTATGAATTATATAGAAGTTTGCATCCGGCTTGATGTTATGCGGTGCAAGTCTCTATATGATTTGACCGTGTCTAAATCGTATTTGATTTTGTTTTCCTGCATATTTTTGCGGGCAATGGTTATTTATTTTGATGCTGTGCATCGGATTGAAATAGGAGGATAAATATGAATAGAGTGGTTGTAACAGGCGTTGGGGGAGTTACCCCGGTTGGTATAGGCAGAGAAGAAATTTGGGAAAATATTAAAAACGGTGTATCAGGCATTGGCACTATTACAAGATTTGACCCAACAGATTTTGCATGTCATGTTGGAGCTGAGGTCAAAGACTTTCAGGTTACAGATTATATTGATAAAAAAGAAGCTAAGCGTATGGACTTGTTTGTACAGTATGCGGTTGCCGGAGCTAAAATGGCTATTGAGGACGCAAAACTTGATATGGACAGTGAAGACCCAACTAGAGTAGGCGTTATGGTTGGATCCGGAATCGGCGGAATAAACACCTTATGTGAACAGCATAAAAGAATGCTTGAGAAGGGGCCGGGAAAGGTTTCTCCATTTATGATACCGATGATGATTTCAAATATGGCCGTAGGTCAAATTGGAATTATGTTTAATTGTAAAGGTATTAATATGACTACTGTTTCTGCATGTGCTTCCGGAACTGATTCTATTGGTCATGCAATGCTTGCCGTTCAGCGCGGAGACGCTGACGTTATAATAGCGGGCGGAGCTGAGGCTACTATAAATGAACTTGCTTTGGCTGGATTTTCATCAATGAAGGCTTTAACAACCAGGAACGATATACCTGAGAAAGCATGTTCACCTTTTGACGCTAATCGAGATGGTTTTATTATGGGTGAAGGCAGTGGTATTCTTATAATCGAAAGTTTGGAACATGCGCTTCAGAGAGGAGCTAACATAATAGCAGAACTTGTTGGATATGGTTCAACGAATGACGCATATCATATGACGGCTCCTGCTCCTGAAGGTGAAGGCGGTGCAAGGTGTTTAGCACTGGCTGTCAAAGACGCCGGAATAAAACCTGAAGATATTGACTATATAAATGCTCATGGAACATCAACACCTTATAATGATAAGTTTGAAACTGCAGCAATTAAGACTGTTTTTGGGGATCATGCATATAAGCTGGCTGTAAGTTCAACCAAATCCATGACGGGACATATGCTTGGCGCTGCCGGCGGAGTTGAGGGAATAATTACAGCACTTGCTGTTAAAGACGACTATTTGCCGCCTACGATTAATCTCGAAACCCCTGACCCTGAATGTGATTTGGACTATGTTCCTAATAAGGGCAGAAAGTCTGAAATAAATTATGCTATATCGAATTCATTAGGATTTGGCGGACATAATGCTTCTATCGTGTTTAAGAAGTATACTGATTAGTAAATACATAATATCAGGTCGGGAGGGTCAATCCTCCCGATTTTTATATGACAAAGATTAAGAGGTTATTTATATGGTGATTATAATAGGAGGAGCGAGCCATAGCGGAAAAACTTTTTTATCTAAAAAGCTAATTGAAAAGTATAAAATTCCCTGCACTAGCTTAGACCACATAAAAATGGGATTGATACGCGGTTTTAATGACTGCGGTTTTTCAGCAGTTGACAGCGATGAGACAATAGCAGAAAAGATGTGGGGATTTATAGAAGGTTTCATCAGAACCTGTATTGAAAATAATCAAAATACAATTTTGGAAGGCTGCTATTTTCCGTGTGAAAAGGTTAAAAAACTTTTATGTGATGATTTAACTGTTGTTTTTATTGTATTGTCAAAACAATATATTATTGAAAACTTTGATAAGATAATAAAATACGAAAATATAGTAGAAGATAGAAAATTCCCGGAGAGCAGAGAAATTAAATTTTTTATTAATGAAAATGAGAGACTAAAGGAAGAGTGTATTAAATATGAACTTCCATATTTTGAGATAACCGGTAATTATTTCGAAGGACTAGAAAAGATACTTGAATATATTAAAAGTAAAGCGGTTAAAATTTGCCGTTATTCACATAATGATATTAATGAAATATGTAGTATGTTTTGCAATACCGTGAAACATATAAATAAAAGAGATTATACCGCAGAACAGATTGCCGCTTGGATGGGCGGTATAGATAAAGATAAGTGGGACAAATCATTATCTGAGCATTTTTCTTTAGAAGTAAAGGTAATGGGGAAGATTGCCGCGTTTGGAGATATAGACGGAGAATATTTGGATAGACTGTATGTTCATAAAGACTTTCAGGGATTGGGATACGGAAAAATCATTTTGGATTCACTCGAAGAGCAAGCTATACAGTCAGGATTTAAAAGGATTTGGACATGTGCGTCTATAACTGCAAAAGGTTTTTTTGAGAGATATGGTTATAAAGTGATAAAACGTCAACAAGTTGAAAGAAAAGATGTTTTATTGACTAATTATGTTATGGAAAAGCATTTTGAACAGGAGTAAAGTAATGGAATACAATTATAAATTTAAAAATAAAAAACTATTTGATTTGGCAATGACGCATATTTCACTTGCCAATGACCTTCATATAGAAAGCAATCAGCGGCTTGAATTTTTAGGTGACAGCGTTCTCTCGTTTGTGGTTGCTACTTATATTTATAATGAATATAAGAAGGTGGACGAGGGAGTATTGACAGAACTTCGCGCAAATGCAGTGTGTGAAAAGACTTTGGCTATTGCTGCCAGAAATCTTAAACTTGGAGAGGATTTAAAGTTTGGAAAGTCTGAACGTATGTCAGGCGGAAAGGATAAAGATTCCGTTTTGGCTGACGCATATGAGGCGTTACTGGCGGCTATTTATTTAGACAGCGGAATAGAAAGCGCAAAAGACTTTATTATGGATACAATAGGCAGCATGATAGGCGATACTTCTTATGTTGAACTGGAAAACTATAAGTCTGAAATACAAAGTTATTATCAAAAGCGTGATAGAAACAGAGAAGTTGTTAAGTATCGTTTGGTAAATAAAAATGGACCTGACCATGACCCGACGTTTTTTGTGGAAGCGCTGTACCGTGATGAAGTAATCGGCAAAGGCGAGGGAAAAAACCGAAAAAGCGCAGAGCAGGAAGCCGCAAAAGCTGCGCTTGCTAAGGTTAAGGGAAGTAAGGAATAGCTATGCGAAAATATAATATACCTATTTTTATTCCTCATGAAGGATGCGGACATGATTGTGTGTTCTGCAATCAAAGAAAGATAACAGGGATTCAAAGTTCGGTTTCTCCTGATAAAGCTAAAGAGGAAATAGCTCGGTATCTTTCAACAATAAAATCTGAAGATTGTCAGATTGAAATAGCCTACTTTGGAGGAAGTTTTACCGGTCTTGATATGGAGCTGCAGAGAGAATTTTTGAAGGCAGCTTCGGGATTTAAAGACGAACGGATAATCGGAATAAGAATGTCTACCAGGCCTGACTATATAAATAAAGAAATTTTAGAGCAATGTGTGGAGTTTGGAGTTAAAACAATTGAGCTGGGAGTTCAGTCAGCCAGTGACAGAGTTATCGAACTAAACAGAAGAGGGCATGTTTTTGAAGATGTAATTCGTGCGGCGGAAATGATAAAATCATTCGGGATAGAACTTGGGCTTCAGATGATGCTGGGAATGTATGGCTCAGATCCGAAAACCGATATTGAAACATGCAGGAAAATTATAGAGCTTGAACCCAAATGCACACGGATATATCCTACTCTAGTGCTTAGCGGAACAGCGCTTGAGAGTTTATACATCCGCGGAGAATACATACCATATACTCTTGAAACTGCTGTCAGCACTGCGAAAAGGTGTTTGCTGATGTTTAGGAAAGCAGGAGTAGAGGTTATTAGAATTGGGCTTTATCCGGGAGAGGACTTGAGAAGCGAGGGGAATATTGTGGCAGGCCCTTTTCACTCTGCATTTGGGGAACTTGTTGAAAACGCTGTATACAAGGATAAAATTGAGGAAGAGATTATACAGAAGAGATTAAGGGACTGTGATTATGAGATAATAGCGCCGTCTTCAGATACATCAAAAATAATTGGACAGAAAAAGTGCAATAAGGAGTATTTTTTAAAAAAATACGGAGTTAGAATAAAAGTAAAAACCGGTTAGGGTGAAATTATGCTTGAGATGGAGATGAAAGACGCCTTTTTTTGGTATTTGGATTCAAAATATGAGAAAGTAAGAGTTATAGAGGAAAAGGTAATAGGGAAATCGCGTGCGGATGTTGTTGCGGTTTTACCGGATAGAATAATAGGGTATGAACTTAAAAGTGACAGCGACAGTTATCAGCGACTTTTAACACAGGTTAAAGACTATGATAAATTTTTTGATTTCAATTACTTAGTGGTTGGAGAAAGTCATAAAAAACATGCTGGTGAACATGTGCCGGAACACTGGGGTATTGTGACAGTATCAAAGGATACGGGAGTAAATATTATGCGCGAGGCCGAACATAACAAAAAAGCTAAAATGCGCTGGCAGCTGTCATTGCTGTGGAGGAGCGAACTTCTAAACATTCAGCTCGAGAACGGACTGCATAAATACAGTCAAAAAAGCAAATATTTTGTTATAAAATATTTAATGGAAAAAGTTGAAACTGAAAAATTAAAGCGTCAGATTTGCAATGAACTTTTTGAGAGGGACTATACATTGCTGTCAGAATAACAAGATTTATATTAAACAGGATAGGTTATATAACCTATCCTGTTTTAATATTAGTATTTTAAAGTAGTTTATTTAAACTCTTTGCCTACAGCAAATTTTATCATTGCAATAAAGGCTGAATAATCTTTACTGTCACTTACTTTGGTAAAATAACCAATTGTACCGCGGCTGTTAGTATTGATAAAGCAGAAGAACCAAGAGTCTGTTGTCAGAAAATCTCCTTCCATAGTATAACATTGACGGTTGTCTGAAGAATCAGCTGTAAGAGCGACGCATTTGCATTCAATACTGTAGGTACTGTCAGCGTCTTTGAATATGATAACTGCTGCTTTAGTTGAATTATTAATACTTTCTATTTTAATTTCTTCGACTATATCTTCAAAATCTAAATCTGCCTTAGTAATAATATTTTTATATGCGTTATACATTACATCTAAATCGGGAGCATCTTCTAAAAATGTATTATCAATTATGTAAGTTGATTCGGATTCCAGCTGAATGTTAAGAATAGCACGTTCTACTGCCAAATACCATTCATTTTTTATAGTGTTCTTTAACTCTTCCGGTTTTTCGTTTAGATAGTTATAAAAATTATTTGTATTATAAAGTAAATATGGAAGCAATGTCTGTTCATATGAATATCTCAAATTTTCTGCTGAGTCTTTTAGCTTTTTCATGTCAGAGTCAGTTAATTCACTTGCTTTAATTGACCCTTCAGTTGAAGTGCCAGGAGTTGGTTTAGTAACTGCAGCAGAAGTCGGTTCAGGAATTGGTGAAGGAGTGTTTTCAGATATTATAGCTGTGGGAACCGGAGCTGTTCCGGTTATAATAACTTGTTGTGTTTCTTCTATCCAGTCTACAGCTGCATCAAGGCTTTCTGAAACGGCACGAATAGGTACTAAGGTTCTATCTTCTATCATTCTGGCGGGAACATCTAAAATTATGGATTCCTCATTTTTGTACATTATATTGCTGTCTATAGTTATTTTAATCGTATTGACATCTTTTACAGCTATTGCGGTTTGCGTTGTTTCATCCCAAGTTACTGTTGCTCCCAAAGCTTCAAATATAGCACGCATTGGAACCAAAGTTCTGTCATTTTCGGTGACAGGATCAACATCAAAATTAATTTGTTCTCCGTCAACAAAAACAGTTATTACATCAGTGGATGCAAAAATCTGAAATGACATTACTGCCGTAAACAGTGCAAAAATTACTGCAGCGACAGAAAGTTTTTTAAAATTCTTTTTCATAATAATCCCTCCGTTTATAGTTTATTATATTATAAATGAAATGCAATATTTTGTCAAATATTGTAATTTAATTTAAAAATAATAAAAATAGTATAGAATAAATTTTAAATATAACTTAATTATAATATTAATAAGAAATGTGTTTCTGATAAATCTTAATCCTTATTCTTGTCAAATGAATTTTGAATTTAAGTTGAATTAACTTTATCGGTATGGTACAATTTAGTAAATAGAATCGTGTTCTTAATATATAAATTATAAGTATTTAAGACTCTTATAAATTGTTTTATAAGAAAGGTGGAGGGAGCTATGCGAAAAAGGGGAGTATTATTATTTTGTATAATAATTTTTTCCATAGTATGTACTGCCGTCCTGCCTGTGCGGGCTGACGGTGAAAAAGTGCTTGCTTTTCCCGGGGCTGAGGGCGGAGGAAAATATGCAATGGGAGCTCGTGCCTCAGAAAACCCGGAAGTTTACCATGTTACCACTTTGGAAAGTACAGGTCCGGGGTCTCTTACAGAGGCTGTTTCAAAGAGCAACAGAATAGTTGTGTTTGACGTCGGCGGTACGATTTCTTATGATAAATGGAAACAGCTTCGTATAGAAAGCAATACAACTATTTTGGGGCAGACTGCGCCGGGGGAAGGGATTACAATTGAAGGCACTGATTTAAGTGATTTCGCCGGGAAGTCAAACATAATAATACGATATTTAAAAATAAGACCCGGTGATAGATTGGAAAAAGAGGTAGATGGCATATCAATGCAGTATGTCAGCGACGTTATAATAGACCATTGCAGTGTAAGCTGGGCTGTTGATGAGCTTGTCTCGGTTTATTCAGGAAGTTCCGAAAATCAAAGATATGAGCTTGGGAAAAATGTTACTGTTCAGAATTGTTTGATGAGCGAAGCGCTTAATCTTTCCCGTCACCAAAAAGGCGAGCATGGTTATGGGTCAATTTTTGGAACAGATAATTCCACGCTTTACCATAATGTTTATGCTCACAACAAGTCCCGCAATCCGGCTATATACCGTGAAATTCAGAATGTTAATGTAGCCAATAATGTTATTTACGACTGGGGCGGGACAGCTTCGTATGGGGGGCAGCCTCATTCAATAAACTATTTGACTTTTAAACCGTGTACAGTGAATTATGTAAATAACTTTTATAGATGGGGACCAAGCTCAGGTGCGGAGGTTCGAAATGTTTTTTACAATATTGAAAACGAGACTCCGGATATATCAAAGTCAAGTTTCTATTTCAGCGGAAACGTAATTGATGGAGTTGATACTATTACTAATGATAATCTTATCGGAGTTACAAATCTGAACAACGCTGTGATCCTGGATAAACCAATTGATTTGGGTGAGTATGAAGTGCCGCAGGAGACTGCTTTTGATACATATAATTCTATACTTGATACTGTGGGCGCTTCAATTCCAAAAAGAGATGCTATAGACGCAAAAGTTATAACCGATATAAAAAACGGGACAGGGCATATTATTAATTCTCCAAAAGAAGTTGGAGGGTATATAAATTCCGAACCTGTGTATAGACGTTTTGAGATTTCTCAGGACTGGAAAGAGAAAAATGGAATGGGCAGTTATGCAGAAAGTGATATTGTTTCGGAAGGAAAATGGAAAGGTTATACTTGGATTGAAGCATACGTATATAATATGGATGAGATGAGCGGGAGGCCTACAAATCCTGATGTTGTTGTACAGTCTCCTGCAATAGCAGCGAATCAGGATAAGGTTATGGGACTAACAGTTGATAAAGGTGAATGGAAAGTTATAAATGAAGGTGAATCGTTTAATTATTCAGCAGTTGCCTTTCCTAAATCAGGCACTCAAATAACAAAAATTGAGCTTTACGATGGTGATATGCTCATAGATACAGTTGAGTCGGATAAGATAGAGGTTGATATTTTTCCGTCAAGCGGCGTTCATTATTATACCTGCCGTGCGTATAACGGTAAAAATGAGTCCGCAAACTCAGCAACGGCGATTGTTTGTGTAAATCCTGCCGGAGTAGTGCCTGAAGGATTTAAATATGAGGTTTTAGGAACCAAATGGTATAAGGAATCTGCTGGAGCGTCTATGGATAAAAACGGTATTATCACGGTAGGAGGTTCAGGCAGAATAAAATCTAAGAACAGCTGCGGGTTTTTATACCGCGCTGTCAGCGGAGATTTCTCGGCGGTTGTAAAAGTTGAGGATATTCCTAGGTATAAAGACAGAATAAGAGCTGGGCTTATGCTGACAGATAAGCCTGCTGATAATTCAAAACTTGCTATGATTTCTGACAATTTGGACAGAATGGGTGAGAATATTTCTATTATTACCAGAAAAGTTGAAAAAGAGAATATAGCTCAAGTTTATATGCGTAATAAAAATGGCATGGAAATTTCAAATTCAGATTCAGATTATAATACTCAGCTTGACCAGTATAGGATACCTGAATATTTGCGCATAGAGCGCCGAGACAACCTAATAAAATTTTCAGTATCTGATGACGGAGCTGATTGGACTAACAATCCGAGGCAGCCATATGAGATAATGTTTGAGTCTCTGCCTGAAACATTGTATGTTGGTTTAGGAGTTGAGTCTAATCCGGGAACATACCCAAAACCTCTCTATTCAATGGCAAAGTTCAGCAATTTTAAAATTATAGAATATAATAAGCTTGCTGAAACTGAACGCTGGGAAATTGAAGATGTTAGAGATAATGTTGTAAGCATATCAAATAAGTTGAACGAGGGTGAAATAACGCCTGACGGAAAACATATTAATGTTTATGCAGCTGTGTATGATGAAACGGAATCAGGATGCCTTCTTAACCAGTGTGCTGTAGGTTCGTTTACTACAGACAAAAACTTAAATGAATATGATGTACGGCTTGATACCGGGAGCAGAATATTAGATATTAGTAAAACAAAGTTGTTTTTGTGGGATGACAATATGAGACCTGTTCAGCTATTTCAACAACAGGATTCTTAATAGATTAAAAGCACTTATAGAATTTATTTATTGATTTTGAGCATTATATTTTGGTTTATAAAATCTTCATTTATTGACCTGATTATGGAACAGTTGTAAAATATATTAAAAGGGGAAGTTTGTATGAGGCCAAAAAGAATCGGAGGGGTAAACCCAGCTATTCAATTAATAATGGCAGTATTTCTGCTGGTAGTCGGAATTCTTATGATAACGGCGCCTGAGTCTTTTATTCGATGGCTTTTTCTAATTGTATCTGTTGGCATGGCAGCTTTTGGGTTTATGTCTTTGATTTCGGCTGTATTTGGAAAAAATGGAACTAGACTTGGATCGCTTATTTCAGGTATATTGTATATAGTAATCAGTATAGTTATTTTAACTCAAAAAGATTTTTTTCAAGCCGCTGTCAGCAGAATTTTTAGTTTGCTGGCACTGGTGCAGGCGGTTACAAATTTAATAAGCGGCTTTCTGCTTTATAATGATAAAGTGTCCGGATATATAAGAAAGTTTTTTTGGGGTATAGTGGCGTTTGGATTTTCTGTATTGTTGTTCTTTGACCCACTTGGTCATATTAGGGCAGTCGAACTTATTTCAGGGATTTATCTGATAGTTTTTGCTGTATCAATGGCATTGGAGTGTATAGATAGTTTTCTTGAAACTGATTATGCAAATAAAAAGGTAAAGCCCAAAATATCTCTTGCATTACCAATAGTTTTTGCGGCTTTTATTCCGTCAAGAGCCCTTAAATATATAAATGATAAGCTGGAATCCGGACAGATGGAAAAGGCAAAGTTTTCAAAGCCTGAAGACAGTTATGGCAAGTTAGAAATTTTTATACACTTAAAACAGGGATTGATAGAAGGTTTTGGACATTGTGATTTCTGTTTTGACGGAACGGTGTACTCCTATGGCTGTTACGACCAGCACTCGCAGAAGATGGGCGGTTTTATCTCCGGCGGAACAGCTTCTTTAACAAAAAGAGAGCCATATATTGAGCATTGTATGAGCTATGAAGAAAAAATGCTGGTGGGATTTTCGCTGGACCTGGGCCGAGATGATTATATGAATCTTAAACGTGAGATAGATAGGATGCTAAAACAAACTGAAGTCTGGGAAAGCGACCTCCAAATCGCAGAAAAAGAGGGCCGGCCGGCGGAGGAACAGAAAAAGTGCAATGATCCGGCAAGCGAGCTTTACCGGGCTTCCGGTGCTTCATTTGTTAAGTTTATTGATGGACAATATAAAACTTATTTTGCATTAGGCTCTAATTGTGTTATGTTTACATACGATATTATGAAAAATGCAGGACTTGATAGTTTGGCTTTCAGCGGAGCTATCACGCCGGGAACGTATATGGCTCATCTTCAGGATTTGTATGAAATGAAAAACACAATAGTTACTGATATGCACGTATATAGTTATGGTAAAACAAAAAACTGATTTTTTGTAGGACAAAGTTACTTTTTTATGACAAATTTATATATTTTATTTACATAATTGCAAAAATGAGATATACTACTATATATAGTGGTCTGAATGGACGGATTTTGATGTTTTTACAATGGATTGTGGCTGCTTTTGATTAATATTTAAGGAGGGCTGTGTATGCGTTGCATGTATTGCGGACATATAGACAGTAAGGTTGTGGATTCCCGGTCAACAGATGATGGCACGGCAATAAGAAGGCGAAGGGAATGTTTAAACTGCGGCAAGCGTTTTACTACATACGAAAAGATTGAAAGTGTTCCTATAATAGTTGTTAAAAAAGATAAATCAAGACAAAGTTTTGATAGGGAAAAGCTGGAACGTGGAATTTTGAACGCCTGTGCCAGCCGCCCGGTGCCTCTTCAGACTATTGATTCTATGATTAGCGACATAGAGAGCGCGCTTCATAATACTTTGCAAAGAGAAGTTTCAAGTGAAAAAATCGGTGAAATGGTAATGGAGCGTCTCAGAGATATTGACGAGGTTGCTTATGTTAGATTTGCGTCGGTTTATAAGCAATTTAAAGATATTGAAACTTTTCAGGAGGAGCTTAAAAAACTTTCTCAGAACAAGAATTGATATATTGATTTAACATAAGCAGTATGGTGAAAATTATATATTTTGATAAAGCCTGAGTGAATTTTACTTTATAACATTCAGGTTTTTTTGTTTGTTTTATTGTAATTATAATATATATTTATGTTTTTTAGGAAATTTACTGATTGACTAATCGTATACAAAAATGCTATAATACATTATATATAATAGATTGAAAGGTGATGGATGGAATGAAAAAGAAAAGTATGAGTTTTATTTGCACTTTATTTTGTTTATTATTGGGGATTGTTATATTCCTTGGTATGTCTTTATGCGTATATGCTGAAGGCAGCCGTGATTTAATAAACAGCGCCGCAGGTCAGGGGGATAGAGCGTACATAGAGTATCAGGGAGACAATATGCTGAGCGTTGGACTTCAGCGGCAGCAATATGTAAACGTATATATGTTTTCCGGTGAGACAGCGTATTTTGGCAGCAGTGTTGCTAAAGCAGGTTCAATTGAGGTGACAGACCCAAAAGGTGAGACCGTATTATATGATGTTAACGCGGCGGGAAATGGATTTATAGGAAGCACAACTAGTGAGGCGGCAGGTCCGAATTATAATGGTTTAATTTCTGGCGGATATAATCCTATTTCATTTGTTGCTGATAGAAACGGTATATATAAATTTATATTTTACAGCAGTAATTATAGTTCTTCAAAACCTAATAATTCTACTAATCCTACAGCAACAAAAGTTTCTGACGATAATTTTGTTGCTAATCAAAAAGACGCCGCTATAGGAGCATGGGATGTTACCGTTGTTGGGACAGCGGGAGACGGTACTGCTGAAGTAAAGAACGGCAGAATGTATGCCGACTATTTGTCGTTAAACATGGGGGCAAATGAGCGCAGCCTATATTCAAAAGTCTATGTTTTAACATCTGATGGATATATATATTATACAGACTTTAACGGAATAGACCCGTTTGGGTTTACATTTTTCGGAAATAACAGAGGTCTTGTATCATCCAGAACCAATATGTCGCTTTATCATTCAATGGAGGATGCGATCACAAGCGGTAATACACCGGACCTGAATAATTTTAGAGATATAACCGACAAAAATGGAGCAAAGGACGGGATGTATCTGCCGGGACCCGGCAATACCTCGACCCAGCTTGATTCCTCGTTTAAAATATTTTTTAACGAACCAAGCGGTGAGCTTCCTGATAGTATAAAGCCGGCGCCTCAGCCGCCCGGAACTATTGATTATTTAAAATTTGAAGGAAGCGTGTTAGACTCAAATGGAAATATAATCGAAAATGAAGGCTATGTCGGAGGCGGTGGATATTTTATTATAAATGCCAGCAAAGTTTCAAACTTTGAGGTTAAAATTGATTTGAGCAATATATATTATAAGACAAATACAGAAGGAAAAATAGACGAAAATAATTTTATATATGAATATCCCGTGGGCAGCGGAAATTATATGAGTATGAAAGATGACTCTACGGTTGTTATTGATAATATATCAGAATATATTAATGCGGGTACAGTAGTAATCGGAAACTCTTGTGTAGAGGGGATAAACAGAATATTCTGGAATGGCTGTGATGAAAACGGACGTGTTCTTCCTGCCGGAACTTACTTTGAGGCGGGAAAGGGAAACGCGGTGGCGATTCCAAAAGCCGGAGAATATCACTTCCCTCTGATAGATGTTGAAAACTTGCCGAATGGTCTAAAGATTACCCGGCTGAATACTCCGGATACCTTTAGTAAAGAACAGAGAGATTTTGTAGATAATCATAAATCTTATCTATATTATAACAACATTGAAAACAGTGTGTTGAGAACCGGAAATTATAATGGCGTTGACCGCCAAAAAATCTGGACTGTTGCGGATAAGCTTAATAAACGTTTCGGTGTGAACACGGAGGCGAGCGGCGCCTGCATTGTGACAGGCAGGAGTGCTGATAAAACAGTGCTTGATTTTTGGACAGACTTGCGATTGTCTGATGATGCCGGAACCAAGAGTAATCCTGTTGAATTAATAGACAGAACCGACAGTGTTGAGAGCATGCTTCTTGCAGGATTTACATTCTTTGATTATGACTTCAGCGGAACTTATGATATGTTGACAAACGACTATGCTCTGTCAAATGTCAAGGTCGAACTTCTGGACAATAATGGAAACAGTATTGCGGAGACGGTTTCTGATTCCAGAGGTTTTTATACCTTTGTTGTTCCGGATAAGTCGGCCCAATATACAATAAAAGTAACTCTTCCGAATGATACATATTTCTGTACAACCGCAAATATGGAACAAAGTACAGTTCCTCAAGATATAGTGGTTGGGCAAACCGCTTCGGTTGAAGACGTTGGTTTTCTGGCTAGAGAGGCAAGCCCGATTCGTATAAATAAAACCTGGGCAGTGCCGGATGAAGAACAGCCAAAAATGGATGTAGAATTTTTGATTGAAGGCCGGGATCAAAATGGGGACGAAAATTCACCGGTGCTTTATTCAAGAACTGCAGTTGTAAAGGATTCTGAGGGATATTCAACTTTGGTTGAAGGTCTTCCGGCTGTAATATTTGTTAATGGAAACGAGGTAGACTTAAGCTATACTGTTAAAGAAGTGACAGATATACCGGGATTTACCGGCACTATAACTTCTGAGACCGGCGGTCTTGTATGGGATTGTGTGAATAAACCTGAGGATATTAGTTTTACTGTTGAAAAGACTTGGTCAGTCGCATCGAATTTTACTAAACCGGATGATATAACTGTCAGTTTGATGAAGAAAAATGAAAAAGGTGAGTTAGTAAAAGTTGATGGTGTTCAGGATCAGCCTCTTAATAATTCAAATAACTGGAAAGCGACTTTTGAGCCGGTTCCAAAGTATGAGGAATACGTTGAAAATGGGGCAGCCAAATACAGAGCAATAGACTATACTGTTGTTGAGAACAATATACCAAGCGGATTTGCAGCGTCTATACAAAAGTCTGCTATAGAAACAAAAACAAATACTTTTATTGTAACTAATACTGCTGAAGGTTCAGTTAAACTAATAAAAGTAGATAAGGAAACATCTTCACCTCTGCCTGGAGCCGAGTTTAAATTGGTGCAGCTTGATGAAGACGGTATTAGTTATCTTGACGTTAATAAATTAAAGCCGGTATATGATTCTTTAAATGAAATCGAAAAGTATCAATACGATGAAAATTCAACTATCGATAAATTAGTTACAAATAAAAATGGTGAAATTATTGTAGAAAATTTATCTATGGGAACATATAATTTCATTGAGACAAAGGCTCCTGAGGGATATATTACTCCTGCAGAAAATGAGGCGAAGTCAAGTGATATGGTTCTTGGCAGCGGAGTAAATTCATCTCAAGTGAAAATGGAAAACTCTTTAAATATCACTCCAACTCCGATACCTACAGCAACATCGGCACCGACAGAAACTCCAATGCCAACGGCAACAGCGACACCTGAGCCAACAGCAACGGCGACACCGGTTCCAACGGCAACAGCGACACCTGAGCCAACGGCAACGGTGACACCTGAGCCAACAGCAACGGCAGAACCTGAGCCAACGGCAACGGTGACACCTGAGCCAACGGCTACAACAGAACCTGAGCCAACGGCAACGGCAGAACCTGAACCAACGGCAACGGCAGAACCTGAGCCAACGGCTACAACAGAACCTGAGCCAACGGCAACGGCAGAACCTGAGCCAACGGCAACGGCAGAACCTGAGCCAACAGTAACAGCAGAGCCTGAGCCAACGGCAACGGCAGAACCGGAACCAACGGCAACGGCAGAACCTGAGCCAACGGCAACAGCTGGACCGCAGCCGGGCGATATTGTTTCTATAAATGTATCAAAAATATGGGAAGACGCAGAAGGCACCGCGAGTCTAACTCCACCAGCGGAACTTGATGGAAGTCAAATAGAAATTGTTCTTATTAAAAACGGAGTAAGAACTGAGCAAAGTCTTGTATTAAACAATGAAAACGGATTTAATGGAAGTTTTAATAATCTCAATAGATTTGATGAATCAGGAAATGTTATAGACTATTCAGTCCAAGAAGTTAACGCTCCGTTTGGTTATTGTGCATTCTATGAAAATGACGGAATCAACAGCTGGACCGTTACAAATGCACAGGCGAATATTACAGGAAAGGTATTCTATGATGCTTTGAATAACGGTGTTTATGATTTGGATACCGATTCGTTTATTAAGAATGCAAAAGTAGTTCTTGAGGATGAAAATGGAAATCAGGTTGGAGAAGCTGTTTTAACTGATGAAAACGGATATTATTTCTTTAGCCGTGTACCGGTGAATGATGATGGAACTGAAACAAAATATACAGTTAGGGTCATTTCCCCTCTTAATGATGTGAAGTGTACCACAACTGAGACCGGAAACCAGACTGAAGAAATTATAGGCGGTTCTTTAAATGTGACACAGAGCGTTGCGCTCTCTAAGACAGATATGATTATAGACGCTTCTGACACAGGTCTGTATGGAGATGTTAAGGATTTAGAGGAACAGAATATAAACGTTGCGGTTAAAAAAGTTTGGGAAGATAATAATAACCGTAAGGGTAAACGTCCTCAAGAATTGGAAGTATATTATACCTTGAAAAACAAAGAGGGTATCGTTATAATTTCTAAAACTTTGATTCTGAATGAAGAAAACAATTGGCAGGAAGAGTTTATAATGCCATACCGTGCAATTGAAGATTCTGAGGTTGTGGAGACCCAAGTTGACGGATATAAGGAGCCCAAAATAACAAGTACAGTTGATAAAGAGAGTGAAAAGTTTATTATAACTGTAAGGAATTCAATTGTTTCAAATTCAAGTTCAGGCGGCAATGGAGGCAAACCTACTGTAGGAAGCACGGGCACAGAGACGGGCGCACCGTGGCCGACATCTACTGCTAAACCGAATCCAAATGTATCGGCAACTCCTAAACCGGAGATTCCTGAACTTGATAAGACGAACCATTACGCTTATATTATAGGGTATCCTGAAGGCGATGTAAGACCTCAAAATGATATATCGCGCGATGAGGTAGCTACAATATTCTTTAGAATGCTGACGGATGATTCGAGAAATGAATTTTGGATGATTACAAATCCATATACTGATGTTCCGGCAGACATGTGGTCAAATAATGCAATATCGACGATGTCGAACGCGAAAATACTGACCGGTGACCCGGATGGAAAATTCAGACCCGTTGACAGCATAACCCGTGGCGAGTTTGCAGCTATAGCTGCTAGATTCAGCAGTAAAGAGTATAATGGCGAGAATATGTTTACTGATATAATCGGTCATTGGTCTGAGGAATATATTAACCGTGCTGCACAAGAAGGCTGGATTTCAGGTTATCCGGACGGAAGCTTCAAACCGGACCAGTACATAACCCGTGCTGAAGCGATGACTCTTGTTAACAACATTTTAAACCGTCACGCCAAAGAGAGCGGTTTGCTTAATGATATGTTGAAATGGCCGGATAATGTGCCCGGAGAGTGGTATTATACCGCTGTCCAGGAAGCTACAAATTCACATTATTACGACCGTGACAGCGACGGATATAACGAGACATGGACAGAAATCAGAGAACCGCGCGACTGGGTTCAGCTTGAAAAAACTTGGTCGGACGCTAACAGTGCCGGCAGTGAAGATTCGGTTTATAGCGGAGAGTAATATTTAAAATAAATTTTCTGCAATAACCGTTTTGGAAAAAAATAATAAAACCCTTGACAAAAGGGGTTTTGAGTGTTATCATAATAGAAGTAAATGATATTGGGCAGAAGAGTGAGGGAAACCTCACTCTTTTGCATTGTATTATCAAAGTTAATAGTTGGTATTGAGAGTTCAGAGAGGAGTTGTGGTTTTGGGAGCGATGACGTTTTCAAAGATTGAAAAGATTATATTCGACCTTGCGGAGCCGATAGCTGAAGAGAATGGGCTTTATATCTATGATGTAGAGTTTATAAAAGAAGGCGGACATTGGTTTTTAAGAGTGTATTTGGATAAACCGGAAGAAGATGAGTATATATCTATTGACGAGTGTGAGGAGTTCTCTAGAAAGCTCAGTGACGTTTTGGATAGAAGAGACCCTATATCGCAGAATTATTATCTTGAAGTTTCCTCACCGGGAATAGAGAGAAAAATAAGACGTGCTGAGCATTTTGAAGCCAGCAAGGGCGAGATTGTTGATGTCGGTCTTTACAAAGCAATAAACGGCAGTAAAACGCTTACAGGTGAACTTATGGGTCTTGATGACGAAGATAATGTGCTTTTGAAGATAGACGGCGAGACTGTGAAGATACCTATCAAACAGACTACGGTTATTAGGACTCATTTTGAATTTTAGTCTTTGCCGAGCTGTTTAAAATTAATTAAATATGTATATCAAATTTCACATATTATATAGAGAGGATGTTTAAGAAAAAATGAGCGCAGAGTTGTTTAATTTGTTGGACGAGATAGAAGAAGAGAAAGGTATAAGTAAGGACGTTGTGCTGGACGCGCTTGAAAGCGCGCTGATATCGGCATACAAAAAGAATTTTGGCGCGGTTGAGGATATAAACGTTAAATTTTCCGATGACGGTGATATAAGAATTTTTGCCAGAAAAGAAGTTGTAGAAGAGGTAGAGGACAGGGAAACACAGATTTCTTTGGAGGACGCTCAAAAAATTAAAGGTGATTATAAGGCTGGAGATGTTGCAGAATTTGAGGTAACACCTGATTCATTCGGCAGAATAGCCGCTCAGACCGCTCGTCAGGTTGTTTTTCAGAGAATACGCGAGGCTGAGCGTGAGAAAATGGTAGATGAATACAGTGACCGTGAGAATAGTATCGCGAGTGCTATTGTCAGAAAAATAGAGCGCAGAAATGTTATGCTTGAAATTGACGGCGCCGAATCTGTTCTTATGCCGAACGAACAGGTGAAACATGATAACTATAGAGTTGGTGAAAGATATAAAGTATTTGTCGTTGAAGTAGCTGATAGTATAAAAGGCGTGCATTTGGTTGTTTCACGTTCGCATCCCGGTTTGGTAAGATGTTTGTTTGAACTTGAGGTTCCGGAAATTGCACAGGGAATAATTGAATTTAAAGGAATTTCCAGAGAGGCAGGTTCAAGGTCTAAAATCGCTGTTGCTTCTACTATGGATAATGTTGATCCTGTTGGAACTTGTATCGGACCTAAGGGAATGAGAGTTCAAAATGTTATTGATGAATTAAGAGGAGAAAAAATTGATATAATCAGATATAGTGATGATCCGGCGGAGTATGTTTCAAACGCACTCAGTCCGGCTGATGTTGTATCGATAGAAGTCTTTCCTGAAAATAAAATGTGTAAGGTTGTTGTTCCTGAAAGCCAGCTGTCTTTGGCTATCGGCAAGGAGGGGCAGAACGTTAGATTAGCGGCAAGGCTTACAGGTTGGAAAATAGATTTGAGTTCTATTCCGGACAATGAGATAAAGAAAGGTGATAAAACTCTGGAAGCTGCTTTTGAGCAGTTGGGAAATGAGCTTTTAACCGAAGAGGATATGGAAAACGAGGTTTCGGAGATTTTGAACGACAGTTATTGAGTTTATTATATTGGAGGGAAATATGCCGACAAGAATGTGCGCAGTTTGCAGAAAACGTTTTGAAAAATCAGAACTGAACAGAGTTGTATTGTCAGAGTCGGGTGAGATTTTTTATGACCGTACAGGAAAGGCCCAAGCCCGAGGTTTGTATATTTGCAGAGAATGTGTGAGAGAAGCGGAAAAAAAGCGTGTTTTTGAGCGTGAATATAAGCGCAGAGTTGAGCCGTCGGTCTATGAGAGATTTGTGTCGGAGGTGGAGTCCGGGTGAGTGATGAAAAACTATTGCGGTTTATTGGTCTTGCTATGAAAGCCGGAAAGCTTATGCTTGGAGACGGCAGGGCTGTTGAATCTATAAGGTCAGGGAAGGCAAAATTAGTTTTAATTTCCAAAGACGCTTCCGATAATACTAAAAAGAAATATAGAAATATGTGTGAGTATCGGAATCTTAAATTATTGGATATATTTTCCGACAGAAATGAATTTGGTCAGTGTATAGGCAGATATTTTGCGGTAGTGGCCGCAGTTGAGGACGATGGATTCGCAAAGAGAATCGTTGAACTTGCAGAAAGGGTTGATGAATAATATGGAAAAAATACGAGCTTATGAGTTATCAAAAATATTTGGGTTTCCCAGTAAGAATATAGTTAATGTTCTTCATGAATATGGGGTATCAACAAAAAATCATATGAGTGCTCTGTCAGAGTATGAACTTGATGTTATTTTTGAATACTATACTCAGAAGAATCAAGCAAAGGATTTTTCTATCTTTGATAAAAAGAAAGAAGAGCCAAAAGAAGCAGCTGAAAATGTTAGTGATAACGAAGACTTCACTCCGGTTCCGGAAATAGAAGTAGGCAGAAAGCTGCGTACTGTTGATACGCGCGTCAATAATGTGGATCTTGACCGTATTGATGATGAAAAAATTGAGGAGCTTATTCCTGAAAACGTTAAACAGGGAGATAAGAAGCAGAAAATAAATCAGAAAAAGAAACAGCAGCAGAGACAGCAGCACAGCACTAAACAAAAACGCAAACCTGAAAATGTTATAAAAAAGGTTGAAAAGAAAGAAAAGAAGGTTGAGCCGCTCAATGTGCTGGTACCAAATGAAATAACCGTAGGTGAACTGGCTTCCAGAATGAAAAAGTCTCCGGCAGAGATTATAAAGAAGCTGATGCTTTTGGGTATTATGGCTACTGTAAATGAAACTTTGGATTTTGACACAGCCTCACTTATGGTAGAAGAATTTGGCGGAATCGTTGAAAAAGAAATAATTTTAACGGATGAGGAAATACTATTTGATGACTTTGAAGATACAGCTGAACAGCTCAAGCCGCGTTCACCGGTTGTTGTTGTTATGGGTCATGTTGACCACGGTAAAACATCACTTCTTGACGCTATCAGAGACACAAATGTGACAGAGGGAGAGTTCGGCGGTATTACTCAGCATATTGGTGCTCACAGAGTACGTGTAGGAGAGAAAAAGATTACGTTCCTGGATACTCCGGGACATGAAGCGTTTACGGCTATGCGTGCCAGAGGTGCGCTTGTTACTGATATAGCTATACTGGTCGTTGCCGCAGACGATGGAATTATGCCTCAGACAATTGAAGCTATTAACCATGCCAAAGCGGCTGAGGTTTCTATCATTGTAGCTATTAACAAAATAGATAAGGACGGAGCTAACCCTGATAAGGTTAAGCAGGAGCTTATGGAACACGGTCTTGTTCCCGAGGAATGGGGCGGAGATACAATATGTGTTGAGGTTTCGGCAAAGAAGAGACAGAATATAAAAGAACTGCTTGAAATGGTACTGCTTGTTGCTGAAATGAAAGAGCTTAAGGCTAATCCTGACAGAAAAGCTAAAGGAACAGTTATTGAGTCGCAGCTTGACAAGGGCAGGGGTTCCGTTGCTACTGTGTTGGTACAGAATGGTACTTTGCATGTCGGCGACTATGTTGTAGCCGGAACCGCGTCAGGTAGAGTTCGTGCTATGAACAACGATAAAGGAAAGTCTGTTAAAAAGGCCGGACCGTCTATCCCTGTTGAAATTTTGGGATTGTCTGAGGTACCTGAGGGCGGAGACGAATTTTATGTTGTTGAAGATGAGAGAAAGGCCCGCAGTGTTGTTGAGAACAGAAAGTTCCAGGAGAAGAAAGAAAAGCAGAAGAGCGCTACGGCTATATCGCTTGATAATTTGTTTGAGCAGATTGAAGCCGGCAAGATGAAAGACCTTAATATCGTCGTAAAGGCTGATGTTCAGGGAAGTGTTGAAGCTGTTAAACAGTCTCTTGAGAGAATTTCAAATGATGAAGTCCGCGTAAACGTTATACATGGTGCGGTCGGAGCTATCAATGAGTCTGACGTCATGCTGGCGAGCGCGTCCAACGCTATAATTGTTGGATTTAATGTCCGTCCTACAAACGGAGCAAGCGATGCTGCTGAAGACGCAGGGGTTGACCTTCGTATGTACCGTGTTATATATGACGCGATTGAAGATATTGAAAAAGCTATGAAGGGTATGCTTGAGCCGACATTCCGTGAAGAAGTTACCGGCCATGTAGAAATAAGAACCACATTTAAGGTTTCAGGCGTAGGAACTATTGGCGGGGCATATGTTTTGGACGGCAAAATCAGAAGAGACAGCTTGGTGCGTGTTGTCAGAGACGGTATTGTTATACACGAAGGTGAGCTGAATTCACTTAAGAGATTTAAAGATGACGTTAAGGAAGTTAACGCAGGATATGAATGCGGTCTTAGCGTCAGCAATTATAATGATATAAAAGACGGAGATATTATAGAAGCATATATTATGGCACAGGTTGAACCCGAATAATCTGTGCCGTAAAGGCTCGGATAAGAGGAGATATTTATGGCTAATTACAGCAGAACCGACAGGGTTTCAGAAGAGATAAAAAGAGAATTGTCAGCAATAATACGCGATTTGAAAGACCCGCGTCTGCCGCAGATGGTATCTGTGGTTTCGGTGCGCGTCACAAAGGATTTGAAGTTTGCTAAAGCAAACATCAGCGTTATGGGTGATGAAAAAACTAAAAAGGATGCGTTTGCAGCGCTTAAAAGTGCGGCCGGGTATATTAAAAAAGAGGTCAGCAAGAGATTGAATCTGCGTCAAACGCCTGATTTTACTTTTGTTGAAGACGATAGTATTGAATATGGAGCCCATATAGAGGAGCTTTTGAAAAATTTATAGTTGTGAACTGCACTAGGACAGACGTATGAAAAGAGGTACTATATGTTTGAAAAACTGATTCCAATAATAGAAAAGGCAAATAAAATTGCAATATTCACCCACACTCATCCTGACGGAGATGCTATGGGAAGTTCTTATGCACTAAAATTGGCGCTTACGTCAATTGGGAAATGCTGTAAGGTATTTTTGCTTGATGACCCTGACGCTTCCGCATTCGGACTGATTATTAAAGGTGATGATATTGAACTGTCACTTGAGGATTGTGATTTAGCCATAGCGCTTGACTGTGCGGACTCTAAAAGGCTTGGAATGTATGAAGAGCCGTTTATGAGTCATCCTAACTCGATAGCTATAGACCATCATGTTACACATGTTGAATTTGCTAAATCGGGGACTGTGTATTCTGATATTTCATCTACATGTGAGCTGATGTTTAATCTATTTAAAGAAATGGATATCAGTATAAATAAAGAAATAGGAAATAATATATACGTCGGTCTGGCGACAGACACAGGCAATTTTAAGTATTCATGTATCAGCGGAGATACCTTAAGGGCAGCAGGAGAATTGATAGATTTGGGTGTGGATTTTGCGAGCATATCAAAGGCTGCATTTGATACAAAGCCTAAGGCGTATTACGATTTAATGGGGATTGCTATAGGAAAGCTGAGAATGGTATGCGATGGCAAAGCTGCAGCGCTCTATTTGGAATCTGAAGATTTTAAAAAAGCGGGAATAAAAGAATCAGAGGCCAATGGTATAGTTAATATACCAAACAGTATTGAAGGAGTAGAGGTTGGGGCGTTTATAAGAAAGCGTGACGATGATGAATACAAAGTGAGTCTTCGTTCAAATAAATATATTGACGTTTCAGAAATTGCCGCTGAGAGAGGCGGAGGCGGACATGTGCGTGCAAGCGGATATAGTGTAACCGGAAAAACTGTGGATGAGATAATTCAGGATTTAGCAGAGGGATTGGATAAAAGATGGCAGGATTAAGCGGTATTATAAATGTTTATAAACCTAAAGGTATCACATCCCATGATGTTGTTTATAAGCTTAGAAAAATTCTGGGAATTAAAAAAATTGGGCATACGGGAACTCTTGACCCAGATGCAGAAGGTGTTCTGCCAATGTGCATAGGCAGAGCGACAAAGACTGCGGATATGCTCACCGCTGCCGATAAGGAGTATATGGCCGAGGTTACGCTTGGTTTCTCAACTGATACTCAGGATTCATCAGGCTCTGTTATAAAATCTGTTGATATGGATGATTTTATTGTTAGTTCTGACGACGTTGAAAACGCAGTTACTAAATATATAGGCGATATAAATCAGCTTCCGCCAATGTATTCAGCTATAAAAATTGGCGGTAAAAAGCTGTATGAGCTGGCAAGACAAGGGCTTGAGATAGAACGCAAACCTCGCTTTGTAAAAATTAACAGTATTAAGCTTTTGGATTTTTATCCAAATAAAGAACATGTGATGAAATTTAAGATGCTTGTGTCATGTTCAAAAGGAACTTATATCAGAGCGCTTTGTAACGACATAGGTGAAGATTTGAAGTGCTTTGCGCATATGTCAGGACTTGTCAGAACTAAAAGCGGCAGATTTGATTTGGAGCATTCGTATAAACTGAGTGAAATAGAAAACATGGCGGCAATCGGCAATATGTCGTTTTTTACACCTGTAGACGAGGTGTTTTCCGAGTATGGAAAACTAGTACTATCAGATAATGCTGCCTTTAAGATGTGCAACGGGACACAGGTTAAAAGCCCTGCTGAAGCAAAAGACGGCGTTACATATAGAGTATATGATATTAATGGTAAATTTCTTACTATCTCACGTGCGGAGAATGGAAAAATGAAGATATTAAAGACATTTTATCAGGATTAATTGGAGGTGTGAGCGTGGAGTATTACGCACAGGATGAGTTGTTCAACAAGCATGATTTGGATAATCTGCAGCTGAAAAATACAGCTGTTGCGCTGGGTGTTTTTGACGCTATGCACTTAGGTCATCTTGAGATAATAGATGATGTTGTAAAATATGCAAAGGAAAACGGTCTTAAATCAGTTGTGTATATGTTTCGTAACATTCCTAAGAGTGTTATTACTAATACGGATATAAAAAATGTTAACCTGTTCAAAAAGAGACTACATATTCTCTATGAAAGAGGGGTTGATATTGTTGTTGCCGAGAGGTTCACATCCGAGTATATGAAAATGGAATATGCGGATTTTATAAAAACTTATCTAGTGGAAAAATTCGACGCTAAATATGTTTGTGCAGGATTTAATTATCACTTTGGATATAAGGGGTTGGGGAATACAGAATCTCTTAAAGAACTCTGCGGAAAATATGGCATAAAGGTACATATTGCAGAGTGTAAGGCTCTTGAAAAACCTGTGTCCAGCACTCTTTTGAGAAAACTTATTGCTTCAGGAGAGATGGAGGAAGCAGCAAAATATCTAGGGCGGCAGTTTTCGGTTACCAGAAAGGTAGAACATGGAGAAAACATCGGACATAAGCTGGGGTTTCCTACTGCCAATATACAACTTCCTGATTTTCATGTTGTACCCAAGTTCGGCGTTTATATTACAAAGGCGAAAGTTGGCGGAAAGTGGTATAAAGCTATAACAAATGTTGGAGGAAAACCGACAGTCGGGACAAATAAGCCATGTATTGAAACATATATGCTTGACTTTGAAAACGATATATATGGAGAGGAAATAGAAATAGAGTTTTATCATTATTTAAGACCTATTTCCAAATTTGAAAATATTGAGGCTTTAAAAAAACAGTTGGCTCAAGATAAAGAGTCAGCAAGAGTTTATTTTAATGAAAAATAAAGTTAGCTGAAAGCGGAAATAGACTGCGTTATATGCAGTGGGTTTCGCTTTCTTTTTTGGGGAGTAAGATAATGAGTGAAAAAGTAAATAAATATGAAATGGACATGTGCAGAGGTCCAATTTTAAAGAAAATGCTGATTTATGCTATTCCGCTAATGTGTTCAAGCATACTTCAGCTTATGTTTAACGCTGTTGATATCGTCGTTGTGGGGAAATTTGCCGGTGATAATTCTCTGGCAGCTGTAGGTTCTAATACTTCAATAATTGGTCTCATAACCAATTTATTTGTGGGTCTTTCAGTAGCTGCTAATGTTCTTGTGGCAAGATTTTATGGAGCAAAGGACGAAAAGGCTCTTGAACAGACTGTACATACTTCAATGCTTCTCAGTCTTTTCAGCGGTATAATTCTCTCAATAATTGGAGTAGCCGGCGCTAAGTGGATATTGGTTTTAATGCAGACGCCTGAAGATGTTCTTCCCCTTGCAACGTTATATCTTAGGATATATTTTCTTGGAATGGCTGCTACGATGATATATAATTTTGGAAGTGCAATCTTAAGAGGCGTAGGGGATACTAAACGGCCTTTATACTTTTTGTTTGGAGCCGGAATAGTTAATGTTATATTAAATCTTTTATTTGTAATTGTATTTCATATGGATGTAGCTGGAGTGGCTATTGCCACTGTAATTTCACAATGTATATCGGCTTTTTTGATAGTTCGTTGTCTGATGAAAGAAAACAGCGGTATACGTCTCAAATTGTCTAAGCTTAGGATAAACAAAAATAAATTGCTGTTAATTTTTAAGATAGGACTGCCGGCTGGTTTTCAAGGAATATTATTTTCTCTTTCAAATGTGGTTATTCAGTCGTCAATCAATTCATTTGGTTCTGTGGTTATGGCGGGTAATGCGGCTGCACAGAATTTAGAAAACTTTGTGTATTTTGCTATGAATGCTTTCCATCAAGCCACAGTGACGTTTACAAGTCAGAATTATGGTGCTCTAAACTATAAGCGAATCAATAGAACTGTGATTCTAGGTGAAACATGTGTTGCTATAGTCGGAATTGTACTCGGAAATTTACTTGTTCTATGCGGCGGCGGACTTCTTGGCATTTATACATCAAGCCCGGAGGTTATAAGCGCAGGAATAGACAGACTTAATATAGTATCGAGAACATATGCTTTGTGCGGAATGATGGATGTTATGGTTGGTGCTTTGAGAGGTATTGGCTATTCGGTTATACCGATGATAGTTTCATTGGTCGGAGCGTGCGGCTTAAGGCTGGTTTGGATAGCCGCTTTGTTTGGAATAGAGCAGTATCATAATGTGACAACGGTATATTTATCATATCCGGTTTCATGGCTTTTAACTTTTATGATACATACATTATGTTTTGTTTTGCTAAAGCGTCATTTAGAAACGCATATGAAAAAATTCGGAGCAGGATATTAATCGCGTAAAAATATTTTTTTGAATGATTGTATTATTATAAAATGGTATTTATATATTAAAATTCATTAAAGTTTTACTGATTACTGTTTTAAAAATACTCTGTTAATTTAACTTTAAAAAGTTTATTTTCTATTAGAAGCCTTTTTTCGGAAATAGTAGATATAAAAATTGGGGGCTATACAACAGGTGTGTATAATGATTATGATAGATTTTTGATTATAGTATAATTTATAATAAAATAATATATTATACTATATTTTTGGTATCATTTAAACAGATCGGTCTGTCAAATAGACTGATCTGTTTTTTTATGCAATTTATCCTCTAACGCTTTTTATGAAACTGCATATCTTATATTGTAAGAGTTTTATTTTTATTAAATATAAATTAGGAGGAATCACTTTGATTGAAGCAGAAAGATTAGTGTCTTCACGCCCGTTTATTATGTATTCGGGAACGGATGTCAGCGGAACCGTAGGGGGTAATCCGAGTGTTCAAAGTTACTGTGGCTTGGATTATACAGCCGCGTCCCGCTATCGTTTAGACAGACCTGATCATAATCAAATATTTCAATTTTTTGGAAATATATTAGGCAGTCAAAATAAACTTGTTTACTGTCTTGATAAATTTGCAGACGGTCCATATAATGACGTGCCATATGAGAGCCGTCCGTTTGAAACACTTTTTCCGGGGGCAACGGAGAGACAAAAAGAAATGTTGGGATGGATTTTGGCAAATACATTTCCGGCTGTGAGCGCGGCTGCTACATTTGCGCTTGCCGGAGTAGATCCGACAGCAGCACCGGTTCTTGACAATAATGATGCGTATGCAGCCGTTCAAGTATCATTATGGGTACTTTTGGAACAGATAGCGCTTGATGAAGTTAATTTTTTAGAGTGCACATCAGGAGAAACTCATCCAAAATCTGAAAGGCTGAGAGTTACAGTTTTAGAATTGCTTCGCCTGGCCGGTCAATTTGTTGATAATGAGACGCTGCCTGAAATATCAATTACTCATACAGAGCCATGCTGTGGATTAACCTCATTTTTTAGCTGCTGTAATAATAGTACTTTACCGTCAGACGGCAGTTCTCCATATTTAGTTTTTGCGAATTGTCCTAATGAGGTCAGAACAATTTGCGGAAGGCTTCTGATAGGGCCGTTTCGTGTTTCATCAAGTTTCGCAGGACAGCCGACTATAACGGTTACGCCTTTCTGTAACTGTGGTGAAGACTACTCGGTATCATATATGGATTTCTGTGGTAATCCAATTTCTAATCCTGTTATAGGACAGGAGTTTTATATCGCTATCAGAACTTGCAAAAGATTTTCGTGCTTTACTATAACCGCTTCATTTACTGGAAATATTACAAGAGTAATAACTTTAGAACCGCAGAGTACAGCATTAAATTATCAGCCTATAGGTACATCTTTTGAGGACCAGTCTATTACATTAAATGCTGAATTATGTATTTGTGTTGAGTATCCGGCATCATCTGAAAGTTTTGTTGATAATGGCAGGTTTGGTATAAATATAAACAATAACAACAACAATAATAACAATAATAATAGCGGAGGAGGGTATCCGGGTCAGTTCCCTTGTATACCAATTTGTTATCCGATTTGGCAAAATCCTCGTCCGCCGTATCCGCCGGAACCACCATATCCACCCGATCCGCCGTATCCGCCAAGACCACCGCGTCCGCCATATCCGCCATATCCGCCATATCCGCCGTGTCCGCCATGTCCACCATGTCCGCCGGAACCACCATGCAGACCGGAACCGCCATGCAGGCCGGAACCGCCATGCAGGCCGGAGCCGCCTTGCAGACCAGAGCCGCCATGCAGGCCGGAGCCACCATGCAGACCGGAGCCACCATGCAGACCAGAGCCACCATGCAGACCGGAGCCGCCATGCAGACCAGAGCCGCCATGCAGGCCGGAACCACCATGCAGGCCGGAGCCACCATGCAGACCGGAACCACCATGCAGACCGGAGCCGTCCTGTAAGTCAACTTCTGCTTGTTCTTCTAATCCACCATATAAGACAACTACACATATTAAAAATGAAAAAACAGGAAGTCAGATTACTAATAAAAAGCACGGATTTTGATTTACAAACAAAAAAGCTCAATCTTAAAAAGATTGAGCTTTTTAATTTTATATGCAAATAATTTTATAATGCATACTTATGTTTATAAAATTCATAATCCTCTCTGTATTCGCCTGGCATTTCAGCATGTAGACGTCTTAAATATTCATGCCTGTCCAAAGCTCTCTTATCAGATCTTGCTTGTAGTATAGCAACTCCTATGTTTGAACAGTGATCTGAAATTCTTTCCACATTACTGATTATTTCAAGAAATATTACCCCCGCTTCAACAGAACATTTCTTTGACTTAAGGCGTTTCATATGCTTGCGTTCTAACTTTTCCTGAATACCGTCTACAACCTCTTCAAGAGGTTCTATTTTACAGACCAAGGATATATCATCCCAAGTAAATGCCTGGAATGTAAGTTCCATAATATTTTCAACAGCGTTAAACAGAACTTTTAGACCTTCTTCTGCATCGGGAGAGAATTGTATTTTCCCGTTTATCAGCTTTTCAATACTCTCTCTAATATTGTCACAATAATCACCTATGCGCTCAATGTTGTTTACAAGATGAAAATATGCTGCTGATTTTTCATTATCAGACTGACTGAGCTGTGTATCGGAAACTTTTGTAAGATAAGCAGTCAGATTGATTTCATATTCGTCAAGAAGTTCTTCGTTTGCGAGAATTTTCTCAGATATAGACATATCTTTGTTCTTAATCATCTTTCGGCAGAGCATAACATTTTCTTTAGCTACTCCGCACATGTTTGACATTACAGTATGTACATTATTTATTGCTATGGATGGAGTAGAAAGAAAACGGTCGTCCAGTAATGCAAACGGACTTTCTGTTTCCTCGTGTTTTGTATCTTTGATTGTCTTTTGTGCAAGCCATACCAATAGCCTTGAAAATGGTAAAAGCATTATAGTTGAAGCGACATTAAATATAGAATGGAAAATCGATATATCTGTTGCATTTATTGCCGAATGCCAAAAAGGCAGGCCCAAGGTGTATTGTAATGCATAAATAACAACCATGAATACTATAGTGCCAATTATGTTAAAATAAAGGTGAATCATTGCGGCTCGTTTGGCGTTTTTACTTGCGCCAACAGAAGATAAAAGTGCGGTCACGCATGTACCAATATTCTGCCCCATTATTATTGGAAAGGCAGAGGAAAATACCACGGCGGTGCTGGAAGCTACAGCTTGAAGCATAGCAACCGATGCTGCGCTGGATTGTATAATGGCTGTTATTCCTGTTCCGATAAGAATTCCTATTACAGGATTATTTTGACCGGCAAATACATTCTGAAGCGATGGAATAGCGTTAAATACTACTTCCATAGAATTTGACATGTATTCCATACCAATAAATATAAGACCGAGACCAACTAAAAATTCGCCTATAGTTTTTATGTTTTTCTTTTGGCAGAAGAAAAGAAGCCCTGCTCCTAAAATAATAGCAACGGGAGCCAGCGTTGTAGGTTTAACTATGGCAAGGTACCAAACATCTCCGGGCAAATCGTTTAAGCTGAGAATCCACGCTGTTATAGTGGTGCCGATATTGGCTCCCATAATAATTCCAACAGCCTGGCTTAAGGTAAGTATACCAGCATTAACAAAACCAACAACCATAACGGTTGTTGCTGATGATGATTGAGTAAGCGCCGCAACAACGGCACCTAAAATAACTGACTTAAATAAATTTCCGGTAACTTTCTCCATTATCTGACGAAGCTTGTCTCCGGCAGCTCTCTCAAGACCGGTACTCATGGTGTTCATGCCAAACAAGAACATTCCAAGACCGCCAAATAGTGAGAGAATTTGCAGCGCGATATCCATAAAGGACACCTCCATAATTTAATTTAACTCAACTTCCACCGACTATAATATATCATCTTATACGACAAAATACAACTCGTAATATTGCATATATTAGTGATAGTATTTCTTTAGGAAATTTAGTAAAATTTTTATGTTAAAGAAAATAAATGGAAATATCGTGACTTATTTGAGAAGAATATAATTAAAAGAACCATGTATAGAAAAATACATGGTCTTTTTTTTAAAATAGTATTATTATATTTGAATTATAGTTAAATATATAAAACTGACATACCAACTCCGACCATATCATTGGGAACATCCCCAATTCTCCAGCCGGGTTCAGTAGTTTCGATATAATAGTATTGAATTCCATCTAAGGACAAATTACCGTTGCTTGAAGTCTGTAAACCTACAGCCATATGGTCTTCACTCACTAGGAGAACTGCACCATAACCTAGGAGTTTCAGCATTTTAGCCAAAAGCACCGCACTGTCTTCGCAGTCACCGCCTTGGTCGAATAGTGTTTCTATCGGGTATTTAGGGTATTCTATAACTCCTTTGTAGGTTAAATCATCTTGATATTCCAAGCCTTGAACAAAAGCTGATATAAATCCGGCTATATCATAAGAGGAGGCGAATCCATTGTTTACCGCCATATCTCTGAGAGTTTCAGCAAGAGTATAAACAGCCGTCTCGTCAGCCTCATCCTGAGCATATGCAGAGTAATTATTAGTTCTTGGTTTTGAAACAAAATAGTTATAGTCATAATATGAAATGCTTACATCCAGTCTGAAAGTTTCTCCATAGAAAGGATAGTTCCATGAATACGACAACGATTGATAAGGTTTATCCTGATTAAGAGAAAACGAAATTCTTAAGTCTGTGTTGATTATACGTGATACCATTGCTGCGGCTTCAGAACGTAAAATATCTGAAGCTGGATAAAACGTTCCATATTCATCACTACCGGTTACAACTCCTGATTCATAAAGTTTTAATATCTCTTGATAATATGGATTTGACTCTCTGACATCAGGTATGGGAGATATTTCATTAATTTTTTGATAACAGTCAGGCAGAGCTTTAAATAACAAGTAAGCTAACTGTTCTCTTGATGCGGGGTTTAAGTATCTTCCGCTGAATTGATTTGGTTCTATTATCCCTTGGTTAACCGCATACTCAAGATATGGCATGAACCAAGTCATATTTGCCTGTCGGTTAACGGAGCCTACACCGTTTGTATTTATATAAACTCCGGTTTTTGGGGTTTGCGTCATAGAATCGCTGTCATTTATTTGAAAATTGCCGTTTCCGCTAATAGGATATGAATATTTGATATTGTTGTTATCAAGTGAGGCAACGCTTCCGCCAGAGTTTAATTTGTTAATTGTATTGCCGTAGTATTTAGCATTGAGTCTTGAAGCTACTGTTATTGCCTCTGCCAGTGTAATGTTTCCGTCGGGTGTAAACATATTATCGCCGGTTCCGGTCATTATTCCGTATTCATAAGCAAAGCCTACATAGTAATAATACCAATCGTCATCGTAAACATCAGCATATGTAGAAGAATCATAATAGTTTGTCTGTTCAAATTGTGGAAATATTTCGGCAAATGCTGTAGCAGAAACAGATGTTAATATACATAATACGAGAATAGTTGAAATAAATTTTAATTTATATTTTATCATGACGCACCTCACTTATATAGAGTGTGATTAATTGTCATCGTGATTTTTATCGTCAGACGGTTCGTTTATTTCATCGCTTTCAGAACTGTTTTCAGTATCGGGTTCAACCAAAGTAACAACAGCTTCTTCAATTCTGTGGTCAGCGACTTTGGTTACGTTTATTTTCATAGACCCGAAAGACAGCTCAGGCATTTCTCCATCTGCGGGGACTGTTCCAAGCTCATCTAATATTAATCCGGCAAAGGTGTTATATTCTTCGTCAGGAATATCTATACCAAGTTCTTCTTCAACGTCTTCAATTTCTGCGCAGCCCTGAATAAGCCAGCTGTCGTCTTCGCCGGGAAGTTTAACAATTTCTTGTTCCTCTTCAGGCTGATCGTATTCGCTGTACAGTTCACCAACTATTTCCTCAATCAAGTCTTCTTGTGTAACTATGCCTCTAAAACCTCCGTATTCATCAAGAACAATAGCGAAGTGAGCATTTTTATCCTGCATTTGAGAAAACATTTCGTCAGCTTTTATAGACTCAGGAACAAAATATGGCTCTCTTAAAATATCTCTAAGATTTCCATTCCTGTCTTTAAGTAAGAATTTGTAAAAATCACGGCTGTTCAGAACTCCAATGATATCATCTATAGCATTGCCGCATACAGGATATCTTGTATGGTTTGTTTCATTTATAATTTCTTCCCACTTATCAGGACCGTCATTTATCCACAAGATAACTGCGTCGGTTCTGTGAGTCATTATGTCTTCAACAGGTTTGTCGTCCATTTCAAAAATATTATGTATCATTTCTTTTTCATCGTCATCAATGGCGCCGCTTTCTGACCCGATATCAACCATCATTCTGATTTCTTCCTCGGTGACGTCATCATCGTTTTCATCTGGCCGAATACCAAAGATTTTCAAAATAATTTTTGATATAATTCGAGGAATCCATACAAATGGTATACTCAAATATGTTACAAAGATTGAAATGGGAGTTAGGGCTACAGAAATACTTTCAGAGTATTTTCCGGCCAAACCTTTTGGAACAAAAATTCCAAATATTAAATATACTAAAGTTGTAATGAAAGAAATAATTACAAAACTCAATATACAAGCAGCAATGATATTTATATTAAGCTCGGTAAAGTACGAAACCAGCGGAATCAAATACATATATATTGCACATCCGCCTATTGAGAGCAGTAGTAAGCTGTTTATAAATTGAATAGACGCTACAAAATCCCCTGAGTTTCCATCGAGAAATTTTGAAAGCCGTATGGCTTTTTTGTTTCCGCTGTCTGCTAGTTTTTTAAGTTTTGCATCATTTACTACAATTGTTGACTGTTCGATTAGAGTAAAAAACATACTTAAACCAAACAAAATCAAAAGAATCACCCATAACGATTGCGTAGGGGGCAACGTGTCCAAAAATAATCATCCTTCCGGGCGAACATAACCCATAATAATTTTTATTGTCCATCAGTATAACAGAAAATGCGATAAAAGTCAAATTCTATATTGTAAACGTTTAGTTAACTTTTAAGGTATATCCGTTATATTTATAAAATCTTTAATAATTTTATTTTCTAATCCTATATATCTAAAACAATATTTTTGAAACTTGAAATTTTAATTAGAACTAAAATAGAAATATTTTATAAAGAATAAGTTAGCTAAATAATACAATAAAATATTTTTATAAACATAAAGAAGTTTTATTACAGGATTGCAGAAACTAATCCACAGTATCTAATAAAGTTATAGCATATATCCTTAGAATGGAACAATATTAACTACTACTTTATTATACGAGGTGTAAGATATGTCTTATAAAAAATATAAAATAAGTATATTTAAATGATTGTATTGCAAGCATCGGTAGGTGTGACCACACTTTTCTTAAAAGTGTGTGTTATATACATTAACTTGTTTTGCCATAACTTGCGATGTCATTAATATGTATACTCAATGCGGACAAAGTCCGCCGCGTTAGGCGCGCAGCCGCGGAAAAATAATAACTATATTGTATTTAATTATTATAATATAAGCAAATTTTATTTATTATGTAATTATTTATGTCAACTCAAAATTATTTTTGTTATATAATTTATTACAAGCTGTGGTTCACATAGAGCCACAGCTTGTAATATTAAAATAAACATTCATTCTTTTTTTATATCAACACCAAGATTTTTAAGCTTTTCAACAAAGTTTTCATAACCGCGTTCAATGTGTTCAATATCATGAATCTTACTTGTTCCATCGGCTTTTAGCGCCGCCGCAACTAACGCGGCGCCGGCTCTTAAATCGGTTGCTTTGACTTCCGCTCCGCTGAGACGTTTTACGCCTTCAATAAAAGCGGCGTTGCCCTCTGTTTTAATTTTGGCTCCCATACGGCAAAGTTCAGGAATATGGGCAAATCTGTTTTCAAAAATGGTTTCAACGACCATTCCGTTGCCATCACTTGTAGACAGCAGTGACATGGTCTGAGCCTGCAAATCTGTAGGAAATCCGGGATATGGGAGAGTTTTGATATCTACAGATTTGGGCTTTTGGCAGGGTTTTAAGTCTATAAAATCAAGACCGGTTTCAAACATGAATCCCATTTCTGTTAATTTAGCCAATAGTGGTTTTAAATGCAGAGGTTCAATATTCTCTGTTTTAATTCCACTGCCTAATCCAGCGGCACAGATGATAAAAGTTCCGGCCTCTATTCTATCGGGAATAATCTTATGATTATTTTTGTGCATTCTTGTCGTGCCTTTTATTATTATTGTGTCACTTCCGGCCCCTGTGACTGAGCCGCCCATTCCGCATAGGAAATCAGCTAAATCAATTATTTCAGGTTCGTTGGCAGCGTTTTCTATAGTGGTTGTGCCATTGGCTAGGCACGCTGCTATCATAAGGTTTTCGGTTGCTCCGACACTGGGAAAATCCAAATATATTCTTGTTCCAACCAGACCATTTTTTGCGGACGCTTCAACAAATCCATGACCCTGCTTGATTTTTGCACCCATTGCGGCAAAACCTTTTAAGTGAAGGTCTATAGGACGGGCTCCTATTTTACAGCCTCCAGGAAGTGGTATACGAACATTTCCGAATCTTGCTAAGCATGGTGACATAACAAGGACTGACGCTCTGAGCTTTGAAAATAGTGAATAATCACGCAATCTTTTAGGTTTTGTGATATTTGCTGAGATTCTCATTGAACCGTGCTTGTCTCTATAAATATCACAGCCCAGACCTTTTATAATTTCTGCCATTACATCAGTATCAGAAAGATGAGGGACGTTATCTAAAACTGATTCTTCTTCGGAAAGAAGTGCCGCTGCCATAATCGGAAGAGCAGAATTTTTAGAGCCGCTTATTTTTACATTTCCTCCAAAATTTTCACAGGGACCGTTTATAATATACTTTGCCATATAAAATCATTCCTTAACGTATTATATTTGAAGTTGAGATAATACCGGTGCTTTGTGGGCTTTCACCTGATATGGCCAGTATAGGAACATAGGTTTTTGCAGTTAAAACAAAAGCGCAGGTCAAAATTAATGATGTTATAAGCCTTTTTTTCATAAAATTTCCTCGTAATGTGTAATAAAAAGCCAGATGCGATTGGGATACATCAAAAATGTACCGCAGGGCACAGGTTTTCTACTTATTATAGAGTATTCAACGTATTTGTTCAAATGCCAATAAATCCGGAAAACTTTTTGAAAATTTATTACAATATCATTATGTAAGAGAGAAATCTCATGGACGTCTTTGGGAAATAGAAAGGAATTACACGTGACAAAACAAAAGTTTGATGAGTTTGTGCTTGCGCACGGGAGAGATATCCTGTGGTTTTGCAGGATGACTGCAGGAAATGCCCATGAGGGTGATGAACTGTATCAGGATACCATGCTTACGCTGCTGGAACATTTAGACCGGCTGGATGAGAAAAATAACAGTAAAAGTTATGCACTTTCTGTGGCAATCCGGCTCTGGAAAAATCGCAGACGAAAATTTGCATGGCGGATGCGGATTGCACCACAGGAGAGCTACGAAGTACATATACAAAACGGCGGGGAAGCATCGGAAACCCGGAATGCAGATCCGGAAGTACAGGTATTGCAGGAGGAAACAATACATGAAGTGCAGAAACTGGTGCAGCAGCTTCCCGAAAAATACCGGCTGGTGGTGTATCTGTATTATTCGGCGGATATGAAACTGACAGAAATTGCGGAGTGTCTGCATCTTTCCGTCAATACTGTTAAAACCCGTCTGCGCAAAGCAAAATCACTTTTAAAGGAAAAACTGGAGGTTATCGGATATGAACGATGAGCAATTAGATAAGATTTTAAAAAAGGCCCTTACACCGCAGCGGGAGATCAAAGAGGAGGAAATTGTACTCAAAAAGAGACGAAAGGAGGAAAAAATGATGAGAAAAAAACGAATGAAAATGGCCGGTATTGCAGGTACCGTGGCGGCTG